>Ga0213876_10000571_pt1 | contig 27421 bp, 25 predicted proteins | sample BarmaccomBMRX_R9_FD_160113 | JGI IMG/M metagenome (GOLD analysis project Ga0213876, IMG submission 160113) | Root-associated microbial communities from Barbacenia macrantha in rupestrian grasslands, the National Park of Serra do Cipo, Brazil - RX_R9 | ecosystem: Host-associated > Plants > Roots... | reverse complement strand
CGCTACGGCGCGCGCTCGCCGGCGTTCGACAAGATCATCGCCGCCACCCACGACCATTTCTGGAACCCCCTCGACCCCAAATACATCGACTTCTCCGAGCCGTTCGACCTGGAGAACGTGGCGCTGGTGCCCGAAGACCTGATCGGCGCCTTGCACACGCGCTATGTCTCCGAGGCGCTCTCCGACCCGAAGGAGCGGATCCGCTTCATCAATGAGACCACCTGGCGCAACGTCTCCTCGATCCTGCACGGCGAGCAGGGGGCGCTGAACCTGTCGGCGTCGCTCTGCCACGTGCTGCTGGACCAGGGCGCCCAGGAGTACGCCGCCAACCAGACCCGCGAAGAGGCCCGGCACGTGACCGCCTTCGCCCTCTACATCAGGTCGCGTTGGGGGCGCCCGGCGCCCTGCAGCCCGGTGCTGCAGAACCTGCTCAGCGAGATCATCGCCTCGCCGGAGGTCTACAAGAAGATCGTCGGCATGCAGATGCTGGTGGAGGGCCTTGCCATGGGCGCCTTCGCCACCTTCCACCAGAAGCTTGCCGACCCGCTCGGGCGCAAGCTGATGCAGCTCGTCATGACCGACGAGGCCTTCCACCACAAGTTCGGGAAGATCTGGGCCGACCGCACCGTGCCCAAGCTCACCCGCCAGGAGCACGACGTCATCGAGGACTGGGCGGCGCACTGCTTCCAGACCCTGCTCTTCAACCTCGTGGCGCCCAGCGAGCAGCGCGACCTCTACGAGGCGTTCGGCCTCGATCCAGACCGGGTGATCGCCGAATACGCCGAGATCGCCACCGACGAGGCGCGCCGCGAGGACATGAAGGAAGCGACCAACATCTTCCGCGTCCTGATCAAGACCCTGCTGAACGCGGGGATCATCACCGAGCGCACGCGGGCCTTCTACGCCATCTACGTCGACATCGACGAGCTGAAGGGCGAAGGCGACCGCATGGTGGGCGACGACATCGCCGAGGAGGGCATCGCCTACCTCAAGACCATCAACTTCAGAGCCCGCCCCGGCGGTCTGAGGCTCGCCGCCGGCTGACCGGCTTCCAACTTCCGTCCCGATTCAAGCCTATGCGGACACCATCGCGTTAGCCGCTTGCGCGGCCGGTCTGAATTCGGCGAAATCGGAAACAATGAGAGTGAAGCTTGTCATTGGCGTGTGCGCGCTTCTTTTGACGGCGGGCGGCGCGCTGGCGCGGGCGGGACCGCCGCAACCGGCCAAGCCGGTCCCCGCCAACCTCTATTCGGGACGCTGGTACGAGATCGCCCGCACCCCGAACCAGATGCAGAACGGCTGCCAGGGGTCCACCAGCGACTTCTCCGGGTGGTCGGCGGGTGGCGCCTTCTCGGTGGTCCAGACCTGCCACAAGGGCTCGCTGAGCGGCCCCACCCAGACCTACAACGCGCGCGGCAAGATCCTTTCCAACGACAACGCCAAGATGAAGCTCGGCTTCTTCGGCGGCCTGATCTCCCAGGAGTACTGGATCCTGGACCACGCCGACGACAACGCCTGGGCGATCATGGCCCGTTACGACGGCAGGTACGTCTGGCTGCTGTCGCGGCGGCCGGTGCTGGATGGGGCGGAGAAGCAGACGGCCCTGTCGCGGCTGAAGGCCCTGGGTTTCGACCTCACGCACCTCGCCTTCCCGGCCCAGCCGACCGGCTGACGCCCGCCGACGATGGGCCCTACGAGTAGCGGGTGAGCAATGATCCTCGAAAGCACGCTCGCTTGCCCTGAATGCGGCTACGCCAAACGCGAGACAATGCCGACCGACGCCTGCCAGTACTTCTACGACTGTGAGGGTTGCGGCGCGGTGCTGAGGCCCACGCCCGGCGACTGCTGCGTGTTCTGCTCCTACGGCGACGTCGCGTGTCCGCCGGCGCAGGAGAGCGGCAAGAGATGCTGCACAAGCTCGAACTGACATGGGACTCCGCTGACGTTTCTCTTGACCGCCGGAACGAAGCCGGAACAAGATCGGGGGGCGTGGAAGCCATCGTCCTCACCGTTTCGCGGCCGGAGACCACCAGCGCGGTGACCCGCGGCGCGGGCCGGCTGATGGCCGACCTGGGCTATGCGCCGCTCGTCGAGGTCACCCTGCCCAACGGCCGCCGCGCCGACATTATGGCCCTGGGGCCCAGGGGCGAGATCGCCATCGCGGAGGTCAAATCGGGGCTGGAGGACTTCCGCGCCGACCAGAAGTGGGGCGACTACCTGCCCTACTGCGACGCCTTCTACTTCGCCGTGGCGCCGGAGTTTCCGCAGAACATCCTGCCGGCCGAGCCCGGGCTGATCGTCGCCGACGCCTTCGGCGGGGCGGTGCTGCGCGCGCCGCCGCTATCGCTCTTGGCCGGGGCGCGACGCAAGGCCCTGACCATCGCCTTCGGCCGCCTGGCCGCCGCCCGCGCCAGCCTGGCCTGAGGTTCGCGCCTCCAGGTTCGAGGAGCGCCTAACGCGGGGCGCGCTTGGCGAGGATGCGCTGCAGGGTGCGCCGGTGCATGTTGAGCCGGCGGGCGGTCTCCGAGACGTTGTGGCCGCAGAGCTCGTAGACCCGCTGGATATGCTCCCACCGCACCCGGTCGGCGCTCATGGGGTTCTCCGGCGGCGCGGGAGGAACGCCCTGGGCCAGCAGCGCCCGGGCCACGTCGTCGGCGTCGGCGGGCTTGGACAGATAGTCCACCGCCCCGGCCTTCACCGCCGCCACCGCGGTGGCGATATTGCCGTAGCCGGTGAGCATCACCACCCGCGCGTCCGGACGCGCCTCGCGCAGCGCCTCGACCACCTTGAGGCCCGACCCGTCCTCCAGGCGCATGTCGAGGACCGCAAAGGCCGGCGGGCTGGCGCGCACGGCGCCGATCGCCTCGGCGACGGTCTCCACCAGGGTGGGCGCGAAGCCGCGGCTCTCCAGCGCGCGGCCAAGCCGGTTGCGGAGCGGGGCGTCGTCGTCAAGAAGAAGAAGAGACTTGTCCGGCAGCTCCGCCACCGCCGTTTCCAGCTCACTCATGCTCGCGCTTCCGTAAGTCCGTTGCGATCAATTCAACCTCAGCGGTTCGTGACATCTTGTCGCGCTTGGCGTCGATTTCAAGCGCAACAGACCAATATCAGGTTGCCACGGGCGGCGCCTCAATACCTTCCCTAGGCCAGCGGGCCGTGACCACCGCACCGCCACGCCGGCCGTTGCGGAACTCCACCGTCGCCCCGGTCCGCTCCAGCAGCGTCTTGGCGATGAAGAAGCCCAGTCCCATCCCCACGTGGCCGGTGCGCGAACCCTCCGCGCCAGGCCGGCTGGTCACATAGGGCTCGCCGAGCTTCGCCAGCACATGCGGCGAGAAGCCGGGACCGTCGTCACGGACCTCCACCTGGATGTTGGCGGCGTCGAAGCGGGCGGTGACCAGGATTTCCTTGCGGGCGAAGTCGTAGGCGTTCTCGACGATCGAGGTCATCGCATGGAGGATCTCCGGCCGGCGCCAGAGGTCCGGGGCGGGCACGCCCGGAGGCCCGGTCACCACCGCCTCCACCCGCACCGCCTCCGCCGTCGCGTAGGGCTCGACCACTTCGCGGACGAACTGGAGCAGGCTCATCCGCTCGTGAAGCTCGTCGCCGGTGTCCGGCGTCTCCGCCAGCCGGCGAAGGATGTCGCGGCATCGCTGGGCCTGGCCCACCAGGAGCCAGGCGTCGTCGCGCATCGCGCCCTCCGGCGCCTCCCGGGCCATCTCCTTGGCGACGACGGCGATAGTGGCGAGCGGCGTGCCGAGCTCGTGCGCCGCGGCGGCGGCCAGCGCTCCCAACGCCGACAGTCGCTGCTCGCGCGCCAGGACCGTCTCGGTGACGTTGAGCGCCAGCTCGTTGCGCGCCGCCTCCGAGGCAGCCTGATAGGCGTAGCCGGCTGCGAAGGTGATGCCGACCACGAGGGCGAAGAACAGCCCGAGCCGGTAAATCAGCGGCAGGCTGAAGTGCTGGCCGGCCGTCCAGGGCAGCGGCAGGGGATGGACGGTCATCAGGGCGGCCGCGGCGATCGCCAGCAGCCCGAGGGCCAGCACGTAGCGCCAGGGCAGGCTCGCGCCGGCCAGCGCCACCGGGGCGATGAGCAGGAGGGCGAACGGATTGGCCACCCCGCCGGTGAGGAACAGCAGCGCACCCAGCTGCAGGATGTCGAAGGCCAGCTGCAGAGCGGCCTCCCAGTCGTTGGCGGAGCGGCGGCTGACCGGCAGAAAGGCGATCAGCAGGTTGAGCCACACCCCGATGCCGACCACCGCGAAGCAGGCGATGTAGGGGCCCGGGAACCTCAGACCGACGCTCGCCACCAAGAGGGCGCTGGCCTGGCCGGCCAGGGCGAGCCAGCGCTGGTTGATGAGGGTGCGGGTGCGCAGGCGCCCAGGACGGGCCACGGGCCGCGCGCCTTGCAAGGCTGGGGGGCCCGGTTTATCCGGGGCGCGCGCGGGGGCGACGGAGGAAGACGCCGAAGCCATGGTCCCCAGGATCGTTCAGATCGGCGCCCGAAGCGAGCCCCATCGAGACCCCTCGCCGATCGGACGGCTCTGCGCGGCTGCCCTTTGCCTTTGCCTGGCGCTGGCGCCGGCGCTAGCCGGTTGCCATGGCGGAGCCGGGCGCGGCGCCGCGAGCGGGCCCGGCGGGCCGTTCCTGCTCGTGAACCAGGACGGGCGTGCGGCGGACCAGTCGGTGCTCAGAGGCAAGTGGAGCGTCGTGTTCTTCGGCTACACCTTCTGCCCGGACGTCTGCCCGACCACCCTCGCCATGCTGGGCCAGACGATGAACGACCTGGGCGCCAAGGCGGACCGCGTCCAGGTGGTGTTCATCACCGTCGACCCGGCGCGCGACACGCCCGCCAAGCTGAAGACCTATCTTTCGAGCCCGGCCTTTCCGAGGAACGCCATCGGCCTCACCGGCTCGGACGCCCAGGTCGCCAGGGCCGCCAAGGCCTACTACGTCTATTACCGCAAGGACGGGGCGGGCGCAGACTACACGGTCGACCACACCGCGGCGCTCTATCTGATGGGCCCGGACGGCCAATTCGTGAAACCGATCGCAGACGGAACGCCGCCGGCGGACGCGGCGCGCCAGATCGCCGAAGCGATGGACGGCGCCAAGACCGCATCCTGACGGCTCGATCCGCCCGACGCCCTGCGGGTTAGCTGGGTGCGGCGGTGCGGCGCGCCGGGAACCTAGGCGTTTCCTGGACTTTCATCATTTCAGACCGATATTGATGCGGCGCACAATCGAGGAGCCATGCTTTACTCCCTTCATGAGGCGGCCTACCAGGCGGTGACGCCCCTGAGGCTCGCCGCCCAGGCCGCCCGGCAGTTCTGGAGCTCGCCGCTAAACCCGGCCGCCGGTTCCAAGCTCGGGCGCACTTTCTACGCCTCTGCCGACCTGCTCGCCAACCTGACCCGCCGCTATGGCCGGCCGGCCTGGGGGATCGACAAGGTGACGATCAAGGGCCGCGAGGTGGCGGTGCGCGAAGACATGGTGTGGGCCACGCCGTGGGTGCGCCTGCGAAGGTTTTGTCGCGAGCCCCTCGACCTTCGCCACGCCCGCGCGCCCCTCGCCGCCCCGCCCCTCCTGGTCGTGGCGCCGCTTTCGGGCCACTACGCGACCCTCCTGCGGGGCACCGTGCAGACCTTCCTGCAGGATTTCGACGTCTACGTCACCGACTGGTCCAACGCCCGCGAGGTGCCGATCATCGAGGGGCGCTTCGACTTCCACGACTTCATCGACCATATCGCCGACATCCTGAGGCACATCGGCGAGCGGGCGCACGTGGTCGCGGTCTGCCAGCCGGGCCCTCCGGTGCTGGCGGCGGCGGCCCTGATGGCGGAGGATGGAGACCCTCACCGACCCGCCAGCATCTCCTTCCTCGGCTCGCCCATCGACACGCGCCTGGCGCCCACGGTGACCAACCGGCTGGCGGAGGAAAAGCCGTTCTCCTGGTTCCAGCACGCGATGATCTACACCGTCCCGCCGCCCTATCTGGGCATGATGCGGCGGGTCTATCCCGGGTTCGTGCAGCTTTTCAGCTTCATGTCGATGAACGCAGAGCGCCACCAGGAGGCGCACCGGCGCTATTTCGACCACCTGGTCACCGGCGATGGCGACTCGGCCGAGCGGCACCGGGAGTTCTACGACGAGTACCTCTCGGTGCTCGACCTCACCGAGGAGTTCTACCTGCAGACCGTTGACGTGGTCTTCCAGCGATACCTGCTGCCGAAGGGCGAGCTCGTCCACCGCGGGCGGCCGGTGCGAGTGGAGGCGATCACCGACATCGGCATCATGAGCGTCGAAGGTGAGAACGACGACATCTCCGGCGTCGGCCAGACCCAGGCGGTGCACGCCCTGCTGCCCAAGCTGCCGGAGCCGCTGCACGAGCTCTACGTCCAGCCGAAGGTCGGCCACTACGGCGTCTTCAACGGCCGGCGGTTCAACGACGAGATCTATCCCAGGATCCGCGACTTCGTCGGGCGCTGCGAATCGGCTTTGCCGAACCACGGCTGAGCAGCCTATCCAAGGCGCCATGTGGCAGCGTCCGATTCGCCACGCCGACGGCGATATGCTCGAGGTCGGCGCCGTCAGGGTCCGGCTGACGGTGAGCCATCGGGCGCGGCGGGTGGGTCTCAGGCTCGACCGGACCCGGGGCGAGGTTCTGGCGATTGCGCCTTCGGCCCGGCGCCTCGCCGAAGCGGCCGCCTTCGCGGGCAAGCATCAGGCCTGGATCGCCGAGCGCCTCGCCGACCTCCGCCCGCACCGTCCCTTTCGCCCCGACGAAGCGCTGACGGTGTTCGGCCAGACCTGCCGTTTGGGGCGCATGGCCGGACGCGCCAGCCTCGAAGGCGAGAGCTGGGAGCGCGGCGCACGCCTGCGCGGGGCGGACGAGGCGGCCTACGGACGGGCGGTGATTCAGCTGCTGAAAGAGACGGCTCAGGCCTGGTTCGAGGACCGTTGCGCCTTCCATTGCGGGGCGCTCGGCGTGCCGAGCCCGAAGCTGACGATCGCCGACGCGCGAAGCCGGTGGGGCTCTTGCACCCAGGCCTACCGCGGCCGGCCGCCCTCCATCCGACTATCCTGGCGCCTCTCGCTGGCCCCGGCCGAGGTGGCCGACTACGTCGCCGCGCACGAGTGCGCTCACCTGCTGGAAGCCAATCACGGGCCGAGGTTCTGGGCCCATGTGCGCGCGCTGGTGGGAGACGAGCGGCCGCATCGGGCGTGGCTGCGCGCGAACGGCCAGGCGTTGCACGCCTTCGGTCCTTGAAGGATCAGGCTGCGGCGGTCGCCTTCTCGTCGCCCGACGGCCCGGCCAGCGCCGCGTCGATCGCGGCCAGAAGCTCGGAAATCTGGATCGGCTTGGCCACCACCTCGTCCATGCCGCAGCGCATGTACTCGGCCTTCTGGTGCTGCATGACGTTGGCGGTGAGGGCGAGGATCGGCGTCCGAGGCCGGCCGATGCTCTTCTCGAAGGCCCGGATCGCCTTGGTGGCGGCCGGTCCATCCGTTCCCGGCATCTGGACGTCCATGAGGATGAGGTCCCAGCTCTGAGCCTCGCAGGCCGCCACCGCCTGGGCGCCGTCGCCCACCAGGACCACCTCGAGGCCGACCTGCTCCAGGACAGTCTTGAGCACCTGCTGGTTCACGAGGTTGTCCTCGGCCGCGAGGATCTTGAGGCCGGTAGCCGAGGGTGGGGCTTCGGGCGGCCGCACGCAGGGCGCCTCGGAGGAACCGCCGACGCGCGCCAGCGGCAGGCTCACCGTGAACCGCGAGCCCAGCCCCAGCTCGCTGGTCGCCCTCATCGTTCCGCCCATCAGCTGGGCGAGCTCGCGGCAGATCGCCAGGCCGAGTCCCGTGCCCCCGTAGCGACGGGTGGTGGACGAGTCGGCCTGGGTGAACTTCTCGAACAGACGCTCGACCACGTCGGGCGCGATTCCGGCGCCGGTATCGCTCACGGTGACGCTGGCGGTTCCGTTCGCGAAGCCGGCCACGACGCGCACCTCGCCCTTTTCGGTGAACTTCACGGCGTTGGAGATCAGATTGGCGACGACCTGCCGCAACCGGGTCGGGTCGCCACGATAGACGCCGGCGGCGCCGCCGACGTCGACCTCGAGCTTGAGACGCTGGGCGCGGGCCATGGCCTGGAAGCTTGCCGCCGCGCCTTCGATCTCCGCGCCCAGGTCGAAATCCACGGTCTCCAGGTCCAGGCGACCGGCCTCGATCTTCGAAAGGTCCAGGATGTCGTTCAGGATCGACAGCAGGGTCTGGCCTGACTGGCGGATGATCTCCAGCCGCTCGCGCTGGGTGTCGGTGAGCGCGTCGAGCGCCATCGCCTGGGCCATGCCGAGCACCCCGTTGAGCGGCGTGCGGATCTCGTGGCTCATGGTGGCCAGGAACGCGCTCTTGGCCCGATTGGCGGCCTCGGCCTCGTCGCGCATCTTCAGGACTGCAGCCTCTTCGGCCTTGCGATGGGAGATGTCGCGCCAGAAGCCGGTGACGATCGTCTCGCCGTCGAACTCCAGCCGCGAAAGCGATATCTCCGCCTGGAACGTCTCGCCGCAGGCGCGCCGGCCCAGAAATTCCATCGGCTCGCTGACCCGGTCGGTGAGGGCGCGCATGACGTCGAGCGACCAGACGTCCCCTTCGGGCCAGTCGACGACGAACCGAGATACGCTCTGGCCGATCAAGCCGCCCTCCGGACTGCCGAAGAGCCTCTCGGCGGCCTGATTGGCGCCGATGATGGTCATGGAGGCGTCCACCGTGGTGATCGCCTCCGAGGCATGCTCCAGCAGCGCCTGCACCCGGGCGGCGGCCCGCGCCCTCGCCTCGGATTCCGCGCGGAGCTGAACGTTGAGCGCCCGCATCTCGCCGGAGGCGGTCTCGGCGGCCCGTTCATGGATGCGGCGAACTTCGTCCTGCCGCCGATAGGCCTGGCTGACGAGCTCCAGGAGGGCCGCGAAGTCGATGTCGCCGTCGGGGGTGCGGGCCCGCCTCAGCTGGCGTTGCAGGCGTCGATGGAGTCCGACGCGCTTCATCAGGCGGCCGGGCCCACGGCAAGCGGAGCGTCGTCGCCGGCTCGACCGCCGATCCGCTCGCCAGCTTCTCGGCTGAATGTCGAGACCCTCACGCGCTCTCCCCCTGTATCGCCGATCCAATCTGCCTTTAGTTGTTTAATGGGGCGATAACGACGCAAGGGACAAACGCGGCCATTACTGAGAAACAAGCAAAGATTGTCATCCGGCGCGCACGGGCTAACATTTATTACTGCCATAGTATAACATTGTAATCTGGAGCACTTCAGCGTGGGCGCGCCGACCGCGGAGATCGGCCCGCGCGGCAAGCATTCCCCAGGAGCCGCCCCGGAATACAACTTAAAGGCGCCGCACGGGCAGATTGTGGCCTGTGGCGAGGGGCGCGCAGCGCGGCCTGCGACTGGCGCGCGCCAATGCGGCCATGCGGACGAGCCCCGGGCCCTCAGAAGGGGACGCCGCTCGCCTGGGGGCGGACGGAGGGCGCGGACGGGGCTTGCGGCGCCTCGGGAAGCAGCGGCGCCTCGTCGCTCGGAGCTGGTGAGATGAGGTTGCCGATCAGGTCTTCGGACGGCGGCGGCGCCATGCCTCCGGGGATAGCCTGGGCCTGAAGACGCGGCAGGGCCGCGCCCATGAACTGTCGCCAGATCTCGGCAGGCGCGCCGCCGCCGGTGACCCGCTTCATCGGGGTGTTGTCGTCGCGACCCACCCAGACGGCCGCCACGAACCCGCCCGTGAAGCCGATGAACCAGGCGTCCCGGTAGTCGCTGGTGGTGCCGGTCTTGCCGGCCAGGTCATAGCCGGCGATCTTGGCCCGCGCGCCGGTGCCCGACGCGACCACCTGGCGCAGCATCTCGTTCATCTCCGGCAGCGCCGGGGCGCCGATGACCGGTGGGCGGGCCGCCGGCTCCACGCCGTGGTCGTAGAGCACCTTGCCGGCGCCCGTCCGGATCCGCTCGATCGCGTAGGCGCGGACTTGCCGGCCGCCGTTGGCGAAAGCGTCGTAAGCCTGGGCCATCTCCAGGGGGCTCACCTCCACCGCGCCGAGCGCCATGGAAGGATCGGTCTGGATCTGGGAGGTGATGCCCAGGCGGTGGGCCGTCGCGGCGACGTTGGTGGTCCCCACCTCGTTGGCGAGCCGGGCGGCCACGGTGTTGACCGACTGGGCGAGCGCCGTCTCCAGGGTGATCTGGCCAAGATATTTGCCGGTGTAGTTCCTAGGCTCCCAGGCCCCGATCTTGATCGGCTCGTCGATCACCGCCTCGGCGGGCGTATGGCCGGCTTCCATGGCCGTCAGGTAGACGAAGGGCTTGAAGGCGGAGCCCGCCTGCCGCTCGGCCTGGCTCACCCGGTCGTACTGGCTCTCCGCATAGTTGGCGCCTCCCACGTAGGCGCGGATGCGGCCTTCGCCGTCGAGGGCGATCAAGGCTCCCTGCTGCACGCCCTGGCCGGCGTGGCCGGCGACCCCGGCGCGGACCGCCTGCTCGGCGGCGGCCTGGATCGGCAAGTCGAGGGTCGTCTCGACCACCATGTCCTCGGTGGGCTCGCGGCCGAGGAGGGCGCGCACCTGGCCGTCGAGCCAGTCGGTGAAATACTGGGCGCGCTGGCTGGCGAGGTTCGCCGAGACCTGCACCGGACGGGTGAAGGCCTCGTCGCGCTGAGCCGCGGTGATGGCGCCCATCCGGACCATCTCGTTCAGCACCAGGGTCGCCCTCTTGGCCGCCCGCTCGCTGTTGGCCGCCGGATTGTAGCGCGAGGGCCCCTTCATGGTCGCCGCCAGCAGCGCGGCCTCCCCCAGGGTCAGCTGCGCCGCGGGCTTGTTGAAGTAGCGCTGCGCGGCCGCCTCGATGCCGTAGGCGCCGCCGCCGAAGTTCACCCGGTTCAGGTAGAGCGCCAGGATCTGCTTCTTCGTGAACTTGGTCTCCAGCCACACCGCCAGGATCAGCTCCTGGGCCTTGCGGCGGATGTTCTGGGCGGGGGTCAGGAAGAGGTTGCGCGCGAGCTGCTGGGTGATCGTCGAGCCGCCTCGCAGAGTCCCGCCGCGGTGGGTGAGGTTCCAGATCTCCGCGGTCGCCATGCCCCAGGGGTTGAAGCCGAAGTGGTGGTAGAACTGCCGGTCCTCGATGGCCACGAAAGCCGCGGGCACGTAGGGCGGCAACTGGTCGAGATCCACCGGCGGCGATTCCTGGCTGCCGCGGACCGACAGCAGTGCGCCGGAGCGGTCGAGGTAGGAAATCGAGGGTTGGCGCTTGGCCGCGTAGAGCGTCGAGGTGTCCGGCAGGTCGCTGGCGAAGACGGCGAGAAAGGCGACCACGAAGATCAGCCCCCACACGCCCAGGACCAGGCTCCAATAGATCAGCGCCTGAAGCGGCGTCCGCCGGGCGCGGGGCGCGCCTTGACCACTGGCCATGTTTCTCGCCGTACCTCGTCGGCCGCTCGTTGCGCGCCCGTCCCCGAGGCGGCTCTTAGCTTAGGCTGAAGAGGCGCTCCAGCCGATTGAGGAAGGGTGAATGAAGGTTAACGCGCGGCCTTAAGGCGCATCACCACTTCGGTGGGGCGTTCCTCTGTCGCGGCGGGTCCGGCTCTGCCATAGACGGGCGCGTGACCGGATTCGACCAAGCCCGCGACATCCTTCGGCGCGTGTTCGGCCACACGGAGTTCCGCGGGCTGCAGGCGGAGGTCATCGGCGAGATCCTCGCCGGCCGCGACGCGCTGGCGGTCCTGCCGACCGGCGGCGGCAAGAGCCTCTGCTATCAGGTGCCGGCGCTCGTGCGGCCTGGCCTGGCGCTGGTGGTCTCGCCGCTGATCGCGCTGATGTCGGACCAGGTGGAGGCGCTGAAACAGTCGGGGGTCGCCGCCGCCCGGCTCGACTCCAATCTCTCGCCCGTGGAGCGGCGCCGGACCTGGGAGCGGATCGAGGCGGAGGAACTCGACCTCCTCTACCTGGCGCCGGAAGGCCTGATGTCCGAGGCGGTCCTCCCGCGGCTCCTGAACCTGCGGCTGGCGCTGATCGCCATCGACGAGGCGCACTGCGTCAGCCAATGGGGCCACGACTTTCGGCCCGACTACCGGGCGCTGGGGCGCCTGGCCGAGCTTTTCCCGGGCGTCCCGCGACTGGCCGCCACCGCCACCGCCGACGCCCCCACCCGTGAAGACATCCGCGCCCAGTTGAGACTCGGCGGGGCCCGCGAGTTCGTGGCCAGCTTCGCGCGTCCCGAGCTGGCGCTGGCGGCCGAGCGCAAGCGGCGCGGCCCGGAGCGCGTTCTCGAGCTGGTGAAGGAACGGGCCGGGCGGAGCGGGATCGTCTACGCCGGAACCCGCGAAGGGACCGAAGACCTCGCCAGCCGCCTGGCCGCCGCGGGCGTGGCGGCGAAGGCGTACCACGCCGGCCTGGAGCCGGGCCTGCGGGCCGAGCGGCTCGCCTGGTTCCTGGCCGAGGACGCGGCGGTGATGACGGCGACCATCGCCTTCGGCATGGGGATAGACAAGCCGGACGTCCGTTTCGTGATCCACGCCGATCCGCCCGCCTCGATCGAGGCCTACTGGCAGGAGGTCGGCCGGGCCGGCCGCGACGGATCGCCGGCCGAGGGCGTCACCCTCTATGGGGCCTCGGACCTGAGTTGGGCCCTGCGGCGGATCGGCGGTCGCGAACTGCCCGACGAGGTGCGCCAGGTGCAGACCCGCAAGGTGCGCCAGCTCTACGCCATGTTGGAAGGGACCGGCTGCCGCGCCGCGGCGGTGCGGCGCTACTTCGGAGAAGAGGCGGCCGAGCCCTGCGGAATCTGCGACCTCTGCCTGACGCCGGTTGAGGGCGTCGATTCCACCGAAGCGGCCCAGAAGGCGCTCTCGGCGGTCCATCGGCTGGCCGGCCGGGTCGGACGCGGCCGGGTGGTCGATCACCTGCTCGGCAAGACGCGCGATCCGCTCTCCGCCGAGGCCGCGCTTTCGACGTTCGGGATCGGGCGCGAGTTGGCCGCCGGCGCCTGGCGCGAGCTGATCGACCAACTGCTGTTCGAGGGGCTGCTGGTGGAGGATCCCAACGACGGGCGTCCGCTGATCGGCCTCGGCGACGCTGCCCAGGTCCGCGCCGTCTACCGGGCCGAGCGCCGCATCGTGACCCGCCGCGCCCTCACCCGCGCCGATGAGCCGCGACCGGGCCGAGCCACGCGCAAGGCCGCGGAGGCCCTGACGCCGGAAGAGACGCAGCTCTTCGAGGCTTTGCGGGCCTGGCGCCGGGCCGAGGCCGTCCGCCAGGCGGTCCCGCCCTACGTCATCTTTCCCGACCGCACCCTCGCCGAACTCGCCCGCGCCCGTCCGGCCAACGCCCAGGCGGTGCTGGCCGTCAACGGCGTCGGCCAGGCCAAGCTCGAACGCTATGGCGCGGCGGTGCTGGAGGTGCTGCAGACGCAAGCGCCGTAAGGCGCCGCGACCCTCAGACGTCCACTTCGGCGTCGAGGGCGTTGTCCTGGATGAACTCGCGGCGGGGCTCGACGAGATCGCCCATGAGGCGGGTGAACATGTCGTCGGCGTCGTCGGCGTGCGAGACCTTCACCTGCAGTAAGGTGCGGACGGAGGCGTCGAGGGTCGTCTCCCAGAGCTGTTCGGGGTTCATCTCGCCGAGCCCCTTGTAGCGCTGGATCGTCAGCCCCCGGCGCGCCGCCTCGAACACCGCCGTCACCAGGTCGAGCGGCCCGCGCACCGTCTGCACCCGATCGCGGCGGCGGAACGTGGCCGCGCCGGCGAAGGTGTCGCTGAGCTTGGTTGCGCGCTCGGCGAGGCGCCGGGCGTCGGCGGAATGCAGCAGCGGCTCGTCGAGCACGATCCGTTCGGTCACGCCCCGGCGCACCCGCGAGAAGACGTAGCCGCCGTCCCGCGCTTCCCCGGACCAGGGACCGTCCCCCTCCTCGGCGTAGAGGTCCAGCCGGCGCGCCGCCTCCACGACGTCGTCGGAATTTCCGAGCAGCCCGGCGAGAGCGGCCTGTTCGATGGCGAAGGCCGGGGCGCGGGCGGCGAGGCGCTCGATATTGGCTCTGGCGCCCCGTGCGGTCTGCATCAGGGCTTCGAGGTCGCGGCCGGTCATCCGCTCGCCGCCGGCAAGGTCGAGCTCGGCGCCGTCCAGGCCTTCCTCCACCAGGAAGCTCTCCAGTTCGGGGTCGTCCTTCAGGTAGCGGGAGGACTTGCCCTTGGCGGCCCGGTAGAGGGGCGGCTGGGCGATGTAGAGATAGCCGCGCTCGATCACCTGCGGCATCTGCCGGTAGAAGAAGGTGAGCAGCAGGGTGCGGATGTGGGCGCCGTCGACGTCGGCGTCGGTCATCACGATGATCCGGTGATAGCGGATCTTCTCGATGTCGAAGTCGTCGTGGCCGATGCCGGCCCCTAGCGCCGTGATCAGGGTGCCGATCTGGTCGGAGCCCAGCATCTTGTCGAACCTGGCCCGCTCCACGTTGAGGATCTTGCCCCGCAGCGGCAGCACCGCCTGGTTCTCGCGGTTGCGCGCCTGCTTGGCCGAGCCGCCGGCCGAATCGCCCTCCACCAGGAAGATCTCCGACTTGGCCGGATCGCGCTCCTGGCAGTCGGCGAGCTTGCCGGGCAGGGAGGAGATGTCGAGGGCGCTCTTTCGCCGGGTGAGCTCACGCGCCTTGCGGGCCGCCTCCCTGGCCGCCGCCGCCTCGACGATCTTCTGGACGATCGCCTTGGCCTCCGCCGGGTGCTCCTCGAACCAGGCCGCGAGCCCCTCCCCCACCAGCCCCTCCACCGCCGGGCGCACCTCCGAGGAGACGAGCTTGTCCTTGGTCTGGGAGGAGAACTTCGGATCGGGCACCTTCACCGAGAGAACACAGGTGAGCCCCTCGCGCGCGTCTTCCCCCGAAAGGTTCACCTTCTCGCGCTTGGCCGCGCCGGAGGCCTCCGCATAGCCGGTGACCACGCGGGTGAGCGCGCTCCTGAGCGCCGAGAGGTGGGTGCCGCCGTCCCGCTGGGGGATGTTGTTGGTGAAGCAGAGGACGTTCTCGTGGTAGCCGTCGTTCCACCACAGCGCCAAGTCGAGGTGGACGGTCTCGCGCTCGCCGCGGACCACGATCGGGGCCTTGATCAGCGGCGTCTTGGCCTTGTCCAGGTGCCGGACGAAGGCCTCCACCCCGCCCTCGTAGCGCATGATCTCCTCGAACGGCTCGGCGCCGCGCAGGTCCTTGAGCAGGATGTTGACGCCGGAGTTCAGGAAAGCCAGCTCGCGCAGGCGGTGCTCGAGCGTCTTGCGGTCGAACTCGATGCTGGCGAAGGTCTCCAGGGACGGGAGGAACGTAACGTCGGTGCCGGTGTGGAAGTCGCCGTCCCGCCCCTGCGGCGCCGTCCCGGCCACCGCCAGCGGCGCGGTGGGATCGCCGTTGCGGAAGTTGATCTCGTGCTTCAGCCCGCCGCGGTAGACGACGAGCTTCAGCCATTCGGAGAGGGCGTTGACCACCGAGACGCCGACCCCGTGCAGGCCGCCGGAGACCTTGTAGGAGTTCTGGTCGAACTTACCGCCCGCGTGCAGCTGGGTCATGATGACCTCGGCGGCCGAGACCCCCTCGCCCTCGTGGATGTCGGTGGGGATCCCGCGGCCGTCGTCGGTGACGGTCACCGAGCCGTCGGCGTTGAGGATCACCTCGACGCGGCTCGCGTAGCCCGCCAGCGCCTCGTCGATGGCGTTGTCCACCACCTCGTAGACCATGTGGTGGAGGCCCGAACCGTCGTCGGTGTCTCCAATGTACATGCCCGGGCGCTTGCGCACCGCATCGAGGCCCTTGAGGACCTTGATCGAGTCCGCCCCATATTCCGGCGCGCCCGCGCCAATCTCGTCCGTCATTCACCCGTCCGCCGGGATCAGGCGCGAGGCGTCCACCCGGACGCCCTGGGCCAGTCCCTTGAAGTGGTCAAAGAGCGCTTCGTCGACGCCGGTAAGAAAGGCCTGCAGCGAAAGCGCCTCGATTTCCTGCGCGAGGGCGGCGCGCCGGACTTCGTCCAAATGCGCCGCGACCTCGTCCAGCAGTAATATAGGATTCGGCTGCGATTTCGCACGTGAAAGTCGCCCCGCCTGAGCCAAAACGAGGTTCAGAATCAGCGCTTTCTGTTCGCCGGTGGAGCATTCGGCCGCAGGACGCCCCCGCTCGCGGTGGACCACGGTCAGATCGGCGCGATGCGGGCCGGCCAAGGCCCGCCCGGCGGCCGCGTCGCGACCCCGGCCGGCGGCCAGAACGGCGGCCAGGCGCGCCTCGATCTCGGCAGGGTCGGCCCCGCCCAGCGCCATCTCCTCGAAGGCGCCCGAGAGGCCGAGGGCCGCCTGCGGAAACGGGCGAGCGCCGCGGGCGTCGATCTCGGCCTGCAGCGCCGTGAGGCCCGCCGCGCGGGCGGACGCGACCAGCGCGCCGGCCTTCGCCATGCGCGCCTCCAGCGCCGACACCCAGGCCGGGTCGGGAGGGGCTTCGGCCGCCAGCAGGCGGGTGCGCTCGCGCAGCGCCCGCTCGTAGGCCGCCGCATGGCCGGCGTGGGCCGGCTCGGCGGCGAAGGTAAGCCTGTCCAGGAACCGGCGCCGCTCGGCGCCCCCCTCCTGGAACAGCCGGTCCTGGGCGGGAGTCAGCCAGATGAGCCGCAGATGGTCGAGCAGGCGCCCCGGGGCCGCAGGCTCGCCGTCGATCCGCACCAGCCGCCGGCGGGCGCCGGGCGCCTCGATCCCGGTCCCGAGCTGCGTCTCGCCGAGGCGCATGGACACCGCCCAGGCCCGGCCCCCGGACTCATCGGGCAGCCGCCGCCCGAGCTCCGGCAGCGCCGCGCCCCGCATCCCACGGCCGGGAGAGAAAAGGCTGACCCCCTCCAGGAGGTTGGTCTTGCCGGCTCCGTTGGGGCCGAACAGAAGGACGCTGCGCCCCCCCGTCGCCAGTTCCGCCCGCTCGTAGGAGCGGAACTCGAAGAGCGTGAGGGCGTGAATCGCGCAGGACATTGCGGCTAGCCCCTGCCCTCACGCGGGCAATGGCGCAGGATGTGCGGGCTTGCAGGCGTGGGCTTAGGCCCTCAGCGGCATCAGCACGTACTGGACGCTGGGATCGGTGGGGTCGAGCACCAGGGTAGGGTCGAGCACCGTGGCGCCGCCGGAATGCTCGGCGAAGCGGAACTCGGCCGATTCGCCGCCGATCTGGGCGGTGACGTCGAGGATGTAGCGGGCGTTGAAGCCGATCTCGAACGGCTCGCCGTCGTAGTCGACCTCCAGCTCCTCCACCGCCTGGCCTGCGTCCATGTTGCGCACGGTGAGGGTGATGCGCCCGGCCTCCACGCTCAGCTTCACCGCCCGGCTCTGCTCGGTGGAGATGGTGGCGACCCGGTCGACGGCGGCGGCGAAGAGGGCGTTGTCGAGGATCATCACCCGCCGGTTCTCGCGCGGGATCACCCGCTCGTAGGGCGGGAATGAGCCGTCGATCACCTTGGAGGTCATGGCCGCGTGGCCGAAGTCGAAGCGGACCTTCTGAGGACTCACCTGCAACTCGACGGTCTCGCCCGCGTCGTCGAGCAGGCGCCGCGCTTCCTGGACGGTCTTGCGCGGCACGATCACCCCGGGCGCGCCTGCGAATCCTTCGGGGGCGGGCATCTCCGCCAGCGCCAGGCGACGCCCGTCGGTGGCCACGGCCCGAAGGCGCGGACCGCCCTCTTCGGCGACCGCATGCAGGTAGAGCCCATTCAGGTAGTAGCGGGTCTCCTCGGTGGAGATGGCGAAGCGGGTCTTGTCGATCAGCCGGATGAGATCGGCCGCGTCCATGGAGATCCGGCCCGACAGCCCTTCCGACGACATCACCGGAAAGTCTCCGGCCGGCAGGACCGGCAGGTTGAAGCGCGAGCGACCGGCCGCCACCTGCAGGCGCGGATCCTCGCCGGTGTAGCTCAGGGAGACGTCCGCGCCCTCCGGCAGCTTGCGCACGATCTCGTAAAGGGTGTGCGCGGGGGCGGTGATCTGGCCAGGTCCGTCCACGCGCGCGGGGCTCTCGTCGGTGATCTCCATGTCGAGATCGGTGGCCGAGAAGGCGACCGCGCCCTTGTCGGCGGAAAGCAGGACGTTGGAAAGGATCGGGATCGTGTTGCGCCGCTCGACCACGCTTTGGACGTGTCCCAACGCCTTCAGCAGCGCCGCCCGTTCGATGGTAAGCTTCATCCAGGTCCGATCCTAAGGCGAGCGCCGCGGAATCGCTTCCGCGCGCTCCGAAGATGGACGGCGGAGATTAGCTGAAAAGACGCGCCGAGGAAGGGGCGCCGCCCCTCAGGCCTTGGTGTCCAGGGCGACGCCCGAATCCTGGTCATTGGCGGTCGCGTAGGGACCCTGGCTCCCCTGACCCGCCGGCGCCTCGGCGCCGGCGCCGCGTGCGGCCACCACCACCATCGCCGCCCGGATCACCCGACCGAACAGATCGTAGCCGGGCTGCACGACCTGAAGCACGGTCCCGGGCGCGGCGTCGGCGGCGGCCTGCTCCATCATCGCCTGGTGCTGGTGAGGATCGAACTTCGCGCCCCTGGCCGGCTCGATGCGCTTGAGGCCGTTGCGCTCGAATGCGGCCGCCAGCTCGTTGGCGGTCATGCCGAGACCGATGGCGAGGTTCTTGACCAGCGGATCGCCCGCGTCCTTGGGCGCGTGCTCCATGGCCCGGCCGAGGTTGTCGGCGACCGGCAACAGGTCGCGGGCGAACTTCTGGATCGCATAGGCCCTGGCGTCGTTGGCGTCCCGCTCGGCCCGGCGCTTGGTGTTCTCGGCGTCGGCGGCGATGCGCAGCACCTGGTCCTTCAGCTGCGCATTCTCGGCCCTAAGAGCCTCCAGCTCGGCGGCGGGCGACCCGGCGGGCGGCGGCTCCGAGATCCCGTCAGGGCCGGCGGCCGGCGTTTCGTCGGTCATACTTTATCATCCGTCCATGATCCGCCCCAGCACCCGCGCCGTGTAGTCCACGAGCGGGATCACCCGGGCATAGTTGAGGCGCGCCGGACCGATCACCCCGATCGCGCCCAGCACATTCTGCCTGCCCCCCATATAGGGCGCGGCGATCACAGCGGAACCCGAAAGCGAAAATAGCCGGGTTTCCGCCCCGATGAAGATGCGCACGCCTTCGGCCTCGCGCACCAGATCGAGGAGCGCCGTCAGCTGCTCCTTCTGCTCGAGGTCGTCGAACAGCATCCGGACCCTTTCCAGGTCGGCGAGGGTCTGGGGGTCGCCGAGCAGATTGGCGCGGCCGCGGACGATCAGGGCCCGGCCGGCGCCTTCGCCCCCCCAGGCCGCCAGCCCTTCCTCCACCAGCCGTGCGCTCGCCGCATCCAGCTCCCGGCGCGCACGCTCCAGCTCGCGCTCCACCTCGGTCCGCGCCTCCGTGAGGCTGCGCCCGCGCAGACGCGCGTTCAGGAAGTTCGACGCCTCCTGCAGGGCGGCCGGGGTGACGCCGGCCGGGCGGCGCATGAGCCGGTTCTCCACCTGGCCGTCCTCGAGGACCATGACCGCGAGCGCCCGGTCGGGCCCCAGCGCCACGAACTCCACGTGCTTGACGCCCGCCTCCCGAGAGGGCGCCAGCACCACCCCGGCGCCGCCCGCCAGGCCCGAGAGGATGGCGCTGGCCTCGTTCAGGGCGTCTTCCATCGAGCGGCCGTGGGCGCTGAGCCGCGCCTCGATGTTGCGGCGCTCCTCTTCGGCGAGGTCCCCCACTTCGAGGAGGCCGTCGACGAACAGCCTGAGGCCCGCGTGGGTAGGCAGACGCCCGGCGCTGACGTGGGGGGCGTCGAGAAGGCCGAGCTCCGCCAGATCCTGCATGGTGTTGCGGATCGAAGCCGGCGAGAGGGAGAGGCCGCTGCGTGACAGGGTGCGCGAGCCCACCGGCTCGCCGGTGTCGAGATAGGTCTCCACCACCCGTCGGAAGATCTCGCGCGCGCGGGCGTCGAGCTCGGCCAGGGTGGCGTTCCTGGCGTCCGGTTTGCCAAAGGATGGTGGGGTCATGGACGCATCCGCTGGGATTTAGGATAAGCGCCGGCTTGCCGAGCGCAAGCAGAGGAGAGCCGCCGCCATGAGACCCTCCGGACGCGCGCCGAACGCCCTGCGCCCAGTGACCCTAGAGACAGGCGTGAACCGCTACGCCGAGGGCTCCTGCCTGGTCTCCTTCGGGCACACCCGGGTGCTGGTGACCGCCAGCCTCGAAGACCAGGTCCCTCCGTTCCTGCGCGGCCGCGGCCAGGGGTGGGTCACGGCCGAATACGGCATGCTGCCCAGGGCGACCCACACCCGGGGGCGGCGCGAGGCCGCCCAAGGCAAGCAGTCGGGCCGCACCCAGGAGATCCAGCGCCTGATCGGCCGCTCCCTGCGCGCCGTCACCGACCTCAGGGCCCTGGGCGAGCGCCAGATCACCCTCGACTGCGACGTCGTCCAGGCGGACGGCGGCACCCGCACCGCCGCCATCACCGGCGCCTGGGTGGCGCTGAGAATCGCCACCCGGTGGCTGATGGAGGAAGGCGTCATCGCCGTCGACCCGATTCGCGACCACGTGGCCGCCGTCTCCTGCGGGGTCCATCAGGACACGCCGGTCCTCGACCTCGAGTACGAGGAGGACAGCGCCGCCGAGGCCGACGCCAACTTCGTGCTCACCGGCGTCGGCGACATCGTCGAGATCCAGGCCACCGGCGAGAAGCGCGGCTTCACCCGCGACGAGTTCGAAATCCTCTTCACCCTCGCCCAGCAGGGGATCGCCGAGCTCATCGCCATGCAGAGAGCGGCGGTGGGCTGACATCGCCCCTTGCCCGCCGAGCGGCCGCACGCGATGTGAGGACGGACCATGGCCCTCGTGCTCCCCAACGGCGCCCGCATCGTCGCGGCGACCCACAACCCCGGCAAGGCGCGCGAGCTGGCGGCGCTGACCGAAGGGCGCTTCCAGGTGGCCTCGGCGGGCGAGCTCGGTCTTGCCGAGCCTGACGAGCCGGAAACCACCTTCGCGGGCAACGCCGTCGTCAAGGCGCGAGCGGCGGCGGACGCCTGCGGCCTCATCGCGCTCGCCGACGATTCCGGGCTGTCGGTGGCGGGCCTCGGCGGCGCGCCCGGAGTCCATTCGGCGCGGTGGGCCGGCCCGGAGCGGGACTTCGCCCACGCCATGGCCCTGGTGGAGCGGCGCCTGGAGGAGAGCGGCAGCGACGATGCGGCCGCCTGGTTCACCTGCGCCCTCGCCGTGGCCTGGCCGAAGGGGCCGGCGGTGGTGGTCGTGGGACGGGTCGACGGCCGGGTCAGCTTCCCGCCGCGCGGAGACCGCGGCTTCGGCTACGACCCCATCTTCGTCCCCGACGGGGCGCGCTTCACCTTCGGCGAGCTCGAGCCCGCCGAGAAGGAGGCGATCAGCCACCGCGCCCGGGCCTTCGCGCAGTTGAAGGCGGCGCTCTTTGAGTGAAGGCCTGCGCGACATCGCCCTCTACGTCCACTGGCCCTTCTGCGCGCGCGTCTGCCCCTACTGCGATTTCAACGTGGTCCGCGACCGGGGCCGGGCCGCGGCCGAAGCGCTGGCGGCGGCGATCGGCGCCGACCTTTCCGGCCAGGCGGCGCGCCTGGGGCCCAGGCGGCTCACCTCGATCTTCTTCGGCGGCGGAACCCCCTCGCTGATGGAGCCCGAGCAGGCCGCGGCGATCATTGAAGCCGCCCGCGCCAGCTTCGCGCCGTCACCGGCGCTCGAGGTCACCCTGGAAGCCAACCCCACCGACGCCGAGAGCGGCCGGTTCGCGGCCCTGGCCGCCGCCGGCGTCTCGCGCCTCTCTCTCGGCGTACAATCGCTCGACGACGAGGCCCTCGCGTTCCTGGGCCGGAACCATGACGCGGCCGCCGCCCGGCGCGCCGCGCGCGCCGCGCGCGCCGCGTTCCCACGCCTTTCGATCGATCTCATCTACGCTCTCCCCGGCCAGGACGCGCGAAGCTGGCGCGCCGATCTCGGCGATGCCCTGGAGCTCGGTCCCGAGCACGTCTCGGCCTACCAGCTGACCATCGAGGCTGGCACCGCCTTCGAACGCGCGGTCGCCCGGGGCCGCTGGTCGCCGTCCGATCCGGACCTGGCGGCCGAGCTCTATGAGGCGACGGACGAGACCCTCTCGGCGGCCGGCTTCGAGGCCTACGAGGTGTCCAACCATGCGCGCTCGCCGGCGGCCCGCTCGGCCCACAACCTCACCTACTGGCGGGGCGGCGACTGGCTGGGGGTGGGGCCGGGCGCCCATGGACGGATCACCGACGCGGCCGGCGAGCGCTGGGCCACGCGCGCCGAGCCGGCGCACGCAGCCTACGTCCGGCGCGTCGCCGAAACGGGCTGCGGCCTTTCGACCCGCGATCGGCTTACGCCCGAGGAAGCGGCGCTGGAGCGGCTGATGATGGGTCTACGGACCTTGGAAGGCGTCGAAGTCGCCGAGATCCAGGCCCTCGGCCTGGGGGCGTCGCAGATGGAGAGCCTCGCAGACCAGGGCCTGCTTCGTATGGAAGCTGGCCGGCTCATGGCGAGCGGCCGCGGACGGGCCGTCCTCGACCGGTTGGTGCTGGAACTCGCCCAGACCGGCCAGCCAGGCTAGTTTCCCACGCATGGCCGCGCGACCGCCGCCCCCGCCGCTTTCCGAAGCGCCGCTCGCCCCCGGCCTCTATCTGGTCGCGACGCCGATCGGGAACCTGCGCGACATCACCCTGCGCGCCCTCGACGTGCTGGCGGGCGCCGACCTGGTGCTGGCCGAGGACACGCGCGTCGCCGGCAAGCTGCTGGCGGTCTACGGCATCTCCAAGCGCCTGGAGCGCTATGACGAACATGGCGGGGCCCGTGTCCGGCCGAAGGCGCTGGCGGCCCTCGCGGCCGGCGCGCGCGTGGCCTTGGTGTCGGACGCCGGCACCCCGCTCGTCTCCGACCCCGGCTACCGGCTGGTGGCCGAAGCGCTGGCGGCGGGAATCCTGGTCGTCCCGGTCCCAGGGCCCTCAGCGGCCCTAGCGGCCTTAAGCGTGGCGGGCCTCCCCACCGACCGGTTCCTGTTCGCCGGTTTTCCGCCCCCGAAGACCGCCGCCCGGCGGCGGTTCTTCGCCGAGCTCGCTCCGATCCGCGCGACCTTGATCTTCTTCGAGGGCGGCTCGCGCCTCGCCGCCTCGCTGGCGGACATGGCCGTGGTGTTCGGGCCGCGGCCGGCCGCGGTGGCCCGCGAGCTCACCAAGCTGCACGAGACCACCCTCAGGGGAGACCTAGCGGCGCTCGCCGCCGATCCGGCTCTCGCCGCCCCGAAGGGCGAGCTGGCGGTGCTGGTGGGCCCGGGCGCGGAGCTCGAGGCCGGACCGGCCGAGGCGGCCGCGGCCCTCGCCGAGGCGCTCACCCGCCTTGCGCCCGCCGAAGCGGCGCGGGAGGTAGCCGCCGCCCTCGGCCTCCCCCGCCGCGACCTCTACCGTCAGGCGCTGGCGCTGAAGGCCCGTTGATGGTCGCGGCCCGACGCATGAGGGGCGCCCTGGCCCGGCGGGCCGGACGGCGGAGCGAGCTGCTTTGCGCGCTGTGGCTGATGGCCAAGGGCTACCGGATCCTCGGCTTTCGGCTGCGCACCCCGCAGGGCGAGATCGACCTTTTGGCCCGCAAGGGCGCGGTGCTGGCGGTGGTGGAGGTGAAGCTTCGCGGTTCGGCGGCCTTGGCGCTGGAGGCGGTGGGCCGGCGCCAGCGCCAGCGGCTGCGCCGGGCGGCCGAGAGCTACGCGGCGCTGCGTCCCGAGCTCAGGGACGCGGCGATCCGCCTCGATCTGATGGCACTCGCCCCGGGCCGCTTGCCTTGTCATATTCCGGACGCATGGTTCGGACGTTGAGCGGGGCCGGTCGCAAGCGATGACGCGTCAAGAGGCGGAATGTTATCTCGCCGAGGTGGGGAGCGGAGCCGACGACGGCTTCCCCCTGCTGGAAGCGGCGGTAGCTTGCGCCGTTCACGAGGAGCCGAGCCGCGACCCCGGCCTGGCCCGCGCCCTCGCCGCGGAGGCGGGCGAGCGGCTCAAGGCGCGCCTGCAACGCGAGTCGCCCGAGGAAGCCCTGGCCGAGACCATGGCCGGCGACCTTCGGCTGGCCGGCGACATCATCGACTACGACCACCCGGACAACGCCGACGTGATCGCCGTCTCGGAGCGCCGGAAGGGCATCCCGGTGGCGCTCGGGGTCTTCTACCTGGATGCGGCCCGCCGCTGCGGCCTGGACGTCCGCGGAGTCGACTTTCCCGGCCATTTCCTGCTGCGGATCGAGACCAACGAAGGCCCCCTGGCGCTGGACCCGTTCAGCGAAGGCCGGGTCGTCCTGCCTTCGGAACTGACCCGGCGCGCGCTCCATGCGGGCTTGACGCCCGGTGTCGCCGAGCGGCTGGAGGCCCTGATGGCCCCGGCCACCGACCGGGGGGTGTTGATCCGGCTCCAGAACAACATCTTCGCCCGGGCCGCCGCCGCCCGGGACTACGGTCGCGCCGAGCGTTCGGCTCTGCGCCGCGCTTTGCTCGATCCCCGCGACCACCGCCCCTGGTTGGACGTCGCCGCGGCCCGCGAAGGCCAGGGCGCGCTGGCCGGCGCCCTCGAGGCCCTCGCCCTGGCCCAGCGCCTGGACGGCGGGGCGGCGCTGGCGGCCCGGGCGGCGCGCGAACGGGTGCGGCTGAAACTCAACTGAGCGCCGCCTCGCCCACCCACGAGGAACCAACCATGCCTCTTCAGGTCGCCGTCCAGATGGACCCCATCGAGCGGGTCAACATCGAGACCGACACCACCTTCTTCCTGATGCTGGAAGCCCAGACCAGAGGCCATGGCCTGTTCGTCTACGAGCCCTCGCGGCTGGCGCTGGACGACGGCCGGGTCCTCGCCCGCGGGCGGCCGCTGAACCTGAGGGCCGTGAAGGGCGACCACCACTCGGTGGGCGAATGGACGGTGCGCGACCTTTCCGAATTCGACGCGGTCCTCATGCGTCAGGATCCGCCCTTCGACATGGCCTACCTCACCGCCACCTACCTGTTGGAGAAGATCCATCCGGCGACCCTGGTGGTGAACAATCCGGCCGAAGTGCGCAACGCCCCCGAGAAACTGTTCGTGACCGGCTTTCCCGGCCTGCAGCCGCCCACCCTGATCACCAGCGATCCCGAAGCGATCTACGAATTCCGCGCCCGCCACGGGGACATGGTGTTGAAGCCCCTCTACGGGGGGGCCGGATCGGGGGTGGCGCGGCTGAAGCCGGACGATCCCAACCTCGACGCCCTGCTGGAGCTCCACGCCATGATCGGACGCGAGCCGGTGGTCGCCCAGAAGTTCATTCCGGCGGTCGCCAAGGGCGACAAGCGGATCCTGCTGGTGGACGGCGAACCGATCGGGGCGGTGAATCGGGTCCCGGCCGCGGGCCAGGTCCGCTCAAACCTCGCCCGCGGCGGCCGGGCCGAGCCGGCCGAGCTGACCGTCCGGGACCTGGAGATCTGCCAGACCATCAGCCTGGAACTGAAAGACCGAGGGTTGCTGTTCGTGGGCATCGACGTGATCGGCGACTACCTCACCGAGATCAACGTCACCTCCCCCACCGGCGCGCAGCAGCTCAAGCGTTTCGGCGGCGCCGATGCGGCCGCCGCCCTCTGGGATCGGATCGAAGCCATTCGCGGCATCGTGTAGATTCTGCGGCGAAGCTTGAGGGCGCGCCGTTAGATGACTGATTTGTAACCAATCTCCAATTGTTCTTTTTTTGTTCTTGATCTGCTCCGATGTCTGTGCTCGGATGTGGATAAGTCCGTGGACGAAAAGGGGTTTTTCTCGTGGCGGGGCGCGTGGCGACGGTCGCCTTCGAGGGCGTGGAAGCGCGGCGCGTGGAGGTGGAGGTGCAGCTCACCGGCGGCGCGGTGCACTTCGCCGTGGTCGGTCTGCCGGACAAGGCGGTGGCGGAGAGCAAGGAGCGGGTCCGGGCCGCCTTCTCCGGCCTCGGCCTAGCGCTGCCCGCGCGCCGGATCGTCGCCAATCTGTCCCCGGCGGACCTGCCCAAGGAGGGCAGCCACTACGATCTGCCCATCGCGCTCGCCCTGCTGATCGCCATGGGGATCCTGCCCTCGGACGCGCTCGACGAATGGGCGGCGATCGGCGAGCTGAAGCTGGACGGCCAGATCGCTCCGGTGGCGGGCGCTCTGCCGGCCGCCGTCGCGGCGAACGCCTGGGGGCTGGGGCTCATCTGCCCCGAGGGCTGCGGGGCGGAGGCGGCCTGGGCCGGCGGCGCGCCCGTGCTCGCGCCGCGCTCGCTCATCGCGATCGTCAACCACTTCCGCGGCGCCCAGGTGATGAGCCCGCCGAAGCCGGGGCCGATGCTGGAGGGCGGCAAGGCTCCCGACCTCAAGGACGTCAAGGGTCAGGAGCAGGCCAAGCGGGCGCTGGAGATCGCCGCCGCCGGGGGACACAACCTCCTCTATGTGGGGCCGCCGGGCTCCGGCAAATCGATGCTGGCCCAGCGCCTGCCCGGCCTCTTGCCGCCGCTGTCGGCCGCGGAGCTTCTGGAGACCTCCATGGTCCATTCCATGGCCGGCCTCATCGCCCGGGGCGCGCTCACCCGCAGCCGGCCGTTCCGGGCGCCGCATCACTCGGCCAGCATGGCCGCCCTTACCGGCGGCGGCGTGCGCGCCAGACCCGGCGAGGTTTCGCTGGCGCACAACGGCGTGCTCTTTCTGGACGAGCTGCCGGAATTCAGCGGCATTCGGTAGCAAGTGGGACTAACCCGATACGCCCGCCGTCGCTTCTGGCGGTGTATGTATCGGATATGGCGACAGAGCGTCCAAACACCGTTTCCGGTCTCAAAGCCAAGAAGGCCGAGCTGGAGAAGCTACGGGATCAGCTAGACGCCGATCTCCGGGCCGTAGTGGCGGACATCGATCACCTGGACGCCGCGATCCGCCTATTCGGCGAGACGCAGACCCGCCGGCGGTACCTCCGACAGTACCGGGCCAAGAAGGGCTCGGTTCGGCGGTTCGTGCTCACGGCGCTACGGGAGGCGGCGGCGCCGATCACGTCCAAGGACTTGACCGAGCGTTGGTGCGCCGAGCGCGGCCTACGCCCAGACGATGCGACCTGGGCGATCCTGCGAAACCGGATCGGGGCGTGTCTGACGGCGCTGAAGAACCAGGGGCTGGCGCGCGGAGCCGGCGAGACGGGCGGCTACAAGGCCTGGGTGGGGCCCTGAGAAGCACAAACAGGGAATCTCTGCTAAACCATGCCGTATGAGCGATGCGCATATGCCCGCCCCCGCTGACGGGTCTCCCCTCACCGTCATTGATGACGGCGACACGGGCGATAGGTTCCTGCTTTACACGGCAAAAGACGGCGTCAGGGCCGAGTTGCAGATCATTGGGGACACCTTTTGGGCCACGCGGTCCCAGATGGCA
>Ga0213876_10000570_pt1 | contig 27531 bp, 22 predicted proteins | sample BarmaccomBMRX_R9_FD_160113 | JGI IMG/M metagenome (GOLD analysis project Ga0213876, IMG submission 160113) | Root-associated microbial communities from Barbacenia macrantha in rupestrian grasslands, the National Park of Serra do Cipo, Brazil - RX_R9 | ecosystem: Host-associated > Plants > Roots... | reverse complement strand
CCAACCCGACCTCCACGGCCATCTTCAAAATCCTCATCGCCGTCAAGTCGCGCAACTCCATCGTCCTCTCGCCGCACCCCTCGGCCGCGAAGTGCATCAACGAGACGGCGCGCGTCATGCGCGAGGCGGGCGTCAAAGAGGGTCTGCCGGCCGAGGCCGTCGGCTGCATGACGAGCACGTCGCTCGAAGGCACGGAGGCTTTGATGAAGCACCGCCAGACGGCGGTCATCCTCGCCACCGGCGGCATCGGCCTCGTGCGCGCGGCGTATTCGTCGGGCAAGCCCGCCTTCGGCGTCGGGCCGGGGAACGTCCCCGTCTTCGTCGAGAGAAGCGCGGACGTGCCCATCGCCGTGCAGAACATTTTGACGGGGAAGACTTTCGACAACGGCACCATCTGCGCCTCCGAGCAGGCCGTCGTCGCCGACGCGCCCGTGGCGAAGCAGGTGAGGGAAGAGTTCGTCGCGCAGGGCGGTCACTTTCTTTCTGCCGCCGAAGCAGACCAACTCGCGAAGGTCGTCACGACCGAGAAGCGCGCGCTCAACCCGGCCATCGTCGGCCGTTCGGTCGAGGTGATTGCGAAGATGGCCGGGCTCACTGTGCCGCCGGGCACGCGCTGCTTGATGGCCGACGTGGGGGGAGTCGGGCGCGAGTTCCCGCTCTCGATGGAGAAGCTGTCGCCCATCCTCGCCTTCTACGTCGAGGACGGTTTAGAAAGAGGCGCGGCGCGCTGCTTCGAAATCTTATCTTACGGCGGCATGGGCCACACCGCGGGCATCCACACGCGCTCGCGCGAGGCCGCGAAGGCGTTCGGCGTCGAGATGCCCGCCTCGCGCATCGTCGTCAACTCGCCGACGACGCACGGCGCCATCGGGTTCTCGACCGCGCTCCCGCCCTCGATGACTCTGGGCTGCGGCTCCTGGGGCGGCAACGTCACCTCGGACAACGTCTCGCCGTGGCACCTGATGGACATCAAGCGCGTGGCGTTTGAGACTCGCGCCGTGCCCTCGAAACGGCCTGCGGCCGGACGGGGGGACGGGGCGACTGCGGGACGGGGTGAAAGAATCTCCCCGTCACCCCTTCAACCTGTCTCCCCGTCCGTGCCTGCGGCGGCGGGCGGCGCCATCAGCCGCGACGACATCGCGAAGATCGTTGACCGCTTCCTCTCCCAACGTCAGCCGTCGCAAACGTCCGCGCCGCCGCTCCCGGTCGCGCAGCCGCACGCCTACGTGCAGCAGGGCGTGGACATCGAGCCGCAGCGCGCCGCGCACTCCGGCGGCGCCGCCCCGCACCCCGAGGCCGCGCCGACGGCACAGGCGACGAACGGCGGCAACGGCGGCAGCGACCCCGCGCCGGCCCCCCCGAGCGCGCCCGCGAAGCAGACGCCCTCGCCCGCCGCCGGCAACGGCAAGCGCGCCGTCGATTTCGTCTGCGAGGACGACGTGCGCCGCGCCATCCAGAAGGGCGAGAAGATTTACACCAACGCGCGCACCATCATCACGCCCGCCGCCCGCGACATGGGCGAGGCCGCGGAGGTCTTCGCGAAGGCATGAAGGACGTAAACCGTGAACCGTGAACCGTGACAGGAAAGGGCACGCCTCTTCCTGTCACGGTTCACGGTTCACGGTTCACGGTTCACGGTCTTTATGTTCTTAGGCAAAGTCGTCGGCACCGTGTGGTCAACGAAGAAGACGCCCGACCTGGAGGGCGTCAGATTTTTGGTCGTGCACCCGATTGACCTCGACAAGGAGCCGACGAAGAACATCGTCGTCGTGGCCGACCGCCTGGGCGCGGGCGTGGGCGAGGTCGTGATGTGCGCGTACGGGAAGGCCGCGCGCACGGCCGTCGGCGACCAGGAGATGGCGATTGAGGCCGCGGTCGTCGGCATCGTTGACCGCGTGGACGTGCAGGAAGACCTCGCGCGCTCCGAAGAGCTGGTCGAGTCGGCGCGCGAGCTGAGAAGCAAGTAGGCAGTTTTCAGTTTTCAGTTTTCAGCCGGAGGGAGGCCGTAAACTGAAGACTGAAAACTGAAAACTGTTTTATGGCGAACGAGGAACTCATCTACCGAATCACGCGCGCGGTCTACGGCCGCCTGGGGGCGGGGGCCGACGAGCGGACGGTCGAGGCGCTGGTGATGGATGTGTACCGCGCCGTCGAGCCGGCGCTCGCGGGCGCCGCCGAGGAGGGGCCGAAGGGCGGGGCCGAGGGGCGCGCCGACCGGCTCATCGTCTCGGTCTTCGGCACCGACCACCCGGGCATCGTCGCGGCCGTCTCGCAGATTCTGGCCGAGGCGCGGTGCAGCATCATCGACATCAACCAGACGGTCGTGCAGGGCAAGTTCGCGATGGTCATCGTCGCCGACATCTCGCGCGCCGGCGAGTCGGTCGCCGCGCTTAAAGACCGCTTCCGCGGCGAGGGCGACCGCCTCGGCGTCCGCATCTACGCCCAGCGCGAAGACCTCTTCAACGCGATGCACAGGATTTAGTCGATTTTAGATTTTTGATTTCCGATTTGAAGAAAGACTCTCGGCCGACTTCAAATCGGAAATCAAAAATCTAAAATCTAAAATTCTTCCATGTCGCTTCCCGAAATCTCTCGCAGGTGTCTCTCGTGCGGCGCGGCGGCGCGCGTGGGGTCGCGGTTTTGCCAGCAGTGCGGCAAGGCTCTGGGGCCGGAGGCCGCGCCCGGCGCGCCCGAGGAGCGCGGGGCCGAGGCGGCGCGCGCGCCCGTGCCGCCGACGGGCGAGTCGTCGCCGCAGGAGCAGGCGAGTCCGCCCGCCGAAGATTGGGCTCCGCCGACCAAAGAGTTCGCAGCCTTCGAGCAGTCGCCCGGCGTGAACGCGCCGCCGCCCACGCCTGCCGAGCAAGTGCCGGTCGCCGCCGCGCCCGCGGACATTGAGGCCGCGCCGGGGGCTTCCGTCTTGAGCGCGCCCGCGTCGTCCGAAGGGCCGGCGCGGGAGGCGGAAGAGGCGGGCGAAGCCGTGCGCGCGGGCGACCTCCGGGGGCGCGTGGCACGCGTGCGCGAGGGGACGAAGGCGCGCGTCGGGCGGATGCGCGAGGAGGCCATCGTCGCCCTCGAAGAGACGCCGGACGACTCCGGGCTGCGCTTCGTCTTCGCCGCCGCGGCCCTCTTCGTCCTCTTCCTCGTCCTCCTTTTCCTGAGCACGACCGTGCTGCGTTAGCACCCGAGGGGCATGGAGTACACACAGGCGGAAATCCTACAGACCGTGCGCATGACCGAGATGGAGCACCTCGACGTGCGCACCGTCACGCTCGGCCTGTCTTTGCGCGACTGCGTCCGCGCCACGGTCGAAGAGACGGCCGAGTGCGTCCGCGAGAAGATCGAGCGGACGGCCGCGCGCCTCGTCCCCACCGTGGACGAGATCGGCGAGGAGCTGGGCCTGCGCGTCGCCAACAAGCGCATCTCGATCACGCCCGCCTCTCTGGTCTTCGACCGCGCGCGCTCCGCCTCGGAACTTATCCCGCTCGCGCGCGCCATCGACGAGGCGGCGGGGCGCGTCGGCGTGGACTTCATCGGCGGCTACTCGGCGCTCGTCCACAAGGGCGACACGCCGGGCACGCGCGCCTTCGTCGATTCCATCCCCGAGGCCCTGGCTTCGACCGAGCGCCTGTGCTCTTCGCTGAGCGTCGCGACGACGCGCGCCGGCATCAACATGGACGCCGTGCGCCGCACCGGCGAGATCATCAAGGAGATGGCCGAGCGCACGCGCGAACGCGGCGGGCTGGCCTGCGCCAAGTTCGTCTGCTTCGCCAACGCGGTCGAGGACAACCCTTTCATGGCGGGCGCGTTCCACGGCGTCGGCGAGCCCGAGGCGGTCATCAACGTCGGGGTCTCCGGCCCCGGCGTCGTCAACCACGCCGTCCGCCACGCGCCCCGCGACGCGCCGCTCGACGAGATGGCCGAGCTGATTAAGAGGCTCTCCTTCAAGCTCGCGCGCGCCGGCGAGCTGGTCGGCCGCGAGGCCGCGCGGCGTCTGGGCATCCGCTTCGGCATCATCGACCTCTCCTTGGCGCCGACGCCGACGCCGGGCGACTCGGTCGGCGAGATTCTTGAGGCTTTGGGGTTCGAGCGCGCGGGCGCGCCGGGGACGACCGCCGCGCTGGCGCTTTTGACCGACGCGGTGAAGAAGGGCGGGGCGATGGCTTCGAGCGCGGTCGGCGGGATGAGCGGCGCCTTCATCCCCGTCTCCGAAGACGCGGCGATGATTGAGGCCGCGCGGAAGGGCGCGCTCACGCTTGAGAAGCTCGAAGCGATGACGAGCGTCTGCTCGGTGGGGCTGGACATGGTGGCCGTGCCCGGCGACACCTCGGCCGAGACCATCGCCGCCATCATCGCCGACGAGATGGCAATCGGCGTCATGAACAACAAGACGACCGCCGTCCGCATCATCCCCGCGCCGGGCAAGACGGTCGGCGACGTGGTCGAGTTCGGCGGCCTGCTGGGCAGCGCCCCCGTCATGCCCGTCAACAGTTTCTCTTCGAGCGTCTTCATCCGGCGCGGCGGCCGCATCCCCGCGCCCATCCACTCGCTGCGCAATTAGAGTTCAAATTTGAAATTTCAAGTTTGAACTTCTTGCATGTCTTCTCGGGAGGTGTTTGATGAAAAGGTCTTTGTCCGCATCTCTCCTGGTCTTGTGCCTGCTGGCTTCGGCCGCGGCGGGGGACGACAAGAAGAAGTCGCACCCGGACTTTTCGGGGACGTGGCAGCTCGACCGCGCGAAGAGCGACTTCGGCGGGTGGAGCGACAAGCCGCTCGCGAAGGCCGACTCGACGCTCGTCGTCGAGCACAAAGACCCGGAGCTGAAGATCAAGCGCACGCTCAGCCTCGACGGGCAGCAGGAGGTGAAGGAGTTCACCTACTACACGGACGAGCGCGGCGAGACGAACCAGGCGACGATAGGCGCGGGCGAGGTCAAGTCGAAGACGAAGTGGGACGGCGACAAGGCCGTCTCGCAGTCGCACATCACGCGGAAGGGGCAGGGCGGCACGTACGAGTTGGACGTGACGCAGAAGTGGCAGGTCTCTTCCGACGGGAAGACGCTGACGCACACGACGACCATCGGCAACCAGATGGGCACGCAGCAGGTTAAACTGGTCTACCGCCGCGCGCAGTAGCGGCGGGCGGACATTCGGGAGGTGAGAGGGATGGATGCTTTGGGGATGGTCGAGTGCCGCGGGCTGGTCGCGATGATCGAGGCCGCGGACGCGATGGTGAAGGCGGCGGACGTGCGCCTGGTCGGCTACGAGAAGATCGACGCGGGGCTGGTGACGGCCATCGTGCGCGGCGAGGTGGGCGCGGTGCGCGCGGCCGTGGACGCGGGCGCGGCCGCCGCCCGCCGCGTCGGCGAGGTCGTCTCGACGCACGTCATCCCGCGCCCGCACGCCGAGGTGGGCGAGGGCATCCCCGTCATCGACACGGGCGAGACGACGCGCAAGAAGATCGCGGGCTCGGTCAGGGGCAAACGCGACGGGGAGGGGTGAAGGTTTGGCCGAGGCCGCCCAGACCGCCGAGGCGCGGCCCGCGCCCGAGGGGCCGGACGAGTGCCCGAGCTGCGGCGCGGCGCTCGCCGGCGACTACTGCCACCGCTGCGGCGAGAAGCGCCCCGAGGCGCGCGACCTCTCGATACGCCACTTCGTCATGGACGCGGCGAAGGAGCTGACGAGCCTCGACACGAAGCTCACGCGCACGCTGCTGGCGCTCCTCTTCCGCCCGGGCCGGCTCACCGCCGAGTGGGTGGCGGGGCGCCGCGGGCCTTACCTCAAGCCGCTCAACCTCTGCCTCGGCATCCTCGCCCTCAACCTCTTCGTCTACACGGCCTCGAAGCAGGCGACGATGTTCGACATCCGGCTCATCCTCGAAAACCAGCGGCAGCTCGCCGCGCAGTGGAAGATGCCGAACGGCGACCTGTACGACCGCCTCTTCTCCCGCGCGGCCGCGCGCAAGGGCACGACGGCCGAGGCGCTCTACGACACGGTCAACGAGCACTGGCAGCGCAACGTCTCGCTGCTCCAGCCGTTGCAGATCGTCACGCTCGCCGTGCTGCTCCAGCTCATCTACTTCTTCTCGCGACGCTACTTCGTCGAGCACCTCGTCTTCGCGATGCACTACCTCTCGTTCGCGGTGCTGACGACGACGCTGATGTGGCCGCTCTACTACCTGCTCGGCATCCACCCGACGCTGAAGAACATGGCGCTCGCGTTCGGGAAGTACGCCCTCGACATCATCTACCTGTTCGTGGCGCTGCGCGTCTTCTACCGCGGCCGGCTGGCGCTCGCCGTGCTGCGCGCCCTCATCACCTTCGTCGGCTACTTCGTCGGCTACGCCGTCGTCTACATGCTCGCGATTGCCGCCGCGCTCTTCACCGTCCTCCGTTGAGCCGCCCCCGTCAGCGCCCGGCGATGGCGTTGAAGAGGAGCGGGTAGGTGGCGAGCGACTGCGCGCGGTACTGCGGGCGGAAGCCGAAGAGGTAGACCCGGCCCTTGCCGACGCGGGCCTCGACGAGCGCGGCCTTGCCGCGGATGCGCTCGGCGCCGAGGAGCCAGCCCGAGAGGAGCGGCGTCCCCGTCTCGGGGTAGCGCGCGACGACGCGGACGCGGTCGAGGGCCGGCGGGTCACTCTTGATTTCGAAGACCGGCGAGTCTTCGACCCAGGCGATTGACTCGCGCGGCATCCCCTTCGCCAATGGGTGCGTTGTGTCGAGCACGGTGCGGAGGATGGAGCCGGGGCAGTAGAACTCAGTCCGCTTGAGGTCGGCCGTCACGTCGCGGACGGGGAGGCCGAGCTGCTCGATGGCGAAGTCCGAAGCCTCGTTCAAGGTGATGAGCGTCCCGCCCTCTTCGACGAACTCGCGCAGGGCCTTCACGCCCTCCTTCCCCAGACCGCCCGTGAACTCCTCCGGCATCGAGCCCTTCCGATAGCCTTCGAGAATCGCCCGCGGCGACTCGTCGGGGATGATGATCGAGTCGTACTTCGCCCGCAGGCCACCGGCGCGCACCTCGGCGTCCTGCAACGAGGCGTATCGGACGTGGAGTTGGTTTTCAAACGCCCAACGCGTCCAGCCCTCGTCCATCGAGGGGACGTGTGATTTATAGAGGGCCACCCGCGGACTGTCGGGGACGATGTCTCTCTCATGGCCCGGCAGCATCGCCACCTCAATACGCGCGGGCGCCCCGACTTTCACCGGCGCGTAGACGGGCTCGGCCGGGACGCCCATCAGCAGCGTGAGCGTGTGAGCGGTCACGTCGTAGGGCGCGATGGGGTGCCCCTCCGCGTCACGCAGGTCTGGGTAGTGCTGCGGCTCCAACAAGGCTTTGGCGAATCCGCCGTAGGGCTGCGCCATCGGCACGAAGATGTCCAGCCCCTGCGCGCGCCGGCCCGGGCCAGACCGGGGGAGCATCCTCACCTCCACGCCCGCGCGCTCAAGGATGTTTTGGAGCTCCCCGTCGTTCGGCGCCGCCGGAATCCGGAAGCCGTACAACTCGCCGCGCCTGCGCGGGCGGACGGCCTCCTTGCCGATTGAGTAGAAGCGCCGGAGCCAAGCCTCTCGGTTCTGCGCGGCGTGCTTGAGCAGCTCGAAGGCCGCGGTCGTCATGTAGTTCGTGATGTCGCGCAGGCGCCATTCGCCGCCGGGCCAGAGGACGGGGAAGTTGGGCGTCGCCTTGCGCGCGTCGTAGCCCTCGCCGGCGCGGAGCTGTTCGGGCTTCACCGTGATGGGCGTGGCGAGGTTGACCGAGGCCGTCTCGGAGAGGACGCGGACGCCGCCGTGGTAGTGCGAGTAGGCGCGCGAGGGCGTCCAGGCGTCGTAGGTCGAATCCCAGGTGATGCCCTTGAAGCCCGCCTTGAGCATGTTGTCCGCGATGAAATGCCCAAGCTCCGTGTAGCCTTCGACGAGCTGGCGCGGGACGTTCGGCTCGACCGGCTGCATGTAGGGCGGCAGGAAGAGGCGCGAGCCGTAGGCGCCCTGCTGGTGTATGTCGTGGACGATCTGCGGGTGCCAGACGTTGTGCACCTTATCGACCGTGAGCTGCGTCTCGACCTGCGTGAAGGCGTACCAGTCGCGGTTGTCGTCGTGGCCGACGTAGTGGTGGTAAAGCTCGGGCGGGTTCGTCCCCTCGAAGGGCGTGCCGAGCGTCTTGTCGTACCAGTTCTTCACGATGTCCACGCCGTCGGGGTTGAGCGAGGGCACGAGGAGGACGATGGTGTTGCGCAGAATCTCCTGCACCTCGGGCTCGTCGGACGAGGCGAGGCGGTGCGCGATGAGCATCCCCGAGAGGTAGGAGCCGACCTCGGTCGAGTGCACGCCGCAGGTGATGAGGACGACCGTCTTCCCGTTGCTGATTAAGCCTTCGGCCCTGGCCTCGGGCGCGCGCCCGAGCGTGCGCGGGTCTGCGAGCCGCCGCTGGATGTCTTTGTAGGTTTCCAGGCGCTCGATGTTCTCGGGCGCGCTGATGGTCGCGAGGACGAAGGGCGCGCCGAGGGTCGTCTTGCCCAGCTCTTCGAACTTAACGCGCGGGCTCGCCTGCGACAGGCGGCGGAAGTATTCGACCGTCTGCGCCCAGGACGCGAGCTTGCGGTCGTCGCCGGGGCGGAAGCCGAGCACCTCCTCGGGCGCGGGCACGGACGCCGCGGCGGCGTGCACGGAGGCGCGCGCCCCACGCGCGTGCGGCGCCGGGCCGGCGAGCGGGGCGAGCAGGGTGAGCAGCAGCAGCGCGCGGGAGAGAAGGTGCTTCGGCATCGTCGTCTCGGTCACGTCCTGAAAGGGGCTGTGCAGAGCTTGAAACGGTACGGGAGCCGCGAGTTTAGCACAGCGCGGGCGTGGTAATTGACAGGCGGCGGCGCGGCGTTGGATATTGTCCGGGCGTGCCGGGGCCGGCCGGAAGGGGCCGTTCGCGACGCCCGCGAGAATCCTGCCGCCAAGTTTCAGACTGTAAGGAGCATCCTCATGAACAACCCAGTGTGCGCGGTCTGCGGCCACGTCAACCGCGCCGGCGCCGCGGCGTGCGAAGCGTGCGATGCGCGCCTCTACGAGTCCGAAGGCGCCACCGACTTCGGCGACGCGAGCGAGCCCTTCGACCCGCCGGGCGAATCGTCCTGGGCGGCGTCCGACGCGGCCGGGCCGGGCCGCGCCTGGTCGCCCGACGACGACGGCCCCACGTCGCCGGCCGACGACATCCCCGCGCCGCCCTTCAAGGGCGCGGGCGACGTGATCTCACCGATGCTCGCCGTCTACCGCAAGCACTTCACGCTCGTCGGCATCCTCGTGCTGGTGGCGACGCTGCCGCAGGCGCTTTTGCAGTACGGCATCATGGACGTGACGGGGCTGCGGCGGCCGGTGGCGGAGGCCGTGGCCCGGAGCGCGGGCGCCGCCTTGGCCTTCACGGTCTTGAGCAGCCTGCTGTTCTGGCTGCTGGCGGTGGCCGCCTCGGCGCTGCTGTCGGGCGCGCTCGTCTACGCCGTCGTGGACTTGCAGCGCGCGGGGCACTCTTCGGCCGGCGAGTGCCTTTCGCGCGGGCTGAAGGCGCTGCCGAACGTCTTTCTCGTCTCGCTGCTCTACGGGGTCGTCACGACGGCGGGCTACGTGGCGCTCATCGTGCCGGGCGTCATCCTGAGCCTGATGTTCGCCGTCTGCGTCCCCGCCGCGGTCGTCGAGGGGCTCGGCCCCATCGCGTCTCTCCAGCGGAGCCACGAGCTGACGAAGGGCTACAAGGGGCTCATCTTCATCACCTTCTTCCTCTGGGGGCTGCTCGTCCTCGCCCTCGGCGGGGTGGTGACGTGGAGCTTCGCGAGCGCCGGGAAGCTCGACCTGCTGCCCACGCTGCTCTTGCAGACGGCCGTGCTCGGGATGCTCAACTCCACGCTGCACGTGCTGACCGTCTACATCTACCTCGGGCTGCTGCGCGAGCGCCGGAGCGGCTTCCAGAAGTGATGAGTGATGAGTGATGAGTGATGAGAGGAGGCAAGCGGGCCTTGTCTCCTCTCATCACTCATCACTCATCACTCATCACTCATCACTCATCACTTTCCCACATGGCATACACGGCACAGATCACGCGCGCCAACCCGACGCTCATCGTCTTCCTGCTCGACCAGTCGGGCTCGATGGCCGACCCGTTCGGCGGCGACGGCTCGGGGCGCAAGGCCGACTTCGTCGCCAACGCGGTCAACCACGCGCTGCACGACCTCGTCATCCGCTGCACCAAGACCGAGGAGGTGCGCGACTACTACCACGTCGCCGTCGTCGGCTACGGCCGGCAGGTCGGCATCGGGCTGGGGGGCGCTCTGGCCGGGATGACGGTCGCGCCCGTCTCGGCCGTGGCCGACAACCCGGCGCGCATCGAGTCGGGCTACCGGCGCGTGCCCGACGGCGTGGGCGGCTACGTCGAGACGCCGGTGCGCTACCCCGTCTGGGTGCACGCGCACGCCGAGGGCGGCACGCCCATGTGTCGCGCGCTGGGGAACGTGCGCGGCATCGTCGAGGGCTGGCTCGCGTCGCACCCGCGCGGCTTCCCGCCGACGGTCTTGCACCTGACCGACGGCGAGTCGAGCGACGGCGACCCGACGCAGGACGGCGAGGCGCTGATGTCGCTCGCCACCGACGACGGCCGCGTGCTCCTCTTCAACTGCCACGTCTCTTCGAGCCACGCGCGCAAGGTCGAGTACCCTTCGGAAGAGTCGATGCTCAAGGACGGCTTCGCGCGCACGCTCTTCCGCATCTCCAGCGTCCTGCCCGAGAACTTCCTCGGCGCCGCCCAGCAGCTCGGCGTCCCCGCCGCCGAGGGCTCGCGCGGCTTCGTCTTCAACGCCGACCCCTCCTCGGTCGTCCAGTTCTACGAGATCGGCACCAGCTTGACCGGCATGCCCCCGCACATCTGGATGGGGGAGGGGTGAGAGCAGTTTTCAGTTTTTAGTTTTCAGTTTTCAGTAAGAGCCCTTTGCCTGCTGAAGCTAAAAACTGAAAACTGAAAACTGAAAACTATGGCTTCGTGGCGCGTTCAAACCCGACACTTCGTCCTGCCGAAAGAGGGCAGCGGGCCGGAGGAGTGCGAGGACGCGGTGGCGTTCGACGCGGGGGCTCTGAGGTTCGCCGTGGCCGACGGGGCGACCGAGGCTTTCGACGCGCGGCGTTGGGCGGCGCGGCTCGCGGCCGAGTGGGTCGGGGCGGTGCGCGCGCCGCTCTCGGCCGCCGAGTTCGGCCCGTGGCTCAAGGAGCAGGGCGAGTGGCTGCGCGCGTCCTGGGAGGGGCGGAAGCTCCCCTGGTACGCGGAGGAGAAGCGGCGCGCCGGTTCGTACGCGGCCTTCGTCGCGTTGCGTCTGGAGGGTGAGGGGCGCCGGATGAAGTGGCGCGCGGTCGCGCTCGGCGACTCGTGTCTCGTGCAGCGGCGGGGCGGGGAGTTGATTACCGCCTTCCCGCTCTCCCGGCCCGAGGAGTTCGGCTCGGCCCCGCCGCTCGCGCCTTCGAGCGACGGCGTGCGCGAGGCGGCGCTCGCCAAACTCGTCGAGCGGGAAGGGGGCGCCGAGCCGGGCGACACGTTCCTGCTCATGACGGACGCGCTCTCGGCCTGGTACTTCGACGCGAGCGCGCGGCGCGACCCCGCGGCCGAGCGATTTGATTCTCTGCTCGCCGCGTCGGAAAATGGCTCGCTCGCCGACCTCGTCCGGCGCGAGCGCGCCGCCGCGCGGCTGAAGGACGACGACGTGGCCGTGGTGAGAATTCAATTAGTCAGTAGGCAGTAGGCGGCAGCGCTCCGCGCGTCGGAGGTTGAGGATGAGAAACGTAGGGTTCGAGTGCCAAAGGTATTTCTACTGTCTGCTGACTACTGTCTGCTGACTACTTCTTTATGCTTCCGAACGCGACGACAAACTTCTGGCCCTCGGCGCGCAACTACGCGGAGGCGGTGCAGTGCCCTCTGGTCTGCTTCGAGGAGCCGTCGCTGAAGCGGATGCTGCCGGCGGTTGACCGGCTGGGGATGCCGCTCGTCACGTCGGGGCAGTTCGCCTACGTCTTCAAGCTCAACCCGGGCGACGCGGGCGGCGAGACGCTGGCCGTGCGCTGCTTCCGCGGCTTCCTCGGCGACCGCGAGGAGCGCTACCGCGCGCTCGACGCGCACCTCAACGCGCACCGCATCGGCGCGCTCCCGCGCTTCAAATACCTCCCGAAAGGCATCCTCGTCGCGGGGCGCCGCTACCCCGTCCTCGTCATGGAGTGGGTCGAGGGGCCGACGCTCGACGTGTACCTGGACGAGGCCGTCGGGCGCCGCGAGGCGCTGCTCCACCTCGCCGACGAGTGGGTGCGGCTCGTCGCCGCCCTGCGCGAGGCGGAGGTGGCGCACGGCGACTTGCAGCACGGCAACATCATCGTCGAGGGCGGGCGCCTGCGCCTCGTAGACCTCGACGGCATGTACGTCCCCGCGCTCCAAGGGTTCAAGGCGAGCGAGGTCGGGCACCAGCACTACCAGCACCCCGCGCGCGACGTGGCGCACTTCTCGGCCGACACGGACAACTTCTCCGCGCTCGTCGTCTACCTCTCGCTCATCTCCCTGGCCGAGCGCCCCGAGCTGTGGGGCGAGCACCACGACGAGAACCTTCTCTTCACGCGCGCGGACTTCGCAGACCCCGCGGCGTCCGCGCTCTTCCCGAAGATCGAGGCGCTCGGCGAAGAGCACGCGCGACTGGCCGAAGCGCTCAAGGCCGCGTGCACGTCCGACCCGGAGTCGGCGCCGCCTCTGACCGAGCTGGTCGAGCCGCGCTCGACGCTCCCCGGCTGGATGAACGCGCCGGCGGACGTGGAGGTGCGGGCGCGCACGCGCGAGGTGGCGCGCGCCCCCGCCCTGCGCGAGCCGCACTGGCCGGCGCCGAAGACGCGGCGCGGGACGCCCGCGACGCCCGAGTCGGCGACCGTGCAGGGGCTCTTCCACGCCGCGGCCGCGGGGGCGCAGGCGGTGCCGCGCGACCCGGCCGACCTGCGCGGCAACACCTTCTACTTCGCCAAGAGCGCCTTCGGCGACTCGTACGGCTACATCTGGTGGATACCGCTCCACAACTTCTTCCTCCGCTACATCTGGGCGGCCTTCGGCGCCGAAGGGTTCGCGGGGATGATGCTGACGCTCATCGCGCTCTTCGTGCTGCTCCTCTTCTACGGGCTCTTCCGCGCGGTCTACTACGCCGAGACGGCGACGACGGCCTTGCCCGCCGGCGGCGCGCCCGCCCCCGGCCTCGGCCCCGCGCGCCCCGCGGCCACGCTCTTCGCGGGGCACGCGCCCCCGCCGCCCCCGCCGCCACTCTTCGCCCCGCACGCGACCGGCGCGCCGCCCGCGCCGCCGCCCTTGACGGTCGCCGCCCGCCCCGTCGTCGGCAACCGCAGCCTCGGCATCTACCACCTGCCCGACTGCGACTGGGCCGCGCGCGTCCCACAGCGCCAGCGCGCGGACTTCGACTCGCCCACCACCGCCGCCGCCGCCGGATATCGTCCCTGCCGCGTCTGCAAACCCTGAGTGAAGGCAAGAAGGCAAAAGGCAAAAAGCAAAAGGCAAAAGTGAAAGACGAGAGCCGCGCCGGCCGCCGTCCTCATTTTTGCCTTTTGCCTTTTGCCTTCTTGCCTTCTTGCCTCCGCCCCCGCGCCGCGTGTAAAGTAGCGCCACCGTCCCCTTAAAAGGCTCTTCCCTTAGTCGCTCGAAAAGAATCTGTCGGAGGTCAATTCTGATGTCGTCTGACGCACTCGACCCCGCGAAGCACCAGGTCGCCGTGACGAACGAGTACCCGGACATCGTCGGCTTCAAACCCGACGAGCCGCACGCGGTCGCCTATAAGCCCTACATCGCGCCCGAGACCTTGATGCCGGAGCTGACGGTGCGCGCCGTCGTCGTCGGCACCCTCCTCGGCATGATCTTCGGGGCCTCGTCGCTCTACCTCGTGCTGAAGGTCGGCCTCACGGTCAGCGCCTCGATCCCCGTCGCCGTCATCTCCATCACGCTCTTCCGCATCCTCTCGAAGCTCGGCGCGCGCAACGCGACCATCCTCGAGAACAACATCGTGCAGACGGCCGGCTCGGCCGGCGAGTCGATAGCCTTCGGCGTCGGCGTGACGATGCCGGCCATCATGATCCTCGGCTTCGACCTTGAGCTGACGCGCCCCATCCTGGTCGCCTCGCTCGGGGGGCTGCTCGGCATCCTGATGATGATCCCGCTCAGGCGCGCGCTCATCGTGCAGCAGCACGGGATTTTGAAGTACCCGGAGGGGACGGCGTGCGCCGAGGTCTTGAAGGCGGGCGCGTCCGACGAGTCGCGGGCGCTGGCCTCGGACGCGGCGCGGGCCGAGTGGGAGCGCGCGGGCGCGGGCGCCGAGTCGGCGAACACGGGGGCCAAGACCATCTTCGCGGGCTTCGGCGTCGGCCTCGTCTACACGACCCTGATGAAGTCGTTCTACGCCTGGAAGGAGTACCCGACGAAGGTCTTCGGCCAGCCCTTCAGTAATGCTTCGATCTCGGTCGAGTCGAACCCGGCGCTCCTCGGCGTCGGCTACATCATCGGGCCGCAGATCGCCTCCATCATGGCGGCGGGCGGCGTGCTCGCCTACCTCGTGCTCATCCCGATGATCTCCTTCTTCGGCCCGTACCTCGGCAACACGGTCGTCCCGCCGGGCACGACGCCCATCGGCCAGATGGACCCGGACGCCATCCGCAACGCCTACGTCCTCTACATCGGCGCGGGCGCGGTCGCCGCGGGCGGCATCATCAGCCTCTTCCGCTCCTTGCCGACCATCTGGCACGGGCTGAAGGGCGGGCTGGCAGACCTCCGCGGCGGGCAGGCGGCCGCGGCTTTGGTGCCGCGCACCGACCAGGACTTGTCGATGAAGTTCGTGCTCGGCGGCATCATCGTGCTCATCGCGGCGATCATGCTCATCCCGCAGTTGCACCTCCAGTTCAACCTGCTCGGCGCGCTGCTCATCGTCGCCTTCGGCTTCCTCTTCGTGACGGTCTCTTCGCGCCTGACGGGCGAGATCGGGTCGTCTTCGAACCCCATCTCGGGGATGACCGTGGCGACGCTGCTCCTGACCTGCTTCATCTTCCTCATCATCGGCTGGACGGGGCCGGGCTACTACGTCACCGCGCTCTCCATCGGCGCCATCGTCTGCATCGCGGCGTCGAACGGCGGCACGACCTCGCAGGACTTGAAGACCGGCTTCCTCGTCGGCGCGACGCCGTGGCGGCAGCAGATCGCCATCCTCGTCGGCGCGGGCGCGTCGGCCCTGATCCTCGGGCCGATTCTCATCAGCCTCAACGCCGCGGCGACCGTCTACGTCCCCGCTTCGAAGCTCCAACTGCCGGCCCAGGTGCGCGCCGACGTGTCGCAGCTCGGGCCGCCGACCGAGACCGTCCCGGCCGACCAGGGCATCACCGACACGAAGCAGTACCGCGCCTGGTTCAAGGTGGACGAGAAGGACGCGAAGGCGGGCAAGTACCTCGTGGACGAGTCGGGCGCCCCCGTCTACTTCGTTGACCCCGGCATCAACGGCACGCACAAGGTGACCGAGGGCAAGCGCGAGGTGGAGAAGTTCGGCGCGCCGAAGGCGACGCTGATGAGCTACATCATCAAGGGCATCCTCAACCGCGAGCTGCCGTGGGGGCTCGTGCTGTTGGGCGTGATGATCGCCGTCGTGCTTGAGATGGCGGGCATCCCCTCGCTCGCCTTCGCCGTGGGCGTCTACCTGCCGCTCTCCTCCTCCTCGCCGATCTTCGTCGGCGGGATGGTGCGCTGGCTGGTGGACAAGTACCTGCGCCGCCGCCTGGCCGGGCGCAACCTGACCGAGGACGAGCTGGTCGCCGAGGGCGACAAGAGCCCCGGCGTGCTGATGGCCTCGGGCTACATCGCGGGCGGCGCGATTGCCGGCATCATCATCGCGTTCCTCGCGGGCGTGCCCTGGTTCACGAACTTCAACAAGGGCATGACGGCGTGGGGCAATCGGAACCCGTTCAACGCCGGGGATTGGTCGGATGTGCTCGGCATCATCCCGTTCATCCTGCTCTCCGTGCTGCTCTACGCGGTCGGGCGCGAGTGGCTGCTCGGGGGGCGCCGCGCGCCCGAGGAGCGTTAACAGCGGGGCTCGCTTGACCCCGCGCGCGCGCGGGTGGAACAATGGCTGACCGCGGGGCGTCAAACGTTCCGCGGTCAGCCGTTCTCTTTTGCGCCGGACTTACAACCTTAAAGACTTCAGCGCAGCCCTCCCCGAAGCCGCCTTGCCGAAAGAGCCACCCGAGATGAACAGACGCACGAAGCTCAGGACTTTCACGCTCGCACTCTGCCTGCTCGCCTGCGCGGCCGCGGCGGCGCGCGCGCAGTCGAACCCGCGGCCGCAGCCGGCGACGACGCCCGCCGCCGCGCAGGGCTCCCCTTCGGACGTGGTGCGCGCCTACTACACCGCGCTCAAGGAGTCGCGCGTCCGCGACGCGATGCTGATGTCCATCCTCCGCCCGGCCGTCGAGGCGCTGAGCCCCGAGGAGCTGAAGGAGTTCCAGCCCGACTTCGCGCGGCTGGCGGCCACGGCGCCCGCGGACTTCGAGATCACGGGCGAGCAGTTGAACGGCGACGGGGACGCGACCGTCTTCGTCAGGACGGGCGAGGGCAAGGACTTGAAGGTCGAGCCCGTCAACCTCATCCGCGACCGCGGCGCGTGGGTCGTCGGCGACCGCGAGGGCGCGGCGGCCGTCAAGAAGCAGGGCAAGAAGTTCTTCTTCGAGCAGCGCATCGCCGTGCACGAGCAGGACGCCGAGGACATGCTCAACCGCATCTCGGCCGCGCAGCTCGCCTACGCGCTCCAGCACTCGGGGAACTTCGGCGACCTCAACGCCCTCGTGCAGGCCGGCTACGTCCCGCAGGACATCCTCGGCACGGAGACGACCGGCTACCACTTCAACGTCAGCCTCGGCCCCGGCTCGAAGTCCTTCACGGCGCGCGCCGAGCCCGAGCGCTACGGGCACACCGGCCGCCTCTCCTTCTACCTCGACAAGTCGGGCATCCAGAAGAAGGACGCGGGCGGCAAGCCGCTCTCGCCCTCGAAGTAAGAGCACGCACCCCCACAGGACGATGCACCGCGCACTCAGTTTAACGAAGTGGCTGGCGCCCGCGGCGGCGCTCTTCGCGCTCGCCTGCGCGCTGCTCGCGCCGGCCGAGGCGGGGAGCGCGCGCCGCCCCCTGCGGCAGGACGTGCGCGCTCCGCAAGAGGAGAAGCCGGCCGAGTCCGAGGAGTCCGTCGTGCGCGGGCGCGTCGTCTACGACGAGACGAGCCGCCCCGTGCGGCGCGCGCGCGTCATCCTCGTCACCGAAGGCGACGCCGCCGGTCACGGCGAATACGCGGCCCTGACGAACGCGCGCGGCGAGTTCGCCATCGCGGGCGTGCGCGTCGGCACCTACTACGCCTTCGTGGACGTGCCCGGCGTGCTCTCGCCCGTGGGCTTCGTCAGCATCGAAGAGATGCGCACTGCTTCGGGGATGCCCGACCTCGGCGAGGCGCGCAAGTTCTTCGACCTCGTCGAGGTGGACGGCAAACAGGACTTGAACATCACGGTGCACGCGCGCCGCGGCGCCGCCATCTCGGGGCGCGTCTCGTACGCCGACGGCGACCCCGCGGTCAACGTCAGCGTCAGCCTCATGCGCCGCTCCGCGGACGGCCGCGTCCGGCAGTACCTGACGGGCGCGACGGCCGCCGCGCTCGCGGGCCTGCGCACGGACGACCGCGGCATGTTCCGCCTGACGGGGCTGCCGCCGGGCGAGTACCTCGTCGGCGTCAGCGAGTCGGTCAACCACGGCTCGGTCGATGTCGGGACGGACATGTCCGAAGACGTGTCGGGGTCGTTCCGCGGGATGCTCACGCCGCAGCTCCTGATGACCTTCTACCCGTCGGCGACGAGCCCGAAGGAGGCCGGCGTCGTCAAGGTCGCGGCCGGCGAGGAGCGCGCCGACGTGGACATCAACATCCCCGAGCGTGACCTGCGCACCGTCGGCGGCGTCGTGCGCGCGCGCCGCGGCGGCCGGCCCGTCGGGCAGGCGCGCGTCTCCATCATGCGCCGCGACGACCCGCTCGCCCCGGCCAACCCGGTGGCCGCTTACTACGACAACGCGGAGTACGGGCCGACCAGCACGACGGCCGACGAACAGGGGCGCTGGCAGTTCTCCGAGATTCCCGACGGCGCCTACGTCATCCAGGTCAAGCCGCCCGAGGAGTACGAGCCGGGGACGGGCGTCGCCGGCAACATGAACTCGAACTCCTCCGTCACGACCGTGACCACCGGCAACGCGAACGTCGCCGCGGTCACGAACGCCTCCGAGTACCACCCGCCGCGGCGCAAGCGCTCTTACGCGCCGGCCCGCGTCAACCTCGACGTGTCGGGCGGCGACGTCTCCGAGTTGGTCGTCGAAGTCGCCGACGGCGCGCGCGTCACCGGCACGGTCTCCATCGAGGGGGGCGCCGCGCCGCGCTACGGGAGCGTCGCCGTCGTGCGTCTCGGCGAGGGGGGCGGCGCGCCCGACTTCTCGGGCGCGCAGTCCGGGGGGCTCGATGGCGGCCGGTTCGCCGTCGAGGGGCTGCCCGGCGGCCGGTTCGTCTTTCAGGCGAGCGTGGCCGGCAGCAACTCTGACGGCACGATCTACCTCAAGTCGATCACCTGGAACGGCAAAGACCTTTTGCGCGAGCCGCTGGAGTTGGCCGAGGGCGCCTCGGCCGAGGGCGTCCGCATCGTCTACGGGCGCAACCCTGCGACGCTCCACGTGACCGTCCGCCCCGCCGCGGGCAGACGGCGGGCGTCCGAACTCTTTGTCCTCCTCGTGCCCTTAGACCTCTCCGCGTGGTCGCCGCAGGCCCAGCCCTTCTTCTGCGTCACGGGCGCGGCGGGCACGTGCCCCATCAACGCGCCGCCGGGCGAGTACCGCGTGCTGGCGGTGCGGAGCCCGACGAGTCCCGACGCCTACGAGCAGGAGGTCAGGCGCCGCGCCGCCAGCGCCCCGCGCGTCACGCTCCGCGAGGGCGAGCCGGGCCGCGTCGAGGTGGACGCGCCCGACAACTGACGCGCGGCAAAGTTGACGATTGCGCAGGCCGCGCGCGTGCGGCTACAATCGTGGGCAGCGGCCGTTAAGGGTCTCACCGCCGGAAGGGCCAGGCCGCGAGAAGAAGCGCCCCCCTCCAACGCAGCTCAGCTTTCAAACCTCTCCCAACATCCGCCCGCGCCGTGCGGGGCGTGCGAGGAGTAGATGCCGGAGCGACTACGCACAATCGCGAGCCGCCTGCGCGAGTTGGTGGGCAACCGGCGGCGTGCGCCGCGCAGGCGCGTGCGCCTCGCGGTCTTCGTCTCGCTGCTCGACCCGGCGCCGGGCGCGCCGCCCGCCGGCGGCGTCGCCGGCCACACGCGCGACGCCAGCGAGAGCGGCCTCGGCGTCGTCCTCCCCGCCATCCACCTCGGCGGCCGCTACCTCGTCGGCGAAGGCGTCACGCTCCGCCTCACGCTCAAACTCGGCGACACAAGCGCCCGCCTCTACGGCACGCCCGTCCGCTACGAACGCCTCGACGAAGGCCAGGACGGGCAGCCCCACCCCGGCTTCCTCCTCGGCATCCGCCTCCACGAAGACGGCGACCGCGCCATGCTTTCTGATTATCTGAGGAGCCTGAAGAAGTGATGAGTGATGAGTGATGAATTAAAGACCGTTCTTAATTCATCATTCATCACTCATCACTTAAAAACTATCCAACCGAACTTCTCCGGGACGTGAAAGGCGGGCTCGGGGGTGTGTGTGGGCTGCCAGGCGAGGTAGCCGCGGGAGGGGTCTCGGCCGACGCAGCGGAAGAGGTTGCAGCGCCAGCGCTCGCCCGCGCGCGGCGCGCGCCCGAACGCCTGCCAGGGGACGCGCAAGCCGGAGGTGACCGAGTCGGGGCGGACGCGCGCGGCGGCAGTCATCCCCGCACGGAAGTCCCAGTCGGTGTCGCGCCCCTCCTCAGTGACCATGAGCGCGAGGTCGATCCACTCGCCCGTCGGCGCCACCTCGAACTCGTAGTAGTGCCGGATGCGCCCGGCCTCGGGCGTGATGAAAATCTCGCACACGTCCCGCTCCCAAAGCTTCAGCGTCTTCTGTTCGAGCCGCGGCGCCTCCGAGACGACGAGCGGCTCCTCCTGCCGGCAGTCGAAGCGCACGGTGAAGCCCCCGGCGTCCCACGCGACGCGCGCCTCGGCCCGGCGCCCCTGCGGCGCGTCCTCGCCCGACCAGTAGCGCGCGACGTGCGCCGCCCGCGCGCGCCCCCACGCCGGGTCGTCGAAGTCGCCCGCCGCCAGCGCCTTCCCGACCCGCAGCGCCTCGACGATGTTAGTAATCTCGTAGCCCCTCGCCACCATAAGGAAATTTAGGACTGAGGACTGAGTTTAAGACCAAGCCCGCTCTTCCACTTAGTCCTCAGTCCTTTTATTGAAAGCTTCGAGACAGCGTTCGAGCAGGCGCTCGGGGTCTTCGTCGAAGATGACGACCGCGCCCGACCTCTTCGGCAAGACGTTCAACAACCGCTCGGCCTCGTCGGCGACGCCGCCCGTGCCCGTGAGGCAGCCCGTCACGCGGCCCTCGTCGTGCGCGACGGTCAACTCGTTGAGCGTCCCCGTCCCGCCGCGGAGGATGAGCACCACGTCGCACGAGCGCACGAGCACGACGTTGCGCCCCTTGAGCCCGAAGCCCGTGTAGACGAGCACGTCCGTGCCTTCGAGCGGCAGACGGTAGCGCCCGACGTGCTCGCGCGCGTCCGAGGCCGGCGAGACGCCGACGTGCAAGCCCCCGGCCGCGCGCGCCGCCGCGCCCGCCGCGTGCGGCAGCCCCGTCGTCCCGCCCGTCAAGGTCACGCACCCGCGCGCCGCCATCGCGCGGCCCAACGCCTCGGCCTTCGCCCGCAGCCCTTCGGCCTCGCCCTCGGGCGCCTCCCCGGCCGAACCCATCACGCCGACTTTGACCTTCATGCCCCGGAACCAATAACACTTTCCGGCGGGCGAAGCAAAAGGGACAGTAGTCAGTAGTCAGTAGTCAGTAGAAAAACCTTCGCGCTCAAAGCCTGCGATTGTCATCCCCCAACCTCCGCGACGCGGAGCGCTACTGACTACTGTCTACTTCCTCCGGTACCTGTCGAACCAGGCGCGGAGGAAGAGGATTTGGGCGACGCGGTTGGAGGGGTGGCGGAGGGTGAAGTCGGCGTTGAAGCCGTGGTACTCGTCGGCGAGGCGCACCATGGCGGTCGGGACTTTGCGCAGCTTGAGCGCGCGGTAGAACTGCTCGGTCTGCTCCAGGGGCGTGCGGAGGTCGATGTCGCCCGTGAGGATCATGGTCGGCGTCTTGACGTTGCCGACGTAGGTGATGGGCGAGCGGCGCGCGTGCTCCTCGGGGTCTTCCCAGGGCAGGCGCTTGAAGTTGTAGTACCAGTCGGAAGAGTCGGTCGTGCCGACGAACGAGAACCAGTTGACGACCGGCTTCATCGCCACCGCGGCCGCGAAGCGGTCGGTGTGCCCGACGATCCACGTCGTCAGGACGCCGCCGCCCGAGCCGCCCGTGACGAAGAGGTTGCGCTCGTCGATGTAGCCGCGCTTGACGACCTCGTCCACGCCGCGCATCAGGTCGTCGTAGTCCTGCCCGGGGTAGGCGTTGTTGATGGCGTTGCCGAACGCCTGCCCGTAGCCGGTCGAGCCGCGCGGGTTCGCGTAGAGCACGACGTAGCCTTCGGCCGCGTGGTTCTGGAATTCGAAGTTGAAGCCGACGCCGTACATCGAGTGCGGCCCGCCGTGGATGTAGAGCAGCAGCGGGTACTTCTTCGAAGGGTCGAAGTCGGGCGGCTTGACGACCCAGCCCTGCACGCGCGTCTTCGCGCAGTCGGAAGCCTTCGGCTCCGCGGGCGAAGAGTCGGACGCCGTGCACTTCGGCCCGGCCATCCCGACCGAGTCGTACCAGACCTCTTCGACCTGCCCGAGCCTCCGGCCTTCGAGCAGGTCGCCGTTGACGTTGGTCAACTGCTTCGGCTCTGCCATCGGGGGCGTAAAGTTGTCCACACGCCCACGCCTCCGAATCGAAAACAGGTCGGCCGGCCTGTCCGGCGTCGAGCGCGTGCCGACGAGCAGCCCGTCGCGGCTGATCGAAGAGATGCTCAGAATCTGCGCGCCCCGCGTCTCCTGAGTCAACGCGCCCCCGGTCGTGACGTACCAGAGGTTCTGCGAGCCGCGGTCTTCGGCCGTGAAGTAGAGGCCCAGGCCGCGCTCGTCCCAAGTGACGTTTGACGGCGAGCGGTCGAACGCCTCCGTCAGCGCGCGCTTGTTCGAGCCGTCGGCGTTCATCACGTAGAGGCGCGTGACGTTGTAGGTGTTGTCGTTCTGGTCGTTGCCCGTATAAGCAATCAGCTTGCCGTCGGGCGAGACCCGCGGGTTGTTGTCCGGCCCCTTGCGGTCGGTCAACTGCCGCACGGCGCCGCCCTGCAAATCGACCGCGTAGACCTCCGAGTCGTTGCGCAGGTACTCGGCGTCGGGCTTGCGGATGGCGCTGAAGAAGACGGTGCGCGAGTCGGCCGACCACTCGGGCGCGCCGTGCTGGTAGTCGCCGTCGGTCAACTGCCGCGCCGCGCCGCCCTCGTCCGAGATGACGAAGACGTGCGTGAAGCCGTCGGGGCGCCAGCCCGAGCCGTCGCTGCGGTAGTTGAGCCGGTCAACGACGCGGGGCGCGTCAACCCACTTCGCGCCCGCGGGCCGCGCAGGCATCTTCACCGAGAGGCCGGGCGCGGCGGGCACGAGCATGTTGAAGGCGAGGTGGCGCCCGTCGGGCGACCAGGCGAGGTTCGACGGCGCGCGTTCGAGCCGCGTCAACTGCGTCTCGCCCGGCGCGTCCGTCCAGCGGACGAAGACCTGCGAGCCCGCGGGCTGCCCCTGCGCGACGTAGGCGACGCGCTTCGAGTCGGGCGACCAGACGGCCTGCGCGCCCTTCGCCAGGAAGCGGTTGCGCCCGCCGTCCGCGTCCACAATCCAGATTTCGTCCTCGTACTTGTCGTTGACCTTGTCGGCCCAACGCCGCGTGTAGACGACCTGCCTCCCGTCGGGCGAAATCTGCGGCGCCGCGACCATCTCCCAGTCGAGGAAGAGGTCAACCGTCAGGCGGTCTTTCTGCGTCTGCGCCCGCGCGAACGGCACGAGCACGGCGACAAGCGCCAACGCGCAAAGGACGATGCTCCTCAATCTCATCTCTTTGAAACTCTCCGTTTTCCCAGTGGGTCTGAGAGAAGGTGAAAAAGCTTTAGCAGAGTGGCGCGCCAACGTTTACCGCCGGTGCGGCGATATTTTAACCCTGACTAGATGGCGAAGGGAAAAGGGCGCTGGGAGGAGCGACGGCGATACCGGAAAGAACTTGCGCGCAGTTAAATCATATCAGTACGGTTACATGGTTAGCCCTCGATAGAATCCCGACCTCTGAGCGTTATGACTGATTTCGTTATTATGGATCATCTGCTTTTTCCTCGCCGCTCTGAGCGCGAACCAGGATTCGACTATGTGAGTGACGCCCCAGTGAGCGATGAACTCCAAGAGTAGGACCCAACCGAATAGGATAAGCAGGACTAGGATGAGCGGGGCGAATATGGCGACGAGTATGTTGAACCACTTATTCTGCTCCCCCGTTATCTCGCCGAGCAGCCAGTAGACCGCCAAGACCCCGCCGAGCCAGCAAACGATCATTAAAATCTCGACCAAGCTCTTCGCCACGTCCGGGTCGGTCGTGAAGGTCGCGACGCGAAGCATAAATATTATTAAGATCAGAATGCCGCCCACGGCGAAGCTATACCGGCTTTTTAGGAAAGTTTTGAACTTCCCCCTTTCCCAGAAGATGTGCAGGATAAGGGCGGCGATTACGGTCGTAAACAGGCCAAAGATCCATGCATGCTCGACGGAAATCTCCCCGAACTCGAATACCTCGACGCCGACCCCGAACGACCTAAAGATTTGGCGGGCGATGATCGTGTCAAAAAGCAGGACCGAGACCACCACGATCAGCAGGAGGATGTTCTTGCCCGTCTCCTCGTTGAGCCGCTCGGCCGTATTGTCGAAGGCTTTCTTTGCGATGCCGTCTTTCGACCGGGCCCTGCTGTCCGCGAAGCCCTTCTTCCACTCGTCTATCTTCTGGTTCAGCTCGTCGATCTCCGCTTTCAGCCGGGCGTTCTGTTTAGTTAACCCATCTTCCAGCATCTTGAACTCGCTATCCGCGACGGTGACGACCGCGGCGTTCGCCGCCGCCTGATTGGCACCCGGAGTTTGAGTCGGGCCGGGCGTTGTGCCGGACGTAGATGTCGGGGTGTAGATGAAGAGGACATCTTTCCTTTTGCGATAGCCGAGCAAGAACCCCCACAGACTGACGACGACTCTCAAGACCGGTGATATGAGAAAAGGACTTAAGTACGCGACGACGAGAACGACGGCCGCCGCCAGCACGACCCGGGAAGCCGAAGAATTCAAGAAGTCCGGCATGAGTGTTCTCCTTCAGCTGACTATGAGCGTCACAAGCTGCGGGTCTTGCTTATCAAAAAACCACCGCAGCAGTTCTTGCTGCTTCAGCCGAAACCTCTCGTCACCTTGGTAGTTCAGTCCGAAGATAATGATCGAGACGTTCGGGTCGGGGTTGTCGAACGGTTTGAGATTCAACTCTTCCACGCCCTTCCGGATTCCGGCTACCAACTCGTCGGAGTAATGGGCCGGAGAGAAATAAAGGTTCTCGAAATCGATGTGTGCGTCCGTGATAAAAATGAGGACCCGCTTGCCCTTCTTCGAGTCGGTGTTCCTCTTAACGTTCGCCATGTGATTCAAGAGGGGCGATTTCGTATATATCTCCTTACCTATTTGCTTAAGGCACCATTCCTCGATAGTGTTAACCGTCTCTTTCTCGCCGTCGGGGGTATCCGACCAGACTTTAGCCACCTGTAGGTGGCGGTCGTTATACCTGTTCGTGTACACGTCCGCTTTTATCTTGACCTGAAGCGGCGGATTGGCAATGTCTAAAGACTGATCCTGACTCATCTCTTGGCTGTTAGGCTTGGAGCCGAAAATCCTGAGCGTGATCCTGTCCCCCGGTAAGAGGACATGTTCCTTCACGAGGTATTCGGAGAACTTTCGTATGTTGTATTCCGCCCAGGAAATTTTTTTGCCCCGGTAAAGAATTACGCTGCTGAAACTGGACTTCGTCACGTCAACTGAAATGTCCACGTAACGCCTTAGCTCTTCGGGAGGCCACGGTATCGTCTTTTCCCCCTCGGCGGGAAAAGTTTTTAACAGATACTCCTTCTCTTCGTTCGACCCTTTGTACCATGAGCCGTCCCCCTCGATCTCGACGTTCGGCGCCCTCTGACTGTGCTTCCCGAAGTCGCACGCGGGGCCAACGGTCAAGATCACGAGCAAACTCAATGACGAAATTATAAGTGCGGGGCGCCTTAGGGGCATGAGTCGCTCAGGCGGGGCGGGGATGTTCATCCAGCGGGCCTCATGTTCATGAGGCCGCGACGATCCGCTGCGCGCGCGATCTTTTCTGGCGCGGTTAAGCTCCTGAGATTGGGTTTGATCTTAGGCATCCTGAGGTCTCCTCCTCGGAGGGCAGAGGTTGCGTTCGTTCGGGCGCGCGAAACCCTGCTGGATAAGGCGGCGAGAGCATAACGCCGAAGGGGAGTCGAGGCAAGAATTTTTTTATCGCGGCCGGGCGTAGGGAAGTGTTCGCCGACAACGTAGATCAGAAAACGTCGTGTCCAGCACTCAGGGCGAACAGCCCTGTCTAGGCTGCGCCTCTGCGGCTAGACCGCCCTTGTCCCGAGCGCCCGACCGAAAAAACCGCTCCAAGTCAGCGGCGTCCCTCCTCACAAAATCGAATACGTTTTGGCACGAAACCGATTCGCCTCGGGGCGAAACTAATCACCGGGATGGCGTCGGCGGGAAAGACTACGCGGCGACGACGCGGTGAACTGTGAGGAGATGATAAAGGAAAGGGTGAGGGGTTAAAGTAAAGAAGCACTTACATTGATCTATATCTTCGACCGCGGCGTGCTCAGCCAGGTCGTCCCGTCCTCGTACTCTATTCGCGTGACGCGGGCTCTGCTGTACGGCGAGTTGTCAAGGTGGTAGCCCTCCTTCGACAGTCTCACCGACTCGCCAGGGCGAATCGCCGTCTTGCTGCGGACGCTGTAGACGTGCTGCGTCTTCGTCTGCCCGGCGTCCTCGAACGTGACGTACTCCCACGCCACCGCCCTGATGGCCTTCGCGCCGCGATTCCGGAACAGCGCCGACACCCGCTGAACCGGGGAGTCGGTCGTCGTCGTCGCGGGGGCGGGCGACCTCCCCGTGGGGCTGCCCTCGACGCCGAGCCTCGCGTTCACGTCGTAGGTGAACTGCGGGTCGGACACTACCAGGTCGGGCGGGTCTTGCGCCGCCGAGGAAGAGACGACGAGCAAGATTAACGAAGCGGCGGCGAGCACATATCCACTCCCTGTTTTCATCACACCCTCTCCTTGTCAGTCGAAGAACGTCGGCCGTTGACTGTGCGAGCGACACCCAGACCGGCGGCATAACTACGTGACAGCTCGTGCATGCCGGGTCGGTGCGGATGATGTTAAAAGGGATGACGGCGAGGTGGCAAGGGGAAGGCGGGCGGCTTTCGGGGCGGCCCGCGTGAGGTCGCGACGGGTGAGTCCCGCGACCCTACATTCTTGTGAGGACGGCCGGGGCGGTCGTGCCCGGCCGCCTTCGCCTCTCCGGAGTGTCGGAGCGATTCGCCCTTAAGGTACTCAGAAGGGAATCGGGGGTAGGGAGAGGGTGCCGGGCATCGGGCGTTCTTGGAGCGGGGGGCCGGTCGGGTTCGGCGGCGCGCTCGACGGCGGGCCCGCGACCGCCCCGAGGATGGCGCCCAACATCTTCTTCAAACCCTCCTCGCCGCCCTTGACCATCGCGTCGTCGAGCGCCTTGCGCGTCTTCTCCTCGTCGAAGCCGAAAGCCTTCGCCAAACGCGCCGCGATCCGCGCGATGTCCGAACGTTTGAGCGCCCCCGTCATCCATTCCGAGAACTGGTTGATGAAGTCGCGCGGCGGCGGGGGCGCCGTCTGTATCTGCTGCCACATCCAGGGCGGCAGCTCCGGCGGCGGGGGGCGCCTCGGCCCCGGGAGCGTCGGCGTCGGCGCGGGGAAGGTCGGCGAAAACGACGGTATCCCGAGAGATTGTAGCCCGGGGCCTATAGAGGGCTGCCCTTGCGGGGGGAGCCCGGGTGAAGGCGCGGGAAGGTTGAGGTCATAAGTTCGCCGGTTGACGTTGATGGTGACTCGGCGCAACTCCGGGTCGTCGCGGGTCGGCCCCTCCGCGGGCTCGCCGAGCGAGTGGGCGCGAATCTCCCTCTTCGTATCCTCGTCGGTGACGAGTTTCACCAACTCGTCGCGGACGGCGTCGGCGCGTTTCTGCCCGAGTTCCTGGTTGTGTTCCTCAGTGCCCCGCTTATCCGTCTCGCC
>Ga0213876_10000569_pt1 | contig 27541 bp, 25 predicted proteins | sample BarmaccomBMRX_R9_FD_160113 | JGI IMG/M metagenome (GOLD analysis project Ga0213876, IMG submission 160113) | Root-associated microbial communities from Barbacenia macrantha in rupestrian grasslands, the National Park of Serra do Cipo, Brazil - RX_R9 | ecosystem: Host-associated > Plants > Roots... | reverse complement strand
TATTTTCTTTGGCGAGCGTATCCTGCGCCTGCAGACACAGCTGCACTTCGCTGCCCGTGCCGATAAGGATCACGTCCACCTTGTCTTCCGGCGGATCGGAGAGGATGTAGGCGCCGCGCGACAATCCATCCGCCGGATTGACTTTCTTGCGGTCCAAGGTCGGCACCTTCTGGCGCGTGAGAGCGAAACACACCGGCCTATTCTTTTGCTCCATCGCCACGCGCCAGGCTTCCGCCGTTTCGTTGGCGTCGCAGGGGCGGATCATCAGCATGTTCGGGGTAGCGCGCAGCGTCATCAGCTGCTCGATCGGCTGATGCGTGGGGCCGTCCTCGCCCAGACCGATGGAGTCGTGCGTGTAAATCCAGATGCTTGGAATGTGCGACAGCGCGGAGATGCGCACCGCCGGCTTCATATAGTCGCTGAAGATGAGAAAGGTGGCGCCGTAGCTGCGCAGGTCCGACATTGTCATGCCATTGACGATGCAGCCCATGGCGTGCTCGCGAATGCCGAAGTGGAAATTGCGGCCGGTTATCTCTGCCTCGAAGGACGGCATGTTCTTGATGACGGTCTTGGTGGACGGTGAAAGATCGGCAGCGCCGCCGGCCAGCCACGGCACATTCGCTGCGATCGCGTTCAACACCTGGCCGCCGGCATCGCGTGTGGCAGTGCCTTTTTCATCCGCAAGGAAGGCCGGAATGTCCTTTGCCCAGCCTGGCGGCAATTCCCGGAAGCGCATGAAATCGAGCTGCTCCGCAAGGTCGGCCTGCTCGCGCCCATAGCGCTCCCACACTTCATTCCATGCCGCATGCTGTTCTGCGCCGCGTTTGCCGAGGACATTGGCGATATGCTCGCGCACGCCTTCCGGAACGAGGAATTGCGCGTCCTGCGGCCAGCCGTAAGCCTGCTTGGCGCCGCGAATGTCTTTCTCGCCGAGCGGCTCGCCATGCGCCTCCTTGGTGTCCTGCTTGTCCGGCGCGCCATAGCCGATATGGCTGCGCACGATGATCAGCGTCGGGCCTTCCTTGGTCGCTTCGAACACCGAAAGCGCGCGGCTTAACGTTTCCGTGTCGTTGGCATCGGCGACATGCAGGACGTTCCAGCCATAGGCGGAGAATCGCTCCGCCACGTTCTCGGTGAAGGCGAGGTTGGTGTCGCCTTCGATGGAGATGTGGTTCTGGTCGTAGATCCAGCAAAGGTTCGAGAGCTTCCAATGCCCGGCCAGCGATGCCGCTTCGCTGGAAACACCCTCCATCATGTCGCCATCGCTGCAGATGGCGAAGACGCGGTAATTGAACAACTCAAGATTGTCGCGATTGAAGTGGTGCGCCTTCCAGCGCGCGGCGGCCGCCATGCCGACGCTCATGCCGGCGCCTTGACCGAGCGGACCCGTTGTCACTTCAACACCCGGCGTGTGCCAGTATTCCGGATGACCCGGCGTGCGGCTGCCGACCTGCCGGAAGTTCTTCAGATCGTCGAGCGTCAGCCCTTCGCCGTCGGGCTCGCGCACATTGGCGAGAAACAGCATCGAATAGAGCAGCATCGAAGCGTGGCCGGCCGACAGAAGGAAGCGATCGCGGTTCTGCCAGCGCGCGTCCGCCGGATCATAGCGCATGTGCTGCATGAAGAGGGTGTAGATGACCGGCGCCAGCGCCATCGGCGTGCCCGGGTGACCCGACTTCGCCTTCTCCACCGCGTCCATCGACAAGGTGCGAATGGTGTCGATGGCGAGCTTGTCGATATCGTGGGGCATCTGTCCTTCGACGCGATTTTGCTGGCGCGGAATAATCATCGCGCCAAAGGAACGGGAACGCCCCTGAATATCCCGGAGTTCCGGAGAATTGAAGGGCGATCAGTCGCTCGCGGCCGATAAACCTAGGGTATGCGAGTCAGCGTCACCAAAGCCTTGCTGAACAGGGCCGCGGCGCGTGGCGTGCTCATGAACTTGTCGAGTGCCCCGGCTTCCGCAGTCAAGCGCACGTCACCGGATTCACCGGGCTCGATCTCGCCAGCGATTTCACCGGCGCGAATGGCTGCTGCGAGAGCCTTATCATCCATCTGATAAAGCGTGATCCGACCGGGCCCGGAAGCGCGGTAAAGCAGGATGATGTGTTCGCTCGCGAGCGGCCCTTCGGACGGTTTGCCGTTGGCGAACTGCTCCTGGACGTTGAGAACTCTGTTGGAGCCCAACGTCGCGGCCTGCAGTCTGTAGACGCTCCAGTCGCCGCCGTTCTTGTCTTCCGGCGGCGAAATGACGACGGCGCTCATCGTCTGGTCGTCGTTTGCAAGAATGTGGACGTAGGCTGGCTTGTCGTCTTTTTCCGCTTGTGCCCGCCAGGTGCCGAGCAAGGCTTGATCCTGCCTGAAGCCCATGGTGGTTCCGACAGGCACCTTGCTGGTGACCGGAAGACATGCGCCCAGGGCGGCGAAGGCCAGGCAGGTTAAGAGAGCACGGAACTGGATCATGGCGTACTCCAGGCGTGTAAGAGGCGGCGAGATGAGGCCGGGTGCCGCGTTGGTGATCTTGCCCGGCCGCACTATCGTGTTTGAGCATGATGAACCCGAAAAAGCGACGGCGACTTTACTTCGCGCTGGCGGTTATTCTCGCCGGGGTGGCCGGAGCGGCGCTGGTGGTGCGCGCGCTCAAGGACAACGTGCTCTACTTCTACAGTCCGTCCGATATCTCCGCGAAGCATGTGCCGCCGGATGTGGCGTTCCGTGTTGGGGGGCTCGTGCAGCAGCACAGTCTGGTGCGCGGTCCGCGAGAGGACATCCGCTTCGTGGTCACGGACGGAAGGCGGCAAGTGCCAGTCGCCTATTCGGGGGCGCTGCCAGATCTTTTCCGGGAAGGTCAGGGCGTGATTGCCAGCGGCCGGCTGGATCGTAGTGGCGTGTTCCAGGCCAGTGAAATCCTGGCGAAACATGACGAGCGTTACATGCCGCCCGAAGTCGTCAGCGCCCTCAAGCGCGCGGGTCGCTGGCAGGAAACCGGCCGTTAGCGCCACCTCCGAGGGGCGTTTCGGATCAAATTCTGGGGAGCAATTCGCTCCGCTTGAATTGTTGCGCACCTTTAATGATATGAACAGAAACAGGTAATTCAAAGGGCTTACAGCGGACAACGGAAGTCTGCGGGGGCCGACATTCGCAGGAGCAAGATATGAACAGCGAGCACAAGGTACGACAAGGTTTGCGGTCCCGGTTGCTGGCGGCAGGTTCGGCTGCCGCTATTCTGGTGCTCGGCCTGGGAGCATCGACGTTGCTTCCCCGCCCGGCCGGCGAAACCGCCACATCCGCACAGCAGCCCGCAGCCCATCTGCAGCAGGTGGCGATGCGGGGTGCGCCGCCGCATATGCTCGATGCGGCCGCGCCCTTCAGCTTCGCCGATCTCGTGGAGCGCGTCAGTCCGGCTGTCGTGACTGTCACCGTCGAACAGGAAATCAATGCCGCGGCCGGGGTCAATCTCCAGGACCTTCCCGAGCCGTTTCGCGACTTCTTCAACGACCAGGGTGGCGGCGGCGGCGGCAAACCCTTCAACATTCCGCGCAAGGCGGTGGCGATGGGGTCCGGCTTTATCATCGACAAGTCGGGCTTCGTCGTGACGAACAATCACGTCGTCGAGAGCGCCAAGCGCATCAAGGTGAAGCTGACCGACGGACGCGAGTTCGACGCCAAATTGATCGGCGCCGATCCCGCTACCGATGTCGCGGTGCTCAGGATCAAGAGCGACCATTCGCTGCCGTCGGTTGACTTCGGCGACGACCGGCAGGTGCGCGTCGGCGATTGGGTTGTTGCGGTCGGCAATCCCTTCGGCCTCAGCAACACGGTCACCGCTGGAATCGTGTCTTCCATCGGGCGCGATGTCGGCAATGGTCCGTACACAAACTTTATCCAGATCGACGCACCGATCAATCGAGGTAACTCCGGCGGCCCGACTTTCGATATCCGCGGCAGGGTCATCGGGATGAACTCGATGATCTTCTCTCCGTCGGGCGGCAGCGTCGGCATCGGTTTTGCCATCCCCGCCTCCACCGTGCGGGAGGTGGTTTCCCAGCTCGAGGCGCATGGCAAGGTGGCCCGCGGCTGGCTTGGTGTGGAGGTGCAGGCGATTACGCCGGAAATGGCGGCGAGCCTCGGAGCCAAGGATCTGAAGGGTGCGATCGTTGCCAATGTCGTGCCGGGCGGCCCGGCGGCCACCGCAGGCTTCAGGCAAGGCGATATGATCGTGGCGATCAATGGCGCAGGCGTCGACGATTCGCGTGACCTGACCCGCCGCGTCGCCGCACTTCAGGCCGGCAGCAACGCCACCTTTACAATCCTGCGGGACGGCTCAAAGCAGGATCTGCATGCCAAGGTCGGATTGCGCAAAGACCAGCAGGTTGCTTCCAACGACGGGAATCCGGACACGCCGGGCTCCGCGCCAACCAGCACGGCGGAAGCGATGGGCCTCGGTCTGGCAGCGGTGACGCCTGACATGCGCCGGACCTACAATCTCGATCAGGGTGTCAGCGGCGTGCTGATCACGAAAGTCGATCCGAACAGCGATGCGGCCGACAAGGGCATCCAGCCGGGCGATGTCGTGGTCTCGATAGCAAACAAGTCTGTGCGTTCTCCACAGGAAGTGAAGAACCGGATAGCCGAGGCGCAAGCCGCGGGCCGGTCGGCGGTCTTGGTTCTGGTGACGGGACAGAACGGTCAGCGTTTCGTGGCTCTCAAGATCGGCAAGGCGTAAGAACAGCGTTCCGGACTTCGCCGGCGAAAGCCGGCGGTGTCCGGATCCCCCGCGCCGGTGATGGTGGCCCCTTCCCCCCGTTGCCATTGCCGGCGCGGACCCGATTCGGAGCGCCGATTTGGCGTTCCTGAACAAAGGATAGCGCCATGCGCATGCTCGTTGTGGAAGATGATGTCGAGGCGCAACGCTATCTCGTGAACGGATTGCGAGAATCCGGGCACGTCGTTGACGACGCGGCCGATGGGGAGACGGGGCTCACGCTTGCGCTGTCGCGTCCCTACGATGTCGCCGTCATCGATCGCATGCTCCCGAAGATGGACGGCCTCAGGCTGGTTCAGGAGTTGCGGGAGCATGGCAACGTGACGCCCGTGCTGTTCCTGAGCGCGTTGTCCGAGGTGGACGACCGGGTGAAAGGCCTGAAGGCGGGCGGTGACGATTATCTCACGAAACCCTACGCGTTCGTCGAATTGCTGGCGCGGATCGATGCGCTGATGCGCCGGCGCCAGCCTTCCGCCGTGAAGACGAAATTGCAGGTCGGCGACCTCGAGCTGGATCTACTCACCCGCGCGGCAAGGCGCAACGGCAGCAGCATCGATTTACAGCCCCGCGAATTCCGCCTGCTCGAATATCTGATGCGGCATGCGGGCCAGGTGGTGACGCGCACCATGCTGCTTGAAAGCGTGTGGGAGTACCATTTCGACCCGCAGACCAACGTGATCGACGTGCACATCTCCCGCCTGCGGGCGAAGATAGACAAGGGATTCGAGCCACCCCTCCTTCAGACTGTGCGCGGCGCGGGCTATATGATCCGTGCCGGGGCTTAGGCACGGCGTCGCCTTTGCTTCGGCCGGGGGTGACTAGCTTTGTTCGGCTTTCGACTTTTCCGCACGCTCGCGTTCCGCATCGTCGTCGTCTATCTGGCGCTGTTCGCGCTGTCCGCCGGAGCGCTGGCTGCGTTCACCTACTGGAACACGAAGCGCGCGCTCGAAGCTGAAACCGATCAGACCATCCAGGCGGAGATCGCCGGCCTCTCCGAGCAATATCAGCGGCAGGGCCTCGGGGGCCTGACAGACGTCATAACCGCCCGCTCGATGCACGCGGGACAGGGATTGTATCTTCTGGTGGGCCCTCTCGCGCATCCGCTGGCCGGCAACCTCGATGCCTGGCCGGCGCTGCGCCGCACCGGCAGCCGCTTTGTGGAGTTTGAGTACGAGCGGCGCGTCGGCGGCACTCTAGAGCGTCACCCGGCCCGGGGCCGGATATTTCATCTCGTCGGGGGACTGCAGCTGCTGGTGGCGCGCGACATCCGCGAACGGGCCGACACCGAGCGCATGTTCACCACGGCGCTTCCCTGGAGCGTCATGTTGATGCTGAGCCTCGGTCTGATCGGCGGCGCCGTCATGAGCCGGAACCTGCTCAGGCGGCTCGATCAGATCAACAGCACAAGCCGCGAAATCATGGCGGGAGACTTGTCCCGCCGGCTGCCGCTTTCGCGCGCCGGCGATGAATTCGATACGCTTGCCCGCAACCTGAACCGGATGCTGGACCGGATCGAGCGGCTGATGAAAGGCATGCGCGAGGTTACGGATTCGGTCGCGCACGATCTGCGCTCGCCGCTGAATCGCTTGCGCAACCGGCTGGAAGGAATCATGCGGCGATTGCCGCACGAGGGCGAGGAAGCGGCGGAAATCGAGTCCGCCATCTCCGAGACCGACCGTTTGATTTCGACTTTCGATTCCCTGCTCCTGATCGCCGAAGCGGAAGCCGGAGCCGCGCGCAATTCCATGTCGGCGGTGGACCTTTCCGCGCTCGCGCATGATGTGTGGGAGCTGTATCAGCCCGTGGCGGAGGAAAGCGGGATCGTCCTCGCCATGGTCCCCAGCAAGTCCGTGCAGGTAAGGGGCAACGGCAACCTGCTCTCGCAGGCACTGGCCAACCTGGTGGACAACGCGATCAAGTACACGCCCGCGGGAGGCAAGGTGACGATCGCGGCGGAGCGCAACGGCGCCGGCGCGGTGATGTCGGTTGCCGACAATGGACCGGGGATTTCTGAAGAAGACCGCCCGCGCGCTATCGAGCGTTTCGTGCGGCTGGAAGCGAGCCGGCATTCTCCTGGCACCGGACTTGGCTTGAGTCTGGTTGCGGCGGTGGCGCGCCTGCACGAAGCGCGTCTCGAACTGGGAGACAACCGCCCGGGCCTCCGCGCCAGCATGATCTTCGCCTGACGCGAATCACAAGCGACGCGGGCGAATGGCCTGCATCGAAACGGGCTGTTTTGCTTGCTTCCGGGAAGGAGCCACGCGCAAAACGCAGCAAATTGCACCTTTCCTGTGGATGGAACGTCGCGAATCACAGTATTTGACGAGGATTGGAGGGCGCGGCGAATTTGCATCGCTATATTCGCTGGCCGGATGCTCGGTATCGAAAGGGATGACAACATGAGCAAGACAGATTTCGTGGAGTCGGTGGCGAAACACGGGAAAGTCAGCAAAGCCGATGCAAAACGCGCGGTTGAAATGGTCTTCGGCGCCGTGGAAGCCGGGCTTAAGGGTGCGAAGAGCGAGGGTAAGTATCAGATCGGCACCTTCGGCAGCTTCCGCATGACCAAGCGCGGCGCGCGCACCGGCCGCAATCCGCGCACGGGGGAGCCGATCAAGATCAAGGCGTCGAAGAGCCTGCGCTTCAAGCCGTCATCGCAGCTGAAGAAAGCCGCCGGCTGCTAAACACACGATCCAAAAAGTTTTGACAGAGGCCCGCTGATGTTCGGCGGGCTTTTGTTTTCCGCTCCTAAGGTACCAGCCGTTTGATCCATTCCGGCAGTGCGAAAGCGGCGGCGTGAATATCCGGATTGTAGTAATCGGTGTTCAGCTTTGCTGAAGCAAAACGTGCGCGCGCCCGGCGGATGCCGGCCGGCGTGCCGAGCTTCGCGTTGCGTCCGTTGCCGGCCCATGAAAGCGCCATGAAGCCGCCGATATAGGTCGGCACCACCGTCAGATAGAGTCCCGATTGCGGGAAGAATTCCGCCAGTTCGCGCAGTGCGTCGGTGATCTCGGAGGGCTGGTAGAACGGCACGCCGGTCTGGAAGGTGGCGAAGCCGCCGGATTTCAGCGCGCCCTTCACGCGGTCGTAGAAGGTCTCGCCGAATAACGCTTTGCCGGGGCCGACGGGATCCGGCCGGTCGGCAACGATCAGGTCGAAGCACTCCTTTGACTGCGGCCTACCGAGATATTCGAAGGCATCGGCGATTTCGATCTTCAGCCGCCTATCCTTGAACGCGCGCGTATTGATCTCCGGAAAATGCTCGCGGCAGAGCTCCACCACTCTGCCATCGATATCGACCAGCACGACCTCCTTCACGCTTTTGTGCTTCAGCGCCTCGTCGGCGATGGAAAGATCGCCGCCGCCCACGATCATCACCCGCTCGGCCTTGCCGTGCTCCAGCATCGGCAGATGCGTGAGCATTTCGGCATAGGCGCTCTCGTCGCGGGTGGTGATCTGGACGATGTCGTCCAAGGTCAGCACCCGCCCGTTGGCCACGGTGTCGAAAATTCTTATCCGTTGATAAGCGCTCTTCTCCTCGGCCAGCGGCGCGCCGGAGAGCTCCATGACCTGCGCGTAACCCTCGTGCAGCCGCTCCATGAACCTTTTGGCAGCCATCGTGTTCTCCAGTGTCCAGGCGGAAAGTAGCGCAAAGGCGGCGCGTTCTACGGCTCGCCTCAAAAGCTGTCCAGCGCGCCTTCCAGGCGTCTGGCGCAGAGAAGTGTGACAGCGGAGTGCCGCAGACGCGCAACGGAGGTGACAGAAAATTGACCCTTCGGCCCCAAATTTTCTTGCATGGGGGGAAAGCGGCCCTATATTTCCCCCGCTCCCGCAAGGGAGCAAAGCGGCGCGACGGCCTTCCGTCCGCTGCTTTTTTCTTCAGCCGCGTCCGAAGCCAAAGGAGGGCGATCGACGCATTGGGTGTCAACGCTACTTAGAGAGGGTAGGTGCCAGAATGGCTCGACTCGAACTCGTGGCGGCGATCAAAGAAGCAAAGGCGCCACGCGCCCGCGCTTCCGCGAGGACCGTTCCGGTTCCTGCTCCCCTGGGGGATGAGGACCAAAAGGATCACTTCATCACCCGCAACGGTCTGACCTTTGCGGGAAGTCACCTGATCATCGATCTGTGGGAAGCCGAAGGGCTCGACGACAGAGACAGGATCGAAACGGCGCTGATCGACGCGGTGAATTCCGCGGGCGCGACTCTTCTGCACATTCATCTGCATACCTTCACGGAGGGCGGCGGGGTTTCCGGCGTCGCCGTGCTGGCGGAGAGTCATATCAGCGTGCACACATGGCCGGAGCGCGGCTATGCGGCGTTCGACGTCTTCATGTGCGGAGACGCCCAGCCGAAAAAGGCGCTCTCGGTGTTCAAGCGGGCCTTCAGCCCGAAGCGCATGGTCGTCGGCGAGCACAAGCGCGGCGTACTTTAGCCAAGCAGCGTTAGCTGTTGGCAGTAAAGAAAGCTCAGCTTTCATCGGACCTGGAAGGGCGGAACGGCGATGAGCTGTTCCGCCCTTTCGCTTTGCCGTGCGGCCTCCGTCGATTTGGGCTAGAGTGAGTGCGCCTTACGGGGAGAGGGCACCATGCGCGCCCAAGTTTCTGCTCTGTTGACGGTGCTCGCTGTCAGCGGCGGCGCGCACGCCGAGCTGTCGATCTCGAACCGTGCCACCACCAACGTCGACTGCCAGGCTGGAATCTGCGCAGCATCGCAGACTTGGCTGGAGACTTCGAGCATCGCACAGGTGCTATCCTATCAGCTCGCCAGTCCGCCGCGATGAAGGGGGCCGCCATCATATCCATGCGTTCGCATTGCCTTGGTGTTGTCGCCGCCGCTCTGGCGTGGGTTGTCAGTGTCACTCCGGCCTTCGCCGGCGATTGCGCCATCGACATGGCGACGGCAGACAAGCTCATCTCAGGCGTGCGCGATCGCGAGGAAACGCTTGGCCGCTACGCCAAGGACAACGACATGCCGAACGCCTGCAAGCTGCTACGCCAGAACGCGCACGACATGGGCATCGCGCGCGACAGCATGAACCGCTGCATGACAGGCCACGATCGCGGGGAGAATGTCGCGCAGCTGGACGCTTCTATCGGTGACATTCATGACGTCATCGCGGCGCGCTGCCGCTGATTTTCGCGAACAAGACGAACAAGTCGATTGTGCGAACACGCTCCCGCGTGCTTCGCGGCGTCTAGTAGACTCCGGGTATCAGCCGGGCGGTGTGCGCCTTGTACGCGCTGTATTCCGGAAAGGTGTCGCTGAGCACGTCTTCTTCCCGGCCCATGCGATAGAACTGGCAGGCGATCTGGCAAATCAGAATGGCCACCGCTGCGGCCGAGAAGTACTGGATTGCCACGCCGAAAATGGCGATCTCCTCCGCCACATAAAGCGGGTGCCGGATCCGCGCATAGGGTCCGGTCGTCACCAGCCGGCGCGCCTCCGCCATCAGGCTGAACGACTTCCCGAGATGCAGGATGGCATAGATCGCAAATATCGTTCCTCCGAAGATCAATACGGTGGAGACGGCGAGCGCGGCCGGCGGAACGCTGGCCGGAGCAAGCAGCAGCGCCATGGCGATACTGAGAAAGGTGCCCAGGATCGCGGCCGCTCGAGGCAGTATTCCCTTGGCGCCGTTTTTCGGGGGCAGGCGAAGGAGGAGGAGCGACAGCGCCGTGCCGGTAAAAAGCATGACCGCCGATTGCGACAGGATCGATAACACCAGTGCCCAATCCGGATGGGCCATGCTCAGGTTCCCCACTTCGCGCGTGACCACGTGCAGGATTCCCACGGCGACGTAGGCGTACCAGAGGAAGAGTGGCAGCACTACGAGCAGGTCGCGGGCCTTGGTGCCCCAGCGAAGGTCGACGGATTGCGTTTCCGGAAGCGTCTGAGCTGTTTTCATGCCGTCATTGTTGCAGGGCGACGGTTAATATTTTGCCCCAGAAACGCCGTTTCGCGGCACGAAGGCGACGTGTTCGCCTTCGTGTTCGTATCCGGCTGCGCGATTACCGCGACACTCGCAGGTTGATGATGTCCTGCGCGATGTTGTTCAGCGTCGTGATGATTTCGCCCGACGTCTTCAGATCGAAATACTTGCTCGAATCCGAGGCGCAATTCTGCATGGTGGCGGAATTGCCCTGCGTGCCGTTGAGGTCGACGAAGATCGTATAGACGATATACCCAGCCGCCTTCACGTTGTCGCAGACCGCATCCATACGATTATCGACGTTGGTGCTGTGAGCGGAGCCGTCGCCATAAAATCTATCCTGCGTGTTCAGGCCGTCGCTGAGAATGATGACGAACTGCATTGTATCGGCGGTGAGGGGCGGCGGGCTGAGCGGCACGCCAGGCGTCTGGGCCTGCCATCCCCATGCGAGGCCCACCGTCTGATTGGTGGAACCCTGCGCGGCCATGGCGTTGACAGCGCTGTTGAGACTGGTCCAGTTGTAGCTGAGCGCCATGACCGTTGACGGCGGACAGGAAAAGGCGTTCTCGGCGGGAAATTTCGCGCTGCCGGTCGGTGCCGTATTCTGCACGTCATAGCTTTGTGTTCGATCCATGATGCAGCCTGTCCACGTGGTGTGGTTGTTCGGGATCCAGGTGTGGTTGTACTTGCAGTTGCTCTGGCAGCCGCTCACTTGTTTCGAGCTGTTGTAGCAGCCGTTGTAGAAATGTCCGCCTTGCCCGTTGCTGGCGTTTGCTTCGTGCTGACTGGGACAGATAAGTCCGCTTGACGGGACTTTGGTGACGCAATCGTTGCCGCTGCCGTTGTAGCAATTGGGATCGTTGGCCGATCCGCTGGTGCAGGCAAAATCGTTCGAGCCCCAGCTATAGGGGCAGTTTGAGCCCGGGCCGACCGTGGAAGCAGGCAATGAATTTGGCGGCGGGGAATCCCAGTCGGTCCAATCTATCCAGGTGGCGTTTCTGTTGCCCGCACCGACGTTCACGTCCTTGCTGAAGGGTAGAAGGGCGACTTGGATGTCGCCTGGATACTGCGCAGCGCCCTGCAGGATTGTAAGGAGTTGCGAAGCACCCGTGCGGAGCGCGCTGATCTTGCTGGTTCCGGAGCTGTCGGTCTCGTTCATCGATCCGGTGTTGTCGAGCACAAGCGACACCCACAACTTCGACATTCCCCACACCACCTGTGTGGAAGCCGGGATGTTCATCGTATCGCATTGCGTGCAGCCGATGATGTCCGCGAGACGCACAAGAACCGTCGGCATCGCGACGGTGGTGCTCAGGTTGGCGGTCTTGTTCGGCAGATCGATGCTGATGGAGAGCGGCCCCGGCGTTCCGTAACTGCTGTCGACGATGTAGTTCGCGTTGAAGTATTGTTGGGCCAGCGCCTGCAGCTGCGTTGAAGTCATGCCGCTGCGGCTGGCGCCGCCTGCCGCAAGGCCTGCGGCATCAAGTGCCTGGAGCAGACGTTGGCGAACGATCATTGCGCGAGCGAGATCCAGTCCGGCACCGGCAGCGACCGAAATCGGAATCAGCGATAAACCGAAAATGATGGCGACGTTGGCGCCTTTCGATTTCCGAAATGCCCTGAGCTTGTCCAGTAGAACGCGAATTTTCCGCATGGCGGCCGCCTGCAATGCTTTCCGCGCCAATCTTGTTCAAATTCTGTCCTGAAATCCGCTGCAAAACCGATTTGTGGTTTCAGAAGGATTAATCCCATTGCGAGACGCGCAGGACGGCCGTGATCACGCGCCTTTCGAGCGGCTCGAATCGGGACAGTTCAGCTTTACCTTCCGTTCACCAAAAGGCGCGATCGCGCTTCGTCTGCGCGCATGAGCAGACTACAACAGCGCGGGCCAATATCTTGAAGGTGCGGGCGTGCGAGCAAGAATTTCTCGCGGGCATAAAGCGAACGGCGCGTTGGCATTCTCCCGGGATGCCCGGGGTTCAGTGCTCATCGAATTTGCGCTCGTGTCCATTCCTTTTTTTATGTTGATATTCGGCGTTCTCGAAGTCGGCATCATCTTTTTCGGCAACTCGATGCTCGAAAAAGCGACCCAGGACGGGGCGCGGCTGATTCGAACCGGCCAGGCGCAAGCGCAAAACATGTCTGCCACCCAGTTTCACGACTACATTTGCACGCAAGTCTCCCCGCTGCTGGTCTGCGGAACCAACATGCAGGTCGATGTCGAGGCGTTCTCAAGCTTTGGCGGCGTGAACATCCCCAATCCCATCGACGGACAGGGGAAACTGGATACCAGTCTCAACAACTATGTTGTCGGCAGGGCCGGCGATATCGTTCTGGTGAGGACCTTCTACACCTGGGATATCGTAACGCCCCTTTTACGGCCGTTCTTCGCCAATCTTTCCAACGGGAAGCGGTTGTTGACGGCGACATCCACATTCAGAAACGAGCCGTTCTGATGCCCGCCACGCGCTCACCGATACATCTGCTCCAGGCACGCGAAGGCACCGTCGCCATCGAATTCGCCTTCATCGCGCCAATCCTCATTCTGCTGTTCCTGGGAACGATCGAGCTGTGCAACGCCCTGATCTGCCACCAGAAAGTCACCACCATGGCCGCCAGCGCTTCCGACCTTGTCGCGCAGGACGAAGCGATCACCGGCACGCAGTTGAGCGACGTTTTCACCGCCGTGAACGCCATCATGTATCCGTTCCCGACGAGCGGGTCGCGGATCATCGTCACGAGCGTAAAGCAAAACCCGGGTCATACCGGCCAGTATCTTGTCGACTGGAGCGTTCCTTTCAATACGACGGCACATACCGTGGGAGCAGCGATCACGATTCCCTCCGGCTTGGTCACCAACAACAGCAGCGTCATCATGACGGAGATCAGCTACACCTACACGCCGCCCTCGAATGCTGTCATCCGGTCGTCATTTACGATGTCGGATACGTTCTATTCGAAGCCACGAAAGAGCAACTTCGTCGTCTATACGCCCTAACCGGACAGCGTTGTCCGCCGCCGCATGAGACCTTCCTGCGTCACCGACGCGACCAGCTCACCGCCGCGCGCATAGACAAGGCCGCGGTTGAACCCCCGCCCCCCCGAAGCGCTCGGACTGTCCTGAACGTAAAGCAACCAATCGTCGACACGGAAAGGGCGATGGAACCACATCGCGTGATCGATGCTTGCAATCTGAATCTCTGGCGAAAATAGACTGACTCCGTGCGGCAGAAGGCCTGTGTCCAGGAGTGTCATGTCCGACGCGTAGGCGAGCACGCATTGCTGCAGGGCAATATCATCCGGCAAAGACCCGATCGCACGAACCCAAACCGCCTGGTGCGGCGGCCGCCTTTGCGGATGAAACATGTCACGGCGAGCGGCCGGCCTGATTTCAATCGGCCGCTTGCGCAAGAATTGCTCGCGATATCTGTCCGGCACCTCCGCCAGCAGACTTCGCCGATACTCCTCTTCGCTCGGAAGTTCTTCAGGGGCAGGAACCGACGGTGCCTCGATTTCGTGCTCCAGGCCCGCTTCCTCCACCTGGAAGGACGCCGACATGTGAAAGATCTGGCGGCCATGCTGGATGGCGACCACCCGGCGAGAACTGAAGCTTTTGCCGTCGCGGCTGCGGTCCACCTCATAAAGAATGGGAACCCTGGGATCACCCGGGAGCAGAAAGTACGCGTGAAAGGAATGACAAGATCGCCCTTCGATGGTTCGATTGGCCGCGACCAGGGCTTGGGCGAGCACCTGCCCGCCAAAAACGCGTTGCGATCGCGCCGGCGGGTTCAAACCGCGGAAAATGTTCACCTCTATCGTTTCGAGATCAAGGAGCGCCAGCAATTCCGAAAGGGGAGGCGCGGTTTCAGACTCGACAACCATGGCTGCTCCATAGGAACTTGAAGAGAACAGCGCAATCGCCGATTCAACGGAGTTGGCGCAAGTATGTTGCGTCTGAGTCACATGGCGAGGAGAAAGGCGCCGTCAACAGATTATAGCGCGGTTCACCTTGCTCCATTTAAGGGCCACAATTCTTATATACACGAATCAGTGATCGGGGGCCGATTCTCCTCAGCCCGAATTGCAGACGAGGTCGATATGAAGCTTCGAACCATTGTGTTGGCTGGCATTGCGGCAGCGGCGATCGCCGGGCCGGCAGCGGCAAGCGACGCGACCGGGTGGTATCTCGGTCTCGGAGCGGGATGGGACACGCTCGGCAGCTTTCACGTCAAATTCCAGAATGGCGGCCCCACGGACAGGCTCACCAGTTCGGATACCGGGCTGTTCCTGGGAACCGTCGGCTATCGCTTGCCCTTGGGCCTGCGCCTTGAGATGGAAATCGGCTGGGACCGCCACGACGTCAGCGGCGCGGATGTTTTGCTGACTCCCGCGAGAGTAGATGGCCGCATCAGCAACCTCACCGGCATGGTCAATGCGATTTACGATTGGCATCTGACGCCGCAGTGGGATCTCAGCCTTGGCATGGGTGCGGGCATCGATCGTATCGACCTCAATACCAATGCGGGGGGCTTCGCCTATGCCGATGGCCGCGAGACGGGCTATGGCTATCAGGGATTGGTTGGCGTTTCTTATTCCATCACCGACAATGTCGATCTGAGCCTGGACTGGCGGTACCGCTCGTTCTCGGTCGACAAGAACTTCGGCACGGCTTTTGGCGCGGGCGTTCCGTTCACCCGCTTCGGCGCGCATTTGAACGACAACAACGAACAGGCTGTGATGTTCGGCGTTCGTTGGTACCCGGCGTCCGAGCCTCCGCCACCCCCGCCACCGGTCGTTGTGCCGCCGCCACCGCCTCCTCCACCTCCGCCGGCGCCGCCACCGCCGCCGCCGGTGAAAACCTTCATCGTCTTCTTCGATTTCAACAAATCGAACCTGACCGCGGAAGCGGAGGCTGTCGTGACCGAAGCGGTAAAAACCGCCAAGCAGCAGGGTGCCGTGCGCATTCTGGTGACCGGGCACACGGACACAGTGGGATCGCACAGCTACAATCAAAGCCTGTCGGAGCGCCGTGCGGCATCCGTCAAGGAGGAAATGGTGCATCAGGGCATGAACGCCAGCGACATTGGCACCGTCGGCCGGAGTTTCGACGAGCCGTTGGTGCCAACCGGACCTGGCGTGCGCGAGCCGCAGAATCGGCGTGCCGTGATCGATCTCGGCGGCGGCAGCTAGCAACTATCCATCTTGCCAAGGGGGCGGGCCTGGAGCCCGCCCCCTTTTCATTTATGGACTTGTCGGGAGTGGATTTGCGTTCGCGCATTTCCTACGGTTAGGGCTCTCACACGAATGAACGACGCGACTCCAGCACCACCGGGAACGCCGGCAGCCGAGGCGGCACGGCGCCGTACCTTCGCTATCATTTCCCATCCTGACGCCGGCAAAACCACGCTCACAGAGCACCTGCTGGTGCTGGGCGGCGCTATCCGGGCGGCCGGCGCGGTGAAGGCGCGCGGTGAGGCGCGGCGGGCGCGCTCGGACTGGATGCGCATCGAACAGGAGCGCGGCATCTCCGTCACCAGCGCGGTCATGACCTTTGAGTATGGGGGGGCTGTATTCAATCTGCTCGATACGCCCGGCCACGAGGATTTTTCGGAAGACACCTATCGCACGCTGACGGCCGCCGACTCCGCCGTGATGGTGATCGATGCGGCCAAGGGCATCGAGGCGCAAACGCGCAAGCTGTTCGAGGTCTGCCGACTGCGCGACATTCCGATCGTCACGTTCATCAACAAGATGGACCGGGAAGCGCGCGATCCTCTGGAACTGATCGACGAGATCTCGGATCAGCTGCAACTCGAATGCGCGCCGATGATGTGGCCGGCGGGTGCGGGGTTGAACTTTAAGGGCGCGCTCGATCTTTATGCGGACGAATTCGTGGTGTTCGGCAACGGGCCTGGGCAGGGGGAACGCATCGGCGGCAACGCCATGCGCGCGCATCTGGAGCCTGAAATATTCGCCAGGCTCGAGGAGGAAGCGGAGTTGGCGCAGGCGGGACTGCCGCACTTTCGCGCCGACCGCTACCATGAAGGGCATCTCACGCCGGTCTATTTCGGCTCTGCACTGAAAAACTTCGGCGTAAAGGAACTGATCGGCGCGCTCGCCGAGTATGCGCCGAGCCCCCGGGCGCAAACCGCGGAGGGTCAGGTCATCCCACCCAGTAGAGACGAAGTCACAGGGTTCGTCTTCAAGGTGCAGGCGAACATGGATCCGAACCACCGCGACCGCGTGGCGTTTCTGCGACTGTGCTCGGGCAAGTTTCGCCGCGGCATGAAGCTCAAGCAGTCCGGCACCGGCAAGCAGATCGGCATCCACAATCCGATCCTGTTCTTCGCCCAGGAGCGCGAGACGGTCGACGAAGCGTGGCCCGGCGACATCATTGGCATTCCGAATCACGGCGTGCTGCGCGTTGGCGACACGCTGAGCGAAAGCGGCGATGTCGTCTTCACCGGCATCCCCAATTTCGCGCCGGAAATCCTGCGCCGCGTGCGGCTCGCCGATCCCATGAAGCAGAAACATCTCACGCGCGCGCTCGAAAGCCTTGCGGAAGAAGGCGTCACGCAGGTGTTCAAGCCGATGCTGGGCGCCAACTGGATCGTCGGCGTTGTCGGGCAGCTGCAGCTGGATGTTCTGAAAAGCCGGATGAGGGCGGAGTACGGTTTGGACGTGGAACTCGACGCGTCGCCATACGATACCGCGCGTTGGGTTTCGGGTGGGGATGAGGTGCTGGAGAAACTCGTCGCCACATACCGCAACCAGATGGCGACAGACCGCGACGGTGCTCCCGTGTTCCTCGCGAAGTCACAATGGGAACTCGGCTATGTGGCGGAGAAGTTCAAGTCGATCCGCTTTGCGAAAACGCGCGAGCGCCACGAGATTCACGCCGAAGGCTAACTATCGCTTCGTCACCCGCCAAATCGTATTGCCGACATCGTCCGCAACAAGCAGCGCCCCGGACTTGTCGATCGCCACGCCGACCGGACGCCCTTGTGCGTGACCGTTCGCCGAAAGGAAGCCGGTAAGTACGTCGGCGGGCATTCCGGACGGTTTGCCGTTCACGAACGAAACATACACCACTTTGTAACCGGACAGCGGATCGCGGTTCCACGAGCCATGCTCGCTCACGAACGCGCCGCCGGAGAATTGAGGCCCGAGGTTTGCGTTGCCGGAAAAAGCAAGTCCTAGCGCCGCGACGTGATTGCCCATTGCATAGTCCGGAGCGATTGCCTCCGCGACCAATTCGGCGTTCTGCGGGTTCATCCGCGCATCGACATGCTGGCCATAATAGCTGAATGGCCAGCCATAAAATCCGCCGTCCTTCACAGACGTAATGTAGTCCGGCACCAGATCGCTGCCGATCTCGTCGCGTTCGTTCACGGCCACCCATAATTTGTTCGTTCCGGGCTCGAATGTTGGGCCGTTGGGATTGCGCAGCCCGCTGGCAAAAACGCGGTGTCCGCCGGTGTCCGGCTCGATCTCCCATACCGCCGCCCGGCCTTCTTCTGCCGCGAGCCCGTTCTCACCCACATTGCTGTTCGAACCGACGGTCGCGTAGAGCTTCGCGCCATCCCGACTTGCTGTCAGGTCCTTGGTCCAGTGGTGATTGATCGTGCCGGCGGGCAGGTCGCAGATCTTCTGGCCGCTTCCATCCAGCTTTGTCGCGTTGGGCGTGTAGCGGAAACGAAGCACCGCATCGGTGTTCGCGACATAGAAGTCGTCCCCGACGAGCACCATTCCGAACGGCGAGTTCAAACCCGCAACGAATACGGAGCGGACATCTGCAATGCCGTCGTTGTTCGTGTCCCGCAGCAATGTGATCCGGTTGGCGCTGGGAACGGCCGAACCGGCTATCTTGTAGATCGCTTTCTGCACCAATCCACGGAGGCCTTTCGGGTCGTCCGGCTTTGGAGGGGCAGAGGTCTCGGCCACCAGCACGTCGCCATTCGGCAGGACGTATACGCGCCGGGGATGCTGGAGATCTCGCGCGAGAGCATTCACAGCCAGCCCTTGCGCCGCTTTGGGGGCCGTGCCGTTGGCCCAGCCCGACGCAGTGGCGATCTTGAATGTCGGAATTGCCGACTCGACCGGCGCGGGAAGCTCTGGAGAAAGGCCCATCCCAGCAGATTCGGGCAAGTTCGCGCGGCCGCCACAACCGGCAAGGAAAAGCGTTACGGCAAACACTGGAAATATCGGTTTCATTGCGGCCCGGCGCGAAGCGTCGCTCAGGCAACGCGGCTTGCTAGAGCGCAGTTCCCGCGCGGAATTCGGCCGCAGCCTCAACAGGCTGGCGTCCACCTGGCAACTGCGCGCGCCAAAACTGCAATAGCGCGCGCGCGCCGTCGACCGGAACGTCGTCGTATTCCGCAAGGCGGCGATAGGTCTCTTCGTAGCTTGCTTGCGATTGTGCAAGCACGGCCAACGCGGAAAACATCGCCCGCGTGCAATTTCCACCTTTGCACAGAACCGCCAGCCCGAAGCCTGAAGCATCCATCCAGATTTTCGCCGCGGTTGCACGCGTAATGCCGAAGTGGGTTGCCAGTCCCGATGCAGGATCGCTCCCCTCGTTGCGGATAGAGTTGAGCAGCGCATGCTCGTCGATCAAGGCTGAAAGCGTCCCTTCGGGATCGGTGACAGGCGCGTTGCAAGCGAGGATATGTTGGCGGACCTCCGGCGTGGCATCGAAAATGAGCGCGTTCAGCACCGAGAGCGGCATGTTGGGACTCGATGCAAACCGGCCGGCCAGAAGTGTGCGCGCAGCGGGATCCAACTCGTGCAGTGATTTTTCCAGCAGCGCCTCGAAAGGCTCTCGCATGCTCAGTGGATAGGTTGCCGGCCAGTCGACCAGAAGATTGGCAACTTCAGCCGTCAGTTCGCTCGCGGGAACGTCAGTTCGGCTGGCAAGATCGGCGAGCCGGGTGAGGCGTTCGCGGGGAGAGGTGGGCGCCATGGGGTATAACCCTTAGAGCGGCACCCCTTAACGTTCCGTTTGCCACGTGCAAAAGGCCATCCTCAGTTGCCCACGATCACCCATTTGTCGGGAAAAAAACCGTTGAAGTTCGTCCGCAGCGCCACTGAATAGGCGCCGATCGCGTCCACCACGATATGGTCGCCGGGCCTGATATCATCGGGCAGCATCAGCGGCTTAGGTAAGACATCCAATGTGTCGCAGGTTGGGCCGTAGACCCGGAAAGGTGTGCGGCCCATGGGCTGAACCGCCGCGTGGCCCTCTCCATCGATTCGGAAAACGCGCAGCGGGTAGTCTGCGGTCCAACCGGGCAGCGTCAGTTCGTCGAAGCTTCCATAGATGCCGTCGTTCAGATAGAGCGTATCCCCCTTGCGCAACACCACCTGTGTGATGACCGAAACGCCTTCCGCGATCAGCGCCCGCCCCGGTTCGCACATCAGCCTTGGCTGGCCGGGCAGGATTGCCAAAGCCTCCCTGATCGCATCGAAATAAGAATGGTGCGGCGGCACGTCGTTGTTGTGGTACGGCCCGGGGAAACCACCGCCAATATCGAGGGCCGCGATTTCGATCCCGGCGAGTTCTGCCGTGCGGCGTGCCATCTCGATCGCCTTCGCATAGGAAAGAGGCGAAAGGCACTGCGACCCCACGTGAAATGTCAGGCCGGGAGTAACACCCGCCTCCACCACGCGCTTAAGCAGTCGGGCGGCATCTTCCTGCGTGGTGCCGAACTTGCTGGAGAGTTCAAGGAGCGCTCCGCCCAGCGGTGTGGAAATCCGCACGAAAATGCATACACCTTTGCCGCCGCCGGTTTCAGCCAGAAGCTTGTCGAGCTCGAAATCGCAATCGACGACGTAGTCCGTCACGCCATGTTGGTGGAAAGCGGTATGCGCGGCGCCGACAATCCGCACCGGCGCCATGAAATGGCAATGCGCGTCGGGAAAGCGCCGGCGGATGAGTTCGATCTCGGCGAGCGACGCGGTGTCGAAGTGGCGGGTGCCCGCGGCATGCACCTGATCCAGAACCTGCGGCGCCGGATTTGCCTTGACGGCGTACATCGCATCGCCGGGGAAATTCTTGAAGCGGGCCGCCGCTTCGACAAACCGCTGCGGAAACAGGCAGTACACCGGCAACACCGGACGTTCGCGCTGGATCACGTCCTCCACGGAGGCGTAATGCGGCAGGCTCCCGGCCAGGGAGGAGCCGGGCACCCCGCTTTGAAACCTCGCCACGTCGTTCATCGCGTCCCAATTCCCGCAGCCCCTCGCGACTTAGGGTGCGGCTCAAGGGGGGTCAAGCAGCCGGGCGGCCTTGACGGGAACGGCCTATCTGGCGTCTCACTTTTGCGATTGCCTTTGATGGGGACTTTTCATGAAACGGTTAAGCGTTGCGCTTGTCACCACGGCTTTGTGTTCGATCGCGGCGACCGCGCTTGCCGATGAGGGCATGTGGACCTTCGACAATTTTCCCTCGGCAACCGTCAAGGCGAAATACGGCGTGGCCATCGATCAGCCCTGGCTCGACCGCATCCGCAGCGCGGCGGTACGGCTTTCGTCCGGCTGTTCGGCCTCGATCGTCACGCCGCAGGGACTCGTTCTCACCAATCATCATTGCGTGCGCGACTGCGCGCAGAGCCTTTCGACCGCGCAGGTGGATTATGTGAAGGATGGGTTCTCCGCCAACCGCCGCGAGGATGAAAAACTTTGTCCCGGTATGCAGGCCGAAGTTCTCACGGGGATAACCGATGTCACGCCGCGCGTCACGAAGGCCGCGGCCGGACAAACCGGCCAGGCCTTCGTCAAGGCGCGGGACGCTGCAATTGCTGCCATCGAAAAGGAGGGTTGCCAGGGACGCGAAACGACGTTGCGCTGCCAGGTGATCACACTCTATCAGGGTGGCCAGTATAAGCTTTACACCTACCGCAAATACTCGGATGTCCGCCTCGTGTTCGCTCCCGAAGTGCAGATGGCATTCTTTGGCGGAGATCCGGACAACTTCAATTTCCCACGCTACGATCTAGATTGTTCATTCGTGCGCCTCTACGAGAACGGTAAGCCGATCTCCACGCCTGCTCATCTGACCTGGAGCACAATGCCACCGAAGAATGGCGAAGCCATCTTCGTGGTCGGCAATCCGGGCTCAACGCAGCGGCTGCTGACTGCGGAGCAGCTGGAGTTTTTGCGCGATGTTTCTCTGCCGGCCACGCTGATTCACTACTCCGAGCTACGCGGAAGACTGATCCGCTTCGGCGAGGAAAGCTCGGAGCATGCGCGAATTGCGGACGATACGCTTTTCGGAATCGAAAACAGCTTCAAGGCCCTTCACGGAGAAGAACTGGCGTTGGTGGATCCGGCGCTAATTTCGCAAAAGCGTAGCTTCGATCAGCAACTGCGCGCGAAAATCATGAAGAACAAGGCGCTCTCGAAAGAGATTGGCGACCCCTGGAGCGACACCGCGAAAGCGCAGGTCTCGCGTCGGGCGCTTTACTTGCCTTACACGTTCATGGAATCGCGCGCCGGGTTTCAATCCGATCTGTTCAGCTATGCCCGGGCACTTGTGCGTTCCGCTGTCGAACGCGCGCAGCAGAACGGCGACCGCCTGCCGGAATACACGGACAGCCGATTGCCGCTGCTGGAAAAGCGTGTGCTGGACGAGCGCCCGATCTATCCGGAGGTGGAACAGGTCGCGCTCGAATTCTGGCTTTCCAAGCTGCGCGAAAACCTGACCGCCGACGCGGCTGGCACAAGAACGTTCCTCGGCAAGGACTCTCCCGAACGGCTCGCCGCCCGGCTGGCAACGTCGCGTTTGGGCGACGCCAAGCTGCGCAAGACGCTATGGGACGGCGGAGAAGCAGCCATCCGCGCCTCTACCGATCCGCTGATCCAATTTGTGCTGGCAACCGACGCGGCGAGCCGCGCCGTGCGAAAGGAATACGAGGAAAAGGTCACGGGACCTTCCGATCGCGCGGCGGAAAAAATCGCCAAGGCGCGATTTGCGATTTACGGCACCAGTACCTATCCGGACGCTACGTTCTCGCTGCGCATTTCCTATGGCAGGGTTGAAGGCTGGACGAACAATGGCGTATCGGTGCCGCCCTTCACCTATTACAGCGGCCTCTGGCAGCGGGCGACGGGACAGCCTCCGTTCAATCTCACGCCTCGCTGGCAAACCGCGCAAGCCAGGCTGACACCAACTACCGTCTTCGATTTCGTGACTGATAACGACATTATCGGCGGCAATTCCGGATCGCCGATGATCGACGCCAAGGGCAGCGTCGTTGGCGCGGCGTTCGACGGCAACATCGAAAGTCTTGGTGGCGCCTTCGGGTTCGACGACCGTGTGAATCGCACGGTCGGTGTTTCAACCACGGCAATCACTGAAGCGTTGCGCAACGTCTACGGCAATCAGGCGCTGGTGGCGGAGCTGACGCAACCGGGCGCCTGACAGCCGCGAACGGCCTGGCAGTACTCCAGCGGACGGGGCTGAAGCGCCCAGCCGCGCATTGATCGCAAAAAAGGGCGCGCCAACCGTTATTCGGGCTAACCAACTTGGCGGTCATTTACCAATTCTTTACCAAGCTGGGTCACCCTTGTGTTTGCTCTTTGTTCACCTACGAGATCGAATGCATTAACCCTTCTGAAACCCTGATTTTATTGCCTTTTTACATTGACGCCAACGTTAGCCCATGATATCCCATAAAATCCCATGCGCTTAGGGATCGCTGATTCGATCCTGCGCGCAGGCGGCTTGGGCTCCGGAGGCGGTGCTCCCCGCCGGGAAGAGGGGCGCACGGCGTCGTGCAACGGTTTGTCTCAAAGGTCGCCAACAAGCTCGACGCGAAAGGCCGCGTCAGCGTTCCGGCGTCTTTCCGTCAGGTTCTGGCCGGACAGGGCAGCGCCGGTTTCTATTGCATCCGCGCGCTTGGTCATCCGGCGCTGAACGGTTTCAGCGAAACATTTTTCGCCGATGCGGGCGAGAAGCTGAACAAATTCAATCCGGTTTTCAGTCGGGACTACGCCGCGCAGGCGACCGCGATTTTCGCTCAAGCCAATTATCTTGAAATCGACAACGATGGCCGCGCCCGGCTTCCAGACGAGCTGATTGCCTTTGCGGGCATCCGTGAACGCGTACTCTTCGTTGGCCTTGATCGCATCTTCGAGATTTGGAACCCGGAAACGTTCGAGCCTGTGGAGCGCGCCCGGCTCGAAGAGATGCAGCGTGCCTACGAAGCTGGAGCGGTTTCATGACCGCTCATGTTCCGGTGATGCTTGCAGAAGTTCTGGAGGCGATCGCGCCGCGGGACGGCGGACTCTATGTCGATGGCACGTTCGGCGGCGGCGGCTATGCGGTCGCCATGCTGGAAGCGGTCAATTGCTCGGTGCTTGGCATCGACCGCGATCCGGAGGCGGTGGCGCGCGGCAAGAATTTGTCCAGGCGTTACGGCGGCCGGCTCACAATTGCCGAAGGCCGGTTCTCCGAAATGGCTGCACTGCTTGCCACGGCTGGTGCCGCGGCGGCAGACGGCATCGTGCTCGATCTTGGCGTTTCGTCGTTTCAGCTGAACGAGCCGGTGCGCGGGTTTTCTTTCCGCGAGGACGGCCCGCTGGACATGCGGATGAGCAAGGCTGGGCCCAGCGCCGCCGATGTCGTCAATACCGCCGACGAGAAGATGCTTACCGGCATCGTTCGCGATTTCGGAGAAGAGCGCCAGGCGCGCCGGATCGTCCGCGCGATCATTGCCGCGAGGCCGGTAACGCGCACCGGCGAACTGGCCGACATCGTGGCAAAAGCGCTCGGCCCGTCCGCGCTGCGTCACCCAATTCATCCGGCAACGCGCACGTTTCAGGCCCTGCGCATCTACGTCAACGATGAATTGGGAGAACTGGAGCGTGGCCTTGCAGCGGCCGAACGTGTTCTGAGCGAAGGCGGGCGGTTGGCCGTGGTCGCCTTCCACTCTCTCGAAGATCGCATCGTCAAGCGTTTTTTCGCGGCTCGCAGCAATCCGCCGGCAGTTTCGCGACATGCGCCAGAATCCCGAAGCGCGCACCCACAAACTTTTCGCCTCGTCTGGTCCCGCTCGCGCGTCCCCAGCGAGAATGAGATCGCACGCAATCCCCGCGCCCGTTCCGCGCGTTTGAGAGCCGCCGAGCGTACGGCGCTCGCGGCCTGAAGGAGGTATCCATGCTCCGCGTGTTCAACTTTTTCTGCTTCGCGGTGTCGGCCTTTGCCTGCCTCGCGCTTTATCATGTCTCCGAGCAGACCCGTGTGGCACGCGGGGAATTGAGGACCGTCCGTGAGCGGATCCAGCAAGAGCGCCAGCTCGCGGATACGCTGCAGGCAGAATGGAGCCGCGTCGCCGATCCCTCCAGGTTGCAGCAATTCGCGCAGGCTGACGGCGCGCAGGACAAGCCCGCGATCGAACTTTCCTCCACAACCCAGCTGCCGCGCCGCGGCGACACGCTCGTGGCGGATGCGGAGGTGCGCTCTGCGAGTGCGGTCGTCACCGCGCCAGTCACCACCGCTCCTTTGCCGCCGATCTTCGAGGCAGGACGTTGAGCATGACGGCTGCGCCGACCATCGTTCAACGCCGCATCGGCATTGTCGCGCTTGGTTGCGTCCTTGCCTTCGCGCTGATCGGGGTCCGCCTCGTCGATCTCACATTATTTCGCTCGTCACCGGCGGACGCAGCGCCCGCCGTGACGCATGTGATGGCCAACCGGGCCGACATTGTTGACCGGAACGGAGAACTGCTCGCCCGCGACCTCGTCGTGCACGATCTGTCGGTGCAGCCATATCTATTGCCGAATCCGGCCGTTGCCGCTCACCAGCTGGCAGTCGCGACGGGCGCGAGCGAGCAGCGGCTGTTGCGGGAATTTACCCGTCGCAAGAAGCCCAATCAGTATGTGCTGCTCGCGCGCCAGATCACGCCGGAGACGCAGGATAGCTTGAGCGAGCTTGGCTTGCCGGGACTCGAATTCGATCCGGTGATGAAGCGCTACTATCCGTTGGGAGAGGCGTCCGCGCAGATTCTGGGACAGACCGATGCGGACGGACTGGGCGTGACCGGAATAGAGCTCGGATTGGACAAGCCATTGCGTGGCGGCCGCTCTGCCCAGCTCTCTCTCGATATGCGTGTCCAGTACGTATTGAACCAGGAAGTGCAGACGGCCAGGGCCCAGTTCAACGCACGCGCGGCCGGCGGCATCGTGATGAATGTCAACACCGGCGAGATCCTCGCCATGACGTCGCTGCGCGACCCGGCAGCGCCTCCGAATGCTCAAGACCGCGGCAATCCCAACCGCAATCGGATGTTGCGCGACGTTTATGAGTTGGGGTCTGTGTTCAAGATTTTCTCGTTCACGCTGGCGATGCAGGATCACACCGTCCGGCTGGATGAATCCTTGCCGATTGGCAACGGCTTCAAAATCGGCCGCTACACCATTCATGATGCCGAGCGTATGCCTGCAACGCTCACTGCGCGCGACGTTCTTGCGGAATCGTCGAACGCCGGGACGGCGCAGATCGCTCTGCGTTCCGGGCCGCAGCGGCAGCAGGCCTTCCTGCAATCGCTGGGTCTGCTTTCGAGAGTCCGCTCGGAAGACCCAGAAGGCGCCAAACCCCTGTTCCCCCGGCGGTGGGGACAAACGGAAACGGCCACGGTTGGGTTTGGACACGGCATATCGGTCAGCCCGCTTTCCTTCGTCACGGCCGCCGCCATCGTCGTGAATGGCGGCCGTCGTATCGTGCCAACCTTTCTGAAGCGCACCGGCGATGCGCGCGGCGAGCAGGTGATCTCGCCGGAGGCGAGCGCCACCATGCGCCAGCTCCTGCGGTATGTCGTCACCGACGGAACCGGCAAACTGGCGGATGTGCCCGGCTACGATGTCGGCGGGAAAACAGGCTCTGCCGAAAAGACCGACGGACGGCGCTATGTCGCCCATAAGCTGCTGACGTCTTTTTGCGCCGTGTTTCCCATGGACAATCCGCGCTACCTCGTCTTCGTACTGTTGGATGAGCCCCATGGCGCCAACGCGAGCGGCGTGATGGCGTTGGCCGGGCACACGGCAGCGCCGCTTGCAGGCAGGGTCGTCGCGAAAATTGCGCCGATGCTTGGCCTGCCGACTGCGGCGCCGGTCTTATGAGCCCGGCATGAAACCACAATGGAAACACAATCAACAACGATTTTGGGAATGGGTAATGTGGGCCGCTACGGAATGGATGCCCCAACAAAGTTTGAAGGGCTCGCGAGCGACAGCCGCGAGGTAAGGCGCGGCTATCTCTTCGCCGCTCTTCCGGGCGCGCGAAGCGACGGCGCGGAATTCATTCGCGACGCCGTGAGGCGCGGCGCGACCGCCGTGCTGGGCCGCCCGGAGCTCGCGCCTCGAGTTCGCGAATTGGGGGTTGCCTTTCTCGCGGACGAGAATCCCCGGCTTCGACTGGCGCATATCGCCTCGGCCTTCTTCGGACAGCAGCCATCCGTGGTCGCTGCGGTGACTGGTACGAACGGCAAGACATCCGTTGCCGTGTTCCTCCGGCAGATCTGGAGGTCTTGTGGTTACAGTGCGGCAAGCCTTGGCACGATCGGGCTGGTCACGCCCGCTGGCACGACGGCCCTCCGGCACACGACCCCCGATCCCATTGAGTTGCATCGCAATCTGGTGGCGCTGAAACGCACCGGCGTTGACCGTCTGGCATTGGAAGCGTCGAGTCACGGGCTCGATCAGTATCGGCTCGATGGCGTGCGCATCGCGGCGGCGGCTTTTACGAACATCACCCGCGATCACCTCGACTATCACACGACGTTCGAGGACTATCTGAGCGCCAAGCTGCGCCTCTTCTCTGAACTCGTTGTAGATGGCGGCGTCGCGGT
>Ga0213876_10000568_pt1 | contig 27555 bp, 26 predicted proteins | sample BarmaccomBMRX_R9_FD_160113 | JGI IMG/M metagenome (GOLD analysis project Ga0213876, IMG submission 160113) | Root-associated microbial communities from Barbacenia macrantha in rupestrian grasslands, the National Park of Serra do Cipo, Brazil - RX_R9 | ecosystem: Host-associated > Plants > Roots... | reverse complement strand
CCCATTGCTTCGACGGTTGCTCGGCCGCCACCTGACGGAAATGACCCAATGTAAACATCCACCGAGAGGTCGATCATGGCTTCGGCCAGGTTCGGAACGCGGGGCACGTGCACAAAGCTCTCCGCTGGGATGCCACGTCGAGCAAGCCCGTCCGTGATTTCCTCGATCATGGAATCGCGTAGATCTCCGATATGGATATGCCTTCCACTTGTTTAGTTCAAAATCAGCGGAACAATCTTTAAGTAGCTATATAGATATGGAATTCTCTCGTACAGATGTTCATTGTCAACCTTGCCTATTCCACCCGAGGTGCAGGTGATCAACGAACCCGTCGTCAAAAAAGGAAGGTCGGCGCGATGCTTACTGACTTGGGCCGTCAGGGGCCAAAATATGTTATTACTAACACCTTTTGTCTGTCTGCAATGGTGGAAACTCTTCCCGTTGAAATCAATATGCGTTCCGTGCGGTAAATGGACCCCCAGCGCGAGGGAGTGATCGCAGTTATGATAGTAAAAAAGACGACCGCTGATCTCAGGCTGAGCGGCCGCAACGCATAACGGGTCAAAGTGGTGGGTAAAGATGTAGGTCCGTGCAGGCCTAAGACTCGCTAAGCGCCGCTGGAGCCATCTCAGCCGAGTTGCCAGGTTTCCGACCGGCGCAACTTCAACAGCGCCGCCATGGAATTCGAACATCCCTTCCACGTCGCTCTGGCGCAGGTCGTGCTCAGTGTTCGTTATGAGCACTGTGGCGCGGGCCGCGGGATCGGCGGCGATCAGGTCGAGCAGGACGCGGCTGTGACCGCCCGTGGGGGCGATCCCCGTTACTAGGAAGACAACTTGGTCTTCATCGGACCCTTGGAACTCTGACTTGGCAGGAAGCCGTCCAAGTTCTAACGCCAGTCTGTCAAGTTCCGGAGAAGAGAATACCTCAGCCAGGGAACTATCCCGCGAGATCACGGTAATCACGAAGCGAACAATCATCTCCAGCGCGCTGTTGAGGTCGCCCTTGGATGCCGTCGCACGTGCCGCGTCACAGAATTCGTCGATACTGCGCCACGCAGTCATGAGCGCTCCGCATGGTCCGCGGCGCTCCGTTGCTGTTCCAGGCGCTGCCACCGCCAAGCCTGTACGTCCGCGGCAGGCTTCCATCGATATCCCAGATAGCCCGCCAACCATGCATCTTCCGGCGGCGGCTGGCCGAGCAGCGCCGAGATGTCGATCTGTTGCGCCAGAATGGGCCGTCCCACGACGTGGTTGACGCCGCGGCGGATATGATCTGAACGATTAATCCCCGAGCGGTGAAACAGCATAGAATCGAATATCACCGCCGAGCCCTTCGGAGCCTCGACCTGAGTTTCATGCTCCTGGATCATGTGGGGTAATGGAAGGTGCGGGGCCTTGTGGCTCGACGGGAGAACCACCGTCCCCCCAGTTTCCTGGTTAAAATCTTGCAGACAGAAGAGGACGCTGATGGCGAGCGGCGCGGACGAGACCCAGTGTTGGTAGTTCAAATCGCGGTGCCACCGCGTCTGAGTCTGGATGCGATTGGGTCTATTGATCACCCCGTTCTGCATAAGAAGAACAATATTATCACCTAGGATCGACTTAAGCGCCGAAATGACTTCGGGGACAACTGAGAGGGACAAGAACGCGCCGTCATAGGCCAGCGGACACCTAACAATATCGGCATCCAGGATCTCATCGAGGAGATGCTCGCCGCCGATTTCGGCGCACTGCATCTTGTAAATATCGTCAAGCTTCTCGCTTAACTCGTCGAGCTGAGGTCCCGACAACACGTCGGGCAAAATTGAATAACCGCACGTGACCAAGTCTTCGGCGATCCGGCCGTTGCTGGCGGTCGGTCCCAATGTGGGTTCGATGACGCCGTAAGCCCCGAATTTGTTCATCTTAGTCAATCCACCGCGTGGCGTACCAGCCTCGCTTCGATCAAGTCGGACCCGACAAGGGTGATCGAGAGGGAAGGCCGGCGACGATCGATAGGGCCTCCATGCGACGCCGAATCCCGTACGACCGAACCCATTGCCATTATAGAACATATACTCCCTGCCGCCTGCAACGCAGGTCGCGCCGAAGCATGTCATCAGGATGTCATGGCTCCGGTCGTCGCGATAGGTATCTGGGAAATCCGGCCCGCCGATTGTGAAGGCGGCTCGTTCCGCGCCCAGCTGCGGAAGGCTTCGTAGCCAGCCACGCCATAGCTTGTCTCGTCATCCAGGCGGTGTTCGGAAGCGGGTGGCAATTTTTCCGGCTCCGTTGGGGTCGTCCCTGGCGGACTACTCGGCCGCTGAGGAGCATTCTTCGATTGCGGCGCGACGAACCGCAGCAGCCACGAACGCCACTTCATCGTCGGTCATTTCCGGCCACATCGGCAAACTAAGAACCTGCTCCGCTGCGAGATCGCTTCGGGGCAGCCGCGCATTCGCAAGAGGAGTGCGCGAGTATGCTGGTTGGCGATGAGGGGGTAGCGGGTAGTGGATCAGCGAGCCGATGCAGTCCTGCGCCAGCGCCTGCTGTATCGTCGCGCGGCCGGTGGTGCGAACGACGTATAGGTGCCATACAGCCTCCGCGTCGACGTCCATCGACGGCAATGTCAATCCGGGCAAGCCCGACAGCAGCTGACCATAGAGGCGTGCGATTTCGCCGCGCCGCGCATTCTTGCGATCGAGCAAGGTGAGCTTCTCCAGCAGGAACGCTGCTTGAAGTTCGTCCAGGCGAGAGTTCACGCCTTGCTCCTCATGACAATATTTCTTTTCCGAGCCGTAGCTCCGCAGTCTCCGTACACGTTCGGCGAGGGCAACGTCGTTGGTTGTTACCGCACCGCCATCGCCCAGCGCGCCGAGGTTCTTAGTCGGATAGAAGCTGAAGGCCGCGGCTCTGCCCAGACTGCCGACCCGACGCCCTCGCCAGGTGGCGCCGTGGGCCTGTGCCGCATCCTCGATCAAGGCGACTCCGTGCGCGGCGGCCAAGTCGGCGAGGCGGTCGAGGGCGACGGGTCGCCCGTAGAGATGCACGGCGATAATTGCCCGCGTCCTCGGGGTGATTGCAGCGGCGACCGCGCCAGCGTCTATGTTGTATGTTCCGAGATCGATGTCCGCTGGCACGATCGTCGCGCCGGCGTGGGTGACCGCCAGCCACGTGGCGACAAAGGTGTGACCGGGAACGATGACTTCGTCGCCGGGACCGATATCGAGGCCCCGCAGAATGAGCGTCAGGGCGTCAAGACCGTTGCCGACGCCAATCGCGTGCCGCACGCCACAGTAGGCGGCGAATTCTGCCTCGAATCTGGCCGTTTGCGGACCGAGGATCAGCGAGTCGGAGGCGATCACACGTTTCGCAGCGGCCCCGAGATCATGCCCGAGTTCCTTATGCTGCCGCCCCAGGCTGAAGAACGGCACGTTCATTCGGCGTCGCGCCCCCCGTCGGCTTCTGCGTTGCAAGGCCCGCCTCGGCCGACAAATTCGGTGAACTCTGCGTATGATCGGATGTAGTCCGCTTCGGTGTAGTGCGCGGACGCAAGAACCATACAGACGCCGCCTCCAGAGAAATCGTCGATCGTACGCCAGACTCCGGGCGCTACGTAGAGACCGATGTGCGGTCGGTTCAACGCAAAGCTTTGCCTTGTCCGCCCGTCGTCCAAGTGGATCACGAAGCTGCCCGACAGCGCCAGGAACAACTGCTGCAACTGGCGATGCGCGTGCCCGGCGCGGGTCGAGCCGCTAGGCACGTCATAAATATAGTAGACGCGCTCGATGGGGAACGGAACGTGCATGCACGCTTCGATGGCCGTGAGGTTGCCGCGAACGTCGCTTATCTTGGGCAGTCCGACCAATCGCCAGCGTGGAGCTTCTCGATGATCCACCTGATCCAACCCCGTGTTCTCGCGTTACGTGTAAACCGGTAGTGCAGCGGGATAAGGCAAGTCAATTGGCGTGGGCTACCGCGTGGCTGAGCCATTCCAGCAGACTACACGGTTTTGCCCGCGACCCCATTGCGAGAATCCGGAGTTGATCTGGGCCGGCGGGCGCCGCCGTCTCTGTCAACGGCCACCATCCGACCGCGTCGCGAGACTGAGGCAGACGCCCGATCGGGACGTTGTGGGTTGCCGCCCCTAAAGCGTCCGCTTCACCTCTTCGAGGTTGAAGCATTCGATGAAGTCGCCGGGCTTGATGTCCTGGAAGCCCTGGAAGGCCATGCCGCATTCCTGGCCGGCCTGGACCTCGTTCACCTCGTCCTTGAAGCGCTTCAGGGTCTGCAGCACGCCGAGCTCGAGCACCACCACGCCCTCGCGCACGATCCGCACTCTGGAGCCCTTGCGCACCTGGCCTTCGGTCACCCGGCAGCCGGCCACCTTGCCGACCTTGGTGATGTCGAACACCAGCAGCACCTCGGCGTTGCCGAGGAAGGTCTCGCGCTGGATTGGGGCCAGCATCCCCGAGAGCACGCCGCGGATGTCGTCGATCAGGTCGTAGATGATCGCATAGTAGCGGATCTCCACCCCCTCGCGCTCGGCGAGGTCGCGGGCCTGGCGCGAGGCGCGGACGTTGAAGCCGAGGATCGGGGCGCTCGCACCCTTGGCCAGCATCACGTCGCTTTCGTTGATCTGGCCGGCGCCCGACAGGATGATTCGCGCGCGCACCTCGTCGGTGGCGAGCTTGTCGAGGGCGCCCACGATCGCCTCGGCCGAGCCCTGGACGTCGGCCTTGATGAGCAGCGGCAGCTCGGAGACCTTCTTGTCGGCGAGCTTGGCCATCATCTCGGTGAGCGAGGCGCCGGCCGCCACCGGGGCGATGGAGCGCTCGCGCTTCACCCGGATCCGGTACTCGGTGAGCTCGCGGGCGCGGGCCTCGTCCTCCACCACCGCGAAGGGCTCGCCCGGATCGGGGGCGCCGTCGAGGCCGAGGATCTCCACCGGCGTCGAGGGCTCGGCCTCGGTGACCTGCTCCTCGCGCTCGTTGAGCAGCGCCCGCACCCGGCCCCAGTTGGCGCCGGCCACCACGATGTCGCCGCGGTGCAAGGTCCCGCGCTTGACGAGCACGGTGGCCACTGCGCCCCGGCCGCGATCCACCTTGGATTCGATCACCACCCCGTCCGCCGTGCGGTCGGGATTGGCCTTCAGGTCCATGATCTCGGCCTGCACCAGGATCGACTCGATAAGGTCGTCGAGGCCCAGCTTCTGGGTGGCCGAGACCTGCACGGCCTGGACGTCGCCGCCCAGGCTCTCCACCACGATCTCGTACTGGAGCAGCTCATTGATCACCCGGGTCGGGTCGGCGTCGGGCTTGTCGATCTTGTTGATGGCCACGATGATCGGAGCGTCGGCGGCGCGGGCGTGCTGGATCGCCTCGGCCGTCTGCGGCATCACCCCGTCGTCGGCGGCCACCACCAGCACCACGATGTCGGTGACGTGGGCGCCCCGGGCGCGCATGGCCGAGAAGGCCGCGTGGCCGGGGGTGTCGAGGAAGGTGACCCGCTGGCCGCCCTCCAGCCGCACCTGATAGGCGCCGATGTGCTGGGTGATGCCGCCATGCTCGCCGGCGGCCACGTCGGTGGAGCGCAGCGCGTCCAGGAGACTCGTCTTGCCGTGGTCGACGTGGCCCATCACCGTCACCACCGGCGGGCGGGACAGCAGATGGTCGTCCACGTCCTCGGCGCCCAGGAAGCCCACCTCCACGTCGCTCTCGGAAACCCGGCGCACCGTGTGACCGAACTCGGAGGCGACCAGCTCGGCGGTGTCGGAATCGATCACGTCATTGATCTTGGCCATCACCCCCTGACGCATCAGGAACTTGATGATCTCGACCCCGCGGATCGCCATCCGGCTCGCCAGCTCCTGGACGGTGATCACGTCGGGGATCACCACGTCGCGGGAGGTGCGGGCCTGCTCGGCCTGGCCGCCCTTGCGCTTCTCGCGCTCGCGCTCGCGGGCCCGGCGGACCGAGGCGAGCGAACGCATGCGCTCGACGGCGTCCTCGTCGTCTCCGGCCACGGCCTGGATGGTGAGCCGCCCTTCGCGGCGCTTCGGCTCGCCCTTGGTGCGGGAGACCGCCTTGGTGGGGGCGGCCTTGCCACGGCGGGTCTCGGCCTCTTCGTCGAAGTCGGGACGGCGGTCGAGGTTGAGGCTGCCGGGCCTCGGGGTCTGGCGGGCGGCGCGCTGGAACTCGGGACCTGAGGGCGGCGCCGAGGAGGGCGGCCGGCCCGCGCCAGGGGGCCTCGGGCCGCGCGGTCCCGTCCCGTCCCTGGGGGCCGGTCTGGGGCTGAGGGCGGAATAGCGGACGGTCTCGCCCGGGCGCGCCCGAGGCGGGCCGCCTTCGCGGTGGCCGCCGCCGCCTTCGCGCGGCTGCCGCGGCGGGAAGCCTCCCTCCGGCCGCGGCCCCCGGGGGGCGAAGCCGTCGCGGCCGTCGCGGCCACCCGGACGCTCGGGCCGGAAGGTGGTGGTGCTCTGGCGCTCGTCGCGCCGGTCGCGGCCCGGCTCGTAGGTGCGGGTCTGGCCCGGGGCAGGGCCGCGCGGAGCGTCGACGCGGCCGGCGGGCGCAGGCGCGCGGGCCCGGATCGGTTCGGACCGGGGCGCGGGTTGGGGGGTCGGGGGCCTGGCCGGCGCCGGGCTCGGGCCGGCGGCGGCCATCGCCGGCTCAGGGGCGGGGGCGGGGGTCGGCAGGGGCGGCGCCGGGGCTTCGGCGGCGGCCTCGGCGCGGCGTTCTTCCTCGGCGGCGCGCCGGCGGGCTTCCTCGTCGCGCCGGCGAGCCTCTTCCTCGCGCTGGCGGCGCTCGGTGTTCAGGCGCTCCTGCGCCAGCCGCGCCTCGATCACCCGCTGGCGGGCCCGGCGCTCCTCGTCCGAAAGGCCGCCAGCGGGCTGCGGTTCGGAGGGCGCGGGACGGGCCGGCGCGGCGGGCGCAGGGCCACGCACGTCGAACGCCGGCCGCTTCTCCGGCGCCGGCGGCGGCCCGCCCGGGGGGATCCCGACCCGCCGCTTGGTCTCCACCACGACCGTCTTGGAGCGGCCGTGGCTGAAGCTCTGCTTCACCGTGCCGGTGCTGACGGCGCCGGTGCGCGCCTTCAGCGTGAGGGGGGCCCGTCCCGGCCGGTTGTCGTTCTCGTCCGTCATGCGCTCGCTTGACTATACCGGCCGACCCGGAGGATCGGCCAAACCAAAACTCGAAGACCGGACGGAAGGCCGAATCAGCGTCCGCCCCGCCCGGGGCTCCTCGCGCCCACTCTCAAGGGAGAAGCGGGCGAAAGCCTGATAGTCGCTCGACATCGGATGTCCAGCGCTCGGCGTCCCGCCCCGCAAGGAAGGCCGTGTGTATCACATTCCCCGCCCCGATGGCCAAACTCAATTCGGCCGAGCCGAAGATCGCCAGGACCCTGGGAGGGGGTTCGGAACGCGCGGCGGCGGCCAGCAGCTTGCGCCGCCCGTCGAGGCCGCCGTCGCTGGCTTCCACCAGCCAGGCCGCCTTGCCGGCGAGGATGGCCGCCATCACCCGCTCGAACCCAAAGGTAAGCGCGCCGGCCTTGCGCGCAAGGCCGAGACCGGCGAGGAGCCGGCGTCGAAGCAGGCCCTCCACCTGGTCCGCCAGGTCCGGCGGGGCCGAGAGGCGCGTCTTGGCGGCCCGGGAGAAGAGGTTCTTGCGGACCGCCGCGGACACCGACTCCCGGTCGGCGGCCACCCAGAGACCCCGCCCCGGCAGCTTGCGCGCCAGGTCCGGGACCACCGTTCCGTCGGGCCCAGCCACGAAGCGAATCAGGCCCGATTCGTTCCGAACCTCGCCGGAGACGATGTCGCGCCGCTCCCGGCTGGCGGCGGCGAGGGTCACGGGGGCGCCCCCGGCCCCTCACCTCCCACGGCTCGCGCGGTGGGCCCCTCCTCTCCCTGGAGGGAGAGGGTTACCGTATCCCTCTCCCTCAGGGAGAGGAGGAGCCCGCGCCCGTCAGGGCGTGGGAGGTGAGGGTTTTCGGCGGTGGCCAAATCGGGCCTCAGGCCTCGGCCCCCTCGACCGCTTCGGCCTCCTCGAACGGCTCCTCGGCCTCCGGCTCGATCCATCCGGCGGCGACCCGGGCCCGCATGATCAGCCGCTCGGCGTCCTCGGCCGACAGGTTGAAGTCGTCCAGGATGCCGGGCTCGCGGACCCGCTCCCCGTCCTTGCTCTCGTAGTAACCACGGACGTCGTCGGGGACGAGGCCGGCAAGGTCCTCCAGGGTCTTGACGTCGTGCTCGCCCAGCGCCACCGCCATCGGCAGGGTGACGCCCTCCACCTCGAGCACGCCGTCCTCCACCCCGAGCTCGCGGCGGCGCGCGTCGAACTCGGCGGCCTCCTTGTCGAGGTATTCGCGGGCCCGGGCCTGGATCTCCTCGGCGGTGTCCTCGTCGAAGCCTTCGATGCCGGCGATCTCGGAGGCGTCCACATAGGCGACGTCCTCGACGGTGGCGAAGCCCTCGGTGACCAGCAGCTGAGCGATCACCTCGTCCACGTCCAGAGCCTCCTGGAAGAGGGCGGTGCGCTCCATGAACTCCCGCTGGCGGCGCTCGCTGTCCTGGCTCTCGGTCATGATGTCGATCTGCCAGCCGGTGAGTTGGCTCGCCAGCCGCACGTTCTGGCCGCGGCGGCCGATCGCGAGGCTGAGCTGCTCGTCCGGCACCACCACCTCGACCCGTCCGGCCTCCTCGTCCATCACCACCTTGGTGACTTCCGCCGGAGCCAGGGCGTTGACGAGGAAAGTCGCCTCGTCCGGGCTCCACTGGATGATGTCGATCTTCTCGCCCTGCAGCTCGGCGACCACCGCCTGCACCCGGCTGCCGCGCATGCCCACGCAGGCGCCCACCGGGTCGATGGAGGAATCGTTGGAGACCACCGCCATCTTGGCGCGGCTGCCCGGATCGCGGGCCACCGCCCGGATCTCGATGACCCCGTCGTAGACCTCCGGCACCTCCTGGGCGAAGAGTTTGGCCATGAAGCCGCCGTGGGCCCGCGAAAGCATGATCTGTGGCCCCTTGGTCTCGCTGCGGACGTCGTAGATGTAGGAGCGGACCCGGTCGCCGACCTGGAAGTTCTCGCGCGGGATCGACTGGTCGCGCCGCATGATGCCCTCGCCGCGGCCGAGGTCGACGATCACGTTGCCGTACTCGACCCTCTTGGCCACCCCGTTGACGATCTCTCCGACCCGGTCCTTGAACTCCTCGTACTGCCGCTCGCGCTCGGCTTCGCGGACCTTGCCCGTCACCACCTGGCGGGCCATCTGGGTCTGGACGCGGCCGAACTCGAAGGGCGGCAGGGTCTCGACGTAGGTCTTGCCGACGAAGGCTTCCTTGTCGTGCTTCAGGGCGTCGGAGAGCCGCTCCTGGGCGTATTCGTTGACGGGCTCGGGGCCGGCTTCGCCCTCCTCGCCCTCTTCTTCGCCGACTTCGGCCTCGCCTTCGGCCTCGGCCTTGACCGGGACTTCCGGCTCGTCGGGGATCACCGTCACCACCCGGGTGATGGTGGTCTCGCCGGTCTTCGGGTCGATATGGACCCGGATGTCGTGCTCGGCCCCGTAGCGGGTGCGGGCCGCCTTCTGGATCGCCTCCTCGATCGCCTCGATGACGATCTCCCGCTCGATGGACTTCTCACGGGCGACCGCGTCGGCGATCTGAAGCAGCTCCTGACGATTGGCGGAGATGCCGGTGACGCTCATGGGTTGGATTCCTCTTGCTCTTGTTCCTTGGCGAGGCGGGCGGCCCTGGCCTCCGCGCCCCGCTTCAAAAGTTCATCGGTGACGACCAGCTTGGCCTCGCTGATCCAGGCGAAGGGCAAGAGGGCGGTCTCGTCCTCGCCCTCCAGGTTGATCGCCACGGCGCCGTCATCGACGCCGGCGAGCTCGCCCTTGAACCGCCGGCGGTTCTCCACCATCCGGTCGAGCTCGATCTTGGCCTCGTAGCCGGCGTAGGTCTCGAAGTCGGCGAGCCGAGTCAGCGGCCGGTCGATCCCGGGACTGGAAACCTCGAGCATATATTCGCCGCGAACCGGATCGGCGGCGTCCAGCACCTCGGAGATCGCCCGGGAGAGGCGGCTGCAGTCCTCCACCAGCATGGTCCCATCCGACCGCTCGGCCATGATCTGCAGGCGGCGGGCGTGGTCGCCTCCCATCAGCCGCAGCCGCACGATCTCGTAGCCCTCCGCCTCGGCCACGGGGTCGAGCAAGTCCAGTAGTCTCAGGTCCTCGGCGGTCTTGCCGCGCAAGCTTGGCCTCTCCTCGGCAACAAAAAAGCGGCTGGCCTTTCGGGCCGCCGCTCGAAGGCGCCATCCAGCGCCATCGGACGATGTTGAGCACTATATAGGACGCCCGCGCGCCGATGTCACCTGTCTGGCTCGCGCGGGTCTTTCGGAAACCGGCTGCGCGGACGGCGAAGACTGCGCCGGCGCCGTTCTCAGGCCAGCCAGACCATCATCCGCGTCGGCGCTGTGCCGCCCCTGGCCAGGGAATAGCGGTGTTCGATCCGGCCCGTGTAGAGGAAGCCGGCCTTGATGAGCACACCCGCCGAGGCGGGGTTGTCGTCGAAATGCCCCGCGACGATGTACCGCTTGCCCCACGCCCCGCCGGCCCAGCCCAAGGCCGCCTGCACCGCCTCGGTGGCGTAGCCCTTGCCCCAGAAGGGGCGCCCCAGCCAGTAGCCGAGCTCGGGCGTTGGCTCGCGGAAGGGGTGCAGCTCCAGGAGGCCGACAAGGCCATCGTCGGCGGTGTCGATGGCGAATAGCGCCTCGCGGGCGCCGTCGCGGCCCTGCACGTGCTCCAGAAAGGCGCGCGCCTGCTGGAGGGTGAGGGGATAGGGGATCGAGGTGGTCATGCGCGCGACGTCGAGATCGCAGGCCAGCTCGGCGACGCGCGCCGCGTCCGCCACTTCGGGGGCGCGCAGGGTGAGACGGGCTGTGGCCAGCCTCGGCCAAATGTCTGTCGCGCTTTGCATGGCGACTTTGGTCTCCGGCCCCGGGGGGCTTTGAACGCCAACGAAAATCGGCGTCCGGCGGTCGGAGGGCTAAGGTCGGAGCCCGGATCGCCAGACGCGGCGATCCGGAGGGGGAGTCGGATCGCTTACTCGGCAGCCTCGGCGGCCGGCGTCACCGCCACATAGGTTCGGTCGCCCGCCTTGGTAAGGAACTTCACCGTACCGGTCTTGAGCGCGAAGAGGGTGTGGTCGCGCCCCATCCCGACATTGTCGCCCGGCCAGAACTTCGAGCCGCGCTGACGCACCAGGATGTTGCCGGCCAGCACCGGCTCGCCGCCGAACTTCTTCACGCCCAGACGCTGGCCGGGAGAGTCGCGTCCGTTGCGCGAGGAGCCGCCGGATTTCTTGTGGGCCATGGAAGACTCTCCTGCTGCGCCCGGCTCAGCCGCCCTTGCCGCGCGGCGCGGACTTGCGGACCGCCGGGGCCTTGGCCTGGCCCTTGGCGGGCTTGGGCGCGCCGGCCTTGGCGACGTCCTTGACACTGGGGGCCGCCTTCTTGGGCGCAGCCTTCTTCGCCGCAACCTTCTTCGCCGCAGGCTTCTCGGAGGCGACCGCCTCGGCGCTTTCCACCACCTTGGCCCGCACGCGGGGCGCCTTGCCGGGGCCCTCGGGCTCGACCACCGTCTCGACCTCCGCCCCTGCCGGGGTGATCGCGCCGGATGCGCGCCTCGCCAGGTTCCGGGCGCGCAGATTGAGCTCGGCGAGCGGCGTCAGGCTCACCTCGCCGTCCCAGGTCTCGGTCTTGCCGCCGCCGGCGATGGCGGTGACCCGGAGCACGCTTTCCAGCTGCCGATGGCCGCGGGTGCGGCGATAGCCCTGGCGGCGGATCTTCTTGAAGATCTTCACCTTCTCGCCCTTGCGGGTCTCGATCAGGGTGGCGCTCACCGAGGCGCCGCCGACGATGGGGGCGCCGACGGTCACCGCCTCGCCCTCGCCCAGCATCAGCACCTGGTCGAAGTCGACCTTGGCGCCCGGCTCGCCCGACAGCTTCTCGACCACGATAAGGTCGCCGGGCTTCACCCGGTACTGTTTGCCGCCGGTCTTGATCACCGCGTACATCGTCGCCGCCATCGCCAAAATGAGACGCGCCCGCGAACCCTGGCCCGCGGGCGAAGGGGCGCTTTATAGCGGCGGCGCCCTCGAAGTCAACGCGACGGCTCAGTCCAGCGTCCGCCGGAAGCGCAGCATGGCCAGCGCGCTGACGACGCACACGAAGATGGCCAGAGCGCAAAGGCTCGGCCAGGCGTCGGCCAGACTCTGCCCTTTCAGGAGAGCGCCGCGGACGATCCGGAGGAAGTGGGTGACCGGAATCGCCGAGCCGATCGCCTGGGCCCACAGGGGCATGCCCCGGAACGGGAAGATGAAACCCGACAGGAGGATCGAGGGCATCATGTAGAAGAAGGCCATCTGCATCGCCTGCAGCTGGGTCCTGGCCAGGGTGGAGATGAGGAACCCCAGGGTCAGGCTGCCGACGATGAAGAGGAAGATGCCGAGCCCGAGCCCCGCCCAGCCTCCCGCCATCGGCACGTCGAAGAGCCCCTTGGCGAGGACGAGGATGATGGAAGTCTGGATCAGGCCCACGACAACGTAGGGCGCGAGCTTGCCGACCATCACCTCCAGGGGCTGGGCCGGGGTGGACAGCAGGAATTCCATGGTGCCCCGCTCACGCTCGCGCGTGACGCCAAGGCCGGTCATCATCACCAGGGTCATGGAGAGGATCACCCCGAGGAGGCCGGGCACGATGTTGTAGGCGGTGATGCTCTCGGGATTGTAGCGGTTGTGGACGACCACCTCGAAGGGCTCGACGCTCCGCCCCCGCCCCTGCGGCAGGCCCGTGAGGTCCCGCTCCAACGCCTGGGCCGGCAGGCCGGCAAGAGCCGACACCGCGCCGCCGGTCGCGGTGGGATCGCTGGCGTCGGCCTCCACCAGGATCTGCGGCCGGTCGCCCCGGATCACGCGGCGGCTGAAATCGCCAGGGATGGTCACCGCGAACTGGACCTGGCCGCGGCGGAGCATGTCGTCGAGCTCGGCGGGCGTGCGCGCGGCGGCCACGAGATCGAAGAAGGCGGTGTTCTTGACCGCCGCCAGGATCGAGCGGGCGAAGGTCGAATCCTCCTGCACCAGCACGGCGGTGGGCAGATGGCGCGGCAGGTCGTTGATCGCGTAGCCGAACAGCAGCAGCTGGACCACCGGGAACACCAGGATCATGGCGTAGGTGAGCCGCTCGCGGCGAAGCTGGATGAACTCCTTGGCGAGGATGGCCAGGACGCGCGCCGGCGAGAAGAAGCTCATCGGCCCGCCCCGGCCCCGGGCGCCGAGCCCTCCTCCACCCGGCCCATCAGGTGGATGAACACGTCCTCCAGCGACGGGGAGACCTTGGTCCAGACGAACGGCGCGCGCCGGTAGGGCGCGATCGCCGCCTCCAGGGCGGCCGGGTCAGGACCGCTGACATGCAAGGTGGGACCGAAGGCGGCCACCGATTCCACCCCCGGCTTGCCAGCAAGCTCCGGCGACAGCCGGTCGACGCCCGCCCCCTCGCCGCGAAAGGTGGCGAGATGGGCTTTCTCCACCACCTCATCGGCGGTCCCGCGCGCCAGCAGCCGGCCGGCGGCGATGTAGGCGATCTCGTGGCAGCGCTCGGCCTCGTCCATGTAATGGGTGGACACGAGCACCGTGAGGCCCTTGCGCGAAAGGGCGTGGATCTCGTCCCAGAAGGTGCGTCGCGCCCGGGGGTCGACGCCGGCGGTCGGCTCGTCCAGCAGCAGCAGCTTCGGCTCGTGCAGGGTCGCCCCGGCCAGCGCCAGTCGCTGCTTCCACCCCCCCGACAGGGCGCCCGCCAGCTGCCGTCGCCTGGCTTCGAGACCCAGCGCCTTCAAGGCCTCGCCCACGCGCTCGCCGCGCCGGTCGAGGCCGTACACTCGGGCGATGAAGGTGAGATTCTCCTCGATCGTGAGGTCTTCGTAGAGGGAGAACCGCTGGGTCATGTAGCCGGTGCGGCGCTTGATCTCGTCGGCCTGGGCGCCGATGTCGAACCCGAGGCAGGTCCCATGCCCCGAGTCCGGGGTCAGCAAGCCGCAGAGCATCCGCAGCGTGGTGGTCTTGCCGGCCCCGTTGGGGCCCAGGAAGCCGCAGATCCGGCCGGTCTCGAGCTGGATGGCGAAATCCTCCACCACCCGGCGCCCGCCGAAGCTCTTGCTGAGCCCGGCGACGTCGATGGCGAGGGTCACCGCGTACCGTCCGCGGGAAGCGGCGCCACGTCGACGGGAAGGCCGGGCGTGAGCCGACCGGGGTTCGCCGGACGGGCCTCCACCAGGAAGACCAACCGGTCGCGCGACTCCAGGCTATAGATCACCGGCGGGGTGTATTCCGGGCGTGGGCTCACGTAGCTGATGGTGGCGGTCAGGCCGGCCGGGCAGCCGTCGCAGGAAAACCGGACCTGCCGCCCGAGCCGGTAGCGCGCCGCCTCGGCCTCGGGCGCGAAGAAGCGCACGGTGATCCGCTCGTCCGGCAGCAGGGAGACCAGCGGCTGGTTGGCGCTCGCCCATTCGCCGGTCTGGAAGTAGGTGTCCTCGATGCGGGCGCCCGCCGGCGCGCGCGCCTGGGCGAGGCTGAGACGGGCCGCCGCATCGGCCTCGGCGCCCTTTGCCTGGCCGAGCTGCCCTTCGGCGGTTCCCACTTGGGCGCGGGCCGCCTCTGCCTGAAGCCGCGCCGCCTGAGCCTGCGCCCGCGCGACATCGGCGGCGGACCTGGCCTTGTCCACCTCCTGGCGCGAAACCGCGCCGGGGTTGGCCGCCAGGATCTTCTCGACGCGCCGCGCCTCCCGCTCGGCCTCCGCCGCCGTGGCCTCGGCGGCGACCGCCGCGGCGCGGGCCTGCGCCTCGTTCTGCTCGAGGACCGCCATCTGCGCCTTCGCCTGGACCACCTGGCCGCCGGCCGCCTGTTGCTGGGCCGCGAGGGAGCGGGCGTCCACGGTGAAGAGGAGCGCGCCTTCGGGCACGACATCGCCGCGCCGCACCGCCATCTGGGTGACGAGCCCGGAGACCGGCGAGGCCAGATAAAGGGGCTCGCCCTCCACATAGCCGGAGAGGGTGCGCGGCTTGGAGAGCTTCGGCGCCAGGATGAGGGCCGCCCCGAGCACGAGGGCGGCGAGCGCCAGGACGGCGATCACCAGGCGCTGCGGGCTCATGCTCATGCCGCCCTCCTTTTCAGCATGCCCTCCAGCGCCGTCTCCGCGTGCTGGCGGGCAAGCGCCAGAAGGTCGAAGGGCTCGGCGCCCACCGGCGTGAAGGTCTCACGCCAGATCAGCCCCATCACCAGCGGCGCCACCAGGCCGAAGGCGTAGGCCCGCGGGTCGCCGTCTCGCACCTCGCCGCGGGCCTGGGCGCGGGCGATCAGCCCGGCGGCCAGCGTCAGGGCCCGCGAGACGAGGGCGTCGTGCCAGATCCGCGCCAGCTCCGGGAAGTTTCGCGATTCGCCTATCACCACCTTGGCGACAGCGCCCAGACGGCTCTCCCCAGCCGTTCTGGCGAGCTGCGGGAGGAGCGCGCGCACGAGGCCGGGGAAATCGCCCTGGTGCTGCGCGGCCAGCGCTTCGATCCGCTCCAGGTTCGGCGCCACCTCGGCCACCACGGCGCGGAAGAGCGCCTGCTTGTCGGCGAAGTAGAGGTAGACCGCGCCCTTGGAGACCCCGGCCCGGGCGGCGATGTCCTCCACGCGGGCGGCGGCGAATCCCTTCTCGGCGAACACCGCCAGGGCGGCCGCCACGATCTCGGCGGGGCGTTCCTCCTTTCGCCTTCGCCAGCGCGGGGATTGCGAAACAGCCATTCCCTAAAGTAACTGACCGGTCATTTATTAGCAAGCGGCGGCGGACGCGAAAGGGCGCCCCTTGGACGGCGACGCCTGCATCCCCTAATAGGCGCCATGACCCAGACACCCGTCACCGTGCTCACCGGCTACCTCGGCGCCGGCAAGACCACCCTCCTCAACCGCATCCTCTCGGAGGACCACGGCAAGCGCTACGCCGTCATCGTCAACGAGTTCGGCGAGATCGGCATCGACAACGACCTCGTCGTCGGGGCGGACGAGGAGGTGTTTGAGATGAACAACGGATGCGTCTGCTGCACGGTTCGCGGCGACCTCATCCGGGTGGTTCAAGGGCTAATGAAACGCCAGACCGCCGCCGGCCGAGGCTTCGACGGCATCGTCATCGAGACGACGGGCCTCGCCGACCCCGGACCGGTCGCCCAGACCTTCTTCGTCGACGAGGAGGTGCGCGCCAAGGCGCGGCTCGACTCGGTGACCACGGTGGTCGACGCCAAGCACATCCAGCTTCGCCTGGACGACAGCCGCGAGGCGCGCGAGCAGATCGCCTTCGCCGACCAGATCGTGCTCAACAAGACCGACCTCGTCTCGGGCCCGGAGCTGAAGGCGGTGGAGGCGCGCCTGCGCCGCCTCAACCCGCTCGCCCCCATCCATCGCGCCGAGCGCTCGAACGTGCCGCTGGAGGCGATCCTGGGCCGCGGCGGCTTCGACCTCGACCGGATCCTGGAGCTGGAGCCGGAGTTCTTGAACCCGGCGCACGGCGAGCCCGGCCACGTCCACGACGAGAGCTGCGAGGCCGACCACCACGACCACGTCCACGACGACGACATCCGGGGCGTGGCGCTGAGCCTCGAGCGGCCGGTCGACCCTCAGAAGGCGACGGCCTGGCTGAACGACCTTCTCGCCCGCCAGGGTCCGGACATCCTGCGCGCCAAGGGGATCTTGGACGTGAAGGGCGAGAGCCGGCGCCTGGTCTTCCAGGCCGTGCACATGATCCTGGAGGGCGACTTCCAGCGGCCATGGCGCGAGGGCGAGCGGCGCTTCAGCCGCATGGTCTTCATCGGCCGCAACCTTGACGAGGCGCAGCTCAGACGAGGGTTCGAAGCCTGCGCGGCCTAAAGCACCGCCGCGGTCAGGCCGCTAGCTCTGCACTTCCTCGCTGATGAGGCCGATCTTGAAGTAGCCGTCGGTCTCCAGCTGGTTCAGCACGTCCATGAACTTGCGGTACTTCACGTGCTGGTCGGCGCGGATGAACACCCGCTGGCTGGTGGGGTTCGGGACCGCCAGCGAGGCGGCCAGGAACTGCGACAGGTTCTGGATCGAGGGGACGCGCCGCATCTCCGTCTGGGTCGGGCTCGTCGAGAAGGAGACGAACAGGTTCCCGTCGTTGTCGATGGAGATATAGGTCGGCGGCTTCTCCTTCTGGCTGGGCGGCGGCGCCTTGGCGGGCGGCAGGTCCAGTTTGATCGAGACGGTCGCCAGCGGCGCGGTGACCATGAAGATGATCAGCAGCACCAGCATCACGTCCACGAACGGCGTCACGTTGATGTCGCTGTTCTGGCCGAGATCGAATTTGCTTCTCTTGCCGCCAGCCAGCTTCGCAGCCATTCGTCACTCCCTCGCCGGTTCCCCCCGGCGCGCGAACCCATTGCCCGGAATTTTGCGGAAGTAAAGACGCCCCGGCTGAAATCCCGGTCCCTCGCCTCCCCGGCCGGGCTGGTCTATGGGCGCATCGATGAACGAGACCGTGGCATGAGCGAGACCCTTGCATGAAGGCGACCCTGGGGGCCTACGTCAGCGCCGCCCTGTTCGAGGACACGGGCGAGGCCGTCTTCGCGCTCGGCGACGGGCAGGTGCGCTGGGAAGCCGGCGCAGCGGCCAGCGCTCACGGCGGCGCGGTCCTGTGCGCCGTCCGCCATCCCGGCGGCGGCCTGCTGACCGGGGGCGACGACGGGCGGCTCGTCTGGTCGCGCCCGGGCGAGGTCCAGCCCCTGGCCGAGGCGCCGGGCCGCTGGATCGAGAGCCTCGCCGCCGCGCCCGCCTCCGGGCTCATCGCCTGGGCCGCCGGCCGCGAAGCCCGGGTGCGCGATCTGAAGGACCCTAGCTTCGAGCGGGTGTTCGCCCACGAGCGGTCGGTGGCGGACCTCGCCTTCGACGCCAAGGGCCGCAGGCTGGCCGCGGCCACCTATGGCGGGGCGGCGCTCTGGTACGCCAGGATCGCCGACCAGAAGCCGGTGATGCTCCGCTGGGCCGGCTCCCATGTCGCGGTGGCCTTCAGTCCCGACGGCCGGTTCCTGATCTCCTCCATGCAGGAGAACGCCCTGCACGGCTGGCGGCTCTCGGACAGCCGCGACATGCGGATGGGAGGCTACCCGACCAAGGTCCGCAGCCTCGCCTTCATCGACGGGGGCCGGATGCTGGCCACCTCCGGGGCGGGGGGCGTGGTGCTGTGGCCTTTCTCCGGACCCGATGGACCGATGGGCAAGCAGGCGGCCGAGATCGGCTTTGAGGAGGGCGCCTTCGTCGCCCGGGTGGCGACGGAGACCGCCGGCGCCCTGATCGCGGCGGGAATGAGCGACGGGCGCGTCCGCCTGTTCGACGTGCGCAGCGACAAGGTCCATGCGCTCAAGGCCGAGAAAGGCCCCCCGATCAGCGCCCTCGCCCTGAAGGGCCGGCGCGTGGCCTGGGGCGACGAAGAGGGCGGCGCAGGGGTGGCCGAGGCGCCGGGCTGACCGACGGCAAGGGCGATTCCGAAACGGGTTGCGGGGACAGGATCATGACCGGGCTTGCGGCGCAGGTTCGCGCGCCCGATCTGCTGTACAAGACCCGCGCCCGCCGCAGCCCTTCCCTTTTCCGGAGAGTCCCATGCCCGAAGCCTACATCATCGCCGCCACCCGCACCGCCGGAGGCCGCAAGGGCGGCAAGCTGGCCGGCTGGCACCCTACCGACCTGGCCGGCCAGGTGCTGGATGCGCTCGTGGAGCAGGCGGGCGTGGATCCGGCCGCGGTCGACGACGTGATCATGGGCTGCGTGGGCCAGGTCGGCGAGCAGGCCAACAACGTGGCCAGAGGCGCGATCCTATCCTCCAGGCTGCCCGAGAGCGTGCCGGGGACCAGTGTTGACCGCCAGTGCGGCTCCTCCCAGCAGGCCCTGCACTTCGCCGCCCAGGCGGTGATGAGCGGGACCCAGGACATCGTCATCGCCGCCGGCGTCGAGAGCATGACCCGCGTTCCCATGGGCACGTCGGTGCGCCTGCCGCTGGAGGCCGGCCTCGGCTTGCCGATCAGCCCTGCCCAGCAGAAGCGCTATCCGAACGTGCAGTTCAGTCAGTTCATGGGCGCCGAGATGGTCGCCGAGAAGTATCAGCTCACCAAGGACGAGCTCGACCGGTTCGGCTACGAGAGCCACCTGAAGGCCGCCGCCGCCACCCAGCGGAGCGCCTTCAAGGACGAGATCCTGCCGATCAGGATCGCCGACGGCGACGGGGCCGAGGCCCTGCACGCGGCCGACGAGGGCATCCGCTTCGACGCCAGCCTCGAGGCCATCCGCTCGGTGAAGCTGCTGCGCGAGGGCGGACGGATCACCGCGGCCACCTCCAGCCAGATCTGCGACGGCGCCTCGGGCGTGATGGTGGTTTCGGAGAAGGGCCTGAAGCAGCTCGGCGTCCAGCCGCTCGCCCGCATCCATCACATGACGGTGGTGGGCGGCGATCCGGTGATCATGCTGGAGGCGCCGATCCCGGGGACCCTGCTGGCCTTGAAGAAGGCGGGCATGTCCATCGACGACATCGACCTTTTCGAGGTCAACGAGGCTTTCGCGTCCGTCCCGGTCGCCTGGCTGAAGACCACTCACGCCGATCCGGCCAAGCTCAACGTCAACGGCGGCGCCATCGCGCTCGGCCATCCCCTCGGCGCCTCGGGGACCAAGCTGATGACCACCCTGCTCCACGCCCTGAAGGCGCGGGGCAAGACGTGGGGCCTGCAGACCATGTGCGAAGGCGGCGGCCTGGCCAACCTCACCATCGTCGAAGCCCTCTAGCTTGGACGGCTGCTCCGGGGCGGCGATGACTTGATCTTCCGCCTTGATTTGGCGAACAGACGCTGACGCGTCTCCTTCTTGCGTCCGCGTCGAAAGGATTTGGGGCTACATGATACTGGACTCCTCCGTCAGCGCCATCGTCACCGGCGGCGCCTCCGGCCTTGGCGCGGCGACCGCCCGCCGGCTCGCCGAGCACGGGGTCAGGGTGGCGCTCTTCGACCTTAACCCCGAGGCCGGCGAGGCGCTGGCCCGGGAGCTGGACGGGGTCTTCTGCGAGGTGAACGTGGCCTCCGAAGCGGCGGTCGACGCGGCCTTCGCCAAGGCCCGGGCCGCCAACGGGCAGGAGCGTATTCTCGTCAACTGCGCCGGCATCGGGGGCTCGGCGAAGACCGCCGGCCGCGACCGGACCACCGGCGAGATCAGGCACTTCCCGCTCGACCTCTTCGAACAGGTCATCCAGGTGAATTTGATCGGAACCTTCCGCTGCATCGCCAAGTCGGCGGCCGGCATGCTGACCCTGGAGCCGCAGGCGGGGTCCGGCGAACGCGGGGTGATCGTCAACACCGCCTCGATCGCCGCCCAGGACGGCCAGATCGGCCAGGCCGCCTACACCGCCTCCAAGGCCGGAGTCACCGGCCTCACCCTGGTGGTGGCGCGCGACCTCTCGAGCGACGCCATCCGCTGCAACACCATCCAGCCGGGGATCATGGACACGCCGATGATGGCTCGCGCCCCCGAGCCGGTGCGCGAGGCGCTCGGCGCAGGGGTGCCCTTCCCAAAGCGCTTCGGCCAGGCGCAGGAATACGCCTCCCTGGCGCTGGAGATGATCCGCAACGGTTATCTCAACGGCGAGACCGTCCGCCTGGACGGCGCGATGAGGATGCCGCCGCGCTGAGCCAGGAAGCGCCTATCGCCAGCTCGGGATGTCCTTGAAGGCGACGTCCTTGTCGAGCCGGACATCGCCGGGCAGGCCCAGGACCCGCTCGGCGATAATGTTGCGCATGATCTCGTCGGTCCCGCCGGCGATCCGGTTACCCGGAGTCGCCAGCACCTGGTTCTGGAACCCCGCCGCGAGCGGGGCGAGGGACGGGTCGTTGATGATTCCGAACTGATCCAGCATCTCCATGGCTTCGCGGGCCATCTCCTGGGCGACGTTGGCGGCCACGACTTTGCCGATGGAGTTTTCGGGGCCGGGCGTCTGACCCCGCGAGAGGGAGGTGATCGTCCGCATCCGGGTGTGCTTGAGGCCCTCGAACTGCACGTACCAGTCGGCGATCTTCTCGCGGAAGGCGTGGTTGCGCGCCGCGCTCTCACCCCCGATGGTGACCTCCCGCGCCAGCCGCAGGAACTGGGCGGGATCGAGGCCGCGGATATCGCCCACCGAAAGCCGCTCGTTCATCAGCGTGACGATGGCGACCTTCCAGCCATCCCCCACGGGGCCGAGCCGTTGGCTGTCCTTGATCCGCATGTCGGTGAAGAAGACTTCGTTGAAGCCCGAGGCGCCCGACATCTGGTGGATGGGCCGAATCTCGACGCCGGGCGACCTCATGTCGATCCAGAACATGGTCATCCCCTTGTGCTTGGGGACGTCGATATCGGTCCGGGCGAGCAGGATGCCGTAGTCCGAGAGGTGCGCCCCCGAGGTCCAGATCTTCTGGCCGTTGATCACCCACTCGTCGCCGTCCCGCACCGCCCGGGTCCGGGCGGCGGCAGCGTCCGAGCCGCCCGAGGGTTCGGAGAACAGCTGGCACCAGATCTCTTCGCCGCGCAGCGCCGGGCCTACGAACCGCTTCTTGGTCTCCTCGTCGGCGAAGGCCATCACCGTGGGGATGCACATGCCGAGGCCGATCAGGAAGTAGCCGGAGTTGACCGCGAACTTGGCCTCCTCCTGGGCGTAGATGACGCTCTGGATCGGGGTGCCGCCGGGGCCGCCCCACTCCTTGGGCCAGGTGATTTGGGCGTAGCCGGCGGCGGCCTTCTTGGTCTGCCAGGCGCGCGCCTCCGCCAGGTCCGAGCCGTCGTGGTCGCGGCCGGGCTTCAGGCCTTGCTTGGGCGCATTCGCGATGAGCCAGGCGCGGGCCTTTTCGCGATAGGCCGCTTCTTCCGGAGTATCGGTGAAGTCCATCTTCAATGTCCTGTCTTGGCGGCGGTCAGGCGACGTTGCGCCGTTCGAGCTGGCTCACCAGCCGCTCCTTCCAGGCCCTCGGCGCGCCGGCCACCAGGGCGAGCTGGCGGCAGCGGCGATAGTAGAGCTGGCAGTCCACCTCCCAGGTAAAGCCGATCCCACCGTGGGTCTGGATGTTCTCCTTCGAGGCGTACCAATAGGCGTCGCAGGCCGCGACGCGGGCGGCCGCCGCCGCCGTTGGAAGCTCCGGAGCGCCGGCGTTGAGCGCCCAGGCGCCGTAGTAGGCGTTCGAGCGGGCAAGCTCGTTCTTGATGAACATGTCGGCCAGCTTGTGCTTGATCGCCTGGTAGCTTCCGATCGGGCGCCCGAAGGCGTAGCGGCTCAGCGCATAGTCCTTCGACATCTCCAGGCATCGGTCCGCCCCGCCCACCTGTTCGAAGGCGAAGAGCACCGCCGCGCGGTCCAGGATCTGCTGAAGCAGCTCGAACCCCTCGCCGGCGCCGCCCAGCGGCTCGGCCGCCGCGCCGGCGAAGGTTAGCTGGGCGACGTCGCGGCTCGGGTCCAGCGTCTGCAGCGACTTGCGGCTGACGCCGGGCCCCTCGAGATGGACCAGGAAGAGGCCGGGCTGGCCGTTCTCCTTGGCCAGCACCACCGCGAGATTGGCGATGTCGCCGTCGGTGACCGGCAGCTTGGCGCCGGTGAGCTTGCCGCCGACGACGCTCGCCTGCAGGCTGGCCACGGTCGGCTCGCCTGGCCCTTCCGAGGAGGCGAGCGCGCCGATCAGCTCGCCGGCGGCGATCTTCGGCAGGTACTTGGCCCGCTGCGTCTCGCTCCCGGCCAGCAGGATCGCCTCGGCCAGGAAGTAGATGGTCGAGCCGAACGGGATCGGCGCGAGCGCCCGGCCGAGCTCCTCGGCGAGGGCGCAGAGCTCCAGACGCCCCAGGCCCAGCCCGCCGTGCTGTTCGGGGATCGCCGCGCCCAGCCAACCCTGCGCGGCGGCCGCCGTCCAGAGTTCCTTGTCATAGGCCTTCTCGGGATGGTCCAGGATCGCGCGTACGCGCTCCGGGCCGCATTCGCGCTGCAAAAAGCGTCGCGCTTCGTTCTTCAGCTGCTTCTGCTCGTCCGAAAAATCGAAATTCATCCTTCAAATCACCTCGAATCTCTTGGCTTCAAATGCCTTCGAATCCTTTGGGCCGTCGCCGCAACCGCCCGGCGGTCCGGATTCCAGCCAGCCTCGACGCCGGCGGCCTGGCTCGACCGTCGTTCAAAGGCTCCTTCACCATGGAGGGACGAGCGCGGCCGGGCAAGCCCCCGTCCGCCAGCGCCAGCCTGGCCTCCGCCCGGCGGAGGCCCTCCGCCGGCAGATCATCGCGCCGGATGACGCTTCCGAGGGCGGGGCTCAGACGGGGCTGCGGTAGCGGCGCAGGAAGGCCCTGCTGCGCTCCAGGCGCAGTTCATGGTCCAGGTCGGAGGGGGCCAGGGAGACCTCGCCGTTGAAGGACCTGGCGATGACAACAGAGTCGCCGGGCCGCAGGCCGAAGGCCTCTTCGGCGTTCGCCGGCAACTTGACGATGAGATCCTGGCCGAGTTGCTCAACCCTCAGAACGTTCATTCACGCCTCCGTCTCTACGCCCCCAGGCTGGCTCGCAGCGCGCCCGGCGGCGCGGCGGGCGGAGACATCGGCTCGCCCGAGGCGAAGCCCCGGCCGCGGTCATGCTCCAAGCCCCGCGCGCCGGAGGGCGTAGACTGCCTTCGCCGCCTTGGCGCGAGCGTTACGTCTACGGGACGGGCCTCGGCCCGAACGTCGCCTCGAGGCGACGGCATCGAGTTTAGAAGAGCAGCCTGCGAGTTCAAGAGGGCAAGCCCCGCGTGGCGGCGCGGGCTCGCGGCGCGCGATCGCTTATCGACAGCCAGGCCCGGTTCGGCCACTCATTCGTCTTCCGCCGGCCTGCTCTGCGGCGGCGCCATGCGCGAGGGGGACATATGCTCGTCTCGACCACCAACGACATCCCGGGCCACCGGATCATCCGGCACATCGGATTGGCCCGGGGGATCACCGTGCGTTCGCGCAGCGTGCTCGGCAACTTCGCGGGCGGCATCCAGTCGCTGTTCGGCGGCAAGCTCTCGGTCTTCGTCGACCTCGCCGACACCGCGCGACAGGAGGCTTACGACCACCTCTGCGCCCACGCCGCCGAGTCCGGCGCCAACGCCATCATCGGCATGCGCTACGACGCCAACGAGATCATGGAAGGCATCACCGAGGTGCTGGCCTACGGCACCGCGGTGGTGGTCGAGCCGGGCTGACGTCGGCGGGCGCCAGTCCCGCCGCGCCTCAGTGATATACCTCGAAGAGTCCCGCGCCGCCCTGCCCCGCGCCGATGCACATGGTGACCATGGCGTAGCGCGTCTTGGGACCCCGCCGGCGGGCTTCCTGAAGGACGTGGCCGGTCATCCGCGCCCCCGACATGCCGAACGGGTGGCCGATCGAGATGGAGCCGCCGTTGACGTTGTACTTTTCGGGATCGATGCCGAGGGTGTCGCGGCAGTAGAGGCACTGGCTGGCGAAGGCCTCGTTCAGCTCCCAGAGGTCGATGTCGTCGACCTCGAGGCCGTGGCGCTGCAGGAGGCGCGGAACCGCGAATACGGGCCCGATCCCCATTTCGTCCGGCTCGCAGCCGGCCACCGCGAAGCCCATGAACCGGCCGAGCGGCTTCAGCCCCCGCCGCTCCGCCTCCTTGGCCTCCATGATCACCACCGCCGCGGCCCCGTCGGAGAGCTGTGAGGCGTTGCCGGCGGTGATGAAGTTGCCCGGCCCCCTGACCGGTTCGAGCTTGGCGAGTCCTTCCAGGGTCGTGTCGGGGCGGTTGCACTCGTCCCGGTCCACCACATAGTCGACGAACGACTCCTCGCCGGTGGCCTTGTCGACCTTCTTCATCCGGGTCTTCATCGGGACGATCTCGTCCCAGAACTTGCCGGCCTGCTGAGCCGCGGCGGTCCGTCGCTGGGATTCCAGGGAATATTCGTCCTGATACTCGCGGCTGATCTTGTAGCGCGCGGCCACGACGTCGGCGGTGTCGATCATCGGCATGTGGAAGGCCGGGTACATCTCGGTGAGCCGCGGATCCTGGTTCTCCTTGGCGTCGCCGAAGGCCGGCATGCTGAGCGACTCCGTTCCGCCCGCCACCACGATGTCGGCGCCCTCGTGGACCACGTAGTGGGACGCCATGACGATCGCCTGCAGACCCGAGGAGCAGAACCGGTTGATGGTCACCCCGCCGATGGTCACCGGCAGGCCGGCGAGCAGGGCCGCAGCCCGTCCGAGGGCGCTCTGGGGATGGCGCACATTGCCGATGTAGCAGTCCTCGACCGCCGCCTTCTCGACCCCGGACTTCTCCACCGCGTGATGGACCGCATGGGCGGCCAGGGAGACGTTGGGGGTCATGTTGAACCCGCCGCGCGCCGACTTGGCGAGCCCGGTGCGGGCGTAGGAGACGACGACGGCTTCACGCATGAGCTCTTCCTCCCGAGGATATCTGCGCCAAGCCATAGGGCCCGGCCGGCGGAAAGACCATTGGGATTTGGGGGTGCTCCAGACCCCGCCGGCCGCTCGGGCGCCCTTCAGGCGATGCGGGCCACCCGCTGGGGCTCGGACCGCGCATGGGCGAGTCGCTGAGCCAGGGCCTCGCACTGACGGCGCAGGGCGGGCGGCAGCCGGTCGCCGAACTGCCCGTAATTGGCTTCGATCAGCGCCAGCTCGTCGCGCCACACCTCCGGATCGACCGAAAGCAGGAGCTCGAGCTGCTCGGGGGTGAGCGACAGGCCCGAGAGGTCCAGCGACTCCGGGGTTGGAAGCCGCCCGATCGAGGTGTCGCGGGCCTCGGCGCGGCCCTCGAGCCGCTCCACGATCCACTTCAGCACCCGGCCGTTGTCGCCGAATCCTGGCCAGATGAACTGGCCTTTACCGTCCTTGCGGAACCAGTTGACGAAGTAGATCCGCGGCAGCTTGGCGGGGTCGGCCCCCGCCCCCACCTCCAGCCAGTGCTTGAAGTAGTCGCCCATGTGGTAGCCGCAGAAGGGGCGCATGGCGAAGGGGTCGCGCCGCAGCTCGCCGATCTTGTTCTCGGCCGCCGCGGTGCCTTCAGAGGCGATGTTCGAGGCGAGGAAGACGCCGTGGGGCCAGTCGAAGGCCTCGATCGCCAGGGGTACGGCGCTGGCCCGCCGGCCGCCGAACAGGATCGCCGAGATCGGCACGCCCGCCGGATCCTCCCATTCGGGAGCGATGGCGGGGCACTGGCCGGCCGGAGCGGTGAAGCGGGCGTTGGGATGGGCGGCGGGCTCGCCGGACTCGCCGGTCCAGCGGCGGCCCCGCCAGTCGACCAGCCCCTCCGGCGGCTCGTCCGTCAGGCCCTCCCACCAGACATCGCCGTCGGCGGTGAGGGCGGTGTTGGTGAAGATGGTGTTGCGCGAGAGGGCCGCCAGGGCGTTGGCGTTGGTCTTGGCGCTGGTGCCGGGCGCGACCCCGAAGAAGCCGGCCTCGGGATTGATGGCATAGAGCCGTCCATCCGCGCCGAACCGCATCCAGCAGATGTCGTCCCCGACCGTCTCCACTTTCCAGCCCGGCAGGTTGGGCTTCAGCATGGCGAGGTTGGTCTTGCCGCAGGCGCTCGGGAAGGCGGCGGCCATGAAGTAGGCCTGCCCTTCCGGGTCCGTCACCTTCAGGATCAGCATGTGCTCGGCGAGCCAGCCCTCGTCCCTGGCCATCACCGAGGCGATCCTCAGGGCGAAGCACTTCTTGCCCAGGAGGGCGTTGCCGCCGTAGCCGGAGCCGTAGGACCAGATCTCCCGATCCTCGGGGAAATGAACGATGTACTTGATGTCGTTGCAGGGCCAGGGGACGTCCTTCTGGCCGGGCTCCAGCGGCGCGCCCATCGAATGGACGGCCGGGACGAACGGGCCGTCGTCGCCCAGGGCGTCGAGCGCGGCCTGGCCCATCCGGGCCATGATCCGCATGGAGACCGCTACGTAGGCGCTGTCGGTGATCTCCACCCCGATCGCCCCGATCTTCGAGCCGATGGGGCCCATGCTGAAGGGGACCACGTACATGGTCCGCCCACGCATGCAGCCGTCGAACAGCGACGCGAGGTCGGCCCGCATCTCCTGCGGGTCCAGCCAGTTGTTGGTGGGGCCGGCGTCCTCCGGGTTCTTCGAGCAGATGAAGGTGCGGCTCTCCACCCGCGCGACGTCCTTGGGATCGGAGGCCGCATAGAACGAGTTGGGACGCTTCTGCGGGTCGAGCCTGCGGAGGGTGCCCGAGCGGACGAGGGCGTCGGTCAGGGTCTCCCACTCGGCCTGCGAGCCGTCGCACCACTGGACCCGGTCCGGCCTGGTCAGGGCCGCGATCCGCTCCACCCATTCGATCAGCCGCCGATGCCGAGTCGGCGCCGGACTGAGGCCTGGAATCGAACTTGTCGGGTCCACGCCGTCTCCATCCAACATTGTCTTACCGCTGTCTGCTACGCTCTGGACCTCGGCCGGCGTGGCCATGCAAGCGCCGTACCTAAGCTCGGCCCTTGGCT
>Ga0213876_10000567_pt1 | contig 27564 bp, 23 predicted proteins | sample BarmaccomBMRX_R9_FD_160113 | JGI IMG/M metagenome (GOLD analysis project Ga0213876, IMG submission 160113) | Root-associated microbial communities from Barbacenia macrantha in rupestrian grasslands, the National Park of Serra do Cipo, Brazil - RX_R9 | ecosystem: Host-associated > Plants > Roots... | reverse complement strand
GGCAATCCAGCGCTTCAGGTTGAATCGCCCGCATGCTCTAAGTCGTTATGGGAGCATAATCTTTTCGAAAAAATAGTTCCCATTTTTTCGGATCATGCTCTAGGGCCCGAATTGCTCGCGGATGATACGCTCGTCGAGGCTGTGATCCGGATCGTGGAGCATCACGAGATCGATCGAGCGATCCATCTCGATATGCACCTCCTTGGCGTCTCGGATCTCGATATGATCGGCGACGGCAGCCACGGGCCGCTTTTCGGCCTCGAGCACTTCGATCACGAATTTGGCGCGATCGGGCAGAAGCGCGCCGCGCCAACGGCGCGGCCGGAAGGGCGAGATCGGCGTCAACGCCAAGAGGGGCGCTGCGAGCGGGATGATCGGGCCGTTGCAGGAAAGATTATAGGCGGTTGAACCCGCAGGTGTCGCCACCAGGACGCCGTCTGCGACGAGCTCCTCGACACGCACCGTGTCGTCGACGCTGATCCGCAGGCGTGCCGCCTGATACGTCTCGCGCGTCACGAACACCTCATTGATAGCATGCGCCTTCTCGCTGCCGGCTGCCGTCGCGACCGTCATCAGCAAGGGGTGGACCACGCTTCGATGCGCGGCCGCGAGGCGCTCGACGAGCTTGCCTTCGCTGTACTCGTTCATCAGGAAGCCGACCGAGCCGCGATGCATGCCGTAGACGGGCTTGGCCGTGCCTCTGAGCCTTTCCAAGGTCTGCAACATGAGGCCATCGCCGCCGAGCGCCACGATGACATCGGCGCGTTCGATCGGATGATCGCCATAGAGCCCGGCAAGCTTCTCTCGTGCCAGACGCGCGGGCTCCGTATCGGATGCAACGAAGGCGATCTTCGGCGCGCCGCTCAAACCCGCAATTCCATTTTCGAAGGGGAGGCAACTGGCGCCGCCGCGAGATTCATCACCGTCGATCCTCTTGCGGCGGTGCGCTGGGATCCTTGCTGCCGCCGCCGTTTCTCATAACCATTTCGCCGCCGATTGACTATCCGTAGTGGGGCAAAGCTGCTCCCTCCCGGGCTCTGTCGACAGGCGCGCCTCTTGCCGCTACGAGGGACGCACGCCGCGCGCTGGCACATCCGCGCGAATCGAGGCCCCATGGATTTGACGACAAGTCGCGAGATCGAGCTTCTGACCGACGTGCCACCCGAGCCGGGCGAGCTCGTCGAGGTCGCGAGCAATCTGTATTGGGCGCGGCTGCCGCTCCCGATCCGTCTGAACCATGTCAATCTCTGGTTCATGCGCGAAGGCCAGGAGAGCGGTCAACGCGAGGGCTGGCTCGTCGTCGATGCAGGCCTCGACGCACCGAGATGCCGCGACGCCTGGGAGAAACTGATCGCCGGGCCGTTGGAAGGCAGGCCCGTGCGCCGGATGGTGCTCACGCACGGCCATCCCGACCATGTGGGGCTCGCGGGCTGGCTCGCCGAACGCTTCGATTGCACCTTGCACGCGACGCGAACCGAGTGGCTCTTCGCCCATTGGCGACGCGAACGTCAAGGGCGCGCCTTCGGCCGCCCGATGCAGCGCTTCCTGATGGCTCATGGCCTGAGCACCGAGATGGTAACACGTTTCGCCGCGCAGGACGCCGCCATCGAGCGCGGCGAATTCCCCGTGCCCGAGCAACACATACGGCTCCGTCATGGTGCGCGCCATGAATTCGGCGGCCACGAGTTCCAAGTCATCGTCGGCAGCGGCCATGCCGACGAGCACGCTTCGTTCTTTCGCGCGCAAGGCCGTGTGCTGATCGCCGGCGATCAGATCCTGCAGCGCATCACGCCCGTGGTAGGCGTGTTCGGTCATGAGCCGAAAGCCGATCCCTTGAGCGATTATCTCGGTTCGCTCCCCCGCTTCGACGCCCTGCCGAAAGACACGCTCGTGCTGCCCTCGCATGGGTTGCCCTTTCATGGGCTGCATGCGCGCCTCGAGCAATTGCGCGCCCATCACGAGGAACGGCTTGCGGAGCTGCTTTCCCATATGCGCGAGCCGCGCAGCGCCTTCGCGCTCGCGACCTTGATCTTCGAAAGGGCGATGCAGGAGGATCAAGGACGCTTCGCCCTCGCCGAAACGCTCGCACATCTGCATTACGGGGAGACGATCGGTGTCGTGGAGCGGCTCATTCAAGGCGACGGCGCGGTGCGGTTCGTGCGCCTTTAGGCGGACCGTTCGGCTCGCCGCCTTTGTGGGACTGAAGCCTGGAAGGTCATGGTGTCGGAAAAGAAGTGATCGCGGCTCGGTGATCGTGAATTGATTCCGGTCACCTTGAAATTCAAGATCACGCAAAGGCAAGCCTTGCGGCGACGGCGATCAAGGTCACCGCGAGGATGAATCGCAGGGCGGTCTCGGGCATCTTCATGGCGAGATAACTGCCGAGGAAGATGCCGGGCAGCGAGCCCGTCAGCAGCGCCCCGACGATCGGCCAATCGACAGTGCCGATGAGCGAGTGCCCGATCCCGGCGGCGAGCGTCAGAGGCACCGCATGGGCGATGTCGGAGCCGACGATCCTCGCGAGCGTGAGCCTCGGGTAAAGGATTACGAGCGCCATGAAGCCGATGGCGCCCGCGCCGACCGAAGAGATCGAGACCAGCACGCCGACGAAGGCGCCGATGACGGGCGTTGCGATCGCGGCCGCGCGAGGATCGATCTCGTCGAACCGTTTGCGGAGTGCGGCGACGATGGGATCGCGAAGAGCCAACACGGCAGCGGTCACGATCAAGGCGAAGCAAAGAAGCAGCGTGATCAGGCTGCGAGCGGCCTGACTATCCAGATCCATGATGGACAAGAGCAAGAGCGTGCAGATGCTCGCCGGCAGGCTGCCCATCGCCAGACGCTTGACGATCGGCCATTCGATGTTGTGCGCAATGCCATGGAACAGCGAGCCGCCCGTCTTCGTGGCCGCGGCATAGAGGAGGTCGGTGCCCACCGCCGTTGCCGGGTGAATTCCGAAGAGAAGGATGAGCAACGGGGTCATCAGCGAGCCGCCGCCGACGCCCGTCATGCCGACGAGAAGGCCCACCGCGAACCCCGAGATCGCGTAAAGCGGATCGATCATCTGGCGGAGACGGCGCCAATCGACCATGGCAGGAGGCCACAATCATTGGAAGGAAGCGCCTGTCGCTCGAACATCCTGCGTTGCCTCCCAATGCGCCAAGCCTTCCGAACCGCGATCGCGGAAGCGGATCTCCTCTCGCTTCTGGCCATGCTCCCACATCGTCCGCGCACAGGGAAGAACGCTGCGTCCCACCGGCAAGGCAGCCTTCGCGGCGACGCCAGTGCACGAGGTCCGGGCGAGCACCCCGCAGCCCCAATCGAGGTTTTGCGTGGACACGTTCGGCATTGCCGAACGGCTTCCGCGCGCCATATGTCCCGGGCACGCGGCGCCGCGCACGACAAAGCCAAAGCCTCGTGTCTCGAAATTCCGAAGTGACGTACTCGAAGCGCGGCGCGAGCCGCCTCGCCAAGGCGAACGACCTCGCATTGCGAGCTGACCCGAATCTCACGTCGTCCCGTTCTACAGCAGGAGACCGTTCGATGGATATCATCATCAATGGACGGACGATCGAGTTTTCGGTGGATCCCCGTACGTCGCTTCTCGATTTGTTGCGCGATCATCTCGGCCTGACCGGGTCGAAGAAAGGGTGCAATCAAGGCGCCTGCGGCGCTTGCACCGTGCTCGTCGACGGTGAGCGGATCAATTCCTGCCTGGCGCTCGCGGTTCAGTATCAGGGGCGCAAGATCACGACGGTCGAAGGCCTTGCCCGCAACGGCGACCTGCATTCGTTGCAACGTGCTTTCATCGAGCATGACGGTTTCCAATGCGGCTACTGCACGCCGGGCCAGCTCTGCTCGGCCGTGGCGATGGTCGACGAATGGGAGCGCGGGCTCCCGAGCGTCGTGACGCAAGAGCTGGCTGCCCAAGGAATAGCGCTCGACCGCGATGAGATTCGCGAGCGCATGAGCGGCAATCTCTGTCGATGTGGTGCCTATAACGGGATCGTCGAGGCGATCACGGCGACATTCGAGAATTTGCCATGAAGCCTTTCACATATGAGCGCGCTCGCGATCCCAACGAAGCATTGCGCCTCGTCGGCACGGATGGGGGTGCCAAATATCTGGGCGGCGGCACCAATCTCGTCGATCTCATGCGCGAGCGCATCGAGGCGCCGGAGAGGCTCGTCGATGTGACGCGGCTCTCGACCGAGATCGAAGGCAAGCCGGACGGCGGCCTCGTGATCGGGGCGGCCGCGACGAACACCGCCCTTGCGGCGCACCGGGCCATCCGCGAGCAATATCCAATGCTCGCGCGCGCTGTTCTGGCAGGCGCCAGCGCGCAAATCCGCAACATGGCGACAGTTGGCGGCAATGTCCTGCAGCGCACACGCTGCATCTATTTTTACGATGAGGCGTCACGCTGCAACAAGCGCGAACCGGGCGCGGGTTGCGATGCGCTCGACGGTTTCAACCGCATGCACGCGATCCTCGGCGCCTCGAGCGCCTGCATCGCGACGCATCCCTCCGACATGTGCGTCGCTCTCGTGGCGCTCGATGCCGTGGTTCACACGCTCGGTGTCGAAGGCGAAAGATCGATACCGCTCGTCGATCTGCATCGCTTGCCGGCAGGGCGGCCCGATATCGAGACCGAGCTGAAGCCTGGCGAACTCATCACGAAGATCGAGCTCCCGCCGCCGCTCACCAAGCGCTCTACCTATCGCAAGGTCCGCGACCGCGCTTCTTATGCCTTCGCCTTGGTTTCGGTCGCCGCCGAGGTCGATGTGACAAATGGCAAGGTCCGCGACGTGCGCCTCGCACTCGGTGGTGTTGCGACGAAACCCTGGCGCGCCTGGAAGGCCGAGGAGGCGTTGCGCGGCCAGGCCGCGACCGAGCCGAGTTTCCGCGCCGCCGCCGAGGCCGAACTCGTCGAGGCGGCCGGATTGCGCCACAACGAATTCAAGATCGAACTCGCAAAGCGGACCCTCGTGGCCGTCCTCTGCGAGCTCGCGGGAGTAGCGACATGAGCGCCCTGAAGGACACGGCGAAGAGTGCAATGCAAACCGCCGTCAGGCTCACGCCGGACAAGTGGCTGCCGGGCGCGACATCCGACCCCTTGATGCACAAGCACGGCTTGCTCGGCGCGCCGGTCTCGCGAGTCGACGGCGCTCTCAAGGTGCAGGGCAAGGCGCGTTTCGCGGCCGAGGTCGCGATGGAGGGCCTCGCCTATGCGGGGCTCGTCCACAGCACGATCGCACGCGGGCGCATCGCGGCAATCGATACGGGTGCGGCGGAGGCCGCGCCAGGCGTGGGGCTGGTGATGACGTACAAGAACGCGCCTCGGATGAAGGCGCCGGCGCTCTTCGGCACATCCCCTTCGGCGGCCGGCGCGAGCAGCTTGCCGATCATGCAGGATGCGAGCATCCACTGGAACGGCCAGACGGTCGCGGTGGTACTCGCCGAGACGCAAGAGCAGGCCGATTATGCGGCTTCGCTCATCGAGATCAGGTACGAAGTCGAGCCCGCGGTGACGTCTTTCGAAATGGCCAAGGGGAGAGCGCGCCGGCCCGAATCGATTCTCGGCGAACCGGCCGAGCTCGAGATTGGCGATGCCAAGGCAGGACTCGCTGGCGCCGCGACCGTGGTCGACCATATCTATCGTACCCCGCGCTACAACCACAATGCGATCGAGCTGCACGCCGCAACGATCGTCTGGGAAGGGGATCAGCTCATCATTCATGACGCGAGCCAGCTCGTGAACGCAACGGCGTCGACGGTCGCCGGCGTGTTCGGCCTCAAGGACCATCAGGTTCGCGTGATCTCGCCCTATGTGGGCGGCGGCTTCGGGGGGAAATGCCTGTGGGATCACCAGATCCTCGGAGCCGCGGCCGCGAAGCTCGCGGGGAGACCGGTCCGTATTGTCCTTTCTCGCGAAAGCGTCTTCCGGCTCGTCGGCGGCCGCACCACGACCGAGCAGCGCGTTGCGCTCGGCGCTAACGCCGATGGTACGCTTGCGGCTCTGATCCATACCGGTGTTGCGGCGATGACGACGCACAATGCCTGTCCGGAACAATTCACCTTCCCGGCGCGCCATCTCTATGCCGCCCAGAACATCCATGTGGCGCAAGAAGTGGCGGACTTGGACATGCTCGCCAACACCTTCATGCGCGCGCCCGGAGAATCGGTCGGCACGTTCGCGCTCGAATCCGCGATGGACGAGCTGGCCGAAGCGCTGAAGATCGACCCGATCGAATTGCGTCGACGAATTGAGCCCGAGAAAGATCCGACTTCGGGCGCCCGATTTTCATCCCGCAATATCGTGGAAGCCTATGCGAGAGGCGCCGAGCATTTCGGCTGGAGCCGACGCAATCCGGTGCCGCGATCCCAGCGCGATGGCGAGTGGCTCATCGGCATGGGCTGCGCGACGGCGACGTATCCGTATTATCGCTTTCCGGGTGCGACGGCGCGGATCACGCTCAACGCCGACGGGCAAGCGATCGTCGCCATGGCGAGCCACGAGATGGGCATGGGTACCGCGACCACGCAGGCGCAGGCGGCTGCCGAGCGGCTGGCGCTGCCTTTGGAGAACGTGAGCTTCGAGTATGGAGACACCGCGCTTCCGCCCGGAACCGTTGCCGGCGGCTCCTCCCAGACGGCAAGCATCGGAGCCGCAGTGATCGCCGCGTTCGAGGAGCTCGTGCCCGCCCTTTTGCAGCTCGCCGGCAACGACTCCCCCCTTGCCGGCCTCAAGGCGAGCGAGGTCGAGGCGCGCGACGGCGGCCTTGGCAAGATCGACGATCCCCAAAGCCACGAATCTTATGCCTCAATCCTTTCGCGCGCCGGCCGGAAGGAGGTCGTCGCCGAGGCAAAGGCACCGATGCCGCTCGAAATGCAGAAATATTCGATGCACTCCTACGCGGCTCAGTTTTGTGAGGTGCGCGTGAATGCGGTCACGGGAGAGGCCCGCGTGTCGCGCTTCCTCGGCTCCTTCGATTGCGGGCGCATACTCAACTCCAAAACCGCGGCTAGCCAGTTCAAGGGCGGCATCATCATGGGGCTTGGCCTTGCGCTCACCGAGGAAACGCTCTTCGACGAACGCAGCGGACGGATCATGAACCCGAGCCTCGCCGAATATCACGTGCCCGTGCATCTGGATGTGCCAGCGATCGACATCATCTGGACCGATATTCCTGATCCGCACAGCCCGATGGGTGCGCGCGGCATCGGAGAGATCGGCATAACGGGGGTGGGCGCGGCCGTCGCGAACGCCATCTACAACGCGACCGGCAAACGAATCCGCGAGCTTCCCATCACACTCGACAAGCTCCTTTGAGCAGCGCTCGAGAGCGCGTTGTCGGCTTGAGAGCGCCGGATCTTAACCATCGCTTCACCCAAACAGAAGGCTCGGCGAGGTCTGGCAGGCCCCTTCGGAACAATCCCTGACCGCTTTGGTTTGTTTTACGGAGATCGGGAGAGGTCAAATGGGGAGAGCAGAGCGGCTGCGAGCGCACGCTGAGTGCGCAAGACGCATGGCAGAGGCGGCGGGAACGGAAGATCGCAAGTGTTTGCTCGCGTTGGCGAGAGAATGGCTCAAGATCGCGGAGCGGATCGAGCTGAGATCGCAACCGTCTCCTGGACGAACGTTCAGCAGCGGCGGGCACTGGATGAGCCCGCGTCAGTGAACGATGGCGACGCGGGCCGAGCTCCACCGAGATCGGTTCGTGCTCGAGGCTCAAGAGGCGCCATCTGCAAAAGTTTGCTTCTCACGAACCGTCCCTGACCGGGAGACTGGCGCCACATGGTTTCGGCCAGACTGCGCCGGCGCGCCGGCGTGCCTCAGGAGGTCTCCCTCAGCCTGTCGAGATCGCTTCTCAGACGGTCGACGTCGCGCCGGTGCATGCGCGCTGCCCTTCTGTGCCGGCCCTGGCCTAGCCAGGTGGCGATGCCGCCTGCCAGCACGCCGAGGATAAGGGCTGCGAAAACCACCACGAAGAGCGGCACATCAACGGTGTAGGGCGTGTCCGAGAACGGGTCGAAGGAGAGGCTCACATTGCCGCGGTTGCCGACCGCGAAGGCAACCGCGAGAAGTGCGAGAGGAACCACGACAATCGCCTTGAGAAGGCCTCGCATATCTACAGCCCGGCTCCGCCTCGGAGGCGCCCACGGCGCATCTCTTCATCATCTCGGGCAGCAACATGCGTCCGGCAAGGATGGAACGACGCGAACGCCTCCCTCTCGACCGTCTTAGGGGCTGCCTTCACTGTCTCTCTCGACGGCGCCCGCGGAAAGCGAGACGGCCCTGCGAGGCCGCAGCGCCGCCGTGCCGTCATGGTTGAGCGCCTCGCGAATCTCCTTGCTCGCCTTGAACATCGGCACGCGCTTGGCGGCGACCGGAACGCGCTGGCCGGTGCGCGGATTACGCCCGACGCGCGAGCGGCGTTCCTTCGCCGAGAAAGCGCCGAAGCCTCTGATTTCGACACGATTGCCGTTGGCGAGCGCGTCCGTGATCGCGTCGAGCACGGCCTCGACAGCGGTCTCGGCATCTCGCTGATAAAGACCCGGATAGGTTCGCATCACGCATTCGACGAGTTCTGACTTGATCATTGAGGCCCCCGGCCAGTGCCTTCATTCGCCCATGGGCTGCCATAAGGCGAGCAGCCCGCTCGCCGCCTGTGTCTGCATCGGTCCGCTCGCAGCCGAGAAGATTTTCGAGGCATCCGCCAGGCCCAATTCCGAGAGCGCGCCCATCATGGCGTCTCCGGTCAGACGCCGCAGCCAGCCACCATGTTCGGCAGTCCAGTTGCGGATCGGTAGCGAGGTGTCAATCCCCTTGTCGCGCTTCAGCCAGTCGAGGGCCTCGTCCTCGCCGCCGATCCCGTCGATCAGCTTGAGGCTCACCGCTTGCGACCCGGCGAAGACGCGTCCATCCGCGACCTTGGCAAGAGCGTCAGGGTCGAGGTGACGGCGTTCGCGCACGAGGTTCTTGAACCATGTGAAGGTGTCTCCGACGAGCGCGTTCATCGCCGCTGTCGCCTCGGGCGCCGTCGGCTCGAAGGGGTTGGGCGAAGCCTTGAGCGGGCTCGACTTGATCATCTCCATCTTTACGCCGAGCGTACCCAGGAGCTGCGTCACATTCGGGTTTTGAAAGATCACGCCGATCGATCCGACCGCCGACGAGTTGCGGGCAACGATGTGATCGGCGGCGAGCGAAACCATGTACCCGCCGGACGCGGCAAGCGAGCGATCGATGGCCACGATGGGGCGTTTCTCTCCGACCTTTCTCAAATGCTCGTAGATTTCCTCCGAAGCGGCGGCGCCGCCTCCGGGGCTGTCGATGTCGAGCAGCACGGCTTTGGCGTTCGATTTTGCCAAGCGGTCGAGCATGCGTGTGAAATCGGCATCATCGAGAATGATGCCGTTGACCTTCACGCGGGCGATGTGCGCGACATTCTCGGCACCGACGCGAAAGAGCCGGGAGGCTCCGATGAAGATCGCAATGACGGCGAACATGCCCGCGATCACACGCCAGAAGGTCACGCGGCGGCGCAAATATCGGCGTTCGACCACGGCGTCGGAGGTCATGCTCATGGCGCTAATCTAATCCTCGAAGAGGTGAGAGAGCAAGGAAGATGCGGTGAAGTAAAAGGCCATAAGCCGGTCGCGGAGATGGCACCGCCGCGCAAATTTTGCGGTGCCGAACGTGTCAAAAAAGAGCAACAAAGACAGTATAAAACCGAGGGTTGCACTTCTCCCGCAAAACGCTCACTTCGCGGCGCGCAACCTCGAATTCGCCTATCGGTTTTAACGTGGTTCTCTCGTTTCGATCGGGTCTCGCATCGTTTGCAATGCGAATCGGCCGCGCGAATGGCGCGAATTTTGCGGCGAGGCGGCATGCAGCCATGCCGCCTCGGAATTGCAGTTACTTCTTCTCGTTGGCGCGGCGCAACGCAGCCCCGAGAATATCGCCGAGCGAAGCGCCGGAATCGGTCGATCCGAACTGCGCAATCGCTTCCTTCTCCTCCTGCACCTCGAGCGCCTTGATCGAGACGGACACCTTGCGCGCCTTGCGGTCGAATTGCGTGACCCGCGCATCCACCTTCTCGCCGGCCGCGAAGCGTTCGGGACGCTGATCGCCGCGTTCGCGAGCGAGCTCCGCGCGACGGATGAAGGCCGTCAGGTCTGTGCCGACGATCTTCACCTCGAGGCCGGATTCCTTGACCTCGGTGATCTCGCAAGTCACGACGGCGCCCTTCTTCAAATCGCCCGCCTCGGCGAAAGGGTCGCCTTCGAGCTGCTTGATGCCGAGCGAGACGCGCTCCTTCTCGGTGTCGACGTCGAGCACCACGGCCTTGACCATGTCGCCCTTTTTATACTGCTCGATCACCTCTTCGCCCGGCCGATGCCAATCGAGATCGGAGAGATGCACCATGCCGTCGACATCGCCGGGCAGTCCGATGAACAGACCGAACTCGGTCTTGTTCTTGACCTCGCCCTCGATCGTCGAGCCGACCGGGTGCGTCTCCTGGAATTCCTCCCAAGGATTGCGCAACGCCTGCTTCAGGCCGAGCGAGATGCGGCGCTTGACCGAGTCGATCTCGAGCACCACCACCTCCACCTCCTGCGAAGTCGAGACGATTTTGCCGGGATGCACATTCTTTTTGGTCCAGGACATCTCCGAAACGTGGATCAGGCCCTCGATGCCCGGTTCCAACTCCACGAACGCACCATAGTCGGTGATGTTCGTGACGCGTCCCTTTAGCTTCATGCCGATCGGGTATTTGGCCTCGACGCCCTGCCAGGGATCACCCTGCAGCTGCTTGATGCCGAGCGAGATGCGCTGCGTCTCATGGTTGATGCGAATGATCTTGACCTTCACGCTCTGCCCGATCGCCACCACCTCGGACGGGTGATTGACGCGCCGCCACGCCATGTCGGTCACGTGCAAGAGGCCATCGATGCCGCCGAGATCGACGAAGGCGCCGTATTCGGTGACGTTCTTGACGACGCCCTCGATGATTTGGCCTTCCTCGAGGTTGGCGACGATTTGCGAGCGGCTCTCGGCGCGCGTTTCCTCGAGCACGGTGCGTCGGGAGACGACGATGTTGCCGCGCCGGCGATCCATCTTCAGGATCTGAAAAGGCTGAGGCTGGTTCATCAAGGGGCCGACGTCGCGCACCGGACGGATGTCGACCTGGCTCCGGGGCAGGAAGGCCATGGCGCCATCGAGATCGACGGTGTAGCCGCCCTTCACCGAGGCGAAGATCACCCCTTGCACCTTCTCATTGGCTTCGAAGGCTTTCTCGAGCTTGCCCCAGCTCTCCTCGCGGCGAGCTTTTTCGCGCGAGATCACCGCCTCGCCGAGCGCGTTCTCGATCCGGTCGAGATAAACTTCGACCTTGTCTCCCACCTTGAGCCCACCGTCCTTCCCGGGGGCCTGGAATTCCTTCAAAGGCACCCGGCCTTCGGTCTTGAGGCCGACATCGATGACGGCCACATCCTTCTCGATCGCGACGACCGTCCCTTCGACGACGCCTCCCTCGATCGCGTTCGACCTCTGGAAGGATTCTTCCAGCAACGCCGCAAAGTCTTCGCGCCCCGGAGCGCGGTCAAAAGCAACTGACATTCTGTCTCCCAAAAAGCCCTTCGAGGGCGTGGCGCCGGCGTGTTCGAGTGATCGGGCTCCTTTCCGCCGACATTCGCCGAGACGGGCCGAGGGTCCGGCATCGACGAAAGCACCGCTCGTGGAGCGGGCCGGCGCGAGCCGGCGGGCAGGAGCATGGTTCAAGTCAGCAATATCAGGCAGGTGCAATGCCTATCGGGCCGCAGCGGTTTCGTCCGCTACGGCCCGTCGAGCCACGTCTACATAGCAACGGGCGAGACCAAGAGCAATACTCGAGGTCCATGCACTCGAGGTCCATGCGGGCAGAGCATGATCCGGTAGGATGGCTGCCGATTTTTCCGACAAGATGATGCTGCGCTGAAAATCGCGTGCATTGATTCATGGCTCTCGCGCGAGGCGCGCTCGCGGCTCAGGGTGCCGGAAGGCCGTCTTGCGGCCGCCCCAAACTCGGCGGATGATCGCAGCGTCGAGCTTTCCCGAAGGAACGGAGCGATGAGGCTCGCTGGCAAGACGGTCCTGATCACCGGATCGACCGACGGCGTCGGCCGCGTGGTTGCGAAGCGCGTGGCCGCTGAGGGTGCGCGCGTCCTCGTCCATGGCCGCAACCTCGACCGTGGCGAGAGCCTCATTGGCGAGTTGCGCGCCGATGGCCATGTCGACGCGGATTTCCTCGAGGCTGATCTCTCCTCCCTCGCAGAGGTGCGCAAGCTTGCGCTCGCGATCGAGACGAGCGAGGCGCGGCTCGATATCCTCATAAACAACGCGGGCATCGGTTCGGGCGGCGTCACCGGAAAGCGTGAACTGAGCGTCGATGGGTACGAGTTGCGCTTTGCCGTCAACTATCTCGCGGGCTTCCTGCTCACGCATCTCCTTTTGCGGAAGCTGCTCGCGAGCACGCCATCGCGCATCGTCAATGTCGCTTCTCTCGGTCAGGCGCCGATCGATTTCGCCGATGTCATGATCGCGCGCGGATACACGGGTTCACGCGCCTATTCGCAAAGCAAGCTCGCGCAGATCATGTTCACCATCGACCTGCACGAGGAGCTCGCCGGCAAAGGCGTTACCGCGAACTGCCTTCATCCGGCGACCTACATGAACACCACCATGGTGCGCCAATCCGGCACCACGCCGATCAGCACCGTCGAGGAAGGCGCGGATGCCATCATGAATCTCGTGGTTTCGCCCGAGCTCGAAGGCCGCGGCGGCAGATTTTTCGATCGGCAGCGCGAAGCACGCGCCCAGCCTCAAGCCTATGACCCGGCGGCCCGTGCCCGGCTACGCACGCTGAGCTTGCGTCTCACCGGGCTTTAGCCCTTGCCATCGAGTTTCGATTACATCCGCGACGGCGACGAAATGCCGGCGCGGCTCGTCACGCGGCGACGGCCCACTGGTCAGGATCGTCCGTTTGACCGATCAGAGCGAGGCCGTAAGCGATTGACTCGAATTGATCGGCAGAAGTGAGCTTTTCCTTGCCGAAGCGGTCCGCAAACAGCTGCTGGACCGCCGGCACGAACGAAGAGCCACCCGTCAAAAACACCTTTTCCACGTCACGCGGTCCAAGCCTCGCTTTTCTCAGAGCCTGATCGACCGTCGTCCCGATACGCGCCAAGTCCTCGTCTATCCAGCTTTCGAAATCCGCACGCGTGATTGCCGCGCGAATATCGAGATTGCCCTCGACGAACCGAAATTCGACGATATCGCTTGTCGACAGCGCGACCTTGGCCGCTGAGACCGCGCGGTAGAGAGAAAAGCCGAGATCGAGCTCGATGAGGGCAATGAAATCGAGAAGCAGCGCCGGTTCGAGAGCGGCGCGCGCCAGCTCCCGCAATTCGCGCAGATCGGCGCTTCCCTTCATGAGCGCGAGCTCATGCCAGCGCGCCAGCTTCGCATAATAGTGGTTCGGAAGCGGCAGCACCTTGCCAAATGAACGATAGCTGCCCCCCTTGCCGAGACGAGGCGAAATCACACGGTCGATGATCCGGTAGTCGAAGCTGTCCCCAGCGATGCCGATGCCGGCATGACCGAGCGGCTCCGCACGCAGGGCACCCGCCATTCGCGAGAAACGCATGATGGAGAAGTCGCTCGTGCCGCCGCCAAAATCGGCGACCAGCACCGTCGCATCCCGGTCGAGACGGCGGGCGAATGAGAAGGCCGCCCCGACAGGTTCGTAGACGTAGCAGGAGTTCCTGGCTCCGAGCCGGTCGAAGGCGTCGCGATAGCGCTGCATCGCCAGCGCGTCGTCAGGAGCGGCGCCGGCGAAACGCACCGGCCGGCCGATCATGACCCGCGAGGTCGAAAGGTCCAAATCTGTCCCGGCGTGGCGCGTCAGTGTTCGAAGAAAGGCCGCGAGCAAGTCCTCGAACTGGTAGCGCTGCCTGAGTATCAGGGTCGATTGGAAGGCTCTGCTTGCAGCGAAGGATTTGAACGACTGCATGAAACGGAGCACAGCGTCCCTTTCCAGCACTCGTTCGATGGCCCAAGCGCCGCCCTCAGCGCTCGGCAGCCCGCTGCCTTGCCGCTCCTGCCAGAAGCACAACGCTGAGGCGTAGACGCTCTGCCTCGTTCCGCCATGCTCGAACCGAACTGCCTCCACCTTTCCCCTGTCCGTCGCAATCGCGACAACCGTGTTGCTGGTGCCGAAATCGACGCCGATCGACACGGCGGGCGGGGCGCTCGGCATGAGAGGCTCGGATCGAGGAAATGGAGGGGCCGACCTCTAGCGGCCGCGCTTCGTCCTGACAAGTCCGTGTTGCTGGCTCAGCAGATCCGGCCACTCCTCATTTGCGACGAAGCTCACTTGCGTCGGTCATGCTCGTATCGTCAGGGCTTTTCCGAGATGTGCGGAAGCTCCGTCTTGGCCGGACCACGTGGGGCGATATCGGCCGGCTCACGTCGCGTGCGTTTCTTCTCGGCGATGACGGCAAGAGCCGCCGAGAGCGCGGCTTGTGCATCGAGGTTCGTGGTGTCGATGAGGATGGCATCAGGTGCTTGCCGCAAAGGGGAGGCCGAGCGCGTCGAATCGCGCTCGTCGCGACGACGGATATCGGCGAGCACCGTGTCGTAATCGAGCGGAGCTCCGCCGAGCACGAGTTCGCGCCAGCGGCGCCGCGCGCGTTCCTCGGCGGAAGCGGTGACGAATAGCTTCACCTCGGCATTGGGGCAGATCACGGTGCCGATGTCGCGCCCATCGATGACAGCGCCCCCGGGCTGGCAAGCAAATGACCGTTGCAGATCGACGAGCGCGGCCCGCACCGACGGATAGGCCGCGATCCGAGACGCTGCCTCTCCCATCGGCGCGCCCCTTAGCGTCGCGGCTTCGAGCTTGGAAAGGTCGAGCGATGCGGCAGACGCGGTGGCCGCGTCTTCGTCCTCGAGAGGGCACCCGCGATCGATGAGGCTCTTCGCCACGGCCCGATAGAGGAGGCCCGAATCGAGATGAGCGAGACCGCAATGCGCGGCGACGGCCTTGGCGAGCGTGCCCTTTCCCGAAGCGGCCGGACCGTCGATCGCGATGATCACCTCGACGTCGCTCCGGCGAAATTGCCGCCGAGCCCGCTCATGATGTCGAGGAAGTCGGGAAAACTCGTGGCGATCATCGTGGTGTCATCGACAGTGACCGGGCGGCTCGCGGCGAGGCCCATGACGAGGAAGCTCATCGCGATACGATGATCGAGATGGGTCTTCACCTCTCCACCGCCCTCGACTTCGCCATTTCCGCCCTGGATGACGAGATCGTCGCCCTCGACGCAATGCACGACACCGCAAGCCGCAAGGCCCGCCGAGACTGCCGCGAGCCGATCGCTTTCCTTCACCCGCAACTCGCTCAAGCCGCGCAAGCGTGTCTCGCCGCGCGCGAAGGCCGCGGCGACGGCGATCACCGGATATTCATCGATCATGGAGGGAGCGCGCGCAGCCGGCACATCGGTGCCGCGAAGCTCGCTCGCCCGCACACGCAAGTCCGCGATCTCCTCGCCGCCTTCCTGGCGCGGATTCACGGCCTCGATGCGAGCGCCCATGTCCCGTAGCGTGGCCAGGAAGCCCGTGCGCAACGGGTTGAGCATCACGCCTTCGACGACGACATCCGAGCCTTCGACGATAGAGGCGGCAACGATCGGAAAGGCAGCCGAAGATGGATCGCCCGGGACGATGACAGGCGCCGGCCGCAGCTCCGGCTGGCCGGTGAGCGTAATTCGCCGCCCCGCCTCTCCCTGCGGCGCAACATCGACCTGTGCGCCGAAATGACGAAGCATGCGCTCGGTGTGGTCGCGCGACGCTTCGGTCTCGACCACCGTGGTGCATCCGGGTGCGTTGAGGCCGGCGAGCAGAACCGCCGATTTGATTTGGGCCGAGGCGACGGGCGTCCGGTATTCGATAGGGGCCGCGTGGCGGGCTCCCGCGATGGTGATCGGGCAGCGGCCGCCCTCGGCCTCGGCCACGACCTGCGCGCCCATGCGTGACAGCGGGTCAAGAATACGCCGCATCGGCCTTTTGCGAAGCGACGCATCACCGTCGAAAGTGGCGCTGATCGGATGGCCGCCCACGACGCCCATCATCAACCGCGTACCGGTCCCGGCGTTACCGAAATCGAGAACCCCGTCCGGCTCGACAAGGCCGCCGATCCCCACGCCCCGTACATTCCAGAGTCCCTGGCCACCCCGCTCGACCGCGGCGCCGAGCTGACGGCAGGCCTGGGCAGTGCGCAGCACGTCATCGCTCTCGAGCAGGCCTTCCACGCTGGTTTTCCCGATGGACAAAAGCCCCAGGATCAAGGCCCGATGCGAGGTGGATTTATCGCCGGGAACCCGCATGCGCCCGGCGAGCGCGCCGGACCGTTTGGCCGTGAGCGGCCGTGCCCCGAGGGAGTCGGAGGCGGACATGCATATTCCTCTCTTCACTATGCCCACGCCACGCCGGCAAGTTGCGAGTGCGCCCGGTCGGCTTGTCGCGCGGGCTCGACGGTGCGTCAAGACGGGGCGGCGCCTAGCCTTCGCCAATTTCGAGGCCATTGCGGGGCCTACGCAATTCGACTGAAAAACATTGAACAATCACGATAAGCATGCAGCGACAGAGTATTCATTTTACGTAAAGTATAAAACAAAAGCCCTTGATGCAGCGTATTTTGGTTAAACTTTACGTTCCCTTTCTGTCCCTATACTCAGCCAAAATCGGGTGCAAACGATACTCCGATCGGGCCCATCGCCGGCTTTTCCAGCGTTTCACCGAAGAGGGCGCGTGATGAAAGCCGCCTCCTTGCTTTCGCTTTGTTTCACCTTCGCCTTGTTGCATGCGCCTTCGGCGGCGTGGGCGCAGCTCTACAACGTGCCGACGCGCGCCAATACGGGTTCGGTGGGCGGCGGCAACAGCGACACCGGGCGCAATTCCCAAGCAACAGAACTTGGAGGCGGTTTCATCGAGCTTGTCGCAACAGGGCCTTTGACGGGATCGTCTCGGCCCGAGACAGCGTCGATGCTCCAGGGAGCAGCGTCAGGTGAAGCCTATGGCGTGCCGCCCTTCGGCCCGGCGCCGCAACGCGCCCGGGCGCTGGCTTACGCGCCCTTGGCGGCCGAAACCTATGCACATCCGCGCCCGGTGCTCTCGGAGCCCGAAGCCGAATTTCGTCGCCAGGAAGTGGAATATCACGGGGAGGAAGCGCCCGGCACGGTCATTATCGACACGCCCGAAAAATTCCTGTTCCTCGTCGAGCCGGGCGGGCGCGCCCTTCGCTACGGCATCGGTGTCGGCCGGCCGGGCTTCGAATGGGCTGGGATAAAGACCATCACCCGCAAAGCCGAATGGCCGGGCTGGACGCCGCCTTCGGAAATGCTCAAGCGTCGACCGGATCTGCCGCCACACATGGACGGCGGTCTCGGCAACCCGCTCGGCGCTCGCGCGCTCTATCTCGGCTCAACGCTTTATCGGATTCACGGCACGAATGAGCCCGAGACCATCGGCAAAGCCGTTTCGTCCGGCTGCATTCGCATGCTCAACGACGATGTGGTCGATCTTTATGGTCGCGTGAGAATCGGCACCCGCGTCGTGGTCATGTAGCTCGAGCCCCCGATCTCACCTCGAGAACCTTAAACGCTACACGTCGCCGGAAAAGCCGGAATCGTCACCGAACGAGCCCGAATCGTCGAAGTTGCCGGAATCGTCGGAAGAACCGTCATCCTCATCCCGATCGGAAGGCGAATCCTGCGAATTATCATAAGAAGCATCGACCGGCCGGTCGCGATCCGAGCTATTCCAGTTTCCACTGCTGTCATTGCCGGCGCTATCACTTCCACCATTGTTTTGGGAAAATGCGTCCTGCCGATTGGCGGCCTCGTTGTCGCCGAAGCCGCTCTGGCCGAAGGAGCCGAGGCTCATTCCGGCGCCGGAGCCAAATCCCAGACCCGAATGATGGCCGAAGGCACTGGTCAGCGCATTTGCCAATACCATGCCGCCGGCGACGCCCGCGGCTGTCGACATGGCGTTTTGGAGGAAGCCGCCCCCTTGTGTCGCCCCACCCCAAGGCTGGCCGGCCAAAGCCTGCCCCCCCGAAGGCTGGCCGTAACCCGGTTGGTTGCCCCAAGGGCCGCCCGGTTGTGGCGCGCTGCCCGACATCGGCCCCGAAGGGGGTGGCCCGCCCGGCTGAGAATACGCGGTGCGCGGGGGCGGGGTTTGCGCCGGCGCGGACCTCCCCGCAGGTGGCGGGCCGGAGGCGCCGAAAAGGCTCGAGAGAAAGCCGCCCGATTGCGGCCGTCTCTGCTCTTCCTCTCGTGCTTGCTGAAGTTGTTGCTCGAGCGTCTCGATACGCTGCTGCAGATTGGCTAGGGCCTGTTCGTTGACATAGACCAGCTGCGCCATCGCATAAGGCGCGTAGGGCTGCTGCGCGACGAGATCGTTGATCAGCCTTTCGGCCTCGGGGTCACGCGGACGGCTCTCGGCGGCTTTCAGCCGCTCGAAGATGCCGAGGATCACTTGGCGCTCTTCGGGGGTCATGGTTTTGCCTCCTTTGGGCGGGGGTCAGGTCGTCTGACGCGATCGGTCCATCTGACAAATGCGCTGCAGGAGGATATGCGGGCGATGCCGAGCCGTTCTCGAAGAATAGCGCCATTCGCCACGCGAGCCTCACTCTGCAACGCGAGTAGTGGCCTCGCCGATCCTTGCCTATTTCGAACCTTCGGGTCACTTAAGTGGCGACCGTGAAGGTCGCAAGAGCGACGCTTGCTCGTTCAGCCGCCACTTGCTAGCGATGCAAGAGGTCGTGAGACCCTTCCGCTTCTAGGTCAGCCGAAATCGAGGCGGGCGGATGGGCCGGACGCCGGTTTAGCTCAGCTGGTAGAGCAACCGCCTTGTAAGCGGTAGGTCGGGGGTTCGACTCCCTCAACCGGCACCATTTTCGATTTGCCGTCTGTGTACTCGCCAGATTTGGCGTTACGACGCTGCGGACACCGAAATCGAGCTCCAGTTCCGGCAGGCACGTGGACGGTTAAAAGGAGAGAAGCGCCAGGAGAGGAGTGCCGCTAGTAAGTCGAGAAATGTTGCTCGAAGCCACAACCGCCCGGACCGCCGCCTGAACCTTCGGTGGAGCAATGGACACTGGCGCAACCGCTCACCGCGAAGAGAAGCACCGCCAATGTCAAACACATAGCCAGGGCGGCCTTGTGCCTTCCACGATCCGGCATGGCTTCGCTCCTACGTTGCTTCGCAAAGGCCTCTAAAATGCCGCCTCATTTGCTGATGCACTTATGCGGTTTGGGTCTCACCTGTTTGTAGTCGGCATCCTGCAGCTCAGGCAAAATAAGGCACGATCCGCGATTACGCAGCGTCGGCGCTCTTGATGTTTGCATCGGCTCGATCGAGAGCGCGCCTCAGCCGCACGATCGTCTTTGCTTCATCCACCGCGCAGTTGTCGTAGGTCAACTTCTGACCCGCGCTGATGGGTTGCACCACGCGTGCGCCCTCGGCAAGCCCCAAGGGTATTGCGCGTTCACGTCGCGCCTCGGCCCATGTCATGGAGAAACCCCGATAGTCACACTCGCCGATTCGACCCATGAGCACGCCCGGGGCAAGATTGCGCTTTGCCACCGCAATGGCCTCTGCAACGGGATGGTCGAGAGGCTGGATGTCGTGGCGGCGATAGAGCACGGCGCGAGCAGCCGTCAGCGGCGTCTCGAGACTCGTCAGGTGAAAAGGCCGATGCAAGGTGAATTGCGGGCCGCGGCCAACGTGCAAATCGGCCATGCGCTCCCTTACGCGGGCGTGCAGCGGTTCAACCACGCAAAACACGCCCGGCGCGACATCCTCTCCGATCGTGTAATCGACAACGCCCTTGCGCGATAAGATGCCGCCTTCCGACCGCAATCGAAACACGTCTGCGAGCTCGTCTCGGCAAGCTCGCGGCCCATGCATGCCCGGCTTGTCAGGCACAAGCCCTGTCGCATTTGCCAAGGCCACCATCTCGACCATCGTTTTCGTGCCGTCGACAAACTCGGCGAGCACCCGCGGATTCATGTTGCGGGCCTGCGCCTCGCTTTCGAAATCCTGCGGCATGGCATCAAACCGCAAAGCGTTATTCTTGCCTTTGCCGGCCGCCACCACCCTCATTCCCAGTGCTCGCGCGAAAGCGACCAGCTCGGCCGCGGCGGCAGGCTCGTCTCCGGCTGCGCCCGAATACACCACGCCGGCACGCTGTGCTTGCGCCTTGAGCTGACGGCCGACGGTGATATCGGCCTCCACGTTCAGCATGACGATATGCTTGCCGTTGCGGATGGAAGCCTGTGCGACCTCAGCCCCCGAATTCGGATGACCGGTAGCATCGATGATCACCTCGACGCGGCCAGCTGCCGCGGCGGCCTCGATCTCGGTTGTAAGTGCAATGCGCCCGGACTCGATGACACGGTCGACAGCGGAACCGCTTGATGCCTCGACGAGGTCGCTGCGACCCATTCCAGCGAGGAGAACAGCGTCGATCGCGTTACTGCGTTGTGAGCGGACCGTGATGGCTCCCACGCGCAAGCCTCGCATCAGGGCGATCTGGACAATGAGGTCGGTGCCCATTTGGCCTGCCCCGACCACGGCGACCGTTATGGGGCCCGATGTCTTTGTTCGCTCCGCGAGATCCGCAGCGAAGGATGGAAACATGTCGCCCTCTAGGTTGACTTCCCTGCTTGTGGCTCGCTTGCGTGAAGGTCGCGCGTCGCGCCGATCCAAAAGGCGCCACTGACCTTATCGTTCCATGGCTACTTATAGCCGCGAACTCTGAGGGGCGAAAGCCGAGCAGGGAATTTCCGCCGCAAAACTGCCTCGAATCGGGTGGGAACATCACTCGTCGGTGACGCGTGTGCGGACAGACCTTCCGCAGACGCTGAACTTTGGCTGGGCAACGCGGTACGACCAGGTCTCGTGACCATCGCAGCGATTTTCGCTAAAATCGTTGTCGAAAAGCTGAATCACCTCGGGGTTCACGCTGGGTTCGATCGCGCGCTCAGGCGTTCGAAACCGCGCTGACCGCTCCTCCAAAGGCAGCTCGAGCCTCGCACGCGACATGTTTTGAAATGTGGACGCAAATGACCGCGTTGCCGGCCTTCCTTTTCCTCTTCATCTCGGGGCTGGGCTGCTTCTATCTTCTCTGCGCATGCGCAGCGTCGCTGAAATTTCCAGGAAAGGCACGGGTTCTTTCGCGAAAAGCACCGGCAATCACCATCCTCAAGCCGCTGCGTGGCGCGGATTCGAGCTTGCTCTCGAACCTCTCTTCGTTTTGCGCTCAAAATTATCCAGGCGATGTCCAGCTCATCTTCGGCGTCATGGAGCGGGATGATCCGGCGACCTTGATCGTGCAACAGCTCGCCGCCTCGTTTCCCGACCGAAAGATCGACCTGGTCGCCGATCCGACGATCCATGGGACCAATGCGAAAGTCTCGAACCTGGTCAACATGATGGATCGGGCCTGCCACGATTGCCTGGTGCTCGCTGATAGCGACATCCGGGTGCCGCCCGACTATCTCAGGCAGATCGTCGACACGCTCGATGATGCCGGCGTTTGCGCCGTCACCTGCCTCTATTTTGGCATGACGGCGAGCGGTCTCTGGTCGAGATTGTCCGCGCTCGCGATCAACAGTCATTTCCTTCCAAACGCCATCGTCGGCCTGCGTTCTCGTCTCGCGACACCGTGCTTTGGGTCGACGATCGCGATCGGCCGCAAGCATCTCGATGAGATCGGCGGCTTCAGCGCCTTTTCGGATTGCCTGGCCGATGACTACGCCATCGGCGCCGCCTTGCGCCAAAAGGGCGGCGCCGTCGCCATCGCGCCTCTGCTCGTGGCGCATGAATGCACAGAGGCGTCACTCAAGGAGCTGTGGAACCACGAATTGCGTTGGGCGAGGACCATTCGCACGGTCGATCCTCGCGGCTATGCGGGCTCGCTGCTCACTCATCCCCTCCCCTTCGCGCTTTTGGCGCTTGCGGCCGGAGCCCTGACGTCAGGTCTCGGCATGGCAATCCTTGCCGTCTCATGTCGAATTTTGCTTCTGCGCGTGATTGCGCGTAAGCATGGCCTCGTCGCTCCCGCATATTGGCTCACGCCGATCCGCGACCTTCTCTCCTTCGCGATATTTGTTTGGAGCTATCGAGGGCGAAGTGTCGAGTGGAAAGGACGCCACTATATAGTAAAGCCAAGTGGCACTTTGACCGCGAACTGAGTGATCGACCTCATGATGCGAACGCTTTTCCTGCAGGCTCCGTCCTATGACGGCTTCGATGGCGGCGCCGGCTCGCGCTATCAAGCCAAGCGGGAAATCGCTTCTTTCTGGTATCCGACCTGGCTTGCTCAGCCGGCGGCCTTGATCGAAGGCTCGAAGCTGATCGACGCGCCGCCGCACAGGATCGGCAGGGACGCGATTGTCGCGCAGGCGCGAAACTTCGACCTTCTCGTCCTGCACACGTCGACCCCATCCTTCGCCAGCGATGTGAAGATGATCGAGGCGATGAAATCAGTAAATCCGTCGCTGAAAGCGGGGCTGATTGGCGCCAAAGTGGCGGTCGAGGCCGATAAAAGCCTTCGCGCTTCGCCGCTCGTCGATTTCGTGGCACGCAACGAATTCGACTTCACGATCCGCGACGTTGCCGAAGGACGAGAGCTTTCGAACGTCGACGGCCTCTCCTGGCGCAACAGCGAGGGCCTGATCATCCACAATGCTGAACGCGCGGTCGTCGAGAATATGGACGCCCTTCCTTTCGTGACGCCCGTCTATAAGCGGGACCTGACGATCGAGAATTACTTCATCGGATATCTGAAACACCCTTATATCTCGTTCTATACAGGGCGCGGTTGCAAGTCGCGCTGCACTTTCTGCCTCTGGCCGCAGACCGTGGGCGGCCATCGTTATCGCACGCGAAGCGTCGGTCATGTGATCGACGAAATCCGCTGGGCCAAGGCCGCCTTCCCGAAGGTCAAGGAATTCTTTTTCGACGATGACACCTTCACCGATGACGCGCCGCGCGCCGAAGCGATTGCGCGCGAGCTCGGCAAGCTCGGCGTGATGTGGTCGTGCAACGCCAAGGCCAATGTGAGGCGCTCGACGCTGAAGATCATGCGCGACAACGGGTTGCGGCTCTTACTTGTCGGCTACGAGACCGGGAACCAACAGATTCTGCACAACATCAAGAAAGGCATGCTGGTCGAGGTCGCGAAACGGTTCACCAAGGACTGCCATGAGCTCGGGATCGTGATCCATGGTACATTCATCATGGGTCTTCCGGGAGAGAGCGCGGAGACCATCCGGGAAACGATCGAGTTCGCCAAGGAGATCAATCCGCATACGATCCAGGTTTCTCTTGCCGCGCCGTATCCGGGCACATTCCTGCACAAGCAAGCCATGGAGAATGGCTGGCTCGATGACGCCAATGCCGAGCTCGTCAATGCCGACGGAGTGCAGATTGCACCCTTGCACTATCCGCACCTCAGTCATTCCGAGATCTTCAATTCGGTCGAGGAGTTTTACCGTCGCTTCTATTTCCGCGCGCCTAAGATCGCCTCGATCGTGGGCGAGATGGTGCGAAGCCCCGAGATGATGAGGCGCCGCTTGCGAGAAGGTGTCGAGTTCTTCCGCTTCCTCAAGGAGCGCCGCGAGGTCGCGCCCTGAAGCAGCTCATCCTGACGGCCGATGATTTCGGCCTCGCGCCTGAAGTCAACGAAGCCGTCGAGAAGGCCCACAAGAACGGAATCCTCAGTGCGGCGAGCCTGATGATCGGGGGATCGGCCGCGAAGGACGCGGTCGCGCGGGCAAAGCGCATGCCGCTGCTGCGCGTCGGCCTGCATGTGACCGTCGTCGAGGATAGCCCCCTCTTGCCGGCGGGAGACATCCCAGGCCTCGTCGACCGGAACGGATCTCTACGTGGCGATCTTGGAGCGTTCGGGGCGGCGATCCTGGTGAAGCCCTCGACGCGACGGCAGCTTCGCCGGGAGATCCGCGCACAATTCGAGGCCTACAAAGCGACCGGTCTCGCGCTCGACCATGTCAACGCGCATCTGCATTATCATCTGCATCCGATCGTTCTCGGCGAGATCCTCGCAAGCGGGCTGGATTACGGCATGCGCGCTTTGAGGGTCCCGATCGAACCGCTCGGAGTCTTGCGACGCGTCGAACCGACACCGACATATCCGGTCGCCCTTGTCGCCAAGGCGTGGGCTTTGATGATGCGCCAGCGAGCCAGAAGAGCCGGGCTCGTCAGCACGGATCAGGTGTTCGGCCTTTCCTGGTCGGGCCACATGACAGAGGAGCGCCTGGCCGGCCTCATCGACAACCTGCCGGAGGGCACGACCGAGATCTATACTCACCCGGCCATGCCGGGCGGCCACGCCGGCGCGGCACCGGGGTATGGCTATGCGGCGGAGCTCGCGGCTCTGTTGTCTTGTCGCTGCCGCAAGGCGGTCGAGCGCTCCGCGGCCAAGATAGGCGGCTATTCCGACTTGCTGTGAGCAGCCGGGGCGCTAGGTGAAGCTGGGTGCGCAAGACTTGCATTCGGGTGGATTTCCGGGCGGAAATATGTCAGTTGTTGTCAATTCTTGCGGCGAAATCCGCTCGATGATCGGCGACATCCTCTATTGCGGGCCTTTTTACACGCCCGCGCGTTTCAATACTGACCATGAGGGGTGAAGGGATGAAGATCATTCTTGCCCAACCCCGCGGTTTCTGCGCCGGCGTCGTACGGGCCATCGAGATCGTCGAGCGTGCGCTCGAGAAATATGGCGCTCCGGTCTATGTGCGCCACGAGATCGTGCACAATCGCCACGTCGTGGAATCTCTCAAGGCGAAAGGCGCCCATTTCGTCGAGGATCTCGACGAGGTTCCGCCCGGCGCGGTTACCATCTTCAGCGCGCATGGCGTCTCACGGAAGGTGGAGAACGAGGCGAAGCGGCGCTCGCTGCCGACGATCGATGCTACCTGCCCGCTAGTGACAAAGGTGCACAACCAGGGCCGGCGCTATGTCGATCAGGGGCGCGTGCTGGTCTTTATCGGCCATGCCGGGCACCCCGAGGTCGAGGGAACCCTGGGCCAGATCGACGGGGAAATCCACCTCGTTCAAAGGGAGGAGGATGTCGAAAAGCTTCCGCTCGCTTCCGAGACGCCCATCGCCTATATCACGCAGACGACGCTGAGCGTGGATGACACGCGCGAAGTTATCGCCGCTCTGCATCATCGTTTCAAAGATGTGCAGGGACCCGACATTCGTGATATCTGCTATGCGACACAAAACAGACAGACTGCGGTGCGCGAATTGTCGCGATTGGCCGATGTGATCATCGTCGTTGGCGCTCGCAACAGCTCCAACTCGAATCGTCTTCGTGAGATCGGTGAGGAGGCTGGCTTGCCTAGCTATCTTGTCGCCGATAGCAGCGAGATCGACGCAGAGTGGTTGCGCGACGCCAAGGTGGTGGGCGTGACGGCCGGCGCCTCCGCGCCGGAGGTTTTGGTGGACGACGTCGTTCGGGCGCTGATGCGCATTGCTCCGTCCGAGTTGTCGATTCTCGACGGGCCGAAGGAGAACGTGAACTTTCGCCTTCCCGCGGACGTGGCACCTTAGGCGCGGCAATCAACAGGGCTTTGAAGGAGCTTCACTTGGGCATTCCGCTGCGGCAGATCGCAAGGGTCGGCGCTTATATCGTGCGCCAGCATCTGGCAGGCCGGAAACGATATCCGCTTGTGCTGATGCTCGAGCCGCTGTTCCGCTGCAATCTCGCTTGCGCGGGCTGTGGCAAGATCGACTATCCCGATTCGATCTTGAACAAGCGCATCTCGGTGAAGGATGCGCTCGACTCGGTCGATGAATGCGGGGCTCCCGTCGTCGTCTTGGCAGGAGGCGAGCCTCTCCTGCACAAAGAGCTCCCCAAGATCGTGGACGGCGTGATCTCGCGGCGTAAATTCGCGATCGTGTGCACCAACGCGTTGTTGCTCGAGAAGAAGATCGATCAGTACAAGCCGAGCCCCTACTTCACCTGGTCGATCCATCTCGATGGCGACAGAGAGATGCACGACAAGTCAGTTTGCCAGGCAGGTGTTTACGAGCGGGCCGTCTCGGCGCTGCAAACCGCAAAGGCGAAGGGCTTCCGCGTTACGATAAATTGCACATTCTTCAACGATGCGGATCCGCAACGCGTCGCGGCGTTCTTCGACACGGCCACCGAGCTCGGCGTCGACGGCATCACGGTTTCACCCGGATATGCTTACGAGCGGGCGCCCGACCAGCAGCATTTCCTGAACCGCTCGGCGACCAAGGAGCTGTTCCGCTCCATTTTCCGGCACGGCCAAGGAAGCCGCAAATGGCAGTTCAATCAATCGGCCCTATTCCTCGATTTCCTTGCCGGCAACCAGCGCTATCACTGCACGCCGTGGGGAAACCCGACGCGAACCATCTTCGGCTGGCAACGCCCCTGTTATCTTCTCGGAGAAGGTTACGCGGCAACCTTCAAAGAGTTGATGGAAACGACGGATTGGGACGCCTACGGCACGGGCAATTACGAGAAATGTGCCGATTGCATGGTCCATAGCGGTTTCGAGGCGACAGCGGTCAACGATACCGTCAGGCGTCCATGGAAGGCGCTCGCCGTTGCGTTGCGCGGTGTTCGCACCGAGGGGCCGATGGCACCGGAAATTCCACTCGAGAAGCAGCGCCCCGCCGAATACGTATTCGAGCGCAACGTCCGCCAAAAGCTATCGGAGCTGCACGCTGCCGACACCGTGGAAAAGCCCGGGAAGACTGCGACAGCAGCGTAGAGCGGTGAACGCCGCATAACTGTCGCGCGCCGCGGCGAGAAGTAGCGGCAGCTCTCCGGGGCGTTGGATGAGACCCGCCAACACTGCCGTGATGTTCACTCCGCCGTCTGCGGAAAGGGCCGCCGCCACGAAGGTCGGAAGATCTCGATTCGCGGCATCGCACACGGCGCGCAAGATCCCGAAAGGCACCCCACGCGCGGCCGCGAAGCGCGCTGCGATCGAGCTCTCCATATCAACCGCGATCGCTCCGGTTTTGGCGCGCAATTTTGCCTTGGCCTCGGCGGTAAGAACCGGCGCCTCCGCCGCGGCGAAACTTCCCAAAAAGCTTCTCCGTCCGGCGAGCTCGAGGTTGCGTGCGAGTTCGTGCCGGAGAAAGCTGTCCGTGGCGAGCCTTTCATCCTTCGCGATCACCTCCGTCCCGAGAACGATGTCGCCTCGGCGCAAGCCTGGATCGAGTGCGCCGCAGATTCCCACGCTCATGACCAGGCTCGGAGGGGTCGCCAGCTCGGCAAGCTTCGCGCGGAGCGTGGCTGCGTCGCCGCAGATCGCCCTCGCGCCGGATCCTGCGAAAATCGCGGCCTCGCGCCTCAACCCACTGACGATCAACAGGCCCGCGGGAGCTTTCATCTCGGCTTACATGCCGAACGCAATGTCGCGGCTGTTGCCACGCTTGAGGTTGCGGAAGCG
>Ga0213876_10000566_pt1 | contig 27577 bp, 26 predicted proteins | sample BarmaccomBMRX_R9_FD_160113 | JGI IMG/M metagenome (GOLD analysis project Ga0213876, IMG submission 160113) | Root-associated microbial communities from Barbacenia macrantha in rupestrian grasslands, the National Park of Serra do Cipo, Brazil - RX_R9 | ecosystem: Host-associated > Plants > Roots... | reverse complement strand
GGCTTGCGCTCGACAAGCCACTTCTGCCGCTCGTCCTCGATCAGGTCCTGACGTTGACGCCCGCGGGCTGGCGCAAGCTCACCTGGCGCTGGGCCGTCTTTTTTTTCGTGCTTGCCGCGCTCAACGAGATCGTGTGGCGGAATTTTTCGACCGACACCTGGGTTAACTTCAAGGTGTTCGGGACCATGCCGCTCACGCTGATCTTCGCGCTCGCGCAGACGCCGCTCATCCTGCGCCATGGCGAGGAGACGCAAGGCGGATAGGCTTGGCGCGAACAGGACCACACGGTCACACGGCGTCTGGACTCTCGTCCCGGCGACGCTCTAGTTAGTGGCGCGCTTCTTTGCCTCGCGACCGAGACTCACTTGAAAGGATCCGCAATGCCAGCCGACGACACCTTGCTGAGCCTGATGCGCTCCGTCGACACCCCGACGATCTGCAACGCGCTCGAGCTCATCGCTGGGCGCCGCCTGGGCGAGGGCTTCACGCGCAAGCCGATGGTCGCGGCCGATCCTGGCCTGCCGCCAATCGTCGGCTATGCGAGAACCGCGACGATCGCGGGCGTGTCGGCGCCGAAGGAATCGGCGGACGTGATCAAGGAGCGGCGGCTCGCCTATTACGAATACGTCGCCGCGAAACCTCATCCGGCCGTCGTGGTCATCGAGGACAAGGATGAGGAATGTGGCCTTGCTGCTTTCTGGGAGAGGTGCAGGTCGCGATCCATCGGGGTCTCAAGGTCGCCGGTGGCATCACCAACGGTTCGATCCGCGATCTCGGCACGATGGACAAGGATTTCCAGCTGCTCGCGGGCTCGGTGATGCCGAGCCATGCGCATGTGCATCTCACCGCCATAGACGTGCCCGTCGAGGTGTTCGGCATGCGCGTCAACCCCGGCGATCTCGTGCATGGCGACCGCCATGGCGCGGTGGTGGTGCCCGCCGACACGATCGGAAGGCTCGCACATGCGATCGACCTCGTGGCCCGAAAAGAGGCCCCGGTGATCGCGGCGGCGCATGCGAAGGACTTCAACGTCGAGGCCTTGAAGCGCGCCTGGTCGGAAATGGAGAAGATCGTCAGTTAGCGAAGAGCAGCGAGTTGCGATCAGGACAGGCGAAACCGTGAAGTGGGCGGCGGTTCGTGGATGGGTTTGACCGATTGTCGGTCACCCACATTTCTCGTTCGGCCCTACTCGAAAAGCGTGGCCAGCTTGGCCATCACTTCGTCCAACAGCTCGGCCGGCAGCATGTCCACCTTGCGGCCCTGGCGCGCGGCAAGATCGAGAACTCGTGGCTGATCACAACGTACTACGCCCGTAATTTTGATACCGCTAATCGGTACGGCGAAACCGATACGGCCGGCGAACTCGCGGCCATTCGTAATCGGCAGGACGACGGGTAATTTCGTCGCGGCGTTGAATATGGCTGGCGTGACGATGAGGACCGGACGATGTCCCTGTTGTTCGCGGCCTGCGGTCGGGTCGAGCGAGACCCGATAAATGTCGCCACGATTCATAGAAGCTCGCGGCCGACGGCGGGCGCATCGACCCATGCGCGATCGCCATGTGAATTTGACTCGTTGTAATCGGATGCAGCCAATAATTCGGCGAGAGTATAATGCGGCCGGGCTTGAGGCTCGACCACCAGACGGCCCTCATCGATCGCAAGGCCGACTTTCGCACCAGGCGCCAAATGCAGCACCTCGAGCAGGGCGGGCGGTACTGCCAACATGACCGAGCCGCCAACTTTGCGCAGGCTGGTGATGTGCATGGGGCTTCTCCGTATGTTATATAAATGTATAACTTATCTTAGCGTTCTTTGCAAGCAAGCGAGATTCTGCCTTCCATCCTCCTCTACCTCTCACGCAATTTTGAGCGCAAATGGAGTGCCTTCGCTCGCGAGCTCGCCACGCCCGATTGCCGCGACGGCCGCCACCATGCGCCCTTCACGACGCAAAAGCTGGTCGGCGACGAAGACGAGGCGAGGATTGGGCGTGGCGCTCGGAGAGGCTTCGCGCAAGCGCCGCGCGATCGCGTCTTCGGTGCGCTGAGGCGAAAGTGCGCAGGCGGCGATGAAGGCGGCTGCCGTCGAGCGGCTGATCCCCGCATAGCAGTGGATGACCATCGGGGCCACCCGATCCCAGCCGCGCACAAAGGCGAGCAATTGCTCGACATGTGAATGGGCGGGCAAGATCATGCCGTCCATGGGCTCGGCGATATCGGAAACCGTGATGAATAAATGGCGGTCGGCCGCGACGCAGACCGGCCGTTCCACCGCTGTGTTCGCGCCGATCAGCGTCACGATGTGCGAGGCCCGCGTCTCTTCGACGGTGGCGTGCAAGCGCGACAGCGGACAGACATGCAAGGTGGACATCAAAGCCTCTCTCGGGCGCTTTCATAGCCGATTCGCAGGACGCCAAGATGGCAAGGATAGGGCGGCCGAATCGCGCCAGCGATCGCTCGCCCGGCGGCCCGCAACATGTTTTTCAACTTGCCGATTTGAGGCGATCCTCCGCGATCCGTGAAAAACGCTCGAGGAAACGTCGCGTCGCCTTGGCGGCCGACCAGGGCTCGAGAAGCTCGCTGTCCACCGGCGTCGGCATGTCGGGGCGCGGAAAATAGCGCTTCGCTTCCGCCAATGAGAAACCCGCGAGATTGACGGCCTCGAGAAAGGCGGCTGTGGCGTCGGCGCGCTTGATCGCTCTTGCGATATGGAGCGGCAGCGCCGGTGGCAAGCCGAAGCGCAGATGCACGGCCGCCATGATGCGGCGTTCCGCTTGGCGGTAATCGTCGGAGAGCATCGCCTTGAAGGGCGAAATCAGATCGCCGATCACATATTCGGCCGCGTCGTGCAGCAGTGCCGCGCGGCGCAGCTGCGCCGGGCCATGAGGTTCCTGGACAAGGAGCAGCGCCTCCACGAGAAGCGTGTGCTGCGCGACCGAAAAAATATGCCGTCCCCGCGTCTGGCCGTTCCAGCGGGCAGTGCGCGCAAGCCCATGCGCGATATCCTCGATCTCGATGTCGAGCGGCGATGGGTCGAGAAGGTCGAGCCTGCGCCCGGACAGCATGCGTTGCCAGGCGCGAACGGAGCCGAGGGAGGAACGAGGGGAAGGCTTCGGCACGGCTCTCACGCCAAGAAAACGGGGTCGCGCGAAGCGAGGCACGCCAGACCGCACGGACCGGGCATCGAGCTCTCGCATTGGGCGCTCATTTAAGCTTCCGACGGTTTGCGTTCGGCGACCATCGCGACCGCCAACTCGGCGCATTCGGCGTGGCGGCAGCAATCGACCAGATGGTCGTTCACCATTCCAACCGCCTGCATGAAGGCGTAAACGATGGTCGGTCCACAAAATTTGAAGCCTTTCGCCGAAAGCGCTTTCGAAAGGCGGCGCGAGACCTCGGTTTCGACGGGCACTTGGTTTCGCTCCCGCCAGGCATTCTGCACCGGGCGCCCATCGACGAAGTCCCAGACGAATTCCGAGAAGTCTCGGGATTGCGCAAGCTCGAGATAGGCGCGCGCCGAGAGAATGGCGCCGTCGATCTTCGCACGATTGCGCACGATGCCGGCATTTTGCATGAGCGCCGCCACCTTCCTTTCGCCGAAGCGTGCCACGCGTTGCGGCTCGAAGCCGTCGAAGGCGCGACGGAAATTCTCACGTTTTCGCAGGATGGTGATCCAGGAAAGCCCGGCCTGAAAGCCGTCGAGCAGAAGCTTTTCGAAAAGCGCACGGCTGTCGCGCTCCGGCACACCCCAATCCGTGTCGTGATACGCGACATAGAGCGGATCCGTGCCCGGCCAGGAACATCGCCGATGACCATCCTCATGCTCGATCGTGCTCATGGGGCCTCACCGGCGGTCGGAAAATCGTAATGCGCCCAAGCCGGTTTCATGGCGTGCAGATCCGCATCGCCCGCCCGCAAAGGAAGCTTTTCGGCGAGCGCATCTGAAAGACGGTCGAGGCGCAAAATCGCGACCGCGCGGCCCTTCCCGGGATCGACCGAGCCGACACGGCCGATCACCTTTCCGCCGGCCAGGATGTCGGCGCCTTCGGGCGGCGCACCGCCGTCGAAGCTCATGGCCGCGACGCGACTACGCGCGGAGCCTCGGTGCTGCGTGCGCGACACCACCTCCTGGCCCACATAGCACCCCTTGTCGAAATCGACACCGCCGAGCTGATCCATCGCGGCCTCGTGCGGGAAGGCGTCCCCATAGGTGAAATCGCGGCCGCCTTGAGGCATCGCGTGCGCGATGCGATGCGCGTCGTAATCGGCGAGCGAGGCCTTGGAGAGTTCGGAGAGATCGGCTACAGGCGCGACAATCCGCCAGCCCATCGGCCCGAAACGTGGGTCTTGGAAGGCGAGCGCGCCTGAACTCGCAGGCGCGGGATCTTCCCAAGCGGCCAGCACGCCAAGCTCGCCCGACAGATCGGCCAGCATCAGCTTCGCCCGCAATTTGTAGAGCGAAAGCCGCTTGAGCAAAGCTTCGGCCACGAGCTTCGAAACATCGACGAGGAACCTTGCCCGGCCATCAGCTTCGGCATTTGCAGGCTGATGCGGGTAGAGGAAGAAATCGGCGATGATCTTCCCTTGCGGCGTGAGCAGCGCGCCATAATGCGATCTTGGGCTCGTGTCGACCGCGCATGTGACGAGGCCGGTGAGGAAACTGACCGCATCCTCCCCCTCGATCGAGATCACGGCGCGATCCGGCAAATGCGCGACGGGCATGATCCATTCCCTGTTGAGGCGTCCTCGATTAAGACGATCACGGCCCGGGCTCAAGGCGCAAATCTCCGCCTTTTGCCTGCCATGCTGCACATATAGGCCTTGGAGCGCAGAGGTTTTACGGCCGAGCTCGCGCGGCGTGGAAGAGCCGCAAGCGGGGGCCCATGAGCATCACCTTGCGTTGCACAAGCGGCGGTTTGGAGGGGTGGCGGCATGTTTTGCGGGACTAGGAAGGTGAGCGAGTGACCTCGTCGACCGGACTCGATATCGAGCCCGAAACAAGCGCCCGGCTCCATCCCGTGGCCCCTCGCGTCCCTCCTGCGCCGCCACCGCGCGAGAAGCCGTTGGGTGGAATAGGCTTGCTCAAAGCCTTGCGCACCAATCCGATCACGATCTGGACACGGCGCCATTTCGAGGAGCCGATCGTGCTGCGTCGCACGATCATCGGCCCGATGTGCGTTGTGAGCGACCCCGGCGCGATCAAGCATGTGCTCGTCGACAACGCCAAGAATTACCGCAAGGGCGTGCTGCAGACCCGCGTATTGCGCCCAGGGCTTGGCAACGGCCTCCTCACGGCCGAAGGGGAGCGCTGGCGCGGGCAAAGGCGCGCGCTTGCGCCCGCTTTCACGCCGCGCCTGATCGAAGGTTTCCAGCCCGCGATGGTGAGCATGGCGGTGCGCCTCATCGAGCGTTGGCGCGCGCTTCCCGACGCGAGCCCGATCGATGCGGCACGCGAGATGACGCATGTGACACTCGAAGTGCTCGAGCGCACGATCTTCTCGGATGGGCTTGCGAGCGAGCCGGCGAGTTTGGCGCAAGCGATCACGCGCTATCTGGACACGCTCGGCCGCGTGCACCCTTTCGATGCGCTCGATCTGCCGTCCTGGCTGCCGCGTTTCGGGCGCGGCAATGGCAGGGAGACACTCGGCATATTCGACCGCGCCGTCGAGACCATCATTGCACGGCGCCGCGAGCTTCTGGCGCGCGGCGAGGAAGCTCCACGCGACCTCCTCACGCTTCTGCTCGAGGCGCAGACGACCGAGAACGGGCTCGCGCCCGACGAAGTGAAGGCAAATATCGCGACGTTCATCGCGGCCGGGCACGAAACCACGGCCAACACCCTGAGCTGGAGCCTTTTCCTCCTCGCCTTCGCGCCTGAGTGGCGCGAGCGGCTCGAACGCGAGATCGACGAGGCGCAAGACGATGTGAAGCTCGGCTCGTCATCGCTCGACCGGCTCGTCATCACCAAAGCAGTGATCGAAGAGGCGCTACGCCTTTATCCACCGGCTGCCTCGATCACCCGTCAGCCGATCGGCGAGGATGAGATCGCGGGCCATAAGGTCACCTCGAAAACACGGGTGGTGATCTCGCCATGGGTTTTGCATCGTCATCGTCGCCTCTGGAACGAGCCCGAGCGCTTCGATCCCTCCCGCTTCCTTCCCGACAAGCGCCAGCGGATCGATCGTTTCGCCTATTTGCCGTTCGGGGCGGGTCCGCGCATCTGCATCGGCGCTGGCTTTGCGCTTCAAGAGGCGATCATTATTCTGGCGGCGATCACGCGGCATTTCCGGCTTGATCTTTCGCCCGGTCACGAGGTGCGACCGGTGCAGCGCGTGACTTTGCGGCCGCAAGGCGGGTTGCCCATGATTCTGCGGCGGCGCTGATCGTGAAACGGGTTCAAGGCATCGAGCGAGTCAACCGCCAGCAGCGGGCTTCACGAGTTCGAGCCCTTTTTGTGCGACGGCGGCGCCGAGCGCGTCCGTCGTTCCGTTCGTCGCGCCCATGCTCCCCGCCACCTGCACGGTCGGATAGGCGAAGTTGATCCCATTCGCGTCGAAGGCCTTCTTGATCATCGCGAGGGCTCGACGCCTTGCCGCGAACTGCACGTCACCGGGCCGGGTCATCATCTTCAATCGAAGCTGAATGGCGAAATCGCCGAAAGCTTGCACGCCCTGCATCTTCAAGGGTTCGAGAATGCCGGGAGCAAGCTCGGGATCATGAGTGAGCTCTTGCCCGACCTTCTTGATGATCTTGCGCGCCTTGTCGATGTCGGTGTCGTAGGTGACGCCGATCGTGAGCTTCTCGACCGCCCAGTCGCGGCTCATGTTCTGGATGGCGCCGAGCACGCCGAACGGCACCGTGTAAATCGGGCCGTTCTGATGACGCAGCTTCACCGAACGCAGACTGAAGGATTCCACCACGCCTCGATAATTGCCGCTCTGGATGTACTCGCCCACGCGGAAGGCATCGTCGAGCAAGTAGAAGATGCCGCTGATCACGTCCTTGACGAGCGTCTGCGCGCCGAAGCCGATCGCAACGCCGACCACGCCTGCGCTCGCGATCAAAGGGGCGATCTGAACGCCGAGGGAGGACAAGCCCATGAGCGCCGCGATGATGACGATCACCACGAAAAGCATGTTGCGCAAGATTGGCAGCAAGGTGCGCAGCCGCGCGCGCCGGCGATCCTCCTCGAGCGTCATTTCGCCCGCGTCGCCCACCGCGTTCACCCTGGCATCGATCACCGCCTTGACGGCGTTCCAAACGAAATCAGCGACCAGAACGACGATCGTTGCCGTGACGGCCCCGCGCACGATGCGCGTGAGAAGCGTATCGCTGCTCGCGATGTTGCCGACATCGACGTGCCAAACATAAGCCAGCCAGAACGTCGCGCCGACGATGAGAAGCGTGCGCAAACCACGCTCGAGGCAAACGGAAGCGACGCTCGCCGGTCCGGCGAGCGCTTGGTCATGGCCAGGCGGGCGCAGGATGTGGTTGACCGAGCGCTGGGTCAGGCGAATTGCCGCCGGCAGGGCAACCACGAGGGTGAGCACCCAAAAGAGCGTCATCGCGCCGGCAACCCAAAGGAGCCAGAGCACGGCGAAGTAAAGGCTGAGCGCCGCCGCCCTCCCGTGCCGGCGATGTCGCGCCTCGGCGCTCTCATCGGCGGGCTCGATCGTCGAAGGCGGCGCGCGCCATGCGCATTCGATGGCGATCGCTAGCAAGACGAGGCCGAGTGTGTAGGCCATGAGCTCGCGTGCTTCGAGCGAGATGCCGAAAAGTGCGGCGTCATCGACGAGAACACGGCCGAAAGCCATCCAGCCCACAATGATCACAAGCCGCAAATACCAGAAGCGTGCCGCTGCCGTCGTCATCGGCACGATGCGAAAGCGCGCCACATCGCGGTTGCGTGGCGCGAGAAGAAAACGCCCGACCGCCAAGGCGAGCCTGATCGCCAGGAAGACGAGAAGATAGCCGAGCAACAGCTCCTTTATCAGATAGGGCCAGTCGAATGCGAGAAAGGCGCCGACGCTGCCCGCCGCGAAGCTCAACACGAGGCCGACCGCAAAGGCGAAGCGCGAACCGACGACGTTGATCCTCTCTCCCACCGTGTCGAGCTTCACCTCCTCGAAGCGGCGATGAAAGCGCGCGGTGGCGCGCCGAAACAGCCATTCGCAGCCGTAGCCGAGGCCAATGAAAACCACGAACCAACGCAGCATGCGCCAAAGCTCTCGGCCCTGAAGCTCGCTTGCGAGCATCTCTCCAGCGTCGCGGAAGTCCTCGCTGATATGGGGCAAGATCGCGATCAGCGAAGCGATATGGGAACGGATACGTCCCAATTGACCCACGACCGCATCGAGCTCGACCGTGTGGTCTGAAGCCTGGTCGCGGTCGTGAAGCTCGGCTTGAGATTTCGCAACAGCGAGGTTTTTGCGCTGGTCAAGCCAGGCGCGAACCTGCGGATCGCCGATGAGATCGAAAAGCTCGCGCACTTTCGGCGGCGGATCGGCGACCGTGGGCGTTGGATTCGCGGCCGACGGGGCCGTTGCCTGCGCAAACGCGGGCGCAGCAAAGCCGAACGCAAGAAACGCGGCCCAAATGATAAAAAGACGCCGCATCACCGGTCTTCGTCGTCCATTTCGCACGCCAGCCTCAGGTCTCGTGAGTTTTGCGACGAAAGCCTGCGTCGCGCAACTTCTGCATCCTTGGACGATCGATCAAGGATCGTTGAGGTCGGCCTTCGCAATTGTCTCGCTTGGCTTCTGCTCGCAATGCCAAAGGCAGCCTATAGCATTCGGCACCGATGGAGATTGGGCTTTCACCCGCGATCCCAAATCATTGCTTCAAGGCGCGGGTCCTGCTCGAAAGCATCAGGCCGACATTCGATGCGCTCACGAGGAAATTCCCGGATCACCTGGGCTCCGAAGGGCCCGAGCCTGATGCGCCAGGTCTCGGCTTTCTTTGGCGACCGTCCCACGAATGAAGCGGGGGACAAGAGCGCCAGGTTGGCGCCTTTCGCAGGATTGCGCACGGATTCGTAGCGGATCAGGGCGATCCCTGCTTCGCGAGCAGATTGTGCCAGCGTTTGGCAGGGCTCGTAATCGCAGGGCTGGGTCCAGGCGGCACGATCTCGGTCGAGAGGGGCGCTCATCAGATCGAGAGCGGCAGATGTCCTGACCGGAACATCGAAGGCGGTAAATTCGCCGGGATTTGCCGGCCACGGCGTTTTCGGCGACTCGGCGAAAAACAACACGCGATGGAATGCCATCTGGACGGCCGCGGTCCGGGACCTTTCCGCGTCATAAAAGACGCCGGGCGTTCTGCCGGCGCGACGAAAGCGAGAGCCTCTCGGGTAGACAGCGCCATAGCGGAAAGGGGCGGCCATCAAATAGTGCAGCTCTCGCGCTTCGAGAGGCAGATGTAGCTTTGTGTCTTCGAGAAGCTCTTCGAGCAGCGCTCGATCCTTCCTGTATCGACAGCGCCGGGGCATTGGTGTATCGAGCCCGCTCAAAATCAAAACAGCACGCCGAAAAGCCGGGTCCCGCGCAAGCACCGACCCATCGGTAAAGGACCTTGGCCATGAATATCATCGAGACGCTTGAGCGCGACGAGATCGCCAAACTCACGGCCGCGCGCCAAATTCCGGATTTCCAGCCGGGCGACACGCTTCAGGTGAATGTGAAAGTTGTGGAAGGCGAGCGCAGCCGCGTGCAGGCCTATGAGGGCGTTTGCATCGGGCGGGCGGGATCCGGCATCAACGAGAACTTCACCGTCCGCAAGATTTCCTATGGCGAGGGCGTCGAGCGCGTCTTTCCGGTGTACTCCCCGATGATCGAATCGGTGAAGGTGATCAGGCGCGGCAAGGTGCGTCGCGCCAAGCTCTATTACCTGCGCGACCGGCGCGGCAAAGCGGCCCGCATTGTCGAGCGTACCGAGACGGCCGATGCGAAAGCCGCTCGCGCGGCGCAGCAGTCGAGCAAACGGGCGACGACGAGCGAAGCCGCCGAATAGGGTTTCAGCTTCCGGTCGAGCCGTAGCCGCTCGCGCCGCGCGCGGTCTTCGTCAAGGCGTCGGCTTCGCGGGGCGTGACGCGCGTGACCGGCGCAATCACGAGCTGCGCGATACGCGAACCGCGCGCGATCTCGAAGGCTCGTTCGCCGAAATTGACGAGCAGCACCGAAACTTCACCACGGTAGTCGGCGTCGATCGTGCCCGGCGCGTTGAGCACGGTGATGCCATGCTTCAACGCGAGGCCCGAGCGTGGCCGCACTTGGCCCTCATGGCCTTCGGGGAGCGCGATCACGATGCCACAAGGCACGAGCGCGCGAGCCCCGGGCGCGAGCCTCAACGGCTTTGCCGCATCGACTGCCGCGAGGAGATCGAGCCCTGCAGCGCCCTCGGTCTCGTAGCGCGGCAAGGGCAGGTCTTGCGCGTGCGGCAGGCGCAGGATGTCGAGAGTAAGCGGCGCCTGCTTAAGGACCCGACTCATCTCGAACCCTCGATGAGCGCCGCCATTCGCTCGACAAGCCGGCGTGCCACCTCGGCCTTGTCGAGTGTGGGCCAATCCTCGACCCCGTTCGCTGTCACGAGGTGGACCGTGTTGCGCTCGCCACCCATGACACCCGCTTCGCCGCCCACGTCATTCGCGACGATCATGTCACAGCCCTTGCGCGCGAGCTTGGCGCGCGCATGGTCGAGCATCTTTTCGGTCTCGGCCGCAAAGCCGATGACGAGGCGCGGACGGCGCGAATGGTGACCGATCGTCGCCAAGATGTCGGGATTCTCGATAAGGGCGAGCGTAGGCGCGGATGTGCCCTTTTTGATCTTCTGCCAAGCCGGCTCGACCCGCCAATCCGCGACCGCGGCGCAGAAAACCGCGATGTCGCAAGGCAGCGCGGCCTCGACGGCGGCGAGCATCTCGACCGCCGCTTCGACATGGACGGTGCGAACGCCCGCGGGATCCGGGATCGACACGGGACCTGACACCAGCACCACCTCGGCGCCCGCCGCCGCCGCGGCGGCCGCGATGGCGTGACCTTGCCGGCCGGAGGAGCGGTTCGAAAGAAAGCGCACGGGATCGATCGGTTCGAGCGTCGGCCCGGAGGTGACGACGACGCGGCGGCCGGTGAGCGGTTTCCCTTTCGTGACGACGCCCAGCATCGCCTCGATCGCGTCCGCGATCTCGACAGGTTCGGCCATGCGACCGGGCCCGAACTCGCCGCAAGCCATCTCACCCTCGCCGGGCCCGACGAAGCGCACCCCGTCCCCCTCGAGGCGCGAAAAATTTCGTTGGGTCGCGGCGTGGAGCCACATGCGCACATTCATGGCGGGTGCCGCGAGAATCGGCTTGTCGGTCGCAAGCAGTGCGGTCGAGGCGAGGTCATTCGCCGCCCCGCTCGCCATCTTGGCCAAAAGATCGGCGGTCGCGGGCGCCACCACAAGAAGATCGGCGTCACGCGACAGCTCGATATGGCCCATCTCGGCTTCGTCGGTCAGCGAGAACAGGTCCTCATAAACCTTGTCGCCGCTCAGGCTCGAAAGCGCGAGCGGTGTGACGAACTCCTTGCCGGCGCGCGTCAAGATGCAGCGCACCGCAAGGCCGCGCTTTCGCAGCGCGCGGATGAGCTCGAGCGTCTTGTAGGCCGCGATCCCACCCCCGATGATCAGGAGAACGCGCTTCATAAAAGCCTCATGACGCGCCAAGGCGGCACGTTTCGATTGGCGAGAGCATAGCCCTGTTCTGAATCGAGCTCGGCGAAGATCATGCTGAACTGGTTAACAGGCGCCGGCGCAGCGCTCAAGCTGCGGCGCCCGTCCACGGGATCACGTCCACGCCGACATCGATCTCCTGCTCGCCCGGGCCGAGAAGAATGCCGTGGATCGGCGAGATGTCGTCATAATCCCGGCCGATCGCGAGGACGACATGCTCGTTCGCCACCTCCCGGTCGTTGGTCGGATCAAAGCCGATCCAGCCTTCCTCGGGGCCGCACCAGACAGCGACCCAGGCATGACTCGCATCCGCGCCTTCGAGGCACTCCTTTCCGGGCGCAGGAACGCTGCGGATATAGCCGCTGACATAGGCAGCCGACAGGCCAAGGCCGCGCAAGCCCGAGATCATGACGTGGGCAAAGTCCTGACAGACGCCAACCCGTCTTTCGAATGCTTCGAGGAGCGGCGTCGAGATCACGGTCGCTTTCGGGTCATAGCGGAAATCGGCTCGCATGCGATGCATGAGATCGGCTGCCGCTTCGATGATCGCCCCGCCCTGCCGAAAGCTCTTGCGCGCGTAAAGCGTGATCGGCTCCATGATGGGGGCGAGTCGGCTCGGATAGATGAAGTGCGCGGGGGAGGAAGGCGCGAGCGTGTGCGCCGCGAAGGCTTGGCGACTGACCTCCTCCCATGCGGGGCTCGTGCGCAACAATGAAGGCTCGTCGCGCCGGACCTCGACACGCGAACGTGCCTCGACGCGCAATTGCCGATGCGCGGTCTCGAGCGAGACATCGACCACGCGATTGCCGAAGAAGTCCTCGCGCTCGTTGCGCGAGATCGGCAAGGGCTTCATCTCGAGGCGCGCCGAGAGCACGCGTTGATGCTGGTCGTCGCGCGGCAAGAGACGCAGCGCGCAGCGCGCGAACGCGACCGGCGCGTCGTAGGAATAGGTGGTGATGTGGCGGACGTCGTAGATCACGCAACATCCGGTTGTTTCTCGGCGCGTGTCGCGCTCGGTCCTTGCAGGAAATAGCGGGAAGCGAGCGCCTGGGCGAGTTTCATGATGCGCTGCTCGATGGCGAGAACCCTTGCGCCATCGAGCTCTTCGGCCTCGATCACCGCCAACTCGGAATTGAGACTCATGCTCATGCGCCGTGGCGTTTCGAGAATGCCGTCATTGCGCAACACCGGAAGATCGGCGAGATGCGCATCGATTTGCGCCAACTGAAAGGCGACCGAGCGCGGGTTGTAAGGGTCGAGCAGCACCATGTCGCGTGCCGGCGCGAGCGCGACGCCGGCGCGGTAGCGCGACCGATAGGTGATCTGCGAGTCGATGAGATCGAGCACCACGTCGAGATCGTCCGCTGTGGCTTCCGAGGTGGCGAAGATGCGCGCGAACCGGCAGGTCGCGATGGCGCGTTCGACGCGCCTTCCCATGTCGAGGAAGCGCCAGCCGGCGACGCGGTTGATGTTCTCATGCATCAGGCCCGAAAGCGCGGCGAGCGCCCGCAAGGCCTGATCGGCACGATCGAAGGCCTCGACCTCGGACGGCAGCTCGGTGTCTGCGATGGCGAGCCTCGCCTCGAGGGCGACCACGAGCCGCCAGGCATCCGGCGACAAGCGTTCCCGGATCACGGACGCGGTGCGCAGCGCCTCGCGCGAGAGCGAGACCGCCGAGCCGTAATTCTCGCCTTGATGCAAGGCACTCGAGGCGAAGGCCGTCGCGGAGCGGTGCTTCTGCGATTTCGGCACGGCGCCCCAGGCGATCAGCAGACGCTGCAGGCGTTCGAGCGTCGGACGCGTGCCGCGCGAGATCGAGTCCGTCTCGATCGAACGGCCGCACAAACATCGGATCAGGCGAAGCGTCGCCTCCGCACGTTCGAGGTAACGGCCGAGCCAGAAAAGATTGTCGGCGGCGCGACTCGGCAACGTGCCCATGAGCCGGCGCACCTCCACGGCCTCGCTCTGCGGCAACAGCGTCACCATTTCGGCCGGTTTTTCGCCGAGCACCCACACATCGGCCGAACGCACGCCTTCGCCCATCGAGAAAGCTCGGGCATCGGGCTCGTCGGAAATGCGGCAAAAGCCGCCCGGCATCACGCGCCAACCCTCTGGCGTGGCGGCCGCGAAGACGCGCAAGGTGAAGGGCCGTGGCGAAAGCCGCCCGTCCTCCCAGAAAGGAGTTGTCGATAGCTTCACCACTTCCTGGCCGATATAGTCGCCTCCGCGCTCGCGCATTGCCGCGATCAGCCGCGCGCGATCCTGTGGCGCGAGCTCGCTGCCGAGCGCGGTCGAGGCCGGCGCGACGCCCGGCACCCCGTCCCCGAAGGCGCCACGGATCGCCATATCATCAAGGCGCTCGATCACCTCGTCGCACTCGCGCTTTTGTCCGCACCACCATGTGGCGACGTTCGGAAGCTTGAGCTCCTCGCCGGCGAGGCAGCGGCTCAACATGGGGAGGAAGCTCAGCAAGGCGGGCGCTTCCACGATAGCCGAGCCTGGCATGTTCGCCATGACCACATTGCCGTCGCGCAGCGCTTGCGTGAGGCCCGGCACGCCGAGCCTCGAGGCCGCGTTGAGATCGAGCGGGTCCGTGAAGTCGCCATCGACGCGCCGCCAAATGACGTCGGCGCGTTTGAGGCCCGCGATGGTGCGCACGTGCACGCGTCCCTCGCGCACGAGAAGGTCGTCTCCCTCGACCAGAAGGAATCCAAGATAGCGAGCAAGATAGGCCTGCTCGAAATAGGTCTCGCTCAGGGGCCCAGGCGTCAAAAGGCAGATGCGCGGTTCGGAACGCTTTGCCGCTGCGCGCAACCCTGCCCGGAAGGCTTGAAAGAAGGGAGCGAGGCGTTCGACATTCATCTCGTTGTAGAGGTGGGGCAAGGCGCGCGAAAGCACGAGCCGGTTCTCGAGCGCGTAGCCGGCGCCCGAAGGCGCCTGGGCGCGATCGCCCAACACCCACCATTGTCCGTCAGGACCGCGACCGAGATCGGCGGCATAAAGGTGAAGGTGGCGACCGCCTGGGGGCTTCACGCCTTGAAGTGGGCGCAGGAAATTCGCGCTTCCCGTGACCGCGGCGGCCGGGAGATCGCCGCCGCTCACGAGGCGACCTTCACCATAAAGATCGTGGAGCACGGTTTCGAGAAGCTCGGCGCGCTGCGCAATACCCGCGGCGATGTCTCGCCACTCGCCTTCACCGATGAGAAGCGGCAGGTGGCTCAACGGCCAGGAACGCTCGCCCGTTTCGCCATAGACACGGTAGGAGATGCCCATGTCGCGGATGTGCCGATCCGCCGAAGCGAAACGGCGCGCGATCTCGGCGGCATCGAGTTCAGCGAGGCCTTGCAGGAAATGCAACCAATGCGGGCGCGGGTTACCGTCCTCGGCGAGGAATTCGTCGCGCACGCCCGGCAAGCTCGCATAACCTGTCGTCCAGCCGAGAAGGCGCCTCTCGGCACCACGGCCACGGCTTGCGGCGGCGCTCGGGCGGTCGGGAGCCAAGCTAGCCGGGCCTCCTCAGGTCGAGCGTCAAAGGGAATTCTCCCGGTCGTGTCTCGGGCGGCAGCTTGATTCGCCCCGCAGTATGGCCGCGATCCTCGAAACGGACGAGACGGCGGGCCTCGGCCTCGCGCGAATTCACAGGAAAAACGCTGGGGTTGCGACCCTCTGGGTGGCCCGAATGATAGACGCAGCCGGCGAGCGACAAGCCGTTCCAGCAGTCGACGAGATCGAAAATCAAAGGCGTATCCGCTGCGAGCGTCGGATGAAGTCCCGAGGCTGCCTGCCAAGCCTTGAAGCGAACGCCGGCCACCATCTCGCCTGCAACACCGGTCGATTGAAGCGGCACGCGGCGTCCATTGCAGAGCACGATGTGGCGCGAAGGCGTGAGCCCGCTTACCTTCACCTGCAGGCGCTCGACCGAGGAATCCACCGGCCTTGCGGTGCCGCCCGCCGAGCTTTCCTCGGCGAGCACAGGCCAGGGCTCGAGCGCCTGACGAAGCTCGAGGCGCAGGCCTTGCCGCTCGATCGCGCCGTACAGCGGAAAGCGGAATTCGTGCTGCGCCTCGAACCATGCCGGATCGAACGCATAGCCTGCGTCCTTGAGCTCCCGCAGCACCTCGAGGAGATCTGCCCTGATGAATTCCGGCAGCATGAAACGGTCGTGGAGCGCCGTTCCCCAGCGCACCAGATCGCCGCGCCGGGGCTCGCGCCAAAACCACGCGATCAGCGCGCGAATGAGAAGCTGTTGCGCGAGGCTCATTCGCGCATCCGGTGGCATCTCGAAGGCACGCAGCTCGACGAGACCCAGCCGCAGGCCTGAGGCTTCGGGCGGGTAGAGCTTGTCTATGCAAATCTCGGCGCGATGCGTGTTGCCCGTCACATCGACAAGAAGATGCCGGAAGAGCCGGTCGCAAAGCCACGGCGGCACCTCGTCATGGCCAGAGCCAGGCACCTTCGCCATGGCGATCTCTAGCTCGTAGAGCGCGTCATGGCGGCCCTCATCGACGCGCGGCGCCTGGCTCGTCGGCCCGATGAAGAGCCCAGCGAAAAAATAGGAGAGCGCGGGATGGCGCTGCCAGTAAACAAGGAGGCTCTTCAAGAGATCGGGACGCCGCAAAAAGGGCGAGTCGGAAGGCGCCGCGCCTCCGAGCACGATGTGATTGCCTCCGCCCGTTCCGACATGGCGCCCGTCCATCAGGAATTTTTCGGCGCACAGCCTCGTTTGGCGCGCATCCTCATATACGCCAAGAGTCGTGGCGACAGTCTCGCGCCAGCTCGAGGCGGGATGAATATTCACTTCGATCACGCCTGGATCGGGCGTGACCTTGATGACGCGAAGCCTCGGATCGAAGGGCGGCGCATAACCCTCGAGCCTGACCGGGAGCTTCGTCGAGCGTGCCGTTGCCTCAATCGCGCTCACCAGGTCGAGATAATCCTCGAGCCGCGCGATCGGCGGCATGAAGACACGCAGCGCACCTTCATGCGGCTCGACCGTGATCGCGGTCCGCACAGCCTCCTCGGCGCCACCCGGCGCTGTTCTTTTCGGCGCTCGTGCCTCTTGGCCGGACGCGACGCTCGCTGAAGCGCCGTTGCGCTCATGGCAAGGTGCGTCGAGCAAGTCGCGCGCTTCGAGGGGGTCTTGCGCGATCACAAAAGGATAATCGGCGGGGGCGAGCCAGGGAAGAGAGGTGAGCGGCAGGCGCGCGCCCAATGGCGAATCGCCCGGAACGAGAATGAGACGCTCGCGCCGCAATCGCCAACGTCCGCTTCTCCATTGCGCCGCCGCCTCGCAATTGTCCCCGCTGTCGGCGCGCCGGATAGGCAGGACGTATCCACGCGGATTCTCGAAGCCCTGCGCGAATGCACGCTCGAAGCGAGCGCGTGACTGTGCATCCTGGATCTTCGAATCCCCAGTGGTGGTATTGACCGGAAGCTCGCGCTCTTTTCCGCGCCAATAGGCCTCGTCCTCAAAGGCCGCAACGACGTGATCGGGCGTGATGCCGAGGCGTTCGGCGAGGCGCTTCGCAAAGGCCTGGGCGTCCGGAAGGCTCGAGCTTGGGCCTGTGCCATCCCGCGCGATCAGCGAGGTATCCTTCCAGATCGGCTTGCCGTCCTGGCGCCAATAAAGCCCGAAGGCGAAGCGCGGCTGGCTTTCGCCCGGATACCATTTGCCCTGCCCGTGATGCAGAAGCCCGCCCGGCGCGAAGCGCTCATGCAAACGCCGAATGAGCTTGTCGGCGAGCGCGGGCTTCGTCGGGCCGAGCGCGGCCGTCCTCCATTCGGCGGCCTGGAAATCATCGGCCGAGACGAAGGTCGGCTCTCCTCCAAGGGTTAGGCGAACATCCTGTGCCGCGAGATCCTGGTCGATCGCTTCTCCGAGCGCCTCGAGCTTGCGCCAGCACTCTTGTGAGAAGGGCTTCGTCACGCGTGGCGCCTCGTTCACGCGCTCCACATGGAGTGTGAACGTGAGATCGCCCTTGGCGGGCTCGACCACACCCGAGACCGGCGCGGCAGATTCGTAATGAGGCGCCGCCGCAAGCGGCAGATGACCCTCCGCGCACAAGAGCCCCGAGGTCGCGTCGAAACCGATCCAGCCCGCGCCTGGCAAATAGGCCTCGGCCCAGGCGTGGAGGTCGGCGACGTCTTTTCTCGTGCCTTTCGGTCCTTCTGGCGGCTCGGTATCGGGCCGAAGCTGGACAAGATAGCCCGAGACGAAGCGCGCAGCGATCCCGAGCCGGCGGAGGAGCTCGACCAGAAGCCAGGCCGAGTCGCGGCAAGATCCCGAGCCGAGCGACAACGTCTCCTCCGGTGCTTGAACGCCGTGCTCCAGGCGCACGACGTAACGCACGGCCTGATGCACGCGCTCGTTCAGCTCGACGAGGAGCTCGATGGTCGGGCGCGGACCTTTCGGGAAATCGGCCAAGAAAGCATCGAGCTTCTCGCTCGGCGCTTGCGGCTTCAAATAGGGCGCGAGCTCGGCGCCGAGCTCTTCCGGATAGGAGAAAGGAGATTTCTCCGCGTAAGGCTCGATGAAGAAGTCGAAAGGGTTGATCGGCGCCATTTCGGCGGTGAGCCCGACTTCGACCTCGAACGCGGTCGTCCTTTCCGGGAGCACGACGCGCGCGAGCCAATTGCCGAGAGGGTCCTGCAGCCAGTTCACGAAGTGTCGCGCGGGCGAAACCTTCAAGGAGTAGCTCGGCACGCGCGTTCGGCAATGGGGCGCCGGCCGCAGCCTTACCGTCTGGGCTCCAAGGCCGATCGGACGGTCATATCGGTAGCTCGTGACGTGCCGCAGCGCGACGAGGATTCCCAATCAAGCCATCCTTCCACGCGTGACAGAAAGGCCCACGCGAAGCATGAATAGTGGGGGCGAACGGCCGTGACAATGCTTGGGTGTAAAACGGGCTCGCGTGGCATTGGCGGCAGGCGCCACCTGCAATCGGCTTCTCGGGGCATTTCAACAGGAAGAGAAACGCGGAAAGGCGGGACAGGACGGAGTTGGCCGACACTTCCATGTGACCGACGGATGGCGTTCATAGTTCGGCGTGGAGCAAAGCATCCAGCGGGTGACACGTGGTAGAGCGAGCGCACAGCAAAGGGTCGGCGCGAGGCACGAAGATGCGAGCAAGCAGTTTCACCCCCAAAGAGCTCAACGACGGTTTCGTCGTGGCGATCAACATCGAGGCGAAGCCAGGTGAATCGGAAGAGGTCGCCGCGATCCTGGAGGGTCTAGTTGAGCCCACCATGGCCGAGCCGGGCGTCAAGCTCTTCCTTCCTTATCGATCGCCGACTTCGCCCTCGTCGTTCTTCATCTTCGAGCTCTACGTCGATGAAGCCGGCTGGGGCGCGCATCAGGAGACGGAGCATTTCAAGAAGGCCGTGGCCGAACTCTTGCCGCGCGCGACCAAGCGCGAGCGCGTCCCTTTCATTCCTTACGTGGCCGCGCTGGAGTCTGCCGCCTCGAAATGAAGGGCTTCGCTTCGATTTGAAAACCGTCTCGGCAAGGCGTCGGCCTGATCCCATCTAGAGAAAAGGGTTGGGCGAAGAGGGGGAAGAAAATATCCTTGGTGCCCGCCTTCCGCGCGCATGAGTGGAAATGGTCTTCCTAACCTCTACGTTGCTCTTCCGGCGAAAGCAGGAGTCCAGCGTGAGGTGGGCCTGCGAGAATTGGGATAACGACGTCCTGGACCGAGCCAAGCGTTACCTTCTCACAAAGGGCTTGCACGACCTGTGAGATTTCGCCTTAAACCTTGGCGAATAATTCGCGGACGCTAGGCCACCGATGACGCGCAAGACGAACCCCTCCTATGCCGACCCCGCCTGGTGCGAGGCGCAATACAATCCGCGCGGCGCGGTGCCGAACGCGACCGAGATCTACGCGCGCTGGCCGGTCGAGTCGGCGCGTGTGAAGAACAAGCTTTCCCCTGTCGGGATTCGCTACGGCGCTCATGCGCGGGAAATGTTGGATTTGTATCGCGCGCCCAACGCGCGCGGCTGCCTCGTCTTCTTCCATGGCGGCTATTGGCGCGCCTTCTCGAAGGATGACTTCGCGTTTTTGGCCGAGGCCCTCGTCGAAGCGGGTATCACGGTCGCCATGCCGAGCTATCCCCTCTGTCCAGACGTTTCGCTCGACGCCATTGCCAAAAGCTGTGTGAGCGCGATCGTGAAGTTGTGGCGCGACGCGCTTTCGCCCGCCGAAAGGGCAAGGCTCGTCGTCTGCGGCCATTCGGCGGGCGGCTACCTCACCGGGGCGCTCTTCGCCACCGATTGGGCCGAGCGCGGGCTGTCGCCAACGCCTTTCTGCGGCGGCCTGTCGATCTCTGGCGTCTTCGAGCTCACGCCGCTCGTGAACACGACGATGAACACGGCGATCGGGCTCACCAAGGAGACGGCGCTGGCCTTCAGCCTCGGCGCCTCGTGCCCGCATGTCGCGGCGCCCCTGGTGCTCTGCGTCGGCGAGCAGGAATCCCCTGAATTCCACCGCCAAAGTGCCGAGCTTGCCCGCGCCTGGCCGGAAGTGTGCCGGGCACCGGTCACCATCCCGGGCCGGCATCACTTCGATGTGGTCGAGGAGCTCGGCCGCGCCGGCACGCCCGTGTTCAAGGAGGCGATTTCCCTCCTGGCTTGACCCTTCTGGCGTCGTCTGCCACGAATTTCGCCGATCCGCCGCAGTGTTCGAGGAGAGGCGAAATGAGCCGCGAGGTGTTCATCTGCGAGGGCGTGCGCACGCCGATCGGCCGTTTCGGAGGCGCGCTCGCGCGGCTGCGGGCCGATGATCTGGCGGCCACCCCCATCAAGGCGCTCATGGCGAAGCTGCCGAAGGCCGATTGGGGCAAGCTCGACGAGGTCGTGTATGGCTGCGCCAATCAGGCGGGAGAAGATAACCGCAACGTGGCGCGCATGGCGCTTTTGCTCGCCGGCCTGCCCTACTCGACGCCGGGCTCCACGGTGAACCGCCTCTGCGCCTCGGGGCTCGACGCGGTCGGGCTTGCGGCGCGTGCCATTCGGGCGGGCGAGGCGGATTTCATCATCGCGGGCGGCGTCGAATCGATGTCGCGCGCGCCCTTCGTGATGGGAAAGGCCGAAACCGCCTTCCAGCGCTCGGCGGAAATTTTCGACACCACGATCGGGTGGCGCTTCGTCAATCCGAAGATGCAGGCGAAATACGGCATCGATTCCATGCCCGAGACGGGCGAGAACGTCGCCGAGCTCTTCCAGATCTCGCGCGCCGATCAGGACAAATTCGCCTTGCGCAGCCAGCGGCGCACCGCGAAGGCGCAAGCCGACGGCTTCTTCGATGGCGAGATCATCCCGGTCGAGGTGCCGGCCGGACGGGGCGCGACGACGAGCGTTGCCAAGGACGAGCATCCCCGCGGCTCGACGACGCTCGATGAGCTCGCCAAGCTCAAACCCATTGTGCGCAAGGAGGGTGCGGTGACCGCCGGCAATGCGTCCGGCGTCAATGACGGCGCTTGCGCCCTCATCCTCGCAAGCGAGAGCGCCGTGAGGGAGCATGGTCTTGCGCCAAAAGCTCGGGTGCGCGGCATGGCGGCCGCCGGCGTCGAGCCCCGGATCATGGGCATCGGCCCCGTGCCCGCTACCCATAAGCTTGCCCATCGTCTCGGCTTCAAGCTGGCGGAGATCGACGCCATCGAGCTCAACGAGGCTTTCGCGAGCCAGGCGCTGGCCGTGATCCGTCAATTGCACCTTCCCGATGACGCCGAGCACGTGAACCCGAATGGCGGCGCGATCGCGCTCGGGCATCCGCTCGGAGCTTCGGGCGCGCGTCTTGCGCTCACGCTCACACGCCAGCTCGAGAGGATGGGCGGCACGCTCGGCCTTGCGACCTTGTGCGTCGGCGTCGGCCAGGGTGTCGCGCTTGCGGTGGAACGCGTGCACTGAGCGGGAGAGCCGCGATATCTCAAACGACTTCAACTCTTTTCGGGGATTTGGCGCCGCCAAAAGGCCGAATTCGCGTAAGATGAAGCCGGCCGTGGAATGCACCGGCATTCCGCTCGAGAACGCACGGAGAACGCGAATATGAGGAATCGATGCGCGCGGGTACTGGCGGGAGTGACGATGGCCCTTGCGCTTTGTCCTTCGCTCGCCTTCGCACAGAAGACCAGCGGCAAGGAGGAAGACGGTCCGCCGGCCGTCCAGATCGGCAAGGAGAAGCTCTTTCCGGTCAACACGAATTGGGTGGCCGATTCGCTTGACGGCAAGCAACTATGGAGCGGGCCTGATCGACCTTCGATCTATGTGGACAAGCAGCTTCGCATGAAGGGCTTCGACGGCTGCAACTTTTTCTCGGTGACCGCTTATCCGCTAAAGGCGCAAAAACTCGTCGTCGGCCCGCTCGCGATCGCGAGGCAGAACTGCGGCAACGTCGCGGCCGAGCGTAGCTTCTTGAACGCGGTGCGCGGCGCCAAGGAGTGGGACATGGAGGGGGCGAACACGTTGATCGTCAAAGGGCTTGGCGGAACGGTGCGCTTCGAGCGGGGGCTTTGAGATGCGAAGAACAGAATCTCATTCTTGGCGCCGCCAACCTCTGATATGGGCGGCGGCAATCTTCTTCGGCCTCATCAGTCTTTCCTGCCCGCAGGCGAAGCCTCTCGATGCACCCGATACGATTTTATCGGCTATCCAAGATCGGGGCGCGCGGAACATCGTCGCGGAAATGAACCGCGGCAAGGGGCGCGTCTGGGATAAGGTGCTTGACAAGATAGAAACGGGCGATCGGAAATGGCTCGAGGTAGCTGCTTCGCTGCGCGAAGGCACCGACGCCGGCACTAGTGAAGGTTTGTCCATAGCGGTCGCCCATGCCTTGCTGCATGCGCCGGAACGCGTGCTGGCGATGACCCCGGGCCTCTTCCAGCTCGACGACATCTGCACGATGCCCGACATCGAACCGCCGCTGCCGCTGTACCGCAGCTATATCCTCAAGGCCAAGACCGCGCTGGCGGGTGTGCATCAAGCCGAACTTCGCGAGGTGCGCGATCGATGCGTGGAAGCCTTTGACGCCCTGCCCCCCTCTCCATGAATCCCACCTTCTCGAACCTGACGACCTCGATTTTCGAGGTCATGTCGCGCCTGGCGCGCGAGCATCAGGCCGTCAATCTCGGGCAGGGATTTCCGGATGATCCGGGGCCTGAGGATGTGCGCCGAAAGGCCGCCGAAGCGGTGATCTCGGGTTGGAATCAATATCCTCCGATGATGGGCATCCCCGAGCTTCGCCAGGCAGTCGCCGCTCATTACGCGCATCATCACGGGATCGGCTTCGACCCTGACGCCGAGATCATGATCACCTCGGGCGCGACCGAGGCGATCGCCGGCGCGCTTCTCGCGCTTCTCGCGCCAGGCGACGAGGTGATCCTCTTTCAGCCGATGTACGACGCCTACCTGCCGCTCGTGCGGCGCGCCGGCGGCGTTGCGAAGCTCGTGCGCCTTTCCCCGCCGCATTGGCGCTTCGACGAGGAAATGTTGCGCGAAGCGTTCTCTCCGAAGACCAAGGTCGTGCTGTTCAACAACCCGCTCAATCCGGCAGGCATCGTCTATTCGGCCGAGGATCTCGATCTTCTGGCGCGATTTTGCGCGGAGTTCGACGCCGTCGCGCTTTGCGACGAGGTATGGGAGCATGTGGTTTTCGACAATCACCGACATCTCCCCTTGATCGCTCGCGCGGGAATGCGCGAGCGCACCGTGAAGATCGGCTCGGCCGGCAAGATCTTCTCGCTCACCGGCTGGAAGGTGGGTTTCGTCTGCGCCGCGCCCGCTCTCATGCGCGTGCTCGCGAAAGCGCATCAGTTCATCACCTTCACGACGCCGCCAAATCTGCAGGCAGCGGTCGCCTATGGGCTCGGCAAGGAGGACGGGTATTTCGCCGGCACGCGGCGCGCTTTCGCGGCGAGCCGCGACCGATTTTCCCAAGGGCTTTCGCGCCTGGGATTGAAGGTGCTCCCTTGCGAGGGCACTTACTTCCTCAATCTCGACATCGCGCCCCTGGGCGAGAGCGATGACGTGGAGTTCTGTCAGCGTCTCGTGAAGGAGCGCGGCGTGGCCGCGATCCCGATCTCGGCCTTTTACGAGGAAGCGCCGGTGAAAACCGTGGTGCGCTTTTGCTTTGCCAAGACGGACGCGACGCTCGATGCGGCCCTCGATCGGCTCGGGCGCGGGTTGTGATCTCAGGACCTGCGGCAAGCGAGCACGAGAAGCGCGGCCCTTGACCACGAGCGCGCCTTGGTCGAGAAGCTTGCGCGCGGAGCCCAATCGATGAACGAAGCCGCCAGCATGCAAGATCACGGCGTTTCGCCGCGCCATCGCACCGTCGCGGTCGTTGTCGGCGGCGTGATCGTCGGCGGCGGCGCTCCGATCGTCGTGCAATCAATGACGAACACCGACACGGCCGATGCGGAGGCCACAGCACGGCAGGTGGCGGCGCTCGCGCGCGCGGGCTCCGAGATCGTGCGCATCACCGTCGATCGGGACGAGGCGGCGATCGCCGTGCCGCGCATCCGCGAGCGTCTCTCGAGCATGGGCGTGTCGGTTCCGCTCGTGGGCGATTTCCACTATATCGGCCACAAGCTTTTGGCCGAGCATCCGGCTTGCGCCGAGGCACTCGACAAATACCGCATCAATCCAGGCAATGTGGGCTTTCGCGAGAAGCGGGACCGGCAATTCGGCGCCATCATCGAGATGGCGGCGAAATACGGGAAAACAGTACGCATCGGCGCGAATTGGGGTTCGCTCGATCAAGAGCTCTTGACGCATCTCATGGACGAGAATGCGCGATCGGCGGCGCCCAAACCAGCGCGCGCCGTGACACATGAAGCGATGGTGCAATCCTGCCTTCTCTCGGCGGCGCGGGCCGAGGAGATCGGCCTTTCGCGCGACAGGATCATTCTTTCCGCCAAGGTCTCCGCGGTGCAGGATTTGATTGCCGTCTACCGCATGCTTGCCGCCCGTTCCGATTACGCGCTGCATCTAGGCCTCACCGAGGCCGGGATGGGCTCGAAAGGGATCGTCGCCTCCTCGGCCGCAATGGGCGTGCTGTTGCAGGAAGGCATCGGTGACACGATCCGCGTGTCGCTCACGCCCGAGCCGGGCGGCGACCGCACGCTCGAGGTGAAGGTGGCCCAAGAGCTGCTGCAGACGATGGGCTTTCGCACCTTCGTGCCGCTCGTCGCCGCCTGTCCCGGCTGCGGGCGCACGACCTCGACGGTCTTCCAGGAGCTCGCCAAGGACATCCAGGATTGGATCTCGACTTCAATGCCGGCGTGGAAATCGCGTTATCCAGGTGTCGAGGCGCTCAATGTTGCCGTGATGGGTTGCATCGTGAACGGGCCTGGCGAATCGAAACACGCCGATATCGGCATCTCGCTTCCGGGCACGGGCGAGCAGCCGACGGCTCCGGTTTTCATCGACGGTGCCAAGGCCGCGACCTTGCGCGGGCCGACCCTCGTTAACGACTTCAAAGCGATCGTCGGCGAATATATCGAGCGGCGCTTCGGAAAAGGGGAAAACGATGCCGCTTCGCGCCGCGCCTCTTGAGGCGCCATCGGGCGAGGCTGTCGCCTCGGCGCTGCGCACGCTCGCAGTCGAACGCGAGGGTCTCGAGGCCTTGTCCTTTGCGCTCGCCAGCGATCTCGGCGAGGCACTGAAGCAGGCGGTGGCGCTGATCGGCGGGTCCAAAGGGCGCGTCATCGTTTCCGGCATGGGCAAGTCGGGGCATGTGGGGCGCAAGATCGCCGCGACCCTGTCGTCCACCGGCACCCCCGCCTATTTCGTGCATCCGGCCGAGGCGAGCCATGGCGATCTCGGCATGATCCAGCGCGACGACGTGGTGCTCGCCCTTTCCTGGTCGGGAGAGACGGTCGAACTCGCCGATCTCCTGTCCTATTCTCGACGTTTCCGCATCGGGCTGGTTGCGGTGACTTCGGAACCGGCCTCGACGCTGGCCGGGGAAGCCGACATCGTCCTCCTTCTGCCGAAGGCGCGCGAAGCCTGCCCGAACCGGCTCGCGCCCACCACCTCGACCACGCTCCAGATCGTGCTCGGCGATGCGCTCGCGATCGCGCTTCTCGAGGCGCGCGGCTTTTCGGCGCGCGATTTCCGCGTCTTCCACCCGGGCGGCCAGCTCGGGGCGCAATTGCGCCATGTGCGCGAGGTGATGCATGCGGGCGACGAGTTGCCGCTCGTGCCGGCCGGCGCGACGATTGCCGACGTGATCGCGGTGATCTCGGCCAAGGGATATGGCTGCGCCTTCATGCTCGACGATGACGGCAAGCTCGCCGGCCTCGTCACCGACGGCGATTTGCGCCGCCATGCCGGCCTAGCGCTCGACAGTTCCGCGGCCTCCATCATGACCAAGAATCCGCGTACGGTTTCGCCGGACGCGTTGCTCGCCGACGCGCTCGAGATCATGGAGACGGCCAAGATCAACGTCCTGATCATCGTCGAGGGCGGAAGGCCGATCGGCCTCGTGCATCTCCTCGACCTTTTGCGCAAGGGCGTCGCCTAGCCCTCTTCATTTTTCCCAGGAAAGATCGCAAAGAGCCTCGGCTCTCGATGGTCTTGCCGAGCGCTGGTCGCGATAGGAATGCGAGATGCGCTTTTGCTACTTTCTCACCTTTGAGAACGCTTCGCCCGAGGCGAGGCTCAGTCCTTCGGACAAGGCTGGAATCGCTTCGTTCGTTGCCGCGACGCCGGCGCTCAGCCACGCGGAGATGCACACGCCCGCAACCGCAAGCGACATCTACACGGCCGATGGGCCTTCTCCGCAACTCGCGCTTCAGCTTTACTTCGACGACCTTCTCGAGCTCGAGGCTGCGATCTCGCCGAACGGGTATCTGCTGGCGCTCGCCGACAGATCGGCTTGGCCGAGCCTTTCGGGCGCGAAGGCGACGCAGCAAGCCATGTATGCGCGCCATTTCGAGATTGCGAAAGCGCCGCCGCCGATGCGCCCGCGTTGCAGCTTCCTCGTCCACTATCCGGGACCTGCCGAGGACTTCAACACATGGTTCAATCATTACGTCGCGAGCCATCCGCCGATCATGCGGCGCTTTCCGCAGATCCGGCAGATCGAGATCCTGAGCCGTGTCGATTGGATCGACGCGATGCCGTTCGCGCGTGCGTCGCACATGCAGCGAAACCGCGTGGTCTTCGACAGCCCGGAAGCCTTGACGGCGGCGCTGCAATCTCCGGTGCGCCATGAGATGCGCCAGGATTACCATCGTTTTCCGCCTTTCGCGGGCGGCAGCTTTCACTTCCCCGCCCTCACCGAGACGATAAAGCCGTCGCGCGCTCGTTGAGGCGCCAGCTCACCGAAAGGAGAACCGCTGATGGATCTCAATCTATCCGGCCGTCGCGCGCTCGTGACCGGCGCCTCGAAAGGCATCGGCTTTGCGAGCGCGAAGCTCCTCGCGCAAGAAGGCTGCGATGTCGTGCTCGTCTCGCGCACGAAGCCCGATCTCGAGCGTGCCAAGGCCGAGATCGAAGCCGCCGCCCCAAAGGCGCGCGTCGAGGTCGCGGCCCATGACCTTTCGAAGGACGACGCCGTGCTTGCCCTCGCCGAACGCTTCGGCGAGGTGACCGACATCCTCGTGAACAATGCGGGGGCGATCCCGGGGGGCACGCTCGCCGACATTGGTCAAGCACGCTGGCGCGACGCCTGGGAGCTCAAGCTCTTCGGCTATATCGGCATGACACGCGCGTTCCACGCCAAGATGGCGGCGCGCAAGCGTGGCGTCATCGTGAACGTGATCGGCGCCGCTGGCGAGCGCGTGAGCGCTTCCTACATCGCAGGCTCGACCGCCAATGCGGGTCTCATGGCTTTCACGCGCGCGCTCGGCGCCGCAAGCCCGGCGCACGGCGTGC
>Ga0213876_10000565_pt1 | contig 27605 bp, 26 predicted proteins | sample BarmaccomBMRX_R9_FD_160113 | JGI IMG/M metagenome (GOLD analysis project Ga0213876, IMG submission 160113) | Root-associated microbial communities from Barbacenia macrantha in rupestrian grasslands, the National Park of Serra do Cipo, Brazil - RX_R9 | ecosystem: Host-associated > Plants > Roots... | reverse complement strand
CGCAGGCTGGAAATCGGCTCCGGCGGCATCGACACCGAAATCCGCGGCATGCACAAGCATTACGATTGGCGCGACATCTCCGCCATCGTCTCCGAGTACGGCATCATCGAGGTCAGGACGCAAACCGGCAACGCGTTCCTGGTGCCCGAGCGCGCGTTCGAAAGCGCACATCAGCGCGACGAATTCCTTCAGCAGGCGCGGACGTGGTCCGCGCCTACCTGAGCGCCGCCTCGATGTTCCCGCCGTCGACGGTGATGACCGCGGCGGTCGTCTTCTCGGCATGGGCGAGGTAGACGAAAGCCTCGGCGACTTCGCTGGCATAGACTTCGCGGCCGAGCAGGTTGCCGCTCATGTACTGGTCCTCGCTCACGCCGCGCGCCTTGGACCGTGCGGCCACCATTTCATCCGTGAGCAGGCCCGAGCGGATGCGGTCGGCATTGACGGCATTGGCGCGGATGCCGTCCTTGCCGTGGTCGAGCGCGTATTGGCGCACCAGGAACAGGGTCGCGGCCTTCGGCAGCCCGTAGGGCCCGAAATCCTTGCCCGGGTTCACGGCCTGCTTGCTGGTGTTGAACAGCAGGCAGCCATAGGTGCCCTGCGCGCGCATGATGCGGACCGCCGCCTGCGCGACCGACTGGTGCGCGAAGAAGTTGAGCTCGAACGACTTGCGCAGCACCTCGTCCTCGACCGCGCCGATGTTGCCCTGCCACGCGGCGCCGGCGTTGGAGACGACGATGTCGACTCCGCCGAAGGCCTCGACCACCTTGTCGAAGGCGGCGCGCACGGCGGCCGGATCGGTCACGTCGCACTGGATGGCGAGCGCGTGCTTGTGCACGGCCTTCGCGGCCTTGACCGCCATGTCGTGGTCGCGGTCGAGGATCGCGACCTCCGCGCCCTCCGCGGCCATCGCCTTGGCCGTCGCGGCGCCAATCCCGGAGCCGCCGCCGGTTATGACGCAGACCTGGCGGCTCAACGCCTTCTCGTTCGACTTGCCGAGCTTGGCCTGCTCCAGCGACCAGTATTCGACGTCGAACATATGGGCTTCGGAGATGCAGCGGTATTGGCCGATCGCCTCGGCGTCGGTGATCACCTCGACCGTGTTCTCGGCGATGTCGGCGGCGATGGCGGCGTCCTTGGCCGTGGCGCCGAGCCCGAACAGGCCCACGCCCGGCACCAGCACCACGCGCGGCAGCGGATCGAGCTCTTTCTTCCTCGGCTCCGCGCGCGCGTTGTTGCGCGCGAAATAGTCGTGATAGCGCGCGACGAAAGCGTCGACGGCTTCGCGCACGCCAGCTTTCCAGTCGTCGAGCTTGTGCGCATCCGGCGCGGGCACGATGAGCGGCCAGTTCTTGGTGCGGATGGTATGGTCGGGCGTCACCACGCCTTGGCCGGCATAGCGCGCAAGCTCGGCGCCGTTCACGTAGTCGAGGATCGCGGGCGAGGTGCGGAAGCACAGGATCTGGCGCTTGACCGTGCCGGCCATCGCGTTGCGCTCCAGCGCCACCGCGCCGCGCAGGATCGGCGCGATGTCGGCGACGCGCGCGACATGCTTCGGCAGCGCCGCCTGCGCGCGCGGCTTGCGCTGGCGCGACAGGCGGTCCTCCGCCATCGTCACGAACTCGATCATGCGCTCGTAAGCCTGCTTGGCGCTGTCGCCGACCGTGAAGATGCCGTGCTGCAAAAGCACCAGGCCCTCGACCTTCGGATCGCGGTCGAAGACGTCGGCGACCGACTTGGCCAGCGCGAAGCCCGGGATGGTGTAGGGCACGTAAGCCACGCGGTCGCCATAGACCTCGCGCACCACCGCCTCGCCGCCGGGCTGGTCGGTCAGCGCCAGGACCGCGGTCGAATGGGTGTGGTCGATGAACTTGTGCGGCAGGAAGGCGTGCAGCAGCGTCTCGACCGACGGGTTCGGCGCGGTGGAATCCAGCAGGTTGATGCGCTGGAAGTTGACCATGTCCTCGTCGGCGAGCTTCGGCAGCGCGCGCAGCCGGCGCAGCTCGGCCAGCCTCACGGCCGGCAGGCCCGCGGGCTCGATATTGCCCATGTCCCAGCCCGAGCCCTTGACGCAGATGACTTCGACGTCCTCGCCCAGCATGTCCTTCGCGCCGGTCTTGACCGAGGTATTGCCGCCGCCATGCAGCACCAGCCTGGGATCGGAGCCCAGCAGCCGCGTCGTATAGGTGCGCAGCGCCAGGTCTTCGTTCACGCCCTGAGCGGCGTAGCGACCCACAAAATCTTGTGCCTCGGAGTCAGACCAACGCGACATCATGATCGTTGAATTCCATTCTCAGGAGTTTCCACGGGGAAAAGGCTGCGTAGGCCCGCGGCGCTCGCGGCGCAAGTGCCGCGCTCGGTGATGAAGCCGGTGACGAGGCGGGCCGGCGTGACGTCGAAGCCGGGATTGGCGGCGCCGCTTCCCGGCGCCGCGATCTCGACCGTGGCCAGCCCGCCGCCGGGCAGGCGCCCGGTCATCTTGAGCAGCTCGTCGGCCGAGCGCTCCTCGATCGGGATGTCGCGGCCGCTGCTCAAGGTCCAGTCGATGGTCGAGCTGGGCAGCGCGACGTAGAACGGCACCTGGTTGTCGTGCGCCGCGAGCGCCTTGAGGTAGGTGCCGATCTTGTTGGCGACGTCGCCGTTCGCGGTGACGCGGTCGGTGCCGACGATGCAGAGATCGACCTGCCCCGCCTGCATGTAGTGGCCGCCGGCATTGTCGGCGATGATCGTGTGCCTGACCCCGTGGCTGCCCAGCTCGAAGGCGGTGAGCGAGGCGCCCTGGTTGCGCGGCCGCGTCTCGTCGACCCAGACATGGATCGGGATGCCCGCGTCGTGCGCCATATAGATCGGCGCGAGCGCCGTGCCCCAATCGACGCAGGCGAGCCAGCCCGCGTTGCAATGGGTCAGCACGTTGAGCGCGGCGCCGTTCTTCCTCGCCGCCGCCTCTTGAAGGATCTTGAAGCCGTGCTCGCCGATGGAGCGGCAGACCGCGACGTCCCCGTCGGCGATCCGCGCGGCCTCTTCCCAGGCGAGCCGCGCCCGCTCCTCGCGCGGGCGGTTGCGCAATGCGTCGCACATCCGCTTCAGGGCCCAGCGCAGGTTGATCGCCGTCGGCCGCGTCTCGGCCAGCAGATCGTGCGCGCGGTCCAGCGCCGCGTCGGACGCGTCCTCGCGCATCGCGAGCGCGATGCCGTAGGCCGCGGTCGCCCCGATCAACGGCGCGCCGCGCACGATCATCGCGCGGATCGCATGCGCGGCGTCGTCCAGCGTCTTGAGCTCGAGCGTGACGAACGCGTGCGGCAGCCGCGTCTGGTCGATGATGCCGACCGTGTCGTCGCCCAGCGGCCAGATGGTGCGATAGGGCTTGCCGTCGATCTTCAATTCAATGTCCCTCGAACGCGACCAGCGACGTGACCTCTTTCCCCAGCGCGCGGATCTTGTCGGCGCCGCCGAGCTCGGGAAGGTCGATGACGAAGAGGCAGCCGACGACCTTGGCGCCGGCGCGCTCCAGAAGCTTGATCGCCGCGAAGCAGGTGCCGCCGGTCGCGATCAGGTCGTCGACGACGACGACGTTCTCGCCCGGCTTCACCGCGTCGACGTGGATCTCGACGCGGTCCTTGCCGTATTCCAGGTCGTAGTCCTCGCCCAGCACGGTGTGCGGCAGCTTGCCCTTCTTGCGCACCGGCACGAAGCCGGTGGAGAGCTGGTGCGCGACCGCGCCGCCTAGGATGAACCCGCGCGCCTCGATGCCCGCGACCTTGTCGATGCGCATGCCGGCATAGGGCTGCACCATGGCGTCGACCGCCGCGCGGAAGGCGCGCGGATGGCCCAGAAGCGTGGTCACGTCGCGGAACATCACGCCGGGCTTGGGATAGTCCGGGATCGTGCGGATGACGGATTTGAAGTCCATTTCGGGGGCCTCGTGGGGCTGCGCTCGGAGCGCATACATACGGAGTTTCACACGGATTCCAACCCTTCGCCCCGCATTCGCCACGATCGGCCTCGAGTCTCGCATTGGACGACACGGGCTGGCGCAGATGACGCTTTCGCGGGTTGAAGATTTCGCACTCCCCACGCGGGCCGACGCTTTCCTGTTCGCGCTCAAATCCGGCGTCTTCCGGTTGCGGCGATCGCTACGCGACGCTGTGTCGGGGCCGGCGCGCCTGCCCAGGGCCGGGGCCGGCACCGCCGCCGATGCCTTCCCCTTCGTCGCGGCCGCCTCGCGTACGCCGCTCTGGGCCGAGGTGCCGGCGGCGGAGCGCATCCTCCAGCGCGGCAAGGTGCAGAACCTGCGCGTCGCGGCCCGCCGCCTCGACGGGACCCTGCTGGACGCGGGCGCGGTGTTCAGCTTCTGGAAGCAGATGGGCCGCGCCAGCCCGCGCCGCGGCTTCGCGCAGGGCCGCATGCTGAAGGAAGGCTGCATCGTGCCGGCGACGGGCGGCGGGCTGTGCCAGCTGTCCAACGCGCTCTATGACGTGGCGTTGAAAGCGGACCTCGCCATCCTCGAGCGCCACGCCCATTCGCGCCGCGTCCCGGGCTCCCTGGCCGCGAGCGGACGCGACGCGACGGTGGCGTGGAACTACGTCGACCTGCGCTTCAAGAGCGCGGTGCCGCTGCTGCTGTGCGTGCGGTTGAGCGCGCGCGAGCTGATCGTCGAGCTGAAGTCGCAAACGCCGCGCACGGTCCATGACGTCGCGGCCCTGCCCGATGCGCGGCCGCAAGCCGAGAGCTGCGAGAGCTGCGACCGGACGAGCTGTTTCCGCCACGGCGTCGCCGCGTCGGAGGGCAGGCGCGCGGTGCTGGTCGACGAGGTCTGGCCCGAGTTCGACGCTCACGTGAGCGGCGACTTGCTGTGCCTGCCGATGACCGGGCGGCCGCAATACGGCTGGACCACCGCGAAGTTCGCGCAAGTGAAGACGGCACCCCTCACCACGCTGGCGCGCGGCTTCGCGATGCGGCGCGTCGCCAACGGAGCGAAGCGCCGCGCGCTGGAGCTGGCCACCGCCGAACGCCTCGCGCGCCGTTATGCGGCCGGGCTCGACGCCGATGTGACGGAGCTCGTGATCGCCCAGACCCTCTTGCCCACGCTGTGGCGCGACGGGCATCTGGGCGGGCGAAAATTCTCCGTGCTGATGACGCGCCTGCCCATGGCCGAGATCCAGGCGCGGCTCGACGCGGCGGCGCGGGCGCATCCCGAACGCGCGACGCTGGCCGACTTCCGCGCCGATGCCGCGCTCGAAGCCGAAGCGCTCGCCGCGGCCGACGCGATCGTCACGCCGCATGCGGAGATCGCCGCGCTGTTCGGCGACCGCGCGATCCTGCTCCCTTGGGCGACACCGAAGACAGGTTTCCGCCACGCGCCAGGCTCGCGGCGCATTGCGTTCGCGGGCCCCACCATCGCGCGCAAGGGCGCCTACGAGCTGCGCGACGCGGCCCGCGCGCTCGACCTGGAGGTCGTCCTTCTCGGCAGCGAACTGGAAGGCGCGAAGTTCTGGGCCGGCCTGCGCACCGCGCGCGACATCGGCGAAGGCGTCGCCGCCTTCGTGCAACCGGCGTTCCTGGAGGACCGCCCACGCAAGCTGCTCGCCGCGCTGGCGAGCGGGATACCGGTGATCGCGACGAAGGCTTGCGGATTGCCGGCACAGAATGGGCTCACGCTCGTCGAAGCCGGCAACACCGAAGCGCTGATCAAAGCCGTCCAAACGGCGTTAGGCCGATAAGCCCGCACAGCACGAAATAGGCTCCGATCAGCAGCAGCGCGGCATGGATCGCCGCCGCCGTCCAGAACGTCACGGGATGATCGCGATCTGCCGGGCCGATCGGGAACAGGCCGAACTCACCGCCTTTACGCAGACCTTGCCGTAGATTCCACGCCATCCCCAGCATCATGATCATTCCGAACCAGAACGCGCTGGTGTCGCCCGATGCGATATGCCACCTGCCGTACCCCGCATACGGGAAGTCGAAATCGAGCGGGATGCGCGGCGAATGCACGGCTATTTCTTCAGCACCCGTCCCGCGACCGCATCGAGCTTGGCGAACAGCTTGGGATCACGCTTGTCGGGCGCGGTGATGAAGGCGGTGTCGAGCACGTCGTCGATGCCGGGGGACGGCTTGCGTTCCGGCCCGAGCTTGGGCGCGACCGCCATCACCAGCCTGCGCGCGTTCTCGGCGTTGCCGGTGAGCACCTTGATCACCGTGTCGACGGTGACGTGGTCGTGGTCGGGATGCCAGCAATCGTAGTCGGTGACCATGGCGACGAGCGCGTAGGGCAGCTCGGCCTCGCGCGCCAGCTTGGCCTCGGGCATCGCCGTCATGCCGATGACGCTGCAGCCCCAGGAGCGGTAGAGGTTGCTCTCGGCCAGCGACGAGAACTGCGGACCTTCCATCGCCAGATACGTCCCGCCGACGGCATAGCCGATGCCGATCTCGTCCGCCGCCTGGCTGAGCGCCTTGGACAGCTTCGGGCAGGTCGGATGCGCCATCGAGACGTGGGCCACGAAGCCGGGACCGAAAAAGCTCTTCTCGCGGCTGTGCGTGCGGTCGATGAACTGGTCGACGACCACGAAGGTGCCGGGGCTGAGCTCTTCCTTGAACGAGCCGCAGGCCGAGACCGAGATCACGTCGGTCACGCCGGCGCGCTTCAGCGCGTCGATATTGGCGCGGTAGTTGATGGAAGTCGGCGACTGGATATGGCCGCGGCCATGGCGCGGCAGGAACACCAGCTCGACGCCCTTGAAGGTGCCGAACAGGAGATCGTCGGACGGCGCGCCCCACGGAGTCTCGACGCGCTGCCAGCGCGCATTCTCGAGCCCCGCGATGTCGTAGACGCCGCTGCCGCCGATGATGCCGAGGACTGTCTTGGTCATGGGCGCGCTTCTATCACATCCAGGTGCGAATGAAATCCGTCGTGTTGGGCAGGACGTCGACGCAGGCATGCAGCAGCACGACGAGCGCGAAGCTGCGCGTGCGCGCCCAGAGGACGCCGAACAGGATGCCGATGGGCGACAGCGTTCCGACCGCATAGGCGATCACGCCGGGCAATCCGCCGGCGATCGTGTCGTGCGAGGTATCGGGCCTCAAGTAGAGCCCCGGCACGTGCGCCAGTCCGAACAGGAGCGCGCCGATGACGACGGCGCCGGCTTCGGAGCGCAGGAAGGCCGCGAGCCGCGTCTGCAGCACGGCGCGGAACAGGAACTCCTCGCAGACGCCCGCTTCCAGCGCCATCCAAACGAAGGTCGCCGGGATCGCCCAGGCGAGCGTTGCGGGTGGAAGATGCAGCTCCGCGATGTTCTCGAGGCTGGGCGAAGCCAGCGCCACCAAGCCGATCAGCAGGGCGCCCATCACGACCAGCGTGGCCGGCACGCCGGGTGCGCCGAACCGCGCCTGCACCAGCGGGGCAAGGCGCGCGCCCAGCGCTTTCAACAGCAGCGCCGGAATGGCGACGTGCACGGTCAGTTTCACCGCGAGCATGACGAGCTCGTGCTCGCGCGTGCCGGGCGGGATCGTCTGCTTGATCGTCGTGAACAGGAAGCCCAGCACCACGACCGCATAGATCGCCAGCCACACCATCACGGCGCCGAGCTCGACCGTCGGGCGCGCCACCGCGATAGCGGGCGCGCCGGTCTTGCGCGTCAGCCCCCAGGCGATGGCCGGCAGCACGATGCCGGCCACGACGGCGAGCGGCAGAGCGTCCTCCATGTCGCCGCCATAAGCGACCGCCGCGGCCCACGCCACGGCATAGCCCAACGCCCAGACGATCCAGGAATATCCGCGCATCCAAGCCCCCGCGCCCGTTCAGGGCGAAGGATTAGAGCCACCTCAACGCAATTGCCAGCCCTGCCCTTTGCGCATCAGCAATGCGGGCCGCGGCTTGCCCGTCGGCACGTCGTCATAGACGCCGACCTCGAACGTCGCGTCGTCGCGCCAGCGGCCGCAGACCGACATGCGCTCGTCCTGCCACTCCTGCAGGTATCTGGCGGCAGCCACGTGCCACACGGTCGTCCCGCCGCCGTTCATCTCGTCGACGCGGCAGGTCACGAAACGCGTGCCGTCGGGCGCGTAATGCGGCGGGCCGTCGACGATGTGCTGTTTGCCGTTCGCCATCTCGACGAGCAGGACGTCATAGGCCTCGTATTCTTCCTTCTTGACCACGAAGACGCCATGGCTCGGCAGAAACGCGGCGAGGCTGTAGGACGGACAGGGCTCTTCGTCCGCCACGCATTTGCCGTCGGTGAAGCGCAAGCTCTTGCCGTTGTCCAGCACCAGCACCAGCGCGCGGCCCTCGCGGCGCGCGTGCGGACCGGCGAGCGCCAACGCGTTCTTCTCCACCGGCTTGTTGCTGGCGAGCGACGCCTCGGCATTGGCGATCTGCGCGGCTTCGCCCGCGGGCGAAAGCGCCGCCAGGGACAGGGAAAGGAGGAGCGCGCTAATGCGCGTCCTTCCACACCCGGCGATAGGACAGGAACAGCAAGCCCGACAGCACCAGCATGAAGATCATCACGCCGAAGCCGATGCGGTGGCGCTGCTCGAGCTTGGGATCGGACGCCCAGGTGAGGAACGTCACGACGTCGTGGGCTTCCTGCGCGACGGTCGCCTGGGTGCCGTCGGAATAGGTGACGGCGCCGTCGGTCAAGGGCGGCGGCATGGAGATGTTGCCGCCCGGGAACCACGGATTGAAGTACTTGCCCGTCTGCACCGTGAAGCCGTGCGGCGGCTTGTGGCCGAAGCCGGTCAGGATCGAGAAGACGTAGTTCGGACCGCCGTTGCGCGCCTTGACGATCAAGGACAGGTCGGGCGGCAGCGCGCCGCCGTTGGCGGTGCGCGCGGCTTCCTCGTTCGGGAACGGCGCGGGCATGTGGTCGGCCGGGATGCCGGCGCGCGTCATGCGCTCGCCGCTGGAGTCGTAGGTCTCGCCCTTGTCGTTGGGCTCGGCCGGAACCTTCGCCGCGGCCGCCAGCGCCTTGACCTGCGCCGCGCTGAAGCCGATGCCGCTTTCCCCGCCCAGATCGTGGAACGAGACCCGGTTCAGGCTGTGGCAGGCCGAGCAGACCTCCTTGTAGACCTGATAGCCGCGCTGCACGGCCGCGCGGTCGAACATGCCGAAGGGACCGTCGAACGACCAGGTCTGCGTCTTGGGCGGCAGCGGCTCGCTCAGGTCGACGGGGATGGTGTCCTCGGCCCACACCGTGGGCGCGAAGGCGAGGAGTGCCAGTACGGCGAGCGGAAGGGCTTTCATGATCGTCGTCCTCACTCGGCCGGGCTGAGCACGGGTTGGGAGATGCTGGCGGGAAGCGGCTTGGGCGTCTCGATCAGGCCGAGCAGCGGCATGACCACCCAGAAGAAGCCGAAGTAGTACAGCGTGCCGACGCGCGCCGCCCACACCAGCGGCACCCCGAAGCGCACGGCATCGACGCTCTGCGCGCCGCAATAGCCGAGCACGATGCAGTCCAGGACGAAGATCCAGAAGAACTGCTTCATCATCGGGCGGAACCGCGACGAGCGCACCTTGGACGTGTCGAGCCACGGAATGAAGGCGAGCGTGACGAGCGAGCCCGCCATCACCAGCACGCCGATCAGCTTCTGCGGCACCGAGCGCAGCATCGCGTAATACGGCAGCAGGTACCATTCCGGCACGATGTCGGGCGGCGTCACGACCGGGTTGGCGGGCGTGTAGTTGTCCGGGTTGCCGAAGAAGTCGGGCGCATAGAACACGAAGCCCAGATAAATCAACAGGAACAGCGCCACATAGAACCCGTCCTTGACCGTGTAGTACGGGTGGAACGGCACGGTGTCCTGCGGGCCCTGCACCTCGATACCGAGCGGGTTGTTGTTGCCGGGCACGTGCAGCGCCCAGATGTGCAGGCCCACGACGCCCGCGATCACGAACGGCAGCAGGTAGTGCAGCGAGAAGAAGCGGTTCAAGGTCGGATCGCCAACCGCGTAGCCGCCCCACAGCCAGGTCGCGATCGCGCTGCCCCAATGCGGGGTGACCTGGTCGAGCGCCGAGAAGAAGTTGGTGATCACGGTGGCGCCCCAGAACGACATCTGGCCCCAGGGGAGCACGTAGCCGAAGAAGGCGGTGGCGACCATCAAGAGGTAGAGGATGACGCCCAGGATCCACAGCACCTCGCGCGGCGCCTTGTACGAGCCGTAATAGAGGCCGCGGAACATGTGGATATAGACGGCGATGAAGAAGAACGACGCGCCGTTGGCATGCATGAAGCGGATCAGCCAGCCATAGTTGATGTCGCGCATCATCCGGTCGACCGAGTCGAAGGCCATGTCGGCGTTGGCGACGTAGTGCATCGCCAGCACGATGCCGGTCACGATCTGGACCAGCAGCATCGTGGTCAGGATCGCGCCGAAGGCGTACCAGATGTTCAGGTTACGCGGCGTCGGGAACGACAGCATCGTGTCGTGGGCGAAGCGCGCGAGCGGCAGGCGGGAATCCATCCAGCGCGCGAAACCCGATTTCGGAACGTAGGTCGAGGGACCGGACATGATGGCGCTCCGTTAGCCGACTTTGATGCGCGTGGGAGAGACGTAGGAATAAGGCGGAACCAGAAGGTTCTGCGGCGCGGGCCCTTTGCGGATGCGCCCGGCGGTATCGTATTGCGAGCCATGGCAGTGGCAGAGCCAGCCGCCGAACTCGCCCTGCGGCACCTGCGGCGTCGATACCGTCGGCGTGCAGCCGAGATGCGTGCACACGCCCAAGAGCACGACGTATTCGGCGTGGGCGGCGCGGTTGGCGTCGGTCGCCGGCGCGTCGTCGGGCAAGGCCGAGTTGCGCGCGTAGGGATCGGGCAGGTCGGCGACGTTCACCGCCTTGGCGTCCGCGATCTCCTTGGGCGTGCGGCGGCGCACGAAGAGCGGGTGGCCGCGATACTTGAACACGACCTGCTGGCCGGGCGCGATCGCGCCGATATCGGCCTCGATCGAGGCCAGCGCCAGGACCGAGGCGCTGGGGTTCATCTGGTCGATGAACGGCCAGGCGGCCAGGCCCGCGCCGACGGCGGCGACGGCTCCGGTGGCGATGTAGATGAAGTCGCGTCGAGTGGGTTCGTCGGCTGTCGTGGCAGACACGGTGTGCACCTATGCAAGGGGAAACGGGAGACGGTGCCGCGCCTTCCCCCAGCGCGACCGCGCGTAAAATAGAGAGTCGACCCTTCAAGGTCTTGCGGCATCCTGCCGCAGAAAAGCCAGGAATTCCGGGCGATTCGGGCTTAAGGCGGCGGCGCTCCGCCTCCGCGCCCGGCCGCCTGGCTGGTTTACGGCTTGGCCGCCCCGCCCTGCTTGTAGACCTTGCCCGCCTTCATCACGAACTGGACGCGCTCGAGCTCGGTCACGTCCGCCAAGGGATCGCCGGAAACCGCCACGATATCGGCATAGCGGCCGGGCGCCACCGCGCCGATGTCCTTCGAATCGCCGATCAGGTCGGCGGCGTTGTGGGTGGCGGCCATGATGGCGTCGATGGGCGTCATGCCGGCATCGACCATCAGCGCGAACTCCCTGGCATTGGTGCCGTGCGGGGCCAGCCCCTGGTCGGTGCCGAAGGCGATCTTCACCCCGGCCTTATAGGCGTTGGAGAGATTGGCCTTGATGCGCGGCCCGACCATCAGCGCCTTGGCGGCCGAGGACGGGTTGAGCTGCTCGGGATGGTTCTTGGCGACGTCGACCACGGTCTGCGCCACCAGCATGGTCGGCACCAGATAGGTCCCGTGCTTCTTCAGGATGGCGTAGGACTGCTCGTCGGCGAACGAGCCGTGCTCGATCGAATCGACGCCGAGCTCGGCCGCGTGCTCGATGGCCTGCTTGCCGTGGGCGTGGGCCGCGACCTTCATGCCGAGGCCATGCGCGGTCTTGACGACCGCCTCGATCTCGTCGTCGGCCATGAGCTGGGCGTTGGGGTCGTCGGCGATGGAGAGCACGCCGCCCGAGGGCATGATCTTGATCAGGTCGGCGCCCATGCGGTGCAGCTTGCGCACGGCGCGGCGCGCGCTGTCGGGGCCGTCGATGACCCAGTCGGTCCAGCCTTCATGGGAAAGCTGCGGATCGAAGCCGTTGGCCGGATCGCCATGGCCGCCGGTCGGGCCCAAGGGCGGGCCGGCGACGAAGAGGCGCGGACCTGCGACCGCGCCCTTGGCGATGGCCTTCTTGAGCGCGATGACGACCATCGGATCGGCACCGACGTCGCGCACGGTGGTGAAGCCTGCCATCAAGGTGCGCTCGGCATTGCCGACCGACAGGAAAGCGTCGTCGAAGGCGGTGCGGGTGACGGCCTCGGCGATCGGGTTGCCGCCGTCGAAGGTCGAGGTGATGTGGTCGTGGCAGTCGATCAGCCCGGGCAGCACGGTCGAATTCGAAAGGTCGATCACCTGCGCGCCGGCGGGCCCGTCGACGAAGCCCTGCTCCACGCTCGCGATGCGGTCATCATGGATCAGGATCGAGACCTGGCCGCGCGGCGCCTTCGACACGCCGTCGATCAGCCGGCCGGCATGGATGACGACGTCGCCGGCAAAGACCGGCGCCGCGCTCACGAGCAGCGCGGCAGCGATGATGCTGACCTTCATGATACTCCCCCTCAACATTCCAGGACGGAGAGATACCCCTCGCGGCCATAATCCAGCAAGGACCGGTCGCGGGTCATCACCGTGAAGCCGTATTGGCGCGCGGTGGCCGCGATGATGCGGTCGGCGGGGTCGGTTTCGATCAACCCGGGAAGAAAGGCCGATTCCAGAAGAAGCTCGGCGGACATTTGCGCGAGCGCGATTTGCGGGCGCGCCAGCAAAAGTTCCAGCCAACGTTGCGGCGCGTGTGGGGACCGAAAGCGCCGCTTCCGCGCCGAGGTGCCGATCTCCAACGCGGTGATCGGCGAGACGAAGACTTTTTCACCGCGATCCGATGCTTCGTCGACGGCTTCGACGGCTTCGGCGCGCATCCATTCGTCGTTCATGATCCAGATGCAGGCGCAGGTATCCAGCAGGATCGCGCCGCGCTTCATCGCTTCTTCCCGAACCACAGATCGGCTTTGCGCTCGAGGCTGGCGTCCCAAGCGGCAAGCTCTTCCTTGCTCAACGACGGCTTGGTCAGATCCCAGTCAGGATCGATCCAGAACGTGCCTTTCAAGGCGCCGAACAACGGCGAGCGGCGCGGCTTCTTTTCGCCCTCCTCCGCAGGTTTGAACTCCGGCGCGTCCTCGGCCATGCCCCCCGCATACGCCGCGGCCTGCTTTGGCCGGGCCATCACCTTCCGCACGAACACCACCCGACGTCCCTTGAGGTCGACCTCGGCGGTCTCGAAGCCGGCGTCGAGCCAGACCTTGGTCATCACGTTGTTGCCGGGGTTGTTGCTCCACCAGGCGCGGGAGTGCTGAGATTTTGCGGGCAGCTCGACGCCCGTGACATGCTCGACCTCCGCGAAGCTCATGGGGACGCGGTCGGCGGTCTGGCGGCGCAGGTAGGGGCCGAGTGGGTCATACTTGCTTACCATCAGTAAGTGTATACCTATACCGTTACGAGTGTCAAACATGCGCCTCGCCCTTTACGAGCCGGACATCGCCCAGAACGCGGCCACGATCATCCGGCTCTGCGCCTGCCTGGGCGTGGGCGCCGACATCGTCGAGCCTTGCGGATTTGTGTTCTCCGACAAAGGCTTCCGCCGCGCAGGGATGGATTATCTGGAGATGGCCGAGGTCGTGCGGCACGACTCCTGGGCCACGTTCCAGACGGCCGGACGTTCGGCGGCCGGGCGGCTGGTCCTGCTGACGACCAAGGCAGCCCGCGCCTATACCGATTTCGCCTTCCAGCCGTCCGATACCCTGCTGCTCGGCCGCGAGAGCGCGGGCGTGCCGGAGGCTGTCCACGCGGCGGCCGACGCCCGGCTGCTGATCCCGATGCGTCCCGGCGCCAGATCGGTCAATGTGGCGCTGGCCGCCGCCATGGTACTGGGGGAGGCGTTGAGACAGACGAACGGATTCCCCCAAAGCATGACCCACCAGGCATGACCACGGCAGACGACCGCAAAGCCCGCGCCAAAGCCTGGTTCGAGGAGCTGCGCGACCGCATCTGCGCCGCGTTCGAGGCGATCGAGGACGACTACCACGGCCCGCTGGCCGACCGCCCGCCGGGCCGCTTCGTCCGCAAACCCTGGACCCGCGAAGACGGCAGCGATGGCGGCGTGATCAGCGTCCTGCGCGGCGGGCGGGTGTTCGAGAAGATCGGCGTGATGACCTCGACGCGGCTGGACGGCATGCTCTCGCCCGAGTTCGCCAAGACCATCCCCGGAGCCGAGAAGGACCCGCGCTTCTGGTCGAGCAGCATTTCGCTGGTGGCGCACCTGCAGAGCCCGCGCGTTCCCGCGGTGCATATGAACACGCGTCATTTCATGGCGGCGCAATCCTGGTTCGGCGGCGGCGCCGACTTGACGCCGATGGTCCCCAACGACGTGGACACGCGCGATTTCCACGCCGCTTTGAAGCGGGCCTGCGACGCCCACGGCGCGGACTACTACACCCGCTTCAAGGCCTGGTGCGACGAGTACTTCTATCTCCCGCACCGCGGCGAGCCCCGGGGCGTGGGCGGGATTTTCTATGACCGGCTCGATTCCGGCGACTGGGAGGCCGATTTCGCCTTCACCCGCGCGGTGGGACTCGCATTTCTCGAGGTCTATCCCCAAATCGTCAGAAGGCGGATGTCCGAAACCTGGACGGAAGCCGAACGCGAGCATCAACTGGTCCGGCGCGGCCGCTATGTGGAGTTCAACCTCTTGCACGACCGCGGCACCCAGTTCGGCCTGAAGACCGGCGGCAATGTCGAGGCGATCCTGATGTCCCTGCCCCCCGAAGCCCGCTGGCCCTGAGGTCGATTTGCCCTTCCTCGAACAGATCCAGGGCTACCTCGCGGCGCACAACGCGATCTTCGCGCTGCTGCAGGTGATCCTGATCGACATCGTCATGGCCGGCGACAACGCGGTCGTGATCGGCATGGCGGCGGCGCGCCTGCCCAAGTCGCTGCGCCACAAGGTGATCTTCTGGGGCTTGGCCGCGGCGGTGGTGCTGCGCGTCATCATGGCGACGATCACGGTGGAGTTGTTCGGCTTCGTGCCCCTGCGCGTCGTCGGCGGCATCCTGCTGCTCTGGGTCGCGTGGCGTCTCTATCGAGACGTGCGTCAGGCGGGCAGGCACGGCCACGAGCACGGCGACGAAGAGGCCGCCTGCGAGGCCAAGCTCAGCGCGCTGGGCGGCAGCGACATCGTCATGCGCCGCGCCATCATGCAGATCACCATCGCCGACATCTCGATGTCGCTCGACAACGTGCTCGCGGTCGCGGGGGTCGCCATCCATCACGTCTGGGTTCTGGCGGTCGGATTGATGCTGTCGATCGGGCTGATGGGCGTCGCCGCCAACCTGGTCGCCAAGCTGCTCAACCGGCATCCCTGGATCAGCTATGCCGGCGTGTTCATCGTGCTCTATGTCGCCAGCTCGATGATCTACAACGGCGGCATGATGATGGTCACCGGTCCCTAGAATCCGCTGGCGCCCACAACCGTCGGCGCATTGAGCACCGAACAATCTTCGATTTAGATGCGCCGGGTTCGTACGGGGCGAGTGTACGATGGCGGACAATCCGAACACTTTCATGAGCGCGTGGGGATATCAGAACTACCGCGAGCAGCAGGTGCTGTTCGTCGGAAGCGTGCAGGACCTGACCAAGATCGCGCTGCCGGGCGGCGGCACCGCGAACGACTGGATGCAATCGCTCGCCACAGGGCCGTCCACCTGGGTCGCGTGCTATCGCGACGCCGACTGGGACGGCGGCTGGTCGAGCGGCACCGACGGCACCTGCATCGTCAGCCCGGGCGCGATCTATATCGGCCCCAACACCGCCATCCCCGATCTCGAGGCGTTCTACGACGGCGAGGGCAACCTCGTGAACAAAACCATCTCGAGCATCTGGATGTGGCGCGAGGAGCCGGCGGGCTGGCCCGGCGCCACGGCGGATACCCAGCCCCTGAACTCGGGCGACGGCACCAAGCCGACGCCGATCCTCACCGACCTGTCGTCCGGCTCTCCCAACAAGGTGCTGAAAGCGATCCTCGGCGGATTGGTGGCGCCGATCCCGGGCCTCGGCGCCTTCGTCAAGGTGCTGCTGAACGTAGCCTGGTCGATGCAGAAGCCGTCGGACGACGACGTCTGGCGCGCGATGCAGCGCTGGGTCGTGAACCTCACCTACGATTTCGGCATCGCCTGGGCCGCCGCCGTCGATCAGAACGGCATCGCGGGCATCTTCAACCTGCTGGCCAAGATCGAGCGCGAATGCGACGCCGGGCAGACCGAGATCGCCAAGCTCGATTTCAATTTCCTCATCGACACGCTGCTCGCCGTCAGCCTGCCGCGCTTCACCAACGTGTCGTCGAAGGCGGCGGCGGCGAACGCGGCCGGCACGCTCGACTACATCTCGGTGTTCGGCACCCTGGCGCTGGGAATCCTGAGAGCGAACTATCTCTATTGCAAAGAGATCTACGGCAGCGACGCGATGAAGGAGATGAACCTCGATCTCCTGCGCAGCCAGATCACGGCACTGCGCCGCGCGGTCGCGATCGGCGTGGAGGCGGCGAAGGAGCTGCGCCGCTCCAGGATCGAGATCATCAAGAGCGGCGGCCAGATGCCGATCGACTATCACACCGCCTGGCAGGGCCATCCCGAGGACAGCACCGACCATGCGCAGCTGAGCGTCGACTACTACATCGAGAACTATGTCGACCCGACCAGCGACGCGCTGTTCGATCCCTATCTCGAGATCGCCGATCTGTGGACCTATTTCGACCTCGACAACGTATCGGCCAAGCCGAACGCCTCGCCGGTCGCGACCGCGCCCAAGCAGGTCAAGATGGGCGCCTGGGGCGGCAACAACGTCTATTTCAACCAGATGGACAAACAGGGCTTTGCCTTCGCCTCCTTCGACGTGAAGGCGCCAAGTCCGTCGCGCGTCACCGGCCTGACGCTGCACGGCGCCGGCGGCCTCGAGATCGCGATCGACGGCGCCGCGCCGACGAAGATCGGCCACACGGCTTCGGGCGGGCCGGTCTTCGCGCAGCCCAAGGACGGCGCCATCACGGCCGCGTTCGGGACCTGGGAGAGCCACCTCGTCTCGGGAACATCGGGCTTCGAAAGCATCGTGCTGCGCGGCAACTACGCCGCCGACGACGGCCGCGGCACCGCCGCCTACGATCGCGGCTGCTTCCTCGACGGCAAGGCGGGCGAAGGCGGGTTGTATTTCTTCGCCAACGGTCCCGACGGCAGCGACTCGGTGTTGAGCGGCGTCTTCGGCTTCACGACCGGCGGCACGATCAGCGCGCTCGGCTTCTATTGGACGTATCTGCGCGCGCAGATGCGCACCGGCTATCGGGAGTGGACGCCTCTCAAGAAAGCCTGAGCAGCACCGCGGTCGCGTCGTCGCTGGTCTTGAAACGCGGGAACTTGCGGCCTTCGGCGTCGCCGCTCTCGATGGCGCGCAGCTCGGCGCCGAGCGCCTCCAGCCCCTTGTCGTGCGCCGCGGCGACCAGGCTTTCCGCGTCATAGGCGCCGTAGTCGCAGGCGAGCGCCAGGAACCCGTCGCTGGCCAGCAGCACCAGGGTGCCCGGCGGCGCCGCGACCGCCTTCGCGCGCACATGCTCGGCCGCCTTGGTGTCGGGGCCGAAGAGCCAGCCGCCCTTCTCGGTGTTGACCGTGTCGCGCGCGGCGCGCAGCGCGGAGAGGAATTGCGGCCGCGCCGCGGCCGCCGCGGGCGCCAGCCCCTTCGCGTCGGCCAGCATCTTCACGCGCTTGGCCTCGGCGGCGCGCTTGTCGAAGGCCTCGCCGACGATCTCGGCCGCCTCTCCGGGACGTTTCACCAGCGCCGCGCAATCGCCGAACCACAAGGCCTCGAAACCGCCGGCCCGCGCCCCGACCAGCATCATCGAGGCGTAAGGGTTCTCGTGGTTGCGCTTGGGCGGACGGCGGCGCAAGCCGTGGAATGACCTCTCAGCGTCGGCGAGCGCGTGCTTCAGCGCGTCGCGCACATGCGCGCCGTCGTTGCAATGCGCCATCAGGCGGCGCGCCGCGAAGCGCGCCAGCCACGCCGCATCGCTCTCGCCCGGCACCAGCGACTCCGAAAGGTTGGTCGCGCCGTCGAGCACCACAGCGGCGCCCGCCGTCTGTCCCCAGGCATCGTCGTTCGGCTTGGCGGGATGGCCGGGGATCGAGAGCGCGTCGAGGAAATGGAGCTGCATCGTCACACCAATGCCTGCACGACGGCCTTGAGCCGCTCGGCGAGCGAGAATTCGTCGTCGGTGAAATCGCTCTCGACCCACCACTCCTCGACCTCGGCCAGCACTTGGCCCACCAGCGGGCCGTGCGGCACGCCCGCGTTCAGAACGTTGCCGCCGGTCAGCGGGAAGCGCGGCCGCTGCCACGAGTCCGCCAGCGCCAGCAGCGCGCGCCACTGGATGAAGTTGGATGCCTTGGGGTCTTCCGCCCATCTCAGGAACACGCGATCCTTGAAGCGCTTCGGCCCCAGCCGGTAGAGCAGCCGCCGCACGTCCTTGATCGAGAGATAGGAGACGATCTTCTCTTTCGCTTCGGCGAGGTCGTCGAGGCGCTCGCCTTGCGCGTTCGACAGCCGCAAGGTCTTGCCCCCGCCCAGCGCCGCCAGCCGCAGCACCGGATCGGGCGCGAAGAAATTGTCGGCATCGATCGCAACCAGCTTTTCCAAACGCGCGAGATCGAGCGCGCCGGGCAGCACGATGGCGAGGATCCCGGTCGCCGCCATCGCGCGCAAGGACGGCATCGGATCGGCGGCCTCGAGCAGGCGCAGCATCTCCTTCTGCACGCGCTCGGCGGACAGGCCTTCGAGGCCGTCCCTTTCCGCCGCCGCGGCCTGCAGCGCGTCGTGGTCGATCTCGCCCTTGCCGTACCAGGCATGGAAGCGGAACAGGCGCAGGATGCGCAAGAAATCCTCGCGGATGCGCGTCGCCGCGTCGCCGACGAAGCGCACGCGTCCGGCCTTCAGGTCGTCGACCCCGCCGACCGTGTCGAGCACCTCGCCCGACGCATCGGCATAGAGCGCGTTCATCGTGAAGTCGCGGCGCCGGGCGTCCTCGGCCCAGTCGCCGGTGAAGGCGACGACCGCATGGCGTCCGTCGGTCTCGACATCGCGGCGGAGCGTCGTGACCTCGAAGGGCTTGCCGTTCGCGACCGCGGTGACGGTGCCGTGGGCGAGGCCTGTCGGCACGGCCTTGATGCCCTTGGCTTCGAGGCGCGCGGTCACCGCATCCGGCGCGAGCGGCGTCGCGATGTCGATGTCGGTCACGGCCGAGCCCAGCAGCGCATTGCGCACGCAGCCGCCGACGAATCGCGCCTCGCCCAAAGCGCCCATCACCGCCGCCGTCTCGGGCGCGGTCATCCAGGCATTGCGTTGAGGATCGAGCTTCATGCCGTCATCCGCTCCGCGAAGTTCGCCAGCATCGCCGCGGTCGCGCCCCATATATAATGTCCATGATAGCGGAAGGCGTAGTAATGGCGCAGGCGTCCTTTCCATTCCGTTTGATTTTTTTGCCGGTTGGCGGGATCGAGCAAAAAAGACAACGGCACCTCGAACACCTCGGCCACCTCGTTGGTGTCCGGCGCCAGCACGAAGCCCTCGCGCAAAAGGCCGACCACGGGCAGGATGGCGAACCCCGTCCCCGTCTCATAGGCGTCCAGAAACCCCGCCACGGTGATGAAATCCGGCGCGATGCCGGTCTCTTCCTGGGTCTCGCGCAGCGCAGTGAAGATCAGCGATTCGTCGTCGGGGTTCGACCGGCCGCCGGGGAAGCTCACCTGCCCCGCGTGACGGGCGAGCTTGGCGCTGCGCTCGGTGAAGAGCACGCTGGGCTCGTCGCGCAGCACGATGGGCAGCAGGACCGCCGCCGGGATCAGGCTCACCGCCGTCTCGGGCCGGTTCTGCGGGTCGAGATCGTAGTCGCTCCGCTTCGGGCGCAGCGGCAGGTCGGGCGCCTCGGCCAGGAGCCTCGGCCGCAGTCCTTCAAGTGTGACGTTCACGGGGCGCGGCCTATCGCAAAGAACACGCCGCCGCTCCACACGCCCAGCCGGCCGTCTTCCACGACCGAAAGATCGACCAGGCGATAGAACACCGCGCGCGCGATCTTGGCCTCGAGCCCGCGGCGCACATGCACATAGGGCGCGGGCTCCTCGGTGACCGGATCGATCTCGACGCGGATGGGATTGTCCGGGCCGGCGGCGGTCTCGTCGCCCACATTCGTCGTGAAGGTCAGCACCTGGTCGGCGCCGGAGCCCGCGACGTCCATCAGGACCGCCAGGAAGGGTGCGTCCTCGATCGCGATGCGCATCTTCTCGGCCGGGGTGACGAGGACGTAATCCGCGCCGTCTTTCCTTAATATCGTCGAGAACAGGCGGACCAGCTCCTTGCGTCCGATCGGGGTGCCATCGTGGTACCAGGTGCCGTCGCGGGCGATGCGGATGTCGATGTCGCCGCAATGCGCCGGATTCCATTTCTCGACCGGCGGAAGCGTGCGACCGGACGCCGCTTCGCGCTGCAGCTCCGCAAGCCCAAAAGGGAATCCGCCGCTCATTTCCGCGTGTTTGCCTTGTTGCCCGGGGCCCGGCGGGGTACATAACCCGCTGTCCCACGGAAGTCCGGCATGAACGATAACGCGACACTCGACCAGGACGCCACCCGCCAGGCGGTGGCGATGGCGGAGCGCGCGGCCGACACGTTCAAGCGCGCGCGCGAGGCCGTGTCCCAGGTCATCTTCGGCCAGGACCAGGTGATCGAGCAGACCTTGGTGACTTTGCTGGCCGGCGGCCACGGCCTGCTCATCGGCGTGCCGGGCCTTGCCAAGACGCGGCTGGTCGAGACGCTGGGCATCGTGCTGGGCCTGGACTGGAAGCGCATCCAGTTCACCCCCGACCTGATGCCCGCCGACATCATCGGCTCGGAGGTGCTGGAGGAGGACGGCGGCAAGCGCAGCTTCCGCTTCATCAAGGGTCCGGTCTTCACCCAGCTGTTGATGGCGGACGAGATCAACCGCGCCAGCCCCCGCACGCAATCCGCATTGCTGCAATCGATGCAGGAGCGGCAGGTGACCGTGGCCGGCACCCGCTACGACCTTCCCACGCCGTTCCACGTGCTCGCGACCCAGAACCCGCTCGAGCAGGAAGGCACCTATCCCCTGCCCGAGGCGCAGCTCGACCGGTTCCTGCTGCAGATCGACGTCGGCTATCCCGACAAGGACGCCGAGAAGCGCATGCTGCTCGCCACCACCTTCGGCAACGAGACGGCGCCCATGCGCATCTCCACGCCCGCCGACCTCCTGGAAGCGCAGCAGATCGTGCGCCACATCCCCGTCGGCGAGAAGGTCGTCGATTCGATCCTGCGGCTCGTGCGCGGCGCGCGTCCCGATGCCGAAGGCCCGAAGGACATCCGCGACGCCATCGCCTGGGCGCCCGGCCCGCGCGCGAGCCAGGCCTTCATGCTCGCGGTGCGCGCGCGCGCGCTGATCGACGGACGGCTCGCGCCTTCGACCGACGACGTGGTCGCGCTGGCCGCGCCCATCCTGCGCCACCGCATGGCGCTCAGCTTCTCCGCGCGCGCCGAAGGGATGACGCTGTCCGGCGTCATAGACCGCCTGTGCCGGGACCTTCTTTGATCTCCACGCGCAGCGTGTTCCAGGACGAAGCGGAAGCGCTTTCTGCCGCGCTGCCCCCCTTGATGGTCGATGCCGAGCGCCTGGCCTCGGCCGTCAGCCTCGGCATCCACGGACGCCGCAAGGCCGGCATGGGGGAGAGCTTCTGGCAGTTCCGCCGCTTCCGCGCCGAGGATCCGTCGACCGCCGTCGACTGGCGCCAGTCCGCCAAGTCGCAGCATCTCTTCGTGCGCGAGCGCGAATGGGAAGTGGCGCAGTCGGTGTGGTTCTGGCGCGACGGCTCGCCGGGCATGGACTTCAAGTCCGGCGCGGTCAGCAAGCGCGACCGCGCCAGCCTGTTGTCGCTGGCGCTCGCATCCGCTTTGGTGCGCGGCGGCGAGCGCGTGGCGCTGCTCGGCCCGCCCTTCCCGCCGGCAAGCTCGCGCGCGCAGGTGCGCCGCATGGGCTTCACGCTGGCGGGCAACGAGCGGACCGCGCCGCTGCCGCCCGATGCGCATGTCACGCGCAACGCGCAGTTCGTCTGGCTGAGCGATTTCCTCTCGCCGGTCGTGAAGATCGAAGCGGTGCTGCGCCGCCTCGCGCAATCGGGCTTGGGCGGATATCTCGTGCACATCGTCGATCCGGCGGAAGAGGATTTTCCGTACGAAGGCCGCACGCGCTTCGAAGCGCCGGGCGAGGAGCTGCGCGAGACGCTGGGCCGCGCCGAGACCGTGGCGCCCGCCTATCGCGCGCGGTTCAAGGCGCATGCCGAGACGGTCGCGCTTCTCGCCGGCAAGCTCGGCTGGTCGTATCTCGCGCACCGCACCGACCGCTCGCCGCAGACCGCGCTTGTCGCGCTCTATGCCGAGATGAGCGGCGCCAGGCATTCGCGGATGTAGCCGATGGGACTGTTGTCGCAATTGAGCTTCGGCGCGCCGTGGATCCTGATCGGGCTGGTGCTGCTGCCCGCGATCTGGTTCCTGCTGCGCGTCACGCCGCCGTCGCCCAAGCGTGTCGTCTTCCCGCCGCTCAGGTTGCTGCTGGGCTTGAAAGACACCGAAGAGACGCCGGCGCGCACGCCGCCGTGGCTGCTGCTGCTGCGCATGATCGCGGCGGCGGCGGTCGTCCTGGCCCTTGCCGAGCCGCTGCTGGGACAATCCGCCAAGATCGAAGGCAAGGGTCCGGTCATCCTGTTCGTCGACAACGGCTGGACCGCGGCGCATGGCTGGGACAAGCGCCAGGCCACGATCGCCGACACCTTGCGCGGCGCCGCCCATGACGGGCGCGCCGTCGCCATCGTGGCCACCGCCGACATCCCCGACACCAGCCTGCTCGATGCGGGCGAAGCCTCGCGCCGCGCCGGCGACCTGGCGCCGCAGCCCTGGTCCGGCGACCGCTTGCGCGCGCTCGCCGCGCTTCGGAAAACGCGCTTCGCCGACACGCCGCAAATCCTGTGGCTGAGCGACGGGCTGGAGGACGGCCATGCGCGCGCCGTCGCCGACGGACTGGCGCGCATCGGCAAGCTGAAGGTCTATGCAACCGCGACGACGGCGCTGGCGCTGATGCCCGTCAAGAGCGTCGCCAACGGCTTCGCGGTCGAGGTTCAGCGCGCAGGCAGCGGAGGCACGCGCGAAGGAAACGTCGAGACGCAAGGCAATCACGGCGAGATTCTCTCGACCGCCCATTTCCGCATCGACGACGGCAAGACCGCGGCGGCCGCGAAGATCACCTTGCCGCTGCAGGTCAGGAACGAGATGGCGCGCCTCGCCATAGCGGGCGAGGACTCGGCGGGCGCGGTACAGCTTCTGGACTCCGGCGCGCCGCGCCGCTCCATCGGCCTCGTCGCCGCCAACAACATCGAAGGCGAGCAGCCGCTGCTCTCCGACACCTTTTACCTCGAGCGCGCGCTGCAGCCTTATGCCGATCTGCACAAGGGCAACATCTCGCGCCTGCTGGACGATCACGTGAGCGTGCTGGCGCTGGCCGACATCGGGCGCGTCACCGGCGCCGACCACGACCGCGTCGCCAAGTTCGTGAACGACGGGGGCCTGCTGATCCGCTTCGCCGGCGAGCGCATGACCGGCGAGGTGGACGACCTGATCCCCGTGAAGCTGCGTGTCGGCGGACGCTATCTGGGCGGCTCGCTGGCCTGGGCCGAGCCGCAGCATCTGGCGCCTTTCTCGGACTCGAGCCCGTTCGGCGGCCTGTCCGTTCCGGACGACGTGACGGTGTCGCGCCAGGTGCTCGCCGAGCCGTCGATCCAGCTCTCCGACCGCACCTGGGCACGGCTCGCCGACGGCACGCCGCTCGTCACCGCCGAGCAGCGCGGCAAGGGCTGGATCGTGCTGTTCCACATCACCGCGAGTCCGGCCTGGTCGTCGCTGCCGCTGTCGGGGCTCTATGTCGACATGCTCAAGCGGCTGCTGATGCTGGCGAGCGGCATCCATCCGGGCGAGATGACGAGCGCCGCCACCCTGCCGGCGCTGTCCGCGCTCGACGGCTTCGGGCGGCTGCACAATCCGCAAGCCGACGTGCTGCCGATCAAGGCGTCCGAGCTCGCGCGCACCGTGCCGTCGCGCGCCCATCCGCCGGGCCTCTATGGCGCGGCCGGCGCGGCCTTCGCGCTCAACCTCGTGAACGCACAGACGCAGCTGCTCCCCATGGGCGAGGTCGGCGTGCCGCTGGAGCTCTACGCCCGCGGCGGCGTGATCGCGCTGGAGCCGCCGCTGCTGGCGCTGGCGATGATGTTGATCCTGATCGACGCGCTGATCTCGCTCGGGCTTCGCGGCTTTCTTCCCGTTCTGCGCACCGCGGCCATCGCGCTTGCGATCGTCCATGCCAGCGATGCGCGCGCCGACGACGCCTTCGACCTCAAGGCCGCGCTCGACACGCGCCTAGCCTATGTGCAGACCGGCCTTCCCGACATCGACGCGATGAGCCGCGCGGGGCTGACGGGCCTCGGCAACGCGCTCAAGGCGCGCACGTCCTACACGCCGCAGGACCCCGTCGGCGTCGACGTGGCGAAGGACGACTTGAGCTTCTTCCCGCTGCTCTATTGGCCGATGGACCCGCGCGAGAAGGAGCTCAGCCCCCAAGCGATCTCGAAGATCGGCGACTATATGCGCAGCGGCGGCACCATCCTGTTCGACACGCGCGACCTCACGCTCGGCGCTGTGCGCGGGCCGACATCGCCCGGCGAGCAGACGCTGCGGCGCCTGCTCTCCAAGCTCGACATGCCGCCGCTCGAGCCGGTGCCGTCCGACCACGTGCTGACCAAGACGTTCTATCTGCTGCGCGACTTCCCCGGGCGCTGGGACGGCGGCAAGGTCTGGGTCGAGGCGCTGCCGCCCGCGCAGCCCGGCCAGGTCAGCCCGGCGCGCGGCGGCGACGGCGTCTCGCCCGTCATCATCGGCGGCAACGACTGGGCCGCGGCCTGGGCGGTCGACGCCAACGGCCAGCCCGTCGTCGACGTCGTGCCCGGCGGCGGACGCCAGCGCGAGATGGCGATCCGCTTCGGCGTGAACCTGGTGATGTATGCGCTGACCGGCAACTACAAGGCCGACCAGGTGCATGTGCCTGCTCTGCTGCAGCGATTGGGGCACTGACCTTGGCCACCACCATCGACTTCGCGCCTTACGTTCCGCTCATGGCCCTGTGGGCCGCGATCGCCGTTTCGCTGTTGCTGACCGTCTATGCGCTGCTCAGGCGCGCGCGCGGCGCCTGGGCGCGCGGCCTTGCCTTCGCCGCCGCCGTCGTGGTGCTCGCCGATCCGCTGATCGTGCACGAGACGCGCGAGCCCTTGAACGACGTCGCCGTCATCGTCGTCGACCGCTCGCAGAGCATGGGCATCGAGACGCGCAAGTCCGATGCCGAGAAGGCGCGCGTCGCGATCCGCAAACAGCTCGCGGCCGAGAAGGGCCTCGACGTCCGCGAGACCGGCGTCGCCACCCAGACCACCGGCGAGGACAACGGCACCCAGCTCTTTGCGGCATTGAACGCGGCATTGGCCGACGTGCCGCCCGAGCGCGTCGCGGGCGCGATCCTGATCACCGACGGCGAAGTCCACGACGCGCCCAAGAAGAGCCAGATCAAGGCACCGATCCATGCGCTGATCGCCGGACGCCGCAACGAGCGCGACCGCAAGCTCACCATCGTCGATGCCGCGCGTTTCGCCATTGTCGGCCAGGATGCGGAGATCGTGCTGCGCGTCGACGACTTCGGCGGTGCCCAATCTTCCAGCATTGCAGGCCCTGCGGACGTGACGGTGCGCGTCGACGGCCGCGACCTTGGCAGCCGCACCGTGCCCGTCGGCCGCAACGCGACGATCCACGTGCCGGTGGCCCATGGCGGCGAGAACGTCATCGAGCTCGAGGCCAGGCCCGGTCCCGCCGAGCTCACCTTGCAGAACAACCGCGCCGTGGTGGCGGTGAGCGGCGTGCGCGACCGGTTGCGCGTGCTGCTGGTCAGCGGCGAGCCGCATGCGGGCGAGCGCGTATGGCGCAACCTGCTCAAGGCCGATCCGTCGGTCGACCTGGTGCACTTCACCATTCTGCGCCCGCCGGACAAGCAGGACTTCACGCCCATCGACGAGCTGTCGCTGATCGCTTTCCCGACGCGCGAGCTGTTCGCCGAGAAGCTCGACCAGTTCGACCTGGTGATCTTCGACCGCTATCGCGAGCGCGGCATCCTTCCGCTCGCCTACTTCGAGAACATCGCAGGCTATGTCGACAACGGCGGCGCGCTGCTGGTCTCGGCCGGGCCGGAGTTCTCGGAACCCACCAGCATCTACCGCACGCCGCTCGCCTCCGTGCTGCCCGCAGCACCCACCGGCGACATCGTCGCGCAGGGCTTCAAGCCGGTCGTGACGCCGCAGGGCGAGGCGCATCCGGTGACGCGCGACCTGCCCGGCGCCAATTCGGGCTCGACGCCGCCGAGCTGGGGCCGCTGGTTCCGCATGATCGGCGCCAACAAGATCACGGGCGAGACGGTGATGTCGGGGCCGGGCGACCGCCCGCTGCTGGTTCTCGACAACATCGGCAAGGGCCGCGTTGCCGAGCTGCTGTCGGATCACGCCTGGCTGTGGGCGCGCGGCTTCGAGGGCGGCGGGCCGCAAGCCGAACTGCTGCGCCGGTTGGCGCATTGGCTGATGAAGGAGCCCGAGCTGGAAGAGGAACGCCTGTCGGCGCAGGTCACGGGCGGCGTCGTCAACATCGAGCGGCGCACCATGGCCGAGACGGCGCCGCCGGTGGAGCTGACCTTCCCGTCGGGCAGGCATCAGACCATCAACCCGACCAAAGCCGCGCCGGGGCTGTGGCGGGCGAGCGTCAAGGCCGACGAGCTCGGCCTCTATCGTCTGACCGACGGCAAGCTCGCGGCCGTCGCCGCGGCGGGACCGCTGAACCCGAAAGAGGTCGCCGACATGCGCGCGACCGATACGATCTTGAAGCCCGCCGCATCGACGCACTGGCTGGTCGACGGGATGCCCCGCATCCGCCGCATCGGCGCGGCCGACACCGCGAGCGGCGACGACTGGATCGGGTTGCGCGCCAACCGCGCCTATCGCGTCATCGCGGTCGAGCAGCAGCCTCTGCTGCCCGTATGGGCGGCGCTGCTGCTGCTGATCGGGACGCTGCTGTTCGCCTGGCGGATGGAAGGGCGCTAACTAACTCAGCGCCGAACCAACCCCAGCACCAGGTTCACCACCGCGATGCCGACGGCGAAGGTGAGCACATAGGCGAGCAGCATGATCATCGGCATGCCCAGGAAATTGTGCCAGTCGGTGGTGGCATAGGCGGCGGCGTTCTGCTTGCCGAGCGTCACCATGCGCACATAGCCGAGAAGCGCGAAAGCCAGAAGCGCGATGAGCGTGGTGTTCATCAGCGACTCCATGCCTTGCATCATGAAGCCCGCCGCGAGCAGGACCA
>Ga0213876_10000564_pt1 | contig 27658 bp, 30 predicted proteins | sample BarmaccomBMRX_R9_FD_160113 | JGI IMG/M metagenome (GOLD analysis project Ga0213876, IMG submission 160113) | Root-associated microbial communities from Barbacenia macrantha in rupestrian grasslands, the National Park of Serra do Cipo, Brazil - RX_R9 | ecosystem: Host-associated > Plants > Roots... | reverse complement strand
CGGTGCCGTCGCGCAACACCCACAATACGGTGCTGGAGATCGTCTGGACGCTGGTGCCGGTGCTGATCCTGGTCGCGATCGCGGTTCCCTCGATCCGCCTCCTCGCCCACCAATATTCGCCGCCCAAGCCGGACGTGACGATCAAGGTCACCGGCAACCAATGGTATTGGACCTATTCCTACCCCGACAATGGCGGGTTCGAGATTGTCTCCAACATGCTGTCGGACGCCGACGCCAAGAAGCGCGGGGAGCCCCGCCTGCTCGCTGTCGACGAGCGCATGGTGGTGCCCGCGGGCGCGACGGTGAAGCTGATCGTCACGTCCGCCGACGTCATCCATTCGTTCGGCGTCCCCTCCTTCTGGGTGAAGATGGACGCGGTGCCGGGCCGGCTCAACGAGACCTGGTTCAAGGTCGACAAGCCCGGCGTCTATTACGGCGCCTGCTACGAGCTGTGCGGCGCGCGCCACCCGTTCATGCCGATTGCCGTCGATGTCGTCCCGCCGGCGCAATTCGCTGCCTGGGTCGCCTCGAAGGGCGGCACGATGCCCGGCCAGAAGAAGCCGACCTCGCCCGACGCGACGCAGAATTCGCCGATCAGCAACCCGGCCGCTGCCGCGGGCGCGACCACTGCCCCCGGCGGCGGCACTTCGGCCACGCCGACCCCCACCAACGTCTCTGCTGGAACCGCCGCTGCCACGGCCACCAACCAGAGCCAGGCCCATTCCAGCCGCGGACAATAAGATGACCGACACCACCGCCAATGCCGCCCATTTCCATGCGCATGACGCGCATGACGCGCACCACGATGCCGATCACAAGCCCGGCTTCTTCGCGCGCTGGTTCATGTCGACGAACCACAAGGATATCGGCACGCTCTACCTGATCTTCGCGATCATCGCCGGCATCATCGGCGGCACGATCTCGGGGCTGATGCGGCTCGAGCTGATGCACCCGGGCGTCCAGTATCTCCACACCTGGGCCGGGGCGCATGCGACCCAGGACGAGGCGACCCACCTGTGGAACGTGCTGGTGACGGCGCACGGCCTCATCATGGTCTTCTTCATGGTCATGCCGGCGATGATCGGCGGCTTCGGCAACTGGTTCGTGCCGCTGATGATCGGCGCGCCGGACATGGCCTTCCCGCGCATGAACAACATCAGCTTCTGGCTGCTCGTCCCGGCCTTCCTGCTGCTGCTCGGCTCGACCCAGGTCTCCGGCGGCACCGGCAACGGCGCGGGAGTCGGCTGGACCGTCTACGCGCCGCTCTCGACCTCGGGGTCGAGCGGACCGGCGGTGGACATGGCGATCTTCTCGCTCCACCTCGCCGGCGCCTCGTCGATCCTCGGCGCGATCAACTTCATCACCACCATCTTCAACATGCGCGCGCCCGGCATGACGCTGCACAAGATGCCGCTGTTCGTCTGGTCGATCCTCGTCACCGTCTTCCTGCTGCTGCTCGCCCTCCCGGTCCTCGCCGGTGCGATCACCATGCTGCTCACGGACCGCAATTTCGGCACCCACTTCTTCGACGCGGCGGGCGGCGGCGATCCGGTCCTCTACCAGCACCTCTTCTGGTTCTTCGGCCACCCGGAGGTGTACATCATGATCCTGCCGGGCTTCGGCATGATCAGCCAGATCGTCGCGACCTTCAGCCGCAAGCCGGTGTTCGGCTATCTCGGCATGGCCTATGCCATGGTCGCGATCGGCGTCATCGGCTTCGTCGTCTGGGCCCACCACATGTTCACGGTCGGCATGGATGTGAACACCAAGATGTACTTCACCGCGGCGACGATGGTCATCGCGGTGCCGACGGGCATCAAGATCTTCTCCTGGATCGCGACGATGTGGGGCGGCTCGATCAGCTTCGAGACGCCGATGCTGTGGGCCCTGGGCTTCATCTTCATGTTCACGGTCGGCGGCGTCACCGGCGTCGTCCTCGCCAACGGCGGCGTCGATATCGCCTTCCAGGACACCTACTATGTGGTGGCGCACTTCCACTACGTGCTGTCGCTCGGCGCCGTCTTCTCCCTGTTCGCCGGCTTCTATTACTGGTTCGGGAAGATGTCCGGCCGAATGTACAACGAGGTGCTCGGCCAGATCCATTTCTGGCTGTTCTTCATCGGCGTGAACATCCTGTTCTTCCCGATGCACTTCCTCGGCATGGAGGGGATGCAGCGCCGCATCTCCGATTACGCCGACGCCTACGCGCACTGGAACTACGTCGCGTCGATGGGCTTCATGGTGGTCGCGACCAGCATGATCTTCTTCTTCGTCAACGTGCTCTGGTCGCTCGCCGCCGGCCGCAAGGCGCCGGACAATCCATGGGGCGAAGGCGCGACGACGCTTGAATGGACCCTTTCGAGCCCGCCGCCCTTCCACCAGTTCGAGACCCTGCCGCGCATCGACTGACGAGGCTCGCTCTTGCTTCGCGAGCAGGTTGTGACTACATGTGGTCACAATCTGCTGCGGAGATGCAACCATGGCGCTCAAGTTGTCGGTGAGAGAGGCGAAGTCCCGCTTTGCCGAAGCAACAGCAGCGGCGGCGCGCGGCGAGCGCGTGGTGATCACGAAGCATGGTAAGCCGTTCGTCGAGGTAGTTCCCGCGCGCCGAAAGGGCGGGGTCGATTTCGAGAAGATGGCCGAGATTCGCGCGGAACTGGGTCTCGAAGGCGTGACGCTTACTCTACCTGACAATTTCGACGATCCGGCATTCAGCCGTCGGGTGCTCGGGCTTGAAGATTGAGGCTGCTCCTCGACACCCATTTCCTCGTCTGGGTCGCAGCCGACGTCCGTAGGATAACGCCGCACGAGCGTGCGATCCTCAGCGATGAAGACGTTGAGATTGTCTGCTCGACCGTGTCGCTATGGGAACTCCGCCTTAAGTGGCAAACGGTTTCGCTTTCAGGCGAACGCAAGGGACCTATCGCACCAGACGTTCTCCTGGGAGTTGCTCAGCGCGCTGGATGGACCATTCTCCCTCTAACGCCGGAGCACGCGGTCACGACTCTGGAGGTACCTGTCGCGCACAAGGATCCCTTCGACGAATTGCTGCTCGTCCAAGCGCAGGTGGAGGGGGTGCGCTTCCTGACTCGCGATGAGGCGTTGGTGGGTCATCCGCTCGCCTACCGCTGAGGACCTCACGGCGCGGCTTCCGCTCGTGCGTTCTTGCACCTATAGGGGCCCCCGATTCATGTCTGCCGCCGCCGAGCTCTCCACGCCCCTCCCCGCCGACTGGCGGGACTTCCTCGCGCTCACCAAGCCGCGGGTGATGAGCCTCGTCGTGTTCACCGGGCTGTGCGGCATGCTCGCCGCGGACGTGCCGGCGCATCCGGTGATCGGCTTCACCGCGATCCTGTGCATCGCACTCGGCGCCGGCGCGGCCGCTGCGCTCAACATGTGGTACGAGGCGGACCTCGACGCCAGGATGAAGCGCACCGCCAGGCGGCCGATCCCGGCCGGACGGATGGACCGCCAGGCGGCGCTCCACTTCGGCGTCGGCCTCGCCTGCTTCTCGGTGATCCTGATGGAGCTGGCCGTGAACCGGGTCGCCGCCGCCGTGCTCGCCGTCTCGATCCTTTTCTACGTACTGGTCTACACGATCTGGCTGAAGCGGCGGACGCCCCAGAACATCGTCATCGGCGGCGCCGCGGGGGCGTTCCCGCCGGTGATCGGCTGGGCCGCGGCGACGGGCGACGTGACCTTGCTTCCCGTCCTCCTCTTCCTGCTCATCTTCCTGTGGACGCCGCCGCATTTCTGGGCGCTGTCGCTGTTCGTGCGGTCCGATTATGCGGCGGCCGGGGTGCCGATGCTGCCGGTCGTCGCCGGCGAGCGGACGACGCGCCAGCACATCCTCCTCTACACGCTGCCGATGGGCGCGAGCGCGATCGCGCCGTGGCCGCTCGGGCTCGCCGGCGCCTTCTACGGCATCGTCGCGAGCGCCTTCAGCCTCGTCTTCGTCGGCATCGCCGTGCAGGTGTGGCGGAACCGGGCGACCGAGCCCGCCGCGATGAAGCCGGAGAAACGGCTCTTCGCTTTCTCGATCCTCTACCTCTTCGCGCTGTTCGGCGCGCTCGTCGCCGACCGAATGTGGCTGGCGTGACCGACCCCCGCGACGAGGAGCTCCGCCGCCGCCAGAAGAGCCGGGCGATCGTCATGGCGGTGCTGCTCGCCGCCTTCGTGGTGCTGGTCTACGCCATCACTATCGCCAAGATGACGATCAACCGGTGACGGCGGCGGCGGGGATCGCGGCGCGGAGAAACGGCTGGACGGCCGCGATCATGGCGCTCGTCGCCGCGGCGATGGTCGGCCTCGCCTTCGCCAGCGTGCCGCTCTATCGCGTCTTCTGCCAGGTGACCGGATTCGACGGGACGCCGGGGCGGGCGGTCGGCAAGCAGGCGCCGGGCGTGGTCGCGGGAAAGACCGTCTCCGTCCGGTTCGACGGCAATGTCGCGCCGGCCTTGCCGTGGCGGTTCGGCCCCGAGAAGACCACGCAGATCGTGCCGATCGGGGGCCGCCAGATCGCCTTCTTCACCGCCCGCAACCTCACCGCGCGACCCGTGACCGGCCGCGCCAGCTTCAACGTCACGCCCACCCAGGCCGCGAAATATTTCAGCAAGATCCAATGCTTCTGCTTCACCGAGCAAACCCTGAAGCCGGGCGAGGAAGCCCGCATGCCGGTGATCTTCTACGTCGACCCGGCGTTCACGAAGGATCCCGACACGAAGGACATCAGCGAGATCACCTTGAGCTACACCTTTTACCCGGTGGACGGGCCCCAGGGGCGAAGCTAGAGACGCGTCGGAAAAGCCGCAGAGGACGAGATGGCCGGAGCGAAGAACCACCAGTATCACATCCTGGCCCCGAGCCCGTGGCCGCTCATCGGCGCCTTCGCGGCGCTGGCGCTGACCGGCGGCGGGGTAATGTGGATGCACGCCATCCCCGGCGGCACTCCGGTGCTGCTGCTCGGCGCCCTCGGCGTGCTGGCGACGATGTTCCTCTGGTGGTCGGACGTCATCAAGGAGGCCCACCAGGGCGACCATACGCCGATCGTCCAGCTCCACCTGCGCTACGGCATGATCCTGTTCATCGCCTCGGAGGTGATGTTCTTCGTCGCCTGGTTCTGGGCCTGGTTCGACAGCTCGCTCTTTCCGTCCAGCGTCGACGCGATCGGCGGCGTCTGGCCGCCCAAGGGCATGGAGGTGCTGAACCCGTTCGGCTTCCCGCTCCTCAACACGCTGATCCTGCTCTGCTCGGGCACCACGGTGACGTGGGCGCACCACGCCCTCATCCACGGCGACCGCCGCGGCCTCGTCAACGGCCTGATCCTCACCATCCTGCTCGGCATGCTGTTCACCAGCATCCAGGCCTGGGAATATGCCCACGCGCCGTTCGCCTTCAAGCAGAACGTCTATACGTCGGCCTTCTTCATGGCGACCGGCTTCCACGGCGCCCACGTCATCATCGGCACCATCTTCCTGATCGTCTGCCTGATCCGGGCCAAGCGGGGCGACTTCACGCCGCGCCAGCATTTCGGCTTCGAGGCGGCCGCCTGGTACTGGCACTTCGTCGACGTGGTGTGGCTGTTCCTGTTCATCTGCGTCTACGTCTGGGGCGGCTGGGGCGCGCCGGTCTCGGGGTGACCGGGCCAATCTCGTCATCCCGGCGAAAGCCGGGATCTCGTGGAGAAAGGCTGTGACTTTCCGACCTGAGGTCCCGGCTTCCGCCGGGACGACGGATATGCCCGCGGCCCTCGCCGCGCTGCGCGGCCTCTGCCCCCGCTGCGGCGCCACGACGCTGTTCAAGGGCCTGGCGAGCTTCGCGCCGCGCTGCCGCGCCTGCGGGCTCGATTATTCGAGCTTCAACGTCGGCGACGGCCCCGCCGCCTTCCTGATCTTCATCGTCGGCGGCCTCGTCGTGCTGCTCGCCATCATCGTCGAGCTCAGGTTCAGCCCGCCTTTCTGGGTGCACATCCTCCTCTGGCTGCCGCTCACCACCTTGCTGGTGGTCGGCCTCCTCCGCTTCGCCAAGGGACTGCTCCTCATCCTCGAGTACCGGAACCGCGCCCGCGAGGGCCGGATCGACCGCGACGCATGAGGCGGGTGCCGATCGTCGCGACCGCGCTGGTGACGCTCGCCGTTGCCGCGATGATCGCGCTCGGCATCTGGCAGCTGCGCCGCTCGGCGTGGAAGACGGCGCTCATCGCCACCTACGAGGCGAACCGCTCGAAGCCGCCGGTCGCCTGGCCGGCCTTGCTCCCCAAGGACGACAGCCAGCTCGTCTACCGCCGCGCCACGGGCTTTTGCCTGCAGCCCGTCGCCTGGCGCGAGATGATCGGCCACAACGCCAAGGGGGAGCCGGGCTGGAGCCACATCGCCTCCTGCCGCACCGGCGGCGGCGAGGGCCCGGGCATGGAGGTCGACGTCGGCTGGTCGGCGCAGACCGGAACCCCGCGCTGGCAAGGCGGCGCGGTCGCCGGCACCATCGTTCCGGATCGCAAGCACCGCATCCGCCTCGTCGCCGACCGGCCGGCGCCAGGGCTGCAGCGCAGCGTCCCGACCTCGCCGCAGGACGTCCCGAACAACCATTTCGCCTACGCGATCCAATGGTTCCTGTTCGCGCTCACTGCCGTCATCATCTACGCCTTTGCCTTGCGGCGCCGCCGGCGGGATACGGCGCCGTCCGGTTGAACGGCCGGGGCGGGTGGCCTAAATGGCGACGCTCCTCATGCAGCTCACCATCCTCCCCAACGGCTTCAAGGTCGCCAGCCGGCAAATGCCGGGACTCGAAACCGCCGCCGTCGGCCTCTATGCGGAAGCCGGCGCGCGCCACGAGCCGCGGCGGCTCAATGGTATCGCGCACCTGTTCGAACATATGGTCTTCAAGGGCGCCGGCGGCCGCTCGGCGCGGGAGATCAGCGAGGCGATCGAGGACGTCGGCGGCGAGCTGAACGCCGCCACCGACCGCGACGGCACCAGCTTCACCGCCTCGGTGATGGCCGAGCATGTGCCGCTCGGCGTGTCGCTGATCGCCGATCTCGTCCAGCGCCCGCACTTCGCCGCCGGCGACCTCGCCCGCGAGAAGGAGGTCGTCCTCCAGGAGCTTGGCGAGGCGCGCGACACCCCGTCGGACATCATCTTCGACGACCTCTGGTCGGCCGCCTTCGACAACCAGCCGCTCGGCCGCCCGGTGCTCGGCGACGAAGACAGCATCGCGGCGATCGGCGTCGCGGATCTCCACGACTGGCGCGGCGCCCGCTACCGCGCCGGCAGCCTCGCGCTCGTCGCCGCCGGCAAGGTCGACCATGACGCGCTGGTCGCCCTCGCCGACACTCACTTCGCCGATCTCGTCGACGGCACGATCGAGGATCCGGCCCCGGCCCACTTCACCGGCGGTACCCGCGTCAGCCGCATGGCGAGCGAGCAGGCGCACCTCACCCTGGCATTTCCCGGCCCGGCGCAGCGCGATCCCGGCTATTTCGCGGCGCGCCTCTTCGCGGACGCCGTCGGCGGCGGCATGTCGTCGCGCCTGTTCCAGCAGGTGCGCGAGGAGCGCGGGCTCGCCTATTCGGTCTACGCCTCGCTCCAGCCTTATGCCGACACCGGCATCTTCTACGCCTATGCGGCGACGGCGCGGCGCGAATCGGCGTCGGCGGCGCAGCTCATCGAAGACGTGATCGCCGAGGCGGCCGAGACGGTGACGCAGCGCGAGCTGGACCGGGTGCGGACCCAGTCGCGGGCCGGACTGCTCATGTCGATGGAGAGCCCCTGGGGACAGGCCCATTATGTCGCGCGCCAGCTTTCCGTCTGGGGGCGTCTGGTCGAGCCAGCCGAAGTGCTCGCCGCGCTCGACGCGGTGACGCTGGACGACCTCCGCGCCGCGGGCGCCCGCATGCTTGCCGGCCCCCGTGCGAGGGCGACGATCGGCTTCCCCGCCGTCCGCGCGGCATGACCCTTTCGTCGCTGGTCGCGGAGCCGTGGGCCGATTACGGCCTCGTCGACTCCGGCCACGGTCGCAAGCTCGAGCGTTACGGTCGCTACCGCTTCATCCGGCCGGAGCCGCAGGCGATGTGGGTCCCCGCTTCGGCGGACTGGGACGCGGACGGCGAGTTCGTCCCGGGCTCGGACGAGGAGGGGGGCGGGCGCTGGCGCTTCGACAAGCCGGTGCCGCGCGGGGGTTGGGAGCTCGGCTGGGAGGAGGTCCGCTTCCGCGCCCAGGCGACGCCGTTCCGCCATCTTGGCTTCTTTCCCGACATGGCGCCGCAATGGGCGTGGATGCGCGAACGGCTGGGTGAGGGCCCTTCGACAGGCTCAGGACAGGCGGCGGAGGCGCTCAACCTGTTCGGCTATACCGGCGTCGGCACGCTGGCGATGAGCGCCGCCGGCGCGCGTCTCACCCACGTCGATGCGTCCAGGAAGGCCGTCGAGGCCGGCAAGGACAACGCCCGCCTTTCGGGCATGGCCGACCGCCCGATCCGCTGGATGATCGACGACGCGGCCAAGTTCACGGCGCGCGAGGTGCGTCGCGGGCGCCGCTACGACGGCATCATTCTCGATCCGCCCAAATATGGGCGGGGCCCGGACGGGGAGATCTGGCGGCTGGAGGAAGGCCTTCCCGGGCTCATCGCGGATTGCCGCCGCCTGCTCGACGCCGACAGCCGCTTCCTCGTGCTGACCGTCTACGCCGTCCGGATGTCGGCCTTGGCCATCGGCGAGCTCGTCCGCCAGGCCCTCGCCGATCTTCCCGGGCGAGTCGAATGCGGCGACATGGCGGTCCGCGAGGAAGCGCGCGGCCTCCTCCTTCCCACCGCCATCTTCGCCCGCTGGAGCCGCTAGTCGCGGACGGCCCGCATCGCGGCCCCGGCTGCGAAGGGCGCGATCGCGACGAGCAGCAGGGACGCCGCCGCGAGCAGCTTGGCCGCGCCCATCGCGCCGCCTTGCCCGGTCATGCCGGCGCCGAAGATCAGGATCGGCACGGCGAGCGGCAGCATGAGCAGGCCGGCCAGCGCCCCGGTGGTCCGGAGCCCCGCGGTCAGCGCCGCGACGATGAGGCTGAGGGCGGCGAGGCCGGGGGTGCCGGCGAGAAGGCCGAGCTCGAGCCGGGCGAGGAGGTCGCCCGGCAGCTTCATCAGCGCCGCGGCGGGGAGCGCCGCGAGCATCAGCGGCGGCCCGAAGGCCAGCCAATGGCCGAGGAGCTTGGCGACCGCGACAAGCTCCTCGCCGATGCCGCGCACCGCGAGCTGGTCGAGGATCCCGGCCGTCCGGTCGGGCTCGACCAGCCGGTCGACCGGCAGCAGCGCGGCCAGCAGCGCCGCCATCCACAAGGCGCCCCCGCCGGTGCGGGCGAGGAGCGGCGCGTCCGGCCCGACGGCGAATGGAAACAAGGTCGCGACGAGGAGGAAGAAGACGAGCGGCAGCACGGCGCTGCCGCCGCTCGCGGCGAGGCGCAGCTCGCGCAGGAGCAGCGCCGTCACAGCGTCACCCGCTTCGCCCCGTCGAGGGGGAGCGGCTGGTGGGAGGCGGCGAGGATCGCGCCGCCGCCGCGGCGGTGGGCGTCGATCGCCGCCGCCAGCCGCGCCTCGCCGTCGGCGTCGAGGCCGTTGGCCGGTTCGTCGAGCAGCCAGAGCGGCGCGCCGGCGGCGACCACCCGCGCCAGCGCCGCCCGCTTGCGCTGTCCGGTCGAGAGCATCCGCACCGGCACGGCGGCGAGCGGGACGAGGCCCATCGCGGCGAGAGCGGCTTGCGGATCGCCGCCGTCGAGGCGGCTCCAGAAGCCGAGCGCGCGCGCGAGCGGCAGCTTCGGGTCCAGCGCCAGCGACTCGTCGGCCAGCGCGCCGCCGCCGCTGCGCTCCACGGTGCCGGCGGCGGCGCGGAGCAGTCCCGCGGCGACACGGATCAGGCTCGACTTGCCGGCGCCGTTCGGGCCGGTGACGAGCGCCGCCTCGCCCGGCTCCAGCGCCAGGTCGAGGCCCTCGAACAGCAGCCGCCCGCCCCGCAGGCAGGCGACGCCCTCCATGCGCAGCAGCGGCGCGCCGCTCACCCGGCGGCGTCCTCAATCGCGTGCATGTCGGCGTCGGAGAAGCCGAAATGGTGGCCGACCTCGTGGACGATGACGTGGGTGACGAGGGCCTCCAGGCCGACTCCCGTCTCCGCCCATTCATGCAGCAGCGGCAGGCGGTAGAGGTGGATCATCGCCGGCATCCGCCCCGAATCCATCGACGATTGCTCGCCGATCGGGCGGCCGGTGTAGAGGCCGGTGAGGTCGAGCGAATCCTCGACGCCGAGCTGGTCGAGCACCTCCTCCTCGGGCCAGTCGTCGACGCGGAGCACGACGCCCGCGAGGTGGCGGCGGAAGGGCTCGGGCATGGCGGCGATCGCCCGGTCGGCGAGCCGCTCGATGTCCGCCGCCGTGGGCGCGAAGGTTGTGCTTGCCGCCATCGGCGAACGGCATAATGGGAGGAGGCGATGGAGAAAAGGACGCCGCTCGCCGACGCGGACCGCGAAGCCGCGCTGAAGGACCTCCCCGGCTGGAGCTACGACCCGCACGCGCGGGCGATCCGCCGCCACTTCGTCTTCGCCAACTTCGCCGAGGCGTTCGCCTTCATGACCCGCGTCGCGCTGGCGGCCGAGAAGATGGATCATCATCCGGACTGGTCCAACGGCTGGAACAAGGTCGACGTCGCCCTCTCCACCCACAGCGCCGGCGGCGTCACCGTCCTCGACCTCGCCCTCGCCCGCCTCTGCGATGCGGCCGCCGTGTCCTCGCCGGCGCCGCCGCCCAAGTGAGCGCCTTTCCAGCGCATGCGGAGCGGTGGCCGAGCGGTCGAAGGGCTCGCCTGGAAAGTCGAGCATAAGCAAAACCGTATCGAGGCGGCGAGCCGGAGCCGCGCGCAGTGCGGCGGAGACGGGCGCGCGCAGCGCGTTCAATCCCTCCCGCTTTCCCGACGCGCCTTGCCCTGACGCGCGACGGCGACTAGATCGCCGCCTTCCAGAGCATGCGGAGCGGTGGCCGAGTGGTCGAAGGCGCTCGCCTGGAAAGTGAGTATACGGCAAAACCGTATCGAGGGTTCGAATCCCTCCCGCTCCGCCAGCCGCTCCTCCACCCGTTGTTGACCGGCGCCGCGGGCGCTACCGGGGCGGCATGGGACGGGACGATCCGCAGCTCGAGCAGGCCGAACGCCGCCTGCTGCACGCCTTCCTCGCCGGCACGGCGCAGCGGGCGCCGGACGCGGTCGCGATCGACGTTCCCGCCGGGCGCGGCCGGCCGGAGCGGCAGGTGCTGCGCTATGGCGAGCTGGACGCCGGCTCCGACCGGCTGGCGCGGCACCTCGCGCCCCTGCTCGCACCGGAGGCGATCGTGCCGCTGCTGCTGCCGCGGACCTCGCCGCTGCTTCACGTGGCGCAGCTGGCGGTGTTGAAGGCGGGCGGCGCTTTCACCTGCCTCGATCCCTCCTTCCCGACGGAGCGGATGCGGGAGATCCTCGCCGATGCGGACGCCACGCTCGTGCTCGCCGACCATGCCGGCCTCGCCCGCCTGTCCACGCTGGACGCCGAAGGGCTCCGGCTGCTCGACCCCGGCGACCTCCTCGCCACCGAGCCGCCCGCCGGGCCCCTTCCGGAGATCGCGCCCGAGCGGCTCGCCTACGTCATCTACACGTCGGGGACGACCGGCCGGCCGAAAGGGGTGATGATCGAGCATCGCAGCATCGCCAACCTTGTCCACTGCGACATCGCCGAGTTCGGCCTGACGCCCGCCGACCGGGTCGTGCAGGGCTCGTCGCCGGCTTACGATTCGTTCCTTGAGGAGACGTGGCTCGCCTTCGCGGCGGGGGCGACCCTGCTGGTCATGGACGATGACACGGCGCGGCTGGGCCCGGACCTCGTCGCTTGGCTGGACGCAAAGCGGGCGACCGTCTTCTGCCCGCCGCCGACGCTGCTGCGCAGCACCGGCTGCCGCAACCCGGCGGAGGCGCTGCCGGACCTGCGCCTCCTCTATGTCGGCGGCGAGGCGCTTCCGGACGACGTCGCCGACCTGTGGGCGCAAGGGCGGCGCCTCGTGAACGGCTACGGGCCGACCGAATGCGCGGTGACCTGCATCCGCACCGACATCCGGCCGGACGAGCCGGTGACCATCGGCCGGCCGGTGCCCGGCATGGCGGCCTGGGTGCTGGACGAGCATCTCGCTTCGGTGCCGGACGGCGGGCGCGGCGAATTGTGCCTCAGCGGGATCGGCGTGGCGCGCGGCTACCGCAACCGGCCGGACGTCAGCGCCGAGAAGTTCGTCGACCACCCCGAGCTCGGCCGGCTGTACCGGACGGGGGATCTGGTCCACCGCGACGCTTCGGGCTGCTTCCACTATCACGGCCGCATCGACGCGCAGGTGAAGATCCGCGGCCACCGCGTCGAGCTGGCCGAGATCGAGGCGCGCCTCGCCGCGCGGCCCGGCGTCCGCGCCGCCGCCGCACGGCTCCAGGAAGAGGATGAGGGTGCGGCGGAGCTCGTCGCCTGGATCGTTTGCGACGACCCCGCTCGGCCGCCGGATCCCGAGACGTTGAAGGCGGCGCTCGCCGCGACGCTGCCGCGCCACATGGTCCCGCGCCAGATCGGCGTTCTGGGCGGCCTGCCCACGACGGTCGGCGGGAAGCTCGACCGCAAGGCGCTGCCCGCGATGACCCTCGCGCGTCACGCAGAGCCGCGGCACGGGGCCGCCCCGGCGACGCCGCTCGAGCGGCAGCTCGCCGAGGCGGTCGCGGACATCCTGAAACGGCGCGGCGAGATTTCGGTCGACGACGATTTCTTCGAGTCGCTCGGCGGCGATTCGCTGTCGGCGGCGATGCTGGTGACCTTGCTGCGCGAGGATCCGGCGACCGACTGGATCACGGTCAGCGACGTCTACGAAGCGCGAACCGTCCGCAAGCTCGCCGAGACGGGCGCGTCCCGCGTCGAAGCCGTCGCCGCCGCGATCCCCTTCCATCGCGAAGGGCGGGCGCGGCCGCTGCTCACCGCGGCGGTCCAGACCCTGTGGCTGGCCGGTGAGCTGGTCGTGGGATCGTGGATCGCCTGGGCGGTGGCCTTCCGGCTCCTGCCTTTCCTGCTCGGCAACCTCGGCCTCGTCGGCCTGCTCCTGCTGGCGCCGCTCGTCGGCCTCCTCGCCGTCGCCACCTACGTGCCGGCGGCGCTCGGCTTCGCGATGGCGGTGAAACGGCTCGTCATCGGCCGCTACCGGCCCCTGCGGACGCCCTACCGGAGCGCATATTATGCACGCCACTGGATCGTCATGCAGGCGGCGCGGCTCATTCCCTGGGCGCTGCTGCAAGGCACCGTCTTCCAGCAGGCGGCGCTTCGGGCGCTCGGCGCGAAGATCGGGCGGCGCGTCCACATCCATCGCGGCGTCGATCTCGGGCGCGGCGGCTGGGACCTGCTCGAGATCGGCGACGACGCCTCGCTCGGCCAGGACGTCCATCTCGGGCTCGTCGAGATCGACCGCGGCGACATCGTCGTCGGGCCGGTGGTGATCGGCGCCGGGGCATCGCTCAGGGTCCGCGCCGCGGTGGAAGGCGGTTGCAGCGTCGGCGCCGGCGCCGAGCTGGCGCCGCTCTCGATCCTGTGCACCGGCGCGGCGATCCCGCCCGGCGAGCGCTGGGACGGCGTCCCCGCGGGTCCCGCCGGGGCGGCCGAGGCGCCGCCCTCGACCGGGGGCGCCGAGCTGACGCCATGGCTTCACGGCCTGCTGACGATGGCGGCGAAGGGCGGAGCGGCCGCTCTGGCCCTCCTCCCGGCCGAGCTCCTCACCCTCGCCGTCTGCGCCGCCGCCGGGGTCGGGGTCGCCGACATCTGGCGCTGGCTTTACCGGCCGACGCTCGACGCCGCCCTCGTCGCGATCGTCCTCGGGCTCACCGTCGTGAGCCTGCCGCTGACGCTCGTCGCCAACGCGCTCCTCCTCCGCGCCCTCGGGCCGGTGAAGGCGGGCACGATCTCGCGCTGGAGCCCCGCCTACATCCGGGTCTGGCTCAAGACCGGCATACTCTTCAATTGCGGCGAGTGGCTGAGCGGCGCGATCTTCTGGCCGCAATGGCTGCGCCTCGCCGGCATGCGGGTCGGGTCGAAATGCGAGATCAGCACGATCATCGACGTCGTGCCGGAGCTGGTGACGATCGGCCCCGAGACCTTTTTCGCCGACGGCATCTATCTCGGCGGCGCCGAAGTGACGGCGGGCGCCGTGACGCTGGCGCCGGTGAAGCTCGGGCGCAACACCTTCCTCGGCAACCATGCGGTGGTTCCGGCCGGCGAGACCCTGCCCGACGATATCCTCATCGGCATCGCGACCGTCGCCGACTCGCGCCACATCGCGGCCGGCCATTCGCGCTTCGGCCATCCGAGCTTCGACCTGCCGCGGCGCGAGGTGATCGAGATCGACCGCCGCCTCACCCACGATCCTTCGCCGCTCCGCTATGGCAACCGCCTCTTCTGGGAGACGCTGCGCTTCGCCCTTCCGATCGTGCCGCTCCTGCTGACGACCTGGTGGTACGCGATGCTGGCGACCGGCGCAGGCGCGTCCGGTCCGTGGACCTTCGCCCTCGCGATGGTGCCCGGCGCGACGGTGCTGACGCTCGCCGCCGCCTGCGCGTTCGTGCTGGCGCTGAAATGGCTGCTGATCGGGCGGGTGAAGCCGGGCCAGCACGCGCTCTGGTCCTGCTGGTGCAGCCGGTGGGATTTCCTCTACGTCGCCTGGGGCCGCTCGGCGAGCCGCATCCTCCAGCAATTCGAGGGGACGGGCGTGCTCGTCGCCTACCTGCGGCTGATGGGGGTGAAGATCGGGAAGGGCGCCCTGCTGGGACCGCAATTCTCGCAGGTCGTCGATCCCGACATGATCGACATCGGCGCCGGCGCGACGGTCAGCGCGATGTTCCAGGCCCACACGTTCGAGGACCGGGTCCTGAAGGTCGGCAAGGTGACGATCGGCGCCGGTGCCACCGTCGCGTTCGGTACCGTGCCGCTCTACGGCGCCGCGATCGGCGAGAGCGCCCATGTCGGCGGCCACAGCGTGGTGATGAAGCACGAGCATCTGCGCCCGGGCCTGCGCTACCAGGGTGTCCCGACCAGGGTATTCGGCCGCGAGGCAGTGCCCGCCTGAGGCGCGGCTTGGATTCCCCCGGGCGCTGTGCTTTAGGGCCGGCGACACGAGCCGAGGACGCGAAGGCTGCCCATGAACATCCACGAATATCAGGCCAAGGAGCTGCTCGCGAAGAAAGGCGTGCCGGTGCCCGCGGGATTTGCCGCGATGAGCGCCGAGGAGGCGGTCGCCGCCGCCGGCAAGCTCCCCGGGCCGCTCTACGTGGTCAAGGCGCAGATCCACGCCGGCGGCCGCGGCAAGGGCCGGTTCAAGGAGTTGGGCGCCGATGCCAAGGGCGGCGTGCGGCTCGCCAGGTCGGTCGAGGAGGTGCGCGCGAACGCCGAGGAGATGCTGGGCAAGACCCTCGTCACCGTGCAGACCGGCCCGGACGGCAAGCAGGTCAACCGCCTCTACGTCACCGACGGCGTCGACATCGCGAAGGAATATTATCTTGCCCTGCTCGTCGACCGGGGCACCGGCCGCATCGCCATGGTCGCCTCGACGGAGGGCGGCATGGATATCGAGGCGGTCGCCCACGACACGCCGGAGCGGATCACGACAATCACCATCGATCCGGCGCAGGGCTTCATGCCGCACCACGGCCGGGCGCTGGCGCATGCGCTGAAGCTGACGGGCGATACGGCCAAGCAGGCCCAGGCCCTCGCGGCCAAGCTTTACGACGCCTTCCTCGGCTACGATTGCGCGATGCTGGAGATCAATCCGCTCGTCGAGACCGCGGACGGCAAACTCCTCGTGCTCGACGCGAAGATGAGCTTCGACTCCAACGCGCTCTACCGCCATCCGGACGTCGAGGCGCTGCGCGACGAGACCGAGGAGGATCCGATGGAGGTCGAGGCGTCGAAATACGACCTCGCCTATATCAAGCTGGACGGCGACATCGGCTGCATGGTGAACGGCGCCGGCCTCGCCATGGCGACGATGGACATCATCAAGCTGAACGGCGCCTTCCCGGCCAACTTCCTCGACGTCGGCGGCGGCGCGTCGAAGGAGAAGGTGACCGCGGCGTTCAAGATCATCCTCTCCGATCCGGCGGTGAAGGGCATCCTCGTCAACATCTTCGGCGGCATCATGCGCTGCGACATCATCGCCGACGGCATCGTCGCGGCGGCGCGCGAGGTGGACCTCAAGGTGCCGCTCGTCGTCCGCCTCGAAGGCACGAACGTCGAGGAAGGCAAGCGCATTCTCGCCGACAGCGGCCTCGCCATCGTCCCCGCCAACGACCTCGGCGACGCGGCCAAGAAGATCGTGGCGGCGGTGAAAGACGCGGCGTAAGCTCGACGCGGCAGGAGGCGCTATGGCTGAGCAGGTCGAAAATCTGGTGCTTGAGCATGTGAAGCGTTTTCAGGCGACCCTCGACCGCATCGAGCGGATCTTAGGGGAGCATACCTCGCGCCTCTCCAGCCTTGAGAGCGGGCAGGCGGTGATCGTCCAGCATCTGGCGCATCTCGCGGCCGCGGATGCGGCTCAGCAACTCGCCTCCGATAATCTATCGACCAGGCTGGATCGGATCGAGCGTCGCCTCGAGCTAACCCACTGACAACAAGGGCAAGCCGATGAAACTTCTCGTCCCCGTGAAGCGGGTGATCGATTACAACGTGAAGCCGCGGGTCAAGGCGGACGGCACGGGCGTCGACCTCGCCAACGTCAAAATGAGCATGAACCCCTTCGACGAGATCGCCGTCGAGGAGGCGATCAGGCTGAAGGAGAAGGGCGCGGCGAGCGAGATCGTCGCCGTCTCGATCGGGCCGGCCAAGGCGCAGGAGACGCTGCGCACCGCGCTCGCCATGGGCGCCGACCGGGCGATCCTCGTGCAGACCGAGGACGCGGTCGAGCCGCTCGCCGTCGCCAAGATCCTCGCCGCGATCGCGAAGGAGGAGCAGCCGGGGATGGTGATCCTCGGCAAGCAGGCGATCGACGACGATGCCAACCAGACGGGGCAGATGCTCGCCGCGCTGCTCGGCTGGGGGCAGGGTACGTTCGCCTCGAAGGTCGAGGTAGACGGGGAGCAGGTGAACGTGACGCGCGAAGTCGACGGCGGGCTCGAGACGGTGCGGCTGAAGCTGCCGGCGATCGTGACCACCGACCTGCGCCTCAACGAGCCGCGCTACGCCTCGCTGCCGAACATCATGAAGGCCAAGTCGAAGCCGCTCGCGAGCAAGACGCCGGCGGACTATGGCGTCGAGACGGCTCCCAGGCTGCAGACGCTCAGCGTCCGGGAGCCGTCGAAGCGCGAGGCGGGCATCAAGGTCAATTCGGTGGACGAGCTGATCGACCGCCTTCGCACCGCAGGAGTCGTCGGATGATCGCGCTGGTTCTCGTCGAACATGAAGGGGGGCATCTCAAGGACGCCACCCTGTCCGCCGTCACCGCGGCGGCGAAGCTGGGCGAGGTCCACGCGCTGGTCGCCGGCGAAGGGGTCGGCGCCGTGGCCGAGGCGGCGGCGAAGATCGCCGGCGTCGCCCGCGTCCACGTCGCCGACGGCGGCGCCTACGCGCACCAGCTCGCCGAGAACGTCGCGCCGGTCGCCGTCGCCATCGTCAACGACCATTGCGATTATTTCGTCGCGGCCGCGACGACGACGGGCAAGAATGTGGCGCCGCGGGTCGCGGCGCTGCTCGACGTGATGCAGGTGAGCGACGTCATCGCCATCGAGGGTCCGGACACGTTCGTGCGGCCCATCTACGCCGGCAACGCCATCGCGACCGTGAAATCGTCCGACGCCAAGAAGGTGCTGACGGTGCGCGGAACCGCGTTCGAGAAGGCGGCGGCCGAGGGCGGCTCCGGCGTCGTCGAACCCTATGCAGGCGGCGGCGACGCGGGGCTGTCGAGCTTCGTCGGCGCCGAGATCGCGGCGTCGGAGCGGCCCGAGCTGACCAGCGCCAAGATCATCGTTTCGGGCGGACGGGCGCTTGGCTCGTCCGACGCCTTCCATCAATATATCGAGCCGCTCGCCGACAAGCTGGGCGCCGCCGTCGGCGCCAGCCGCGCCGCGGTGGATGCGGGCTATGTGCCGAACGACTATCAGGTCGGCCAGACCGGCAAGATCGTCGCGCCGGAATGCTACGTCGCCATCGGCATATCCGGCGCGATCCAGCACCTCGCCGGGATGAAGGATTCCAAGCTCATCGTCGCGATCAACAAGGATGAGGAGGCGCCGATCTTCCAGGTCGCGGACCTCGGCCTGGTCGGCGACCTGTTCAAGATCGTCCCCGAGCTGACCGAGAAACTGTGATGGACCGGCGGCGGCAGTCGATCTTCTACTTCATCGCCGCCGCCCTCTTCGGCATCGCCTTCCTGGCTGAGGCGGGCCGCCACGGCTTCGGCACCAAGACCTTCGTCGCCGCCCTGCTGACGATGATCCTGGCGGCTCTGGGCACGAAGGTGAAGCGCGAGGAGGACGCCCGCGGGGATCGAGACTCGTAGCGCGCTCGTCAGCTGGCCAGATCGTCAACCCGTTCGGGCTGGGGCAACCGGACCGGTTGCAGGAGCTTCCGGCTACCCCTTCGGCTTGATGAACGTGCCGACCAGCTTTCCCTTGCCGAGCACGTGGCCTGCCATCGCCTCGGCCAGCGCCTCGCGGCCGGCCGCGGCGGGGACGGCGAGCTTGGTGTCGAGCGCGAAGAGCTGGAAATGATAATGGTGCAGCTTGCCGTCGGAGGGGTGGGGACCCCACCAGCCGTTCGTCCCCTTGCCGTTCCTGCCCTGGACCGCGCCGGCGAGGCCTTCCGGGAGGCCGTGGGCCGACGGGGCGATGTTCCAGGCGGTCCAGTGGACGAAGGGCTGCGCTGACGAGGCATCGGGATCCTCGACGACGATCGCCAGGCTCTGCGTTCCGGCCGGCAGCGCGGACCAGCTGAGCGGCGGCAGCTCGTTCCTGCCATAAGCGCTGTAGCCGAGCGCGATCGGCGCTCCTGGGGACATTGCCGGACTCGACACCAGCAGCATCTGCGCCTTCGCCATCTCCGGCCGGTCGGCGACGAGCGTGCCGGCGGCCGGGGCCGAGGACGAGCAGGCGGCGGCGAGCAGGGCGAAGAGGGTCCGAGTCGGCGGGCGCAGCATGGCGCAATTATCCGTCCCCGCCGCGCGGACGGCAAGGCTCATGCGGGAAGGCTGGCGAGCCGGCGCCAGTCGATTCGGGAGATGTCGCAGCGGGGGGCCGCCGCCCAAGCCGCGAGCGGGGCGCGGGGTGCGGCGACGCCGACGCGCCGCAGCTCACGCCAGACGTAGAAGCTCGTGAGCGCGGCGACTTTCGGGACATCGTCGAACACGCGTCCGCGCCAGGCGTAGCGCAATGGCCCGAGCGCGGCGGCAAGTTCCCGATGGCGCTCCGCGAACGTGCCGTGCGGATCATATTCGGCGACGATGACCGCGCAGGCTGGGCGGCGGGCGATGAGCAAGGTGCCGAATCCGCGCCGCTCCGTGGAGACGGCGAAGCCCGCCTCGCGCAGCATCGCGGCCGCGGCGGCGTCGAATAGCCGCGGGTCGGGGCCGGGCGGCGCGACATTGGCGGCGAGCTTGCCGGCGAGGCTCGCGGCGAGCAGAGCGGCGAAGCCGAGGCTAGCGGAAGACTTCACGCCGCGCGCCCCAGAGACAGATCGCCGCTACCGCGACGAGGGTCGACCACATGGCGAGGTGCCAGCCATAGCCGTGGTGGATCTCGGCGATATGGGCGGGAAAGCGGACCATCGCGGCGATCCGCAGCACGTTGATTGCGACGGTCGCGGCGAGCGCCAAGGCGCACCAGGCGGCGGCCCGCCAGCCGAACGGCACCCGGAAATATTGGTTGACGGTCACCCAGAACAGCAGAGCGAGCGACATGCCCTGCCAGGAGGAGCAGCCTGGCGCGACGGCGATGCGCGCCCCGTCGGCGACCGGCAGCGCGATGAGATTGGCCGCCTGCGGTGCGCCGGTCAGCGTTCCCACCAGCCAGCTGTCGGCGGCGAGCATCGGTCCGCTGAACAGCGCGAGGAGCAGCCGCCCCCAGAGTAAAGTAGCCGTCATGGCAAGGGCGATGGTGCCGGCCCGTCGGATGGACGATCCGGACCGCGCGGTCGCGATCATCCAGGCGCCGAGACCGGTCAGCGCCAGTGCGCTCGCGGTCGCCATCGGCGCAAGGGCGGCGAGCGCGACACCAGCGGCGACCACCCGATCGCCTGGCCGCAGAGGCTCGGCCGGCGCGTTGCGGAGCACATCGAGGCAGGCGGCGAGCGCGACCCAGACGATCGCGCTGATTCCGAACAGCTCGAACAGCGCGTAAGTGAGGCCCCGCTCCGGAACGATCCGCATCGCCGTGCCCGCGAAGCCGTTCAGCGCCGCGACGAGGATGAGCCAGAAAAACAGCTGCGGCCGCGCGAGCGGCGCGGCGGCGGATGCGGTCAATTCCCGGGAGGTCAGCCGCGCCGGCGGCGGCGCAACAGCCAATAGCCGGCCCCGAAGAGAGCGAGCGCAGGTGCTCCGGCGCCGATCATCGGGCCCGGAGTCGGGAGGATGATCCCTGCCGAGGCGGCGTCGGTGGCGACGAGAGCGAAGAAGGCGCAAGCCGCGCCGGCGCGGATCAATTTCGAGATCATGAGGGCTCCCTTACCTGAGTTTGGCGCGCTAGACACCGCTGATGCGAAGCCGATCCGCGTCTGTCAATGCCGCTGGTGCGGCGCAGCGTCCATGCTGAGCGCGCTGATCCGGGGCGGCAGCGCGCCGTGGCTGCTGTTTTTCGGCTTCTGGGCGATCCTCTGTCTGTTCGCCGCGGCGGAGCTCTGGCGTCCGCTCCACGATGGCGGCGAGGAGCCGGGCGGGCGGATTGCCGGCAATGTCGGCTTCGGCGTCATCAACGCGGCGATCGGCGCCGCCGTGCCGGTCTCGACGGTCGTGCCGGCGCAATGGGCCGCCGCGCATGGCATCGGCCTGATGAACCATCTCGCCGTTCCGTTCCTCGCCGCCGCCGTGGCCACCGTCCTCGTGCGCAGCCTCGCCACCTATGTGATGCATCGCCTCTCCCATGCCGTGCCGCTGCTTTGGCGGGTCCACCGCGTCCACCACAGCGACACGCGCATCGATCTCTCCACGGGGTTTCGCAACCACCCGCTCGAGCTCGCGATCGTCGCCCCCTTCTACGCGGTGGTGACCGTCGCGTGCGGGCTCGATCCGCGCGTGCTCGCCGTCTACGAGGCCGTCGGCATCGTCTTCACCTTGTGGGACCACGCCAATCTCGCGGTCCCGGAGCCGGCCGACAGGCTGCTCCGCCGGCTGCTCGTCACCCCCGCCGTCCACCATATCCATCATTCGAGTCGCCGCGCCGACACCGACAGCAATTACGGGGAGGTGCTGACCCTGTGGGATCGCGTGTTCGGCACCTATCGCGAGAAGCCGCAGGCGGAGCTGCGCGAGACCCGTTTCGGCCTCGGCGATGCCGCCGACGTGGGCGCATCCAGCTTCCTCCACCAGCTGCGTGCCCCATTTGCGGGCGAGGCGGCGCCGTCGTCGTTCGCGTCAGAAGCCTGACAGGAGGGCGGCGACGTTGGCGCCGAGCGTGTCGACGGCATAGCCGCCTTCCATCAGCACGGCCGTCGGCAGCCCGACGGCCGCGATGCGGCGGCCGATCGCGGCATAGTCGGCGGTCTCGAGCGCGAAGAAGCTGATCGGATCGCCGACGAAGGTATCGGCGCCGTAGGAACAGACGAGCAGCTCGGCGCCGAACGTCGCGATCCGCTCCAGCGCCGTCTCGAGCGCCCGCTCGTAGGTGGCGATGGCGGTACCGCGCGGCAGCGGCAGGTTGAGGGTCGCGCCCTCGCCCTCGCCTTCGCCCGTTTCGTCGGCATGCCCCCAGTAGAAGGGATAGTCGGTCGCCGGATCGGCATGGATCGAGACGAACAGCACGTCGCCCCGCGCGTAGAAGATGTCCTGGGTGCCGTTGCCGTGGTGATAGTCGATGTCGAGGATGGCGACGCGGCGGACGCCCGCCGCGACGGCCGCCTCCGCCGCGACGGCGCCGGCGTTCAGGTAGCAATAGCCGCCCATGTAATCGGCGCCGCAATGGTGCCCCGGGGGGCGGCAGAGGGCGAAGGCGGTGGGCGCGCCGTCCAGCACCGCGCCCGTCGCCGCGAGCGCCGACTGTGTGGACCAGTAGGCCGCCTCCCACGTCCCCGCGGCCACCGGTGTCGATGCGTCGTAGCTGTACCGGCCGAGCAGCGCGTCGATCCGCGCCAGCCGCGTCGGCCGCCGCCGGACCACCGGCCAGACATAGCCTGCGGCATCTCCGTCGCGTCCGGCGGCGCGCCACGCCGCGTGGGCCGTCCTCAGGAAGCGCAGATAATCGTCGCTATGGACTCGCCGCAGCGGCGCCTCGCCGAGGTCGGGCGGCGCTTCGGCGGGGCCGAGGACGGCGAGGATCGCATCGGCGCGGACCGGGGTCTCGGCGAACGGCACGAAGCCGCCATTGTGCAACTCCATCGCCGGCGCGTGCAGCCGCTGCCTGTCGTCCCAGAAGATCCGCATCCCCGGGGCCTACGGGCAGGCACCCTTTCGGGCAAGCGTCAGCCGTGGCGGGCGCAGCCTACGGCTCCCTCGCATGCGTTCCAGCTCCGACGGCGCCGCCCGCGGGGGCGCGCGGGCGCCCTCAGTGCCTCGCCGCCGCCGCCGGCGCCTTTGCGTGGCAGAGCGACTGGGGTTTGTAGCCGTCGAACGGCCACAGCGTCTTGCTCTCGTGGAGGTTGGTCGCCGCCGGGAAGATGCGCAGGCCGGTCAGCTTCCGTATCGTCCCGAGATCGGAGACGTGGGCGTTCAGATAGTCGACCGCCGCGGGACCGTTGGGATTCGAGGTGTCGTGCGGCAGCAGGACCGTGACGGTCTCCACGCCGCCGTCAGGACGCACATAGGCCGCGATCTTGTAGAAGGCCGAGGGTACCGCGACCCGCGCCTTGTGGTTGTTCGACTGCATGCGCATCGCGGCGGCGTCCGGATCGCGGGTCCCGTCGCCGTCGCGGTCGAAGACGCTCCCGTTGAAGATGTAGAGCGGCTCGTGCGCGGCGGCCCAGCGGCGGCTGATCTGCTCGAGGATCTGCCAGATGCCCCGATTGAGCTGGCAATTCTGCGGTGCCATGTTGGTCATGACGAAGGAGTTGAAGCCGGCGATCGGCGAGTAGCGCTGGTCGGCGAAGGGCGTCATGTGCCCCTGGTCGTAGACCGGCTCGCTATAGTCGGAAGGGAGGGAAGAGGCGTCGCCCTGCAGCCGCGGGTCCTTGCGGAAGCAGTCCTTGCGTCCGACGCCTTCGTTGAACTTCGACGCCACGACCTGCTCGGAGGTCCACATCGGCACCTTCAGCGCGACGTCATAGTCGATGACATAATCGGGCTGGACGAGCCGCCGCTCGTTCGGCCCGGCGTCGGGCGCGCCCCAAGGCAGGTGGCGGGCTGCGGTCGCGCCGAGCCTGGCGGGATCGCCGGCGAGATCGAGGAGCACCTTGTCGGCGGCCGCCGCCTCCTCCTTGGTGCAATTTCCCCCCCGCTCGGCGGCCTGAGCCGCGTGGGCCCGCGGTGCGGCGAAGACCGGCGCCTGCGGCGTCAGGCAGAGCGCCGCCGCGACGAACAGGCGCGCGAAGAGCGGGGCCGCCCTCACATTCCCACTCCCCGGTAAGCGGGATCGAGAGCGCGGTTGAGCGCGTCCGCGAGCCGCACGCCGCCGCGGCTGAGACGGTCGCGGACGATCGGTGCGGCGCGGTCGAGATAGGCCGCGGTCAGCTTCTCGGTGCGCTGGGCGCCGCCGCCATAGGTCGCCTGGGAGGGCGAATAGCGGCAGGTACCTCCCTTCATGACGCAATAGTGGGTCGGCGGGGCGATGGTGACGGCGTAGGATTCGGCCGCCCATTGCCAGGGCTGCGACGCCACCCATGCCTTGCGGCGGGCGAGGGTCACGGCGCCGTCGAGCTTGGCGGCCGTCGCGTCGGCATTGGCAAGCGGGTCGCCGCCCTTGGGGAAGATCCGCTCGCGGATGATGCAGCCGTCCCAGGCCGAGTGCAGGTTCTTGCTGTGGACGGGCGCGCAGGCCCCGCTGGCCTTGATCTCATTGCCGCCGCGATCGTCGGCGAAGGAGATGTGGAGCGGCTGGTGGATGTCGCCGAACCAGTGGCCGACCCATTTCAGGGCCTCCGCACGCTTGGCGTCCGGGCCGGCGCCGCGCAGCGTCTGGAGGTCCGCGGCGATCGCGCTGATCACGCAGGGCGCCCCGCCCGGGCAGGCCGGGCCGCTGACCTTGGCGAGGTTGCGGGGATAATTGACGAAATGCTCGCCGCCGCGGCCGAGGCTGGTGCGGACCTCGTCCGCCCAGGTGCACGACGCGGCGAAGCTCGGATAGCGGCCGTCGGCGGCGATGAGGCGATCGACCTCCGCCTTCGCCGTCTGCGTCAGGTTGCGATAGGCGATCGCGCAGACGGTGTGGTGGCCGTCGGGCCCCCAGGCCTGGGCCGGCGCGAGCGGCAGCGGCGCGAAGGCGGCGGCAGCCGCGCCCGCGGCAAAAACGAGTTTGCGCATGGTGAGTCCCTCCCCCACGGAGGCTGCGCCGCGGCAGGGCCCCGGTGGTGGGGAGGTGTCTCCGCTTCGGAGGAAAGGCCCCGCTTTTCTGGCGGTTTCTCATCCGAAACGGATGTCGAGTCTTCGGTTTCGAAAAGAGCTTGCGCTTCGTTCATCCAAAACGGATGATAGTCTCTCCGATTCGGGGGCGAATCGAATGGACGTGGCTGGGGCGCTGTTCGGCGCTCTCGAGATCATCATGCGCGAGGCGGGGCTGTTCGCGGCGGCGGGATTCTTCCTGCTCGGCGTCAGCGACCTCGCTGTCGACCTCTTGTGGATCCGCCTGCGGTTGCGCGAGCGGGGGGAGCCGCCGCTCACCGTCGCCGACCTGCCGCCGCCGCTCGCGCCGGCGCCGATGGCGGTGCTGGTTCCCGCGTGGGACGAAGCGGCGGTGATCGGCGCGATGCTGCGCGACGCGCTCGCCGCCTGGGCGGACGAGGACGTCCGGATCTTCGTCGGCTGCTATCCGAACGATCCGGCGACGGTCGGCGCGGTGCGGGCGGTAGCCGATCCTCGCGTGCGCCTCGTCGTCGGCGACCGCGACGGCCCGACCACCAAGGCGGACTGCCTCAACCGGCTGTGGCGCGCCCTCGCCGAGGACGAGCGGGGGGGGCGGCGGGTCAGGGGCGTCGTGCTCCACGACGCGGAAGACGTGGTCCACCCGCTGGCGCTGCGCATCTTCGCCACGCTCACCGAGCGCTGGGATTTCGTCCAGTTACCGGTGCGGCCGCTGCCCGATCCCGATTCGAAATGGATCGCCGGCCATTATCTCGACGAGTTTGCCGAGGCGCACGGCAAGGAGCTGCTCGTCCGGCAGGCGATCGGCGCGGCGTTGCCCGGCGCCGGTGTCGGCTGCGCCTTCGACCGCCTCGCCCTCGATCTGGTCGCCTACGAGCGCGACCGCCCGTTCGACCCGGAGAGCCTCACCGAGGATTACGAAATGGGGCTGATGCTGGCCGAGCATGGCTGCAGCGCCCGCTTCGTGCGCATCGCCGAGGCGACGGGCGGTCCGTTCGTCGCGACCCGCGAATATTTCCCGGCGACGCTCGCCGCCGCCGTCCGCCAGAAGTCACGGTGGATGGCGGGCATCGCTCTGCTCGGCTGGGATCGCCTCGGCTGGCGCGGCGGCGTCGCCGAGCGCTGGATGCGCCTGCGCGACCGGCAGGGCCCGCTCGCCGCCCTGCTCCTGTTCGCCGGCTACCTCGCCTTCGGCTTGTGGCTGCTGCTGCGCGGCCGGCAGGCCGTCGTGGGCATGCCGCCGGCGCCATTGTCCGTGGCGTTGCGCTGGCTCGTGACCTGCAACCTGGCGTTGCTCGCCTGGCGGCTCGCCATGCGCTTCGGCTTCACCTCCTCCGCTTACGGGTGGCGCGAGGGGCTGCGGGCGGTGCCGCGCGCCGTGGTCGGGAACTTCGTGACGATGCTGGCGGCGGCGCGGGCGCTCGCCGTCTACCGTCGCCAGCGCCGGAGCGGACATCCCCGATGGGACAAGACCCGCCATCGCTTTCCCGCCGAAGGGCGCGGCCGATGACCCGGCTGCCGCCTGCCTTGCGATTCCTGGCCGGCGTCTGCGCCGGCTGGACCTGTGCCCGCGCCGGCGTCCTGTGGTTCGCCGCAGGCGCCGTCGCCGATCCTCCACGCCTCCTGGCGCCGCGCCCCCTCGCGCGCGCCGGGCCGGCTGCAGCGGCCGTGGGGTCAACCCCCCTCCAGGCGCCCCGCGCCGCTGCAGTCGCGTCCTTTCTCAGTCGCGCGAAGGTGCCTTCGGCGACCGGACGGACGTTCCAAACGGTGCGGGCCCGGCCTCCGCCCGCATCGGGGCTGGCGGGCGCGGCGGCTGCGCCCGCTGCGGCGGTGGCGACTGCGAGGGCCGTCGCTCCCACGACCGCGCCGATTGCCGGCGGCGTTGCACCGCGGGCGCCGTCCGCACGCGTTGGAGACGCCGCTCCGATGCCGCTCCCCACCCCTGCCCGCAGCCGCCTGAGCCTCTCCGCCTGGGCATTCGTCCGGCCGGGCGGTGCGCGCAGCCTCGCCCCCGGCGGGTCTCTCGGCGGCAGTCAGGCTGGCGTCCGGGCGACGTACCGCCCCGGCGGCCGGGCCTCGCCTCTGGCGCTGAGCCTGCGCTTCTCCACGCCGCTTGGGCAGGCCGCGGGCGCCGAGGTCGCGGCAGGAGTCGACCTGCAGCCGATGTCGCGGCTCGCGATCCACCTGCTCGTCGAGCGGCGCCAGAAGCTCGGCCGCGACGCGCGCTCGGCCTTCGGCGTCACGCTCTACGGCGGCGGGGAGGCGAGACTCGGGCCGCTGCGGGTCGATGGCTACGCACAGGCCGGCATCGTCGGAGCGAGGCGACGCGATGCCTTCGCCGACGGTGCCGCGCGGGTGGCGCTGCCGCTCGGCGCCTTACGCATCGGCGGCGGCGCCTGGGCGGCCGCCCAGCCCGGCCTTTCGCGACTCGATGTCGGCCCCCACGCCGCGCTTCAACTCCGGCCGCTCGCTCTCTCCGTCTCGGCCGACTGGCGCTTCCGCGTCGCGGGTCATGCCCGCCCCGGCTCCGGTCCCGCCTTCACTCTTGCCGGGGGCTTCTGATCAGCCCCGCCGCCCGCGCACGACCTCGCTGGCGAGCAGCTTGTCGATCTTCAGCCCGTCCATGTCGACGATCTCGAACTGCCAGCCGCCGTAGCGGAAACGCTCGCCGACCTCGGGAATATGCTTGAGCACCGAGAGGGCGAAGCCGGCGGCGGTGGCGTAGTCGCGATCCTGGGGCAGAGTCAGGCCGAGCTGCTCGATGAGGCCGTCGGTCGAGAGCGAGCCGGATACCCACCAGCTGCCGTCGTCGCGCTCGACGAGCGGCGGCTCGTCGCCCGCCTCGACGTCGGAAGCGAACACGCCGGCAAGCGCCGAGAGGAGGTCGGCGGGAGTGACGATGCCTTCGAAATGGCCATATTCGTCATGGACGAAGACCATCGGCACCTCG
>Ga0213876_10000563_pt1 | contig 27659 bp, 24 predicted proteins | sample BarmaccomBMRX_R9_FD_160113 | JGI IMG/M metagenome (GOLD analysis project Ga0213876, IMG submission 160113) | Root-associated microbial communities from Barbacenia macrantha in rupestrian grasslands, the National Park of Serra do Cipo, Brazil - RX_R9 | ecosystem: Host-associated > Plants > Roots... | reverse complement strand
GGTGCCGGCCGGCACCGACGCCGACTACTTCATCATCCAGTTCGCGCACGAGCTCGACGCCCTCATCGTCACCAACGACCGCTACAAGGACTACGCCGACCAGTACCCCTGGGTGCACGACCGGCGGCTCCCCTACATGATCGTCAAGGGCGAGGTCGTCCTCTACGAAGACCAGGAATAGGACGGCGCTTAAAAATTTGAGGCCGCGGCCGGGAGCGTGAACTCCCGGCCGCGGCCTCTCTGTGTCCGGCCGACGCCGGACTGCCTAATTACGAACTACGAACTGCACGGCGTGGGTCGTCGGGTCGCCCCCCGCCGTGAAGCCCAGGTTGTAAGTCCCCGCGGGGTAGCCCGTGGTCTTCAGGTTGAAGATGTAACCGCCGCTGTCGAAGCGGAAGTAGTTACCCGGGTTCGCGTTGCCCGCGTCCTGCAACGGCTGCGCGGCGTTGGTCGCCGCGTTGACGACCGAGACGGCATGGACGGCCGTCGAGGCCGACGACAGGTTTCCGCCCGAGGCGTCGCACAGGCGGAACTTGACGGGGACGGTGCTCCCGCTCTTGTTGGCCTTCGTCTGGTCGTAGTCAACGCAGACGTTGAAGCCCACGTAGAGCGTGCCGTTGACGAAGGCGATGTTGTAGTTCGGCGAGGTCAACCCCGCCGGCGTGATCGCGTAAGTCCCCACCGGGCTGGCCGGGGTCGCGGGGGTCGTGAACGTCAGCACGCCGCCCAGCACGCCCGGCCCCTCGCCGAGCACGAAGCCCGCGTAGCTGGCCGTGAACACAGGGTTGGGCGCGCCGACCAGGCGCGACTTGTCGTCGGCCTTGACCGTCAGCGAAGCCTTGCCCACGGTCAAAGTCCCCGCCACGAAGTTGAACGAGTAGTTGGCCGACGTGAGCGTGCCCGCGGCGGCGCCTATCGGGTACGTGCCGGCGCCGCTGTTCGCGGGCGCGGTCGAAAGGGCGGGTGCGCCCGCGTAGGCCGTGGCCGGCGTGTCGCCGTTGACGAAGCCGGACGGCGTGTAGGTCAGCGGCGGGTTGGCGTCGCCGTAGGTCTTCGACTTGTCGTCGGCCTTGATGGTCAGCACCGCCTTCAGGACGTTGATCGTCACGTCCTTCGAGGCGTTGGTGTAGTTGACCGTGTCGGCCGGCGTGAAGTTCACGTGCAGGTTGTGTCCGCCCGCGCCGAGGACGGAGCCCGCGGCCGGGTTGTAGACGAAGCCGCCCGGCACGTTGGCCGTCGCGTTGAGCTGCGCCGCACCGAGCGCCGTGCCGTAGACGATGTCGGCGGGGTTGGCCCAGTTGATCGTCGGCGTCGCCTGCGTGATGACGATCTGCACGTCGCCCGCGGACGGGTTGTGGTTGGCGTCGCCTGCGAACGTCCAGTGGGCCGTGCCGCCGGGGACGTTCGTGTAGCTCGCGCCGAGGTTGAGCAAGGAAGTCAGGTCTTCGCCCTTCGCGCCCGTGGCCGTGCCGGTCGCGCCGTGCGGGGCGGCGTCGTAGACGCCGTTGTAACCGCTGACGCTGACGACGGCTTCGGCCTTGTTGACGTTGAACGACTGCGGCACGTCGGCGGCCGCGTCGTAGTTGGAGTTGCCCGCCTGCGAGGCGGTGACGGTGCAGGCGCCCGCGCCGTTGATGTTGATGGTCGCGCCGTTCGTCCCGCCCGAGGTGCAGTTGCCCGTGGCCGCGAAGGTCACGGGGTTGCCGGAGTCGCCGCCCGTCGCGCTCACGTCGAACGGTGCGTCGCCGTAGGTCTTATCGGCGAGCGCGCCGAACGTGATCGTCTGCGCGGCCTTGTTCACCGTCAGCGAGTTCGAGCCGCTGCTGCCGAGGTAGCCGCCGCCCTGCGCGAAGCTCGCGCCGACGCCCGCCGGGTACGAGCCCGCGTTGATGCCGGCGAGGCTCGCGTTCGGGAGCGTGGCGACGCCCGACGCGTCGGTCGTGGCCGTACCCGCGGGCGAGCCGTTGAGCGTGAAGTCCACGCTCTTGCCGGCGACGGGGCCGGCGGCCGAGGTCAACGTCGCCGACAGCGCGGCCGTCCCGCCGTAAGTCCCCGTCGCGGGGGCGACCGCCAGCGTGGTGGTGGCGAGGTCGTCAACGCAGGCGTTCACGTCGTGCAGCACGGGCGTGACCTGGTTGTTGGTCGTGCTCAGGTACGCCTTGTACTTGAGGTAGCGCCGGCCGTTGAACTGCGAGAGCGACCCGCCGTTGGTAAAGAAGGTCGCCGCCGTGCCGTCGGGGCCGACGAAGCTGAAGGGGCCGTTGACGTTGTTGCTGGCCGCGGCCTGGAACGTGACGGCCGTGTTCGCGGGCGTGTCGGCCGTCCACGAGAGCGCGCCCCAATTCGGGATGCTGCCGACGGCCGGGTTCGCGTCCTTCGCGCCCGAGACGAGGTTGCCGCTCGCGAAGTAGGCGAACGGCGTCGTCATGAAGGTCGTGAAGTAGAGGTCGTTCGCGGTGGCCGTCCACGCGCCGCCGCTCGTCGTGGTGGTGAAGAGCGCGCCGTTGGCGTAACCGTTCCCCGAGCCGCGGACGCCGAAGACCGTGTTGCCGACGCTCGTCCTCAGCACCACGGCGTAGCTGGTGCCGGCGACCACCGCCGCCGGGGTCGAGAAGGTCACGGTGTAAGGCGCCGCGGTGCCGACGTTCGTGACCGGCCCGAGCGTCCCCGTAGCCAGGACGGTGTTGCCGGGGGCCGTCCCGTTCAGGTCGCGAATCTCGACGGTAATCGTGCCCGACGTGCCGCTGGTGATGCCGAGGAGTGTGCTGAACCTCGTCAGGTTGCCGGTGACGCCGGCGCGGAAGGTCTGACCCACCCAGTTGGTACCGGTCAGGTTGCCGGCGCTGAACAGGCTCGACGGGTTGTAGACCTGGTCGGTCACCTGGCTGGAGGAGTTCGAGAGCTTCACGTCGCCGGGGCTGGTGAGCAGCTCGACCCCCGCGGGGACGCCCTTCTGGAAGTCGGCCTGCGTGGTGTCGGTGAAGCAGGCGCCCGTCTGCTGCGCGCCGTCGAGCGCGAAGTTGACGGTGCTCGTCGCGTTGTCGGCGACGAGGACGCTCGTCGTCGTCTTCGGCGCGTAGCCGGGGGAGCTGGCCGTGATGGACGGGTAGGTGCCCGCCGGGATGTTCGTGAACGAGTAGGCGCCCGCGCCGTTGGTCGTCGTCGTGCGACTCCCCAAAGCGACGGTCGCGCCCGCGAGGGGCGCGCCGCCCGCCGAGGCGGTCACCGTGCCCTCCACCGTCCCGCCCGCGCCGACCGGAGTACACACCGGGAATTTGAAGGAGCCGACGCGCGTCAGCCAGTTGCGCCCCGTCACGGCGAAATACTCGCTCGTGAACCAGTAGGTGCAGCCGTCGGGGTCAACCGACATCGCGGCGTAGTCGCCCCAGCGCTGGCCGCCCGTCGTGGTCGTCCCCGTCTGCGAGCCCGTGCCCGCCATCATGATGGACTCGGTCTGCGTGATGGAGTTGGCCGCGTCGCCCGCGAGCCGGCCGGCGTAGCGGATGCTCGGGAAGGTCGTGCTCGACGTGGCGCTGTAGCCCATCGCCATGTCCCCCGCGCGGTCGATGGCGAGGCTCGGGACGAGGCGGCTGTTGGTGTCGGGGTTGTAGGTGAACGCCTGCGTGGTGTTGGCCGCGACCGCGCCGCCGGTGACGTTGACCTGGTAGTAGCGCAGCGCCGACTGCGTCGAAGTGCTCCCGCGCACCGTGTGCGAGTTCCAGAGCGACTCGGCCCCGCCGAGGTTCACGTACTGGTTCTGCATCATCAGACGGTGGCCGAGCGTGTCGAGCCCCGTCGTGCTGCCCGAGGCCGGGGCGGTCGAGGGCGGGACGGCGAAGCTCGCGGGCGCGAGGGTGTCGAACGGGCCGGTGAAGGTCGAGAGCGAGATGCTGTTCCAATCGACGTGGAACTTCCAGAAGCTGATGACGTTGGCGAAATTCCAGACGTCGGCGAAGTAGTTGGGCGAGCCCGGCGGGGGCGTGCCCGTCTGGAGTCGCGCGTTGCTCGGCAGCAGCGTGAACTCGCTCGAAGGCGCGTCGAACGAGACGACCTGCACGGTCGGGCTGCCGGCGTACATCTGCGCCTTGTTGAGCGCGTAGACGCGCGGGTTCTGGAACGTGGCGCTGGCCGCGTAGCCGAACATGTTGACCGACATGTAAATGCCGTCGGGCCAGATGCCGAGCTTCGGGTAGTCGCCCAGTCCGCCCGCCGTGTTAATCGAGTAGTAGTTCCAGCCGCCCGCCAGGGGGTCGCCGGTCTGCGAGACGGCGAAGCACTGGAACGAGCCCGGCGGGTTGACGACGTTGTTGCTCGCGTCGAGCTTGAAGGCGAAGTCCGAGATGACCCAGCGATCCTCGAACGTGTCGTAGAGGATGACGGGGTCGCCGAAGTTGTTCGTGTCGCACAGGTTCCCGAAGTGGCCCTGGCTCATGAAGGTGTTGAAGGTGAAGGCCGCGACGCGGACGTTGTCCGACTTGCGGAAGATGCCGATAGAGGTGTTGACGGCTTGGATGTAGTAGTCCTTGCCGACGTCGCCGACGGTGTCGGGCGGGCGGCCCGCGCCCCAGTTCTGAAAGTCGAGGCCGTCGAAGTTAGCGTTGGTCGCGGGCGCGGACGCCGCCAGCGCGGAGAGGCCGTCGGCCGCCGGGGCGCTCTTCCCCACGGCCGCGTCGCCGCCGCCGCCGCTGCCGGTGTCAACGTCGCCGCCCGCCGGCTCCAGGTCGAGGAGGCTCGGCGGGGGCTCGCGCTCGGGCTTCTCCCGCTGGATCGGCTTGTCGTAGGGGAGGTCGCGGAGGTCGCCGCGGAAGGCGCGCGCGCGGTTGATGCGCAGCTCGCGCGGGCGCATCGGCCGGCCGCGCTCGCGCAGCCTGTCCCGCCAGCCCTGGAGCGCCTCGTCCTGCTCGGCGTCACGCTTTGAGCCGCGTCTCGCGCTGCGGTCTTTGTCCCCGTCCCGTTCGGAGCCTTCACGGCTCGGGGCGTTCCTCTTCAGATTGGGCACGTCGCCGAGCGGCTTCAGCGGGGAATCGGCGCGCTGGATTCTCTTCCCAGACTGCGCCAGCGAGATCGTCGCGCCCGCGCCGGACGAGAGCACGACGGCCAGCACGAGCAGCGAGGCCAGCCGGCCTCTGACGTTGGTCGGTAGTAGTTGACGTGAAACGGAGCGGGGGGCGTGTGCCACGCCTCGGGGTCTTCTCTTCATGGGGGGAATGCTTCCTCCTCCAGCCTTGGCCGGGTCAAGTCTTACCTTAGGGGTTAGTGGCTGGCGTCCTTCAAAACGCTCGGACGCCAGGGTGGAGACGCAGGAGTAATCGGCCGGGGAAGGAGGTTGTAGAAGAAACGCCCTTCCGCCCTGCCTGACGTGAGTTGACTCCTCCTGGATAGCCCTTAAGATAAGGATTGAGGTTCGGCCGCTGCGCCGCCTTTTACCTTCTTGGGAGGTTTAGGGGCGGCCGCGTAGTGCTCGACCGATTTAAGGGCTCGGAGAAGATAATCTGAATCAGGCCGCGCGTCAAACGTAGCGCGGCCCCGAAGTGTTAGAGGATAGACACATGACGAGAATTACCACGATTTTTTCAATCTTCGCCGCACTGCTCCTCTCGAACGTTCTGGCGCAGGCCGGCTCGTGCGGCGGCGCGGCCGTCTCGAAGGGAGGGGGCGCGTCGATGGGCGAGAAGTTGGCGGCGGGCGTGTGGGGCGGCGAGCACGTGCGCATGGAGGTGAGCGAGGGCGGGGCCAGCCTCGAATTCGACTGCGGCGCGGGCGAGATCGGGCAGCCGCTCGCGCCGGACGGCGGGGGGCGCTTCGACGTGAAAGGCACTTACCTCTTGCAGCACGCCGGCCCCGTCCGGCGCGACGAGGAGGCGAACAGCCGCCACGCGCGCTATGCGGGCCGCGTCCGCGGCGAGACGCTGACGCTGACCGTCACCCTCGCCGACCCCGAGGAGGAGGTCGGCACCTACACGCTGACGCGCGGGAGCGAGGGGCGCGTGATGAAGTGTCGTTAGGGGGTCGCGCCGCTCAAGACCCGTTCTTAAGGAAGTCTTCGCGGATCGGCGAGAAGATGTCGATGAGGACGACCTCCTCTTCGAGCATCGTCGCCCCGTGCCAGCTCCCGGGCGGGAAGTGGAGCACGTCGCCCGCCGAGGCTTCGCGCTGCTCTTCGCCGACGGTGAAGAGGACGCGGCCGCGCTCGACCAACGTGATCTGCTCGTGCGGGTGTTCGTGCGCGGGCGTGACGACGCGCGGCGCGAAGCGCAGGCGGCAGACCATGACGCGCTCCCCGACGATCATCTGCCGCTCGGTGCCGTCGTCCAGGACTTCGACGGGGACGCGCGACCAGTCGGTGTGCTGCGGGTGCGGGCCGGTTTTCGACTTCGCTTCCATTCCTTAACGTGCCTCCCCTTCCGCCTTCAAAGTGATGCGCCAGCGCGCGGCCTCGCCCGCCTTCAGGTGTACGTCGCGCGCCTCGTAGACGAGGTGCAGCGGCACCCCGCCGCGCGCCCCGCGCCCCGTCGGCCCGCCCCCCGCGGCCTGCACCGAGACGTTCAACGGCCAGTCCGCCGTCGCAGAGACTTCCAGAGCACCGCCCTCGAAGACGAAACGGTCGCGCCGCCTCCCCGAGTCGAACGAGACCTCGCTCCGCGCCGCGGTCGTCGGCACGGCGACCCGCCAGCTCTTAAACGTCACGTCGGCGGAAGACTTCAAAGTCTCCTCGCGCGTGAGCGTCGAGCCTTCGACGCGCCAGACGACCTCGCTCGTGACGTGCGGGTCTTCCAACTGCCCCGCCTTAGTGCCCGACACGGCCCAGCGCCGCCAGACGGCGCGCAGACTCTTGCCGTCGGGGCCGGGCTCTATCTCGTCCGCGCCGTCCGCCGCGACGAGCACGCGCCCGTCCGCCAGTTCGACGAAGGGCACGAGCGCGGGGTAGACCTGCTCGACCGGCGCGGCGAAGCCCGGCAGGCCGTGCGGCGCGGGCAGGTAGTCGGCCACGCCCGGCTTCGTCCCCGTCGTCAAGGGGAGCGTGAAGTAGAGCGGCCCCTGCCGGACGAGCCACACGCCCGCCTGCCTCTCCCCGCGCCGGAAGAACTCGAAGCGCGCGAGGTCGGCGCGGGGGATCGCGGCCGGGAACTGTTTGAGGTTCTCCTTCGCCAGCGCCTCCGTAAAGAGCACGTGCGCGAGCGCGGCCTTGCCGAAGAAGCTCGTCGTCTGCTGCCACTCGCGGTCGGGCGAGATGTAAGAGTAGTTGCCGCGGCCGAAGGCGAAGACCGAGAGCTTGTGTTGCTTCACGTCGTAGTCGCGGCGCAGCCAGTTCCACGCCCGGTAATAAGCCGCGGCCAGTTCCGCGAGCGGCGCGGGCCGGAACTCCGGGTTGCGCGCGAGGAAGGCGACGATCTCAAGCGTGTCTTCGTAGGAGACGACGCCGAGGCTCCGGCCCCACGCGTAGCCGTAGCCGTCGGGCTGAACCAAGTCCCACCACAGACGCATCTGCGCCTTGAGCGATGGGCGCACGGCGTCGAGCACGTCCTTGCGCCCCGCGTCCTCGGCCGCGGCCCAGACGAAGCGCGCGTACTCGTTCGAGTAGCGGTCGAAGCGCCCCGTCGGCGGCGCGTCGTCCGCGTAGAGCCCGCCGCCCGCGAACGGCCGCGCGGCGCGCGTGATGACTCCGTCAAGGAGCGCGCGGTCTTGCAAGAGTCCGAGCTGATAGCTGACGCTCGCGATGCGCGCCGCGACGCCGAGGTAGTTCTCGGGCAGGTTGATGACCTTCTGCGCCTTCGGGTCGTAGAAGGCCGACACGTCGAGGAGCTTCCGCCAACTAGCCTTCTCCTCCTCGTTCAGGCTCTGCCAGACGGCGTTGTGTTCGAGGTCGCGCCCGAAGTGCCGGAGCGCCAGCACACAGTAGAGCTGCGAGAAGCGCGTGCTCTTCAGGCGATATTCGAGCAGCCCCACCTCGCCCACCGTGCGCGCGAGGTCGCGCCCGGCGAGCGTGCGCTGGCCCGACAGCTCGGCGTAGGCCGCGAGCGCACGCGCCCAAGTCCCCCACGTGTACTCGCCCGACGAGCCCGCGCCCAGCACACTACTGGGCGGCGGGTCGAGCGACTTGATGTCCGCGAGGTGCGCGGCCACCTCCACGCCCAGGAACTCTTTAACCTCGTCCCCCAGCGCGGCCGCGTCCACCGTCCCGCCCTGATTCGCAGTCCCACCCTGCCGCCCGCCCGCCCGCGAGGGCGGCGCGAGCAGCGAGCAGGTCAGAAGGAGAAGCAGCGGGGCTCTTAGCATTTTGCCGTTCTACCGAATTGCACCCGTGAGCAACCGGGTCAGAAGTTGAACCGCCGGGCATTTGTTCGAAGTTTGGACAAAATAGCCCCGCGCACGCCTCGTGTCAAGAGATATCTTCCGGGCGGCGCGGGCCGCCCTTTCGCCCTCCGCCCTTTTTACTTTTGACTCGGGTTTGTTGTAGCCTCGTCGCGCCCCGCGCCCTCCGGCCGCACGACCCCCCGCAGGCCCCTCGGCGCCAAAGGTGAAAAGGATGCTGGTAGCACTCGGCTCGGCGCGCCCGGCCAAGATCATGGCGCTACGCGCGGCCTGCGCGCGCGTCGCGGAGGTGGACGCGCGCTGGCGGCAGGCGGAACTCGTGGCGCGCCCCGTCGAGACGGGCGTGGCGCTGATGCCGCTCAACGACTCGCAGCTCATGCGCGGCGCGCGCAACCGCGCCGAGGCCGTGCGCGAGCTGCTCGAAGGGGAGGGCAAGCCGGCTGACTTCTACGTCGGGCTCGAAGGCGGCTTCCACTCGATCACCTTCGACGGCGAGCGGCGCACCTTCCTGCACGGCTGGGCCTACGCGACGGACGGCGCGCGCGGCTACTTCGGCCACGCGCCGGCCGTCACCGTGCCGGCGGCAATTGTCGCGCGCGTCGAGCAGACGGGGCGCGAGCTGGGCGAGGTCATCGACGAGGTCGCGGGGCAGACGGACGTGCGCAGCCGGCAGGGCGCGTGGGGCGTGCTCTCAAGAGGCTTGCTGACGCGCGCGATGAGCTTCGAGACGGCGCTCGTCGCCGCCCTCGCGCCGTTCTACAACGCGCGGCTCTACGTGTGAGATTAAGTGTGAAAGGTTCTTAGAGAAGGATGGTCGAGAGACTCACGGCGGAAGGTAACGACGAGCACCTCGTCAAGGCGGGGCAGAACACGACGGGCTGGGTCGAGGTCATCGCGGGCTCGATGTTCTCGGGCAAGTCCGAAGAATTAATCCGGCGGCTGCGCCGCGCGAAGATCGCGCGCCTCAAGGTGCAGGTCTTCAAGCCCGAGATCGACGTGCGCTTCTCGCGCGACCACATCGTCTCGCACTCCGAGATGCGGCACGAGTCGAGCGCCGTGCGCAACGCGCGCGAGATTCTGGAGCTGCTCGACCCCTCGACCGAGGTCGTCGGCATCGACGAGGCGCAGTTCTTCGACAACGACCTCGTTGATGTCGTCAACGAGCTGGCGGGCCGGGGCGTGCGCGTCATCGTCGCCGGGCTCGACCAGGACTACACGGGGCGCCCCTTCGAGCCGATGCCGCAACTCCTCGCGGTGGCCGAGTACATCACCAAGACGCACGCCATCTGCGTCCGCTGCGGCCAGCCCGCCAACTACTCGCAGCGCATCGTCGAGGTCGAGGGGCAGGTCGTCGTCGGCGCCGGCGACGCCTACGAGGCCCGCTGCCGCCGCTGCTTCGTCCCGCACGCCGATGCCCCGACCAGACACGAAGACTAAACGTCCCACGAAGACTAAACGTCCGAGGAGTCAACGCCCGATGCTCAGAAGCCCGCGCCTCTTCCTGACCGCCCTCTTCTTCATCATCGCCGCCGCCGGGGCGGCCTCGGCGCAGGAGACGCAGACGCCCGCGCCGGGCTCGGCCGAGCGCAAGGCGATAGCCGACGCCCTGCGCGCGCCCGTCGAGAAGGAGCTGAAGCAGAAGGTGGTCTTCAAGATCGACCAACTCAAGGTGAGCGGCGACTGGGCCTTCCTGCGCGGCGTGCCGCAGCGGCCGGGCGGGGGCAAGGTCGATTACGGCTCGACGCCCTACCGGCGGCGCATCGAGGACGGCGTCTTCGACGACTGGATTTGCGCGCTGCTGCGGAAGAAGGCGGGCAGGTGGCAGGTGGTCAAGTACGTCATCGGCGCAACCGACGTGGTCTACGAGGGCTGGGACGAGGAGTACCACGCGCCCTCCGAAATCTTCCGTTAGCCCGCCGCCGCCCGTTGCCAACGCGCCCCGTGCGGAGTAGCATGCGCCCTGTTATGAGAGTCTGCGTGCTGCTCCTGGCGTTGACGCTTGCATACGTTTACGGGGCGTGTGTCCGCGCGAAATTCTACGCCGCCGCCCCGGCGCTCTCAGCCTTCAGCGCGCCCGAGTCCGCACAGCCGACCCCGCCCGCGCGCGTAGACTCCAACACACAGGTTCGCCCGCTCCTTGAGTCACGTTGCACGCCCTGCCACTTCGCGGGCGGCACGATGTACGCCCGCCTGCCCTTCGACCGCCCGGAGACGATTGCAAAGCTCGGCACCAAACTCTTCACACGCATCAAAGACGAGAAGGAACAACAACTGCTCCGCGACTTCCTCACGCAGCAGGCGGAGAAGGGCCGCGACCAGCCTTAAGTTTTCCAAAACACTACTCCGGCGGTCGGCTCGGCGGGTCGAGTTCTTCGGCGAGGCGCGTCCAGACTTGGGCGAAGGTCTCGACGTCTTTGCGGGTCTGTTCGAGGACGCGGCGGCTGTCCATGTAGGCGGCCCAGTGGGGCGTGTTGACGAGGGCTTCCTGCGTCTCGTCGCCGAGCGCGGCGGCCATGAGGGCGACGAGGTCTTGGGTGACGCGCGTGTGTTCGAGGAGCGCCTGGATGATGCTGTAGGCCAGCCGCGCCTGTTCGTAGGCGAGGTTGCCGGAGCCCGCCGGTCTCTCTTCGCTCTCGCCGCTCATTGCTCCGACTTCCCTTCACCCGAAGACGGCGCGTACCAGCTCCCGCGCACGAGCGGCAGGTCGGCGACGTGCGCGGCGCAGACTTCCGCGTCGCCCGCGAAGACCTTCAGCTCGGTGCCCGGCGCGAGGAAGTCGTACTTGACGAGCGCGAGGGCGACGCGGCGCCGGAGGCGCGGGGAGAAGACGTTGGAGGTGATGCGGCCGGCCTCGCGCCCCTCGGCGCAGTCGCGCAGGCGCGCGTCCGCGGGCGCTTCGGCGTCGCGTTCGAAGATGACGCCGGCGAGTCGCTTCGCGACGTGGCCGCGCCAGTGGATGCGGGCGATGATCTCCTGCCCGGCGTAGCAGCCTTTCGTGTAGCTCACGGCCTCCGCCTCGTCCACCACTTCGAGCACGACGTTCGCGTCCGAGGCGTCCACGCCGTAGCGCGGGAGCCCGGCCTCGACGCGCAGAACCTCAAGCGTGTCCATCCCGCACGGCCTCGCGCCCGCGTCGAGTAGTGTCTGCCGGAGCGGCGGTGCATCGTCCGCGCCGACGAAGATGTCAAAGCCGTCCTCGGCCGTGTGCGTCGCGCGGATGACTGCGACCTGGCCTTCGCCGAACGCGGCCTGTGTGACACGGCCGCGCTCGGTCGCGGCCGCCTCCGCGCCGAGGGCAGCGCCGACGAACTCGGACGCGCGCAGGCCTTGCACGGAGAGCATGACGGTCTCGGCGGTCAGGTCGCGGACGCGGAAGTCGCCGGCGAGGGTGAAGCGTTCGAGGTGTTTGAGAATCGTCGGGTAGGTCGTCGCTTCGGTGTCGAAGAGGAAGGCGGCGCCGCGGCGCAGGACGCGCACCGAAGCGAGCAGACGCCCCTGCGGGTTCGGGAAGGCCGCGTGCATCCAAGCGCCCTCTTCGAGCCGCGCCACGTCGTTCGTCAGCATGCCGTTTAAAAACGTCACGGCCTCGGCGCCCGACACCTCGACCCGCCCGCGCGCCGAGAGGTCGAAGAGGCCCGCGCCGCCCCCGCGCACGGCCTCGTACTCCGCGGCCGACTGACTCTTTACGGCTTCAACCATCTTTTGAATTGGATAGTAGGCAGATGGCAGTTAAGGCAAGACCTCTTCAACTGCCTACTGCCATCTGTCTACTGCCTACTGTTATTTCAGCTTCTCAAGCTCGGCGCGCAGGGCGTCGTAGTCCTTCTTGTCGCCGGCCTTGAAGGCGAGGTTGACGTAGCGGACGACGCCTTCCTTGTCGATGAGGTAGACCGTGCGCTTATTGAAGCCCGCCTGCTCCATGTAGCTGTCGTACATCTGGGCGACGCGGTGGTTGTGGTCGGAGAGGAGCGGGAACTGTAGGTTATGGTGCTTGGCCCACTCCTGGTGCGAGAAGACGTAGTCGCCGCTGACGGCGAGCACCGTCGCGTTGAGCTTCGACAGCTCGGCGAAGGTGTCGCGCAGGGTGCAGACCTCGGTCGTGCAGCCGCCCGACCAGTCGGCCGGGTAGAAGGCGAGGATGACGTTCTTGCCGCGTTGCGCCGAGAGCGAAATCTGCTCCTCGGGCTTCATGTGGATGGCCTCCTGCGTCGCGTAGGGGAGTTTGAAGTCGGGCGCGGCCTCGCCCACCTTCGGCGCGACGACAGCCGCGGACGCCGCGCTCGCAACGGCCGCGCCGTAGTGTGCCTCGTCCGACTTAGGCTTGACGCCGTCGGTGCCGGACTTCGACGAAGTGGAGGCGGCGCGCGCGCCTTCGGCCGTCTGCCTCGGCTTGACGCCGTCGCCGATGGACTGCGATTGCGCCGCGGCCGTCGCGCACGCGAGCAGCACGAGCGCGCCAAGTAGGCGGGGGGTTCTTTTTGTCATTGCTTAATCCTCTTTCACTTCGCGGCGGCGAGTCGCAGGGCGCGCGCGACCGACTGGTAGTCTTCGAGTTGTGCGGCCTCGCGCCGGTGCGAGGCGAGCACCTGCGGACTCGGGTGGTAAAGCGGCACGAGCAGACGCCCGCGCCAGGGTTGAACCTGTCCGACGTTCTCTTTGAGCGTGAACGGATGATACTCGACGGCACGGAGGGCTTCAAGCGCCACCGCCCCGAGCGTGACGACGACGCGCGGGTCGATGACTTCGACCTGCCGCCGCAGGAAGTCCGAGCAGTTCGAGACTTCAAGCCGCGTCGGCCGGCGGTTCGCGCCCGTCCCCGTGCGCGGGTTGCAGAGCGCCGAGTTGGTGATGAAGACCTCCTCGCGCGCGAGCCCGACGGAGGCGAGGTAGCGCGCGAAGTTTCGCCCCGACTGGTCGCCCGAGAAAGGCACGCGCGTGCGGTCGCCGCCCTGGCGCCCGGGCGCCTCGCCGACGAACATCACGCGCGCGCCCGCGCGCCCGTTCCGCTCGCTCAGCACCGCACTCCGCCCGCACATCGCCTCGCAACGGCGGCACGCCGCGGCCTCCGCGACAAGTGCTTCGAACTGCTCCTGTTTACTGCCGAGGCTTTCCCTTCTTTCGGCCATCGTCAGGATTGTACAACGGCGGCGCGAGTCTCAAGGAGCGCGGGGCTCAGGCGGAGGCGCGGATGTCGGGGACGGTGACGAGGCGGAAGTCTGGGGCGGGCTCTTCGACGGCGCGCAGGAGCGCGGCCGTCATCTGCGCGTGCGTGACGAAGCCGAGGCGCCGCGCGCCCTCGCGCGTCGGGGGCAGGCGCTCGCAGACGAAGTAGAAGGGCTTGAGCAGGTAGGGCCAGCGGTGGCCGGGGCCGAGCACGTACCAGGGGCGCAGCACGGTCGCGGGCACGCCCGACTCCTTCAGCAGCGACTCGACCTCGGCGCGCACCTCCTGGTAAGCCTTCATCACCGGCGCGGGCTGTGCGACGCTCACGTAGACGAAGTGCCGGACGCCGGCCGCGCGCGCCGCCCGGACGGAGGCGCGCCCCGAGACGAGGTCGATCTCGCGGAACTGCCGCGCCTTCGCCGGCGAAGGGCGCGGCACGCCGACGAGCTGCACGAACGTGTCCGACGGCGCGACCGCGGCGGCAAAACTCGACTCGTCGAGCGGGTCGCCCGCGACCGCTTCACACCCTTCGGGCAGCTTCGACTCCGAGCCGCGCCGCACGAGCGCGCGCACCTCGTGACCGCGCCCGAGCAAGAGAGGGACGAGCGCGCGCCCGAGGTAGCCCGTCCCGCCCGCGATGAAAACTCTACGCTTCGCCATCGGCCCCCAACCCTTTCCGGCCGGGCGTGTCCGCCGGGCCGCGTCCGTGTCACGCAAGCTACTACGCCGCGTGCCCGCGGCGCGGATTTGCGCCCGGGGCCGCCCGCGAACCCCCCACGCCGAGTTTGACAAGGCCCGGGGCGTCGTGCGATAAGCGTCCCACTCACGCACGATCTATTTTCCGCTTGCCCCTTCGGTCAACTTACCACCACGCGCCGGGTTCATCGGCCGGCGCCGTCGGCATGATTCGCATGCGAACAGGGGAGAGCCCGACCCGAACCTCTCCCACGCAGGCCCGCCCGGCCACCTCGCTACGCTTCTAGGAGGTTAGATGAAAAGAGTCTTGACCGTTACCTTCGCGGCCGCGCTGGCGGCCGTCCTCTGCGCACTCACCACGGCCCGGCTTCCGCACGGCACGACCCGCGCGCAGTCGGAGCAGGGCCAGAGACACCAACACTTCGAGCCCGGCGAGCCCGATGTCATTGAGCACCGCGGAAACCCGCACAGGCAGGGCACGGGCTTCCTGACGGCCGGCGGCACCGGCAGCCTGTCGCCCATCTCCTACCACAACGGCCAGCTCATCCAGACGCCGACCGCCTACGTCATCTGGTACGGCAACTGGAACCGCGGCAACGGCACCGACACGCCCGCCGGGCAGCAGATCGTCCGCGACTTCCTTTCGAGCGTCGGCGGCTCGAACTACTACAAGGTCAACACGACCTACTCGGCCGGCGGCTACAACATCAGCGGCAACGTCACGCGCGGCACGCAGGAGGCCAGCCCCGGCTACTCGTACGGCACGCGCCTGACCGACGCCAACATCCAGTCCATCGTCAAGGACGCCATCGCCTCCGGCGCGCTCCCGGCCGACTCGAACGGCGTCTACTTCGTGCTCACCTCTTCGGACGTGAACGAGCGTTCGGGCTTCTGCACGCGCTACTGCGGCTGGCACACCTCGACCTCGTACACGCAGACCTCGAACGGCCGTCTCCGCTACTCCTTCGTCGGCAACGCGGCGCGCTGCATCACCTCGTGCGCGGCGCAGTCGGTCGGCCCCAACGGCAACGCCGGGGTTGACGGGATGATCTCGGTCGTCGCGCACGAGCTTGAGGAGACCAACACCGACCCCGACCCGTCTTCGGGCTGGGTGGACAGCAGCGGCGCGGAGAACGCCGACAAGTGCGCTTGGACGTTCGGCTCGCAGCAGCACACGGCGTCGAACGGCGCCGTCTACAACATGACGCTCGGCGCGCGCAACTACCTCATCCAGAGGAACCTCTCCGCCACCGACAACAAGTGCTACATCGACTGGGTCAACCGGATTCAGTAAGCACGGCGGCGTGAGTTAAACGACAAGGGCGAGGGGCGCCGACGGTTCGAACCGTCGGCGCCCCTCGCCCTTTCCTTCAAGACGTTTCCGCGCCGGGCCTTAACTTTTAAAGAACGTGGTCGCCGAGGCCGAAGACGCGCGCGCGCGGCGTGGCGCGGACGCGCGGGGCCGTGAGCAGCCGCGGCGTGACGACCGTGCGGGGCAGGCTCAGAACGTCCGGGTGCATCTGGATGCCCGTCCCCGGGAGCGTGAAGGCGGCGACGGGCATCTCAAGCAAGCGGAAGGCGCCGGGCGCGAAGAGCCCCTGCGGCGCCGTGCGGCGCTCGGGCGTGACGCGCACCGTGCGCGACTTGCGTTCGCGGACGACCGTGAGCGTGACCTCGCCCTCCTCCTTCGACGAGAGGGCGCGCGTCAGGTCGTCCGAGTCTTCGACCTGCTGGCCGTCGGCCTCGGTCACGATGTCGCCAGCCTTGATGCCCGCCTTCTCGGCCGGGCTGCCCTCCTCGACCGAGCTGACGAGCACGCCGTGCGCGACGCCGAAGTAGTCGGCGAGCTGCTTGCCGAGCGCGTTCGTCGTCACGCCGATGCGGCGCGTCGAGCCGGCGAAGAGGCCGGGGTGCTTGCGCGCCAACTCCTCCCACTTCTGCTGCGCCTGCTCCTGCGCGCGCCTCCACTGCTCCGTGTTGCGCGCCTCCTCGTCGCCGAGCCGCATCGCGTTGCCGAGTACGTCGGGCGAGAGGTTGTAGAACCCCTCGCCGCCCGCGCTCACGAAAGGCTCGCGGCGCGTGAGCGTGGCCGAAAGCTCCTGCTCCGAGCCGCCGCGCGCGACCGTGATGCGCGCGACGTGGTCGGGCGCAGACTCTTCGACGAGGCGCGAAAGCTTGCGGACGCTCGTCACCGGCTCGCCGTCGAAGCGGACGATGACGTCGTTCGCGCGCAGGCCCGCCTTCTCGGCCGGGCTGCCCTTGACGACCTCGCGGACGCCGACGCCGCGCGGCTCGCCCGAAAGGCCGTAGCGCTGCATGTTCTCGCGCGTGACCTCTTCGGTGCGCACGCCGAGGAAGTTGCCCGAGACGAAGAGGGTCGTGGCGACGGCCGGCGGCGCGGGAGCAGCGGGCTCCTGCGGAGGCAGGGGCGCGTCCGGCGGCTCCGGCAGATCGCCCGCGAGCACGGCGACCGGGGCGGGCGGAGCCTCCGGCGCTTCCGGCGCGTCTGCTATCGCCGCCAACACGTCGGAGGCGGGCGCGGGCGGCGCCGCGGGCGCGACGACGTGCGCGGGGGCGGCGGGCGCTTCCGGCGCCGACGGGGCCGGGGGCGTCTGCGCGTTGACGGCGGACGCGGCCAGGAGTACGAAGGCGACGAGCGGCAGGGTTCTGGGTTTCACTGCTTGACGAGACCTCCTCGGGAAAGTTCTGTGGGAAAAATCCTTCAACGAGCTTGCACGCCGCACGGTTCCGGCCGGTTCCGAAAATTTCCGCGCCGCTTGTCCGCGCGCGCGCCGGCCCGCTACACTTCCCGGCGCGCATGAAGATACTCGACATCGGGTGCGGCAGGCACAAGACGCCGGGCGCGGTCGGCATGGACAGCAACCCGCGCTCGGACGCCGACGTGCTGCACGACCTGGACGTGGTGCCTTATCCGTTCCCCGACGACGAGTTCGATTTAATCGTCGGCAACCAGGTGATCGAGCACGTGGACGACGTGCTCGCGGTCGTGGCCGAGCTTTACCGCGTGGCGAGGCCGGGCGGGCTCATCCGCCTCGACACGCCGCACTTCTCCGACATCGCCTCCTACACAGACCCGACGCACAGGCACCACCTGACGACCGAGTCGTTCGCGTACTTCACCGGCGACCGCCCCGACTTCGACTTCTACAGCCACGTCCGCCTGCGCCCGCGCCTCATCCGCGTGACGATGCTCAAGCTCTGGCGCGCGCTCGGGTTCGAGCTGGCCGTCAACGCCTGCAACCGCTACCCTGCGCTGCGCTTCCTGCGCCGCTTCTGGGAGCAGTACCTCTGCTTCGTCGTGCGCGGGAAGACAATCTATTTTGAGTTTGAGGTGATAAAGTAGCGAACAACCCCTGCGACAAACGTCATGCGAAAAAGGAGGGAGAACTCTGATGAGCAGCAAGGCCAGGAAGTCGGCGGGAGCCGCGCCGCCGCCACAGCGCAGGTCGGCGGGCAAGCCTTCAAAGAAGGATCAGATCGTCTCGCTCTTCCTCTCGGGGATGGGCGAGATTGAGGACATCGCGGTCATCACGGGCGCGCGCCCCTCTTACGTCGGCACGGTCTTGCAGGAGGCGGGGCTGCACCAGGGCTACTTCGACCTCTACACCTCGACGGCCGTCCCGCAGAACATCTACTCGAAGTTCTTCGCGGGCAAGCTCGGCTTCAAGGACGTGGAGACGGCGGGCGAGTCCGTCTCGCTCATCGACCGGCTTTACCGCCAGTTCGAGTTCGCGGGCGACCGCGCCGGCCAGCACCACGCGCTGGCGATGGCGCTCACCATGTTCGACCGCGCCCGCTGGACGGGCAAGGGGCGCGAGGCCGGGGTCTTCCTCAACTGGCTCACCGCGCGACTCGGCGAGGCCGCGCTCGACCTCGAAGAGGCTTCGGGAGAGAACCTCGACGAAGAGGCGGACGCGGGCGCGGGCGAGCCGGAGACTTTGCCGTGAAAATCAGTAGGCAGTAGGCAGATGGCAGTAGGCAGTTAAGGCTACGCGACCGAGGCGGTGCTGCTCGTCCTCAAGTACTACTTCGAAGAGCTGCGCTACCAGAAGTGCCTCGTCACAGTCCACTCGGACAACCCGGCGTCCGTCGCTTTGCACGCGGGGCTCGGGTTCGTGCGCGAAGGGACGCTCCGGCGGATGGTCTACACGGGCGGGCAGTTTTACGACTCACACCACTACAGGATTTTGAAGGAGGAGTGGGAGCGGTCGGCAGACAGCATCTGAGGCGGCTCGCGGCGCGGCCGGGCGCGCTGCTGACGGCGGCGCTCGTCGTGCTCTACGTCGCGGCGCGCCTGTGGCGGCTCGACGCCTCCTGCCTCTGGTTCGACGAGCTGTTCAGCGTCCACGCCGCGCGCCACACGTGGGCGGGGCTCTGGCGCTTCGCCGCGGCCGACCTGATCCACCCGCCGCTCTTCTACGCGCTGCTCAAAGTATGGACGGCGGCGGGCGGCGAGTCGCTCTACTGGCTGCGCCTCTTCCCGTTCGTCGCGTCGGCCGCGGCGCTCGTCCCGCTGCTGCTGCTCGCGCGCGAGCTGAGGCTCGGGACGTTTGCGACGAACGTCGCGCTGCTCTCCGCGGCGGCGAACGGCTACCTCATCAAGTACGCGCAGGAGGTCAGGATGTACGGCCTGCTGCTCCTGCTCACGCTCACCTCGCTCTGGCTCTTCGCGCGTCTGCTCAAACGCGAGGGCAGGGCGCGCGCACTCCTCCTCGCGCTCTTCTTCGTCAACCTGCTGCTCGTCTACACGCACTACTACGGCTGGCTCGTCGTCGCGTGCGAGGCCGCCCTGCTCGCTTTCAAAGGGAGGCGCCGTCTCGGCCCCTTCATGTTGACGGCCGCCGGGCTCGCCGTCGCGTACGTGCCCTGGGTTGTGGCGTGCGCGGGCGCGGCGCGGGCGGGCGGCGGGCTCGCGCAGAACATCGGCTGGATCACGCGGCCCGGCCCGCAAGACCTCTCCGAGCTGTTCGCGCTCTTCAACCAGCCCTTCTACTTCCGGCAGAGTTCCGCCGACCCACTCTTCGTGCGTGCGGGCGCGCTGCTCGGCCTGCTGCTCGTCGGCCTGCCGCTCGTCGCCCTGCTGTTCGGGCGGCTGAGAAGGAGAGACGCGGGCGAAGACGTTGAAGGCGAGGCGGTCGGGTTTCTACTCACCTTCTCGCTCCTGCCGGTCGTGCTCGCCTTCGCCGCGAGCTACGTGCTGCCGCAGTCGGTCTGGGGGACGCGCCACCTGATCGTCGCGGCCGGGCCTTACGCGCTGCTCGCGGGGCTCGCGCTCGCACGTCTGCGCCCCGCCTGGTGGAGGGCGGCGGCGCTCGTGCTCCTCTGCTGCTGGCTTCTGCTCGCCGGAGCGCTCGTGCTCATCCGGCGTGAGCCGATGCACGTCTGGTGCGCGTGGGAAGGGCTGGCCGCCTCGGCCGCGAGGGACGAGGCACGCGACTCTGTCGGAGGTGCGGCGAGTTCAACTGACGTGTACGCCTTCGAAGACCTCGTCGCCTATCACCTCTGGTTCGCGCTCGAACGCGAGGGGCGCTTCCGCGTCGTCTCGCTCAAGGGCACGCCCGGCGTCTCGGAAGACCCCGCCTACTTCCTCCCGCGCGACTTCGACGGCGTCGCCGTCGCCGACTCAGGCGCGCTCGACGGCGAACGCTTCTGGGCCGCCTTCCGCGACACGAGCTGGGACGAGTCGCGCCAGCCGCTCAAATTCATTCTCGAACGCGGCTACCGCGCCGAGCGCGTCTACGAAGCATCCGCGCAGGGGCAACGTGCCTTCCTTGTCCTGTTCGTGCGAACGGAAAAGTCGAAGTAGAGGCGCCCGGGGCTTTCACTTCCCCGCGCCCCTGTTTATTCTTTCCCGCGAGCCGACGGGAGGGACGAACATTGTCAGAAGCGAATTCGCAACCGGTCGCCGCGCGTTGGAGCCTGGCGGGCAAGGCGGCGCTCGTGACGGGCGCGACGCTCGGGATTGGTCTGGCCGTGGCCGAGGAGTTCCTCTCATTCGGCGCGCGCGTGCTGGCGGTCGCGCGCGACGCGGAGCGGCTCGGGGCGCAGGTCGAGGCGTGGCGGCGCGCGGGCGCGGACGCGGACGGCGTCGCCGCAGACCTCTCGACGGCCGAGGGGCGCGCGAAGGTTTTGAAGCGGCTCGAAGGTTTCGACAGACTCGACGTGCTCGTCAACAACGTCGGGACGAACGTGCGTAAGGCGGCGGTCGAGTACGCGACGGAAGAGTACGAGCGCGTCATCTCGACCAACCTCACCGCGGCCTTCGAGCTGACGCGCGCGGCGCACACGCTTTTGAAGAGGGCGGGCGGCGCCTCGGTCGTCAACGTCTCCTCCGTCTCCGGCCTCACGCACACCTCGACGGGCGCGCCCTACGCGATGAGCAAGGCCGCGCTCCTCCAGTTGACCCGCAGCCTCGCCGTCGAGTGGGCGCCCGACGGCATCCGCGTCAACGCCGTCGCCCCCTGGTACGTCCGCACGCCGCTCGTCGAGCCCGTGCTCAACGACGCCGAACGCTTCGCGCGCATCCTCGCGCGCACGCCCATGCGCCGCGTCGGCGAGCCCGAAGAGGTCGCCGCGGTCGTCGCCTTCCTCTCGATGCCCGCCGCCTCCTACGTCACGGGCCAGTGCGTCGCCATCGACGGCGGCTTCACGGCCTACGGCATCTGACGGCGGCGCCCTCTTGACAGCCGCGCGGGCGGCTCCTTAGTATCTTTGTAAGGCGACACGACGCCCGCGGCGGCCCGTCGAAATGCCACGTCGCCCTCGCAACAGCCCCACGCCGCACGCGCCTCAGCGCAAGAGACCCGAGCGCCCCGGTTAGGATTTTTCAAGTCATGAAAAGGTTCGTTACGCTCTGCTGCGTCCTTGTGACGCTCGCGGCCGGCGTGTGCGCGCAAAGCGACGGCGCGCGCCGCACCGCACCGGCTCCCACGCTCTCGGGCGAGCCGATGCCGCTCAACCACGGCGGCAAGATCGAGACCGCCTACGACGGCTTCGCGCACGAGACGGTCGTCGAGCTTAAGCGGATGAACGTCACCTGCCAGGTGACGAACGGGTCGGGGGGCGTCGTCAAGGGGCTCTGCGTGACCCTGCGCGCGGCGCTCCACTGCCCGGGCAAGCAGCTCGACTACGTGCGGCAGGCGACCCTCTTCGTCACCTTCGAGGCGAAGAACTGGGACACACGCCACCCGCCGAGCGAGCGGCAGCTCTCGGTCGTCGCCGACGGCGAGACGATGCGGCTCGGCCGGATGGGCCTCGTCTCGCAGGACGTGGGCGACGGCTGGGCCAACGACGACATGAAGGAGACGCTCGAACTCGCCGTCCCCTTCGAAGTCTTCCAGAAGCTCTCGCGCGCCTCCTACGTCGAGTTCTCGGTCGGCCAGACCACCTTCGCGCTGCGCGACAAGAACGTCGCCGCCCTCCGCGACATGAACAACCGCGTCAAGCTCCCGCAAGCCCCGGCGCAGGCGGGCGGCGGCAACTAAGGCGATTCGCACACAGCAAAGCCGGGGCGCGTGAAGATACACGCGCCCCGGCTTTGCTGTGCCAAAATTTCTTCACACAATCTTACCGGACTGAGCTATAAAGAGCCCTGAGCTACGGCGGGAATACGGCTTGCCGTCTCTTATCATTCGTCCTCGTCTCACAAGGAAGGGCACATGAGCAGCAACCAGCACGGCCTCAACGTCACCAAGCCCGTCTCGCTCCTGAACAGGTCGCTCAAGTTCAGCTTCAAAGAGTTCTTCAAGTCGATGACGAAGGCCGTCGTCAAAGGGGCGACGGCCAACTACGCGCAGGCGCTCGGCGACGTAGTGGATGCGCTCGCGTCCGTGAGCCTCGTGCAGGACTGCGGCGAGGTCGCCTGGCTGCTCATCCAGCGCTCTTTGTTGCAGGCCGTCCACGACCTCTTGAAGGAGAACGAGCCGCTTATCTATCGAGACGCGGGCAACCCGATGGTCATCCTCTCGAAGCGCGGGCTCCCTTCGGACGACCCCGAAGCCGTCACGGCCCGCCTCGACCTCTCGCTCGAACAGGGCGAGATAACAATCGACGAGAACTTCTTCCGCAACCCGCGCACGCTCCCCGTCCTCGAACAGTTCAAGACGCCCTTCCGGCAGTGGCTCGAACTGTTCGGCCTGAACACCGCTGAGGCCGACTCCATCGCCAACCGCCTGCCGAGCTACTTCGTCCACGCGCTGAATGAGCAGTGGCGCGCGCGCCCCGAAGAGTACAGGTGCCTCAAGGAAGCCTTCGACACCCCCTTCACCAAAGCGGGCGCCGCCGAGCAGGCGTGGCAGTCCTACGCCGCCCTCCTCCAGAAGCAGGTTGACGAACCCATGTTCGTCGAAGCCTTCAGCCTCCGACAGGTCTACGTCCCCCTCCGCGCCTACTACCTCGACAAGCCCGCGGCCGACAAGGAGACGCGCCCCGACCCGCGCGCCGCCGAAGCGACGGACGCCAACCGTATCGTCATCGACCTTAAGACCGAGTTAGACGCCTGGCTCGCCAACAACGACTCCACCGACGCGGTGCGCGTCATCAGCGGCGGCCCCGGCAGCGGCAAGTCCTCCTTCACGAAGATGCTCGCCGCCAAACTCGCGGAGCAGAATGCGCGCCGCGTCCTCTTCGTCCCGCTCCACCTGCTCGAAATCTCCGACGACCTCGAAGACGCCGTTAAAAAGTTCATCCGCTACATCGACCGCGAACTCACGAACCCGCTCGACCCCGAGGAGAGCGTCGTCCCCTCCCTCATCATCTTCGACGGCCTCGACGAACTCGCCATGCAGGGCAAAATCGCCGCCGAACTCGCGCAACAGTTCGTCCGCGAGGTGCGCGACAAGATTGAACGCCTCAACTACCGCGGCAGCCGCCTCAAGGTCTTAATCAGCGGCCGCGAACTCTCCGTGCAATCCAACACCTCCGATTTCAAAAGGCCGAAGCAAGTCCTCCACGTGCTTCCCTACTTCGTCTCTGACGATTCAAGAAAGCAGTATGCCGACGCTCGGAGCTTATTAAAGCAAGACCAGCGCCAGCAGTGGTGGGCGAACTACGGAAAGGTCAGCGGCAATAAGTACAAAGGCTTACCGAAGGAGTTGGGCAGGGATGAGCTTTCGGAAATCACGTCGCAGCCTTTGTTGAATTATCTGGTCGCCCTCAGTTTCACCCGCGGCGAAGTTGACCTGGCGACTGAGAGCAACCTGAATATCATTTACCGGGACTTGCTGAAAGCGGTTTATAACCGCGGCTGGGCCGGAGGTCGAAACTTAGCCCTGCAAGGGGTGGCGGAAGATAAATTCGTCCGCTGGCTCGAAGAGATTGCCGTCGCGGCGTGGCACGGAGACGGCCGAACGACGACGCTCGAAGAGATTAAAAGCCATACCGAGAGCGGCGGGGCGGCAAATCTTCTGAATCTGTTCGAGGAGGGTGCGGACAAAGGCATCACGCGCCTCCTGATGGCCTTCTACTTCAGGCGGGCGGGCGTGCGCGAGTCCGGCGAAAAGACTTTCGAGTTCACACACAAGAGTTTCGGCGAATACCTGACGGCCAAACGCATCGTCCGCCTTCTCGGAGACATGCACGAGGAGTTGGAGCGACACGGGGAGAACGTTGATAAGGGGTGGGACGAACGTGCGGCCCTCGTGCGCTGGATTAAGCTGTGTGGGCAATCCCCGCTCGACCGTTATATTTTTCAGTTCATGGAGAACGAGGTGCGCTCGGCCGGGGCGTCTGTTGCTGTGGGTTGGCAGGAGACGCTCTGCAAGTTAATCGAATTCGAGTTGCGTCAGGGCTTGCCGATGGAGCAGGTCGGGATACCGACCTTTAAGGAGCAGACTCGGCAGGCGCGAAACGTTGAGGAGAGTTTGATTGCTGCTCTCAGTGCGTGTGCGCGTGTGACAGAACAAGTATCGAAAATCGAGTGGCCGACTCGCTTTTCTTTCGCAGAGTTATTGTCACGGCTTCAGAGTCAACCACTCATTAAGTCCGTGTTTATATTTGTACATCTTAATTATCTGGACGTGGCGGGCTGCATATTAGCTGCCAGAGATTTACGCGGGGCCAGTTTTTATAGGGCAAACCTTGATAGAGCCTATTTGAATTGGTGTCGCTTGGAAGAAGCTCAACTTGGAGAAGCAAAGCTCAGGGGGGCACTTCTAGGATACGCAAATCTTGGCAGCGCGAACCTTAATAATGCTGACCTCGAAAGGGCAAGGCTTTATGGGGTAGACTTTGGCGGAGCAAACCTCAGAGGGGGAAACTTCAAAGGGGCAGACCTTCGAGACGCAAACCTCAGCGGAGCAAACCTCAAAGGGGCGGACTTCAGTGGGGCACTCCTTGCCAATATTACATTTGACGATATAACTAACTTCGTCGGTGCAGGTGTCAGGGACGCGCTCTTCGATAGGGACGAGCAGAAACAGAATATTTTGAAATTAGCCGGCGCCTGAACCGAAGACCCTCCGCCGCGGGCGAAGCCTGAAACGGACGGCGAGGGAGCAGTACACGAATTTAAGTATTGCCTTTCCGGTTGAGACTAATGGGTGTGCGTTTAAGGGTAACGTGTTGTCTTGATTTGGAGTTCAGTTCTCGTTACTAAGAAACGCGTGTCTGTTCGTGTGGCGGATGTTTCCGTTTCTTTGTTCTGTGTTGGTGTTACAGACGAACGAGTGCCTGTTCCTTAGTAACGGGTTCGCGTGACAGAGGAACGGGTACCCGTTTCTTTGTGCAGGGTAGGTGTTCGTTTGTTTCGTGTACGTGGAATAGAGGAACGCGTACCCGTTACTAAGGAACGGGTACGCGTTCCTTTGTGATGGGTTGGTGTTACTTAGTGATGGGTTCCGGTCGGGGGGTGGCGGGCGGGCGTGGGTGTGTGAGGGGAGGAGAAGAAGAGGAAAAATAGTGCTTGAAGTTTTGAGTGAATTGGATATACTGCGCGGCGCCTGAACCTCACTGGCTTTCCTTGTTCCTCATAACTCTAGGAGGTGAATGTTATGGGACGTTTGAAGCGTACGTCGAAGATTCTCGACAAGGCGAGTGCGCGTCTGGCGGGGCTGAAGGACATCGGGACGCAGGACTTCGGCAACGGCATGACTTCGGAAGGGTTCGAGGACGCGGTCGCGGACACGCGCCAGAAACTCGCAGACTACAACCAGGCCCTCTCGGCGGTGGACGAGAAGGGGAACCTGTTGGACGACTCGGAGAAGTACTTGAAAGACTTCGCCGAGAGAGTCCTGGCCGGTGTCGCGGCCAAGTACGGCAAGAACAGCAACGAGTACGAGAAGGCCGGCGGCGTTCGCAAGTCTGAACGCAAGCGCCCGGCCGCGCGTAAGCCGGCGCCGAAACCTTCCACCTGAACCGACCTTCAGGCCGGCGCCGAACGCCGGGCGACGAATCGGGAACTCAAGCCGGATTCGTCGCCCGGCGTCTTTTTGTGTCGCTTCCGACAGAAGAATTCATCCTGGTACCGACTTGCTAAATAGAATAAGGCGTCTGAAGCCGGGAGCGCGGGCATCCTTGCCCGCCATGAGCGCGTGAGCGCGAAGGCCGTGAGACTTTACACCTCAAGATTGAGAGGTGAAGGGGTCGGAAGCGTGCTGCGCACGCTTTGGCGGGCAGGGATGCCCGCGCTCCCGGCGACGGCCGGCCTTATTCAGATTTGCCAGTCAGTATTACGGCCGGCGGTAGACTTCGCGGCCGTCCGATGAGAGTTCGAGGGCGAGCTTGTTTTCGGAGTGGGCGAGGTCGAGGTGGGCGACCGCTTCGGAGACGGCGAGGAAGCGGTGCACGTCGGTCGAGCCGGGGAAGAGTTGTTGGGCGATCTCCCAGGCGGTGGCGCCGGTCTTGGGGATGAGGCGGATGATGTCTGATTGACGTTCGTTGATGGCGCGGAGGTAGCGGTGGAAGAGTTCTTCGTAGTCTTCGACGGCGTCGCCGTGGCCGCCGTAGACGAGCGTGGGGTGGAGCGAGCGCAGGCGCGCGAGGCTGACGAGGTATTCGGCCAGCGAGCGGAAGCGGCGCGCGGGGTCTACGGGGTCGGGCGAGAGCACCGGGTTGGGCGTGATGCGCTTGAGCACGCAGTCGCCGGCGATGACGGTGCGGTCGGCCTCGCGCAGGAACGAACACGACCCGGGCGTGTGGCCGGGCGTGTGGACGACGCGCAAAGAGCCGCGCTCGAAATTGATCTCGTCGTCGTCCGACAGCTCCGCGTGCTCGTGGTCTTCGAGCGCGTCGGCGAAGCGGCGGACGCCCTCGTACATGCGGCGCATCTCCGCGACCTCTTCCGCCGGCACGCCCGCGCGCTCAAGCAACGCACGGTTCTCGCCGTACTCCAGGCGACCTGCGCGGTGCCCCGTCTCCCAGCCGTGGACGAAGACTTCGGCCTCCTTCGCCTCGTCTCTTAACTGCTTCGCCAGGCCGCAGTGGTCTTCGTGCGCGTGCGTCAGCACGATGCGCCTGATGTCCGAGACGCGGACGCGCGCCCGCCTCAAACCCTCCCGCAGCGCCTCAAGCGCCTCCTTCGTCTTCGGCCCCGTGTCGATGAGCGTCAGAGGCTCCTCCGCGATGAGGTAGCAGTTGACCGGCCCCACGTAGAAGGGCGTCGGCACGGAGATGGGGATGATGCGCATGATTAGAAAGTAGGCAGTAGGCAGATGGCAGTAGGCAGTTCAGAGAGCCGCTGTCAAAAGCTACGGATTAATCCTTCAACATAATTAACGCGGGGCGCACTGCCTACTGCCTACTGCCTACTGCCTACTGCCCTAGTACACGTACCGGTTCGCCTTGATCATCGCGTCGGCGATGCGGCGGCGGGCGGCGACGGTGTTGGTGGGGGTGTGCTTGGTGAAGCGCTTGAGGGCCGCGAGGAGCGTGCGCAGCTCGTCGCCCTCGGTGACGGCCGCGAGCGTGTTCTTGGCCTCGGCCTCGACGCGCTCGACGGCGTCGTTGCAGAAGACGCGCACCATGTCGAGGTAAAGCGCCGCCTGCTCCTCTCCCTGCGCCGCGGCGAGCTTCTGCGCGCGCAGGATGGCCGACTCCATCGCGAAGACGTCCATGATGATGTTCGACGCGCCGATGAGCACTTCCTGCTCCTCGGAGAGCGCCGTCAAGTACTTCTGCGCCGCCGTGCCCAAGACCATCAGCGCGACCTTCTTCGCGTTCTTCGCCAGCTTCGCCTCGGCGGCGAGGACGGTCTCGTCTTCATCCAAAGAAGGCATCGAAGGAGAGAGCACCTCGTCCATCAAAGCCTGTGCGGCGGGCAAGAGCGCGAGCTTGCCGGACATCGCGCGGCGCATGAGCATGCCGGGGATGAGCATGCGGTTGATCTCGTTCGTGCCTTCGAAGATGCGGTTGATGCGCGCGTCGCGGTAGGCGGCCTCGGCCGGGTAGTCGGCCGAGTAGCCGTAGCCGCCGAAGACCTGCACCATCTCGTCCGTCACGTACTGGCAGTACTCCGTGAGCGCGACCTTGAT
>Ga0213876_10000562_pt1 | contig 27798 bp, 28 predicted proteins | sample BarmaccomBMRX_R9_FD_160113 | JGI IMG/M metagenome (GOLD analysis project Ga0213876, IMG submission 160113) | Root-associated microbial communities from Barbacenia macrantha in rupestrian grasslands, the National Park of Serra do Cipo, Brazil - RX_R9 | ecosystem: Host-associated > Plants > Roots... | reverse complement strand
GAGGCCGTAGCAGATGAGTCCGGAGCAGTCGTGGTAGTGGTCGACGCCGGTGCAGCGGGTGGGGCCGACGCGGTAGTTCCAGCCGATGTGGGCGATCATCGCGGCGACGAAGGTGTCTCGCTGGCTCACAGCATGTTCCTCCGCTATCGTGCGCGGCCGTGGGCCGAATCGTGGGGGCAGTGGGACAACTCCGCTGGCACGAGCGGCTACTGCTGCTCGCCCTCGTGCTCGTCGCGCTGTGGGCGTTCATGCCACGAGCGACGCACGGGCATCACGCGACGCCCGGCATGGTGTGCGAACCGAAGGTCTGCTACGTGCCCTAGTCGGTGATGTACCGCTCGTAGCCGCACGCGATGAGCGGGAACTTCGCGTTCGCTGCGATCGGGTTCGTGAGCCCCTGCGCCCATGCGGCGAGCGCGCCCGTGATGCTGGTCTGGCTCAGTCCGACGGGCGCGTTGCCGTTGAGGTTCGATGTCGGCTCGGCGATGAGGTAGCCGGGCGGCGGCCCGTTCTGGACAGCGAGCGCCGTCAGTGTCGGCGCGCCGGCCTGGGGGGTGATGCTGCGCCAGTACCACCCGCGCTTGACGGGGACGAGACAGGCGACCGACACGAAGCCGGTGGCGGTGTGCGAATCCGCGGTGCCTGCGTCGAGGAGCAGCGGACCGGGTGCGCCGTTGTCGTCTGCGTAGAACCCGAACCGCAGCACGCTCGACGCGGCGGTCGCCGTCACCCACGCGCCGAAGTAGGTGAGGATGCCGTTGCCCGGAATCCAGAACGGCTCCGCGTACTCGGTGGACTGCGTGAACGCGTTGGTCGTGCGACCGGACCCGAAGTTCTGCCGCACTAACGGATAGGCGACACCGGACGCGGGAGACGGCCAGCGTTGGTCGTCGTGCGCGACGTAGCCGCCAGAGTTCGCGATCATCGCTGGAGTCCATGGAACGCTCGCGACCTTCGCGAGAACGATCGAGGCGTAGATCTGGTGGCCGAGCTCGGACGGGTGGATGTCGTCCCAGGTGAGCCAGCGGCGGTCGTAGACGGCGTCTCCGACCGCATGGGTCGTCGCTGCCACGCTGGCGACACCGACGTCCACGCCCGCGTAGGCACGGTCGACGTTCATCGTCCAGAATGGCGCGTTCGTTACCTTGTCCGGCACCGAGCTGACGCGCATCTTCTCGAAGCCCGACGTTGTGAGTACCGAGCCCTTGGTGATGAGACACGTCCCCGCGTTGACCGGAGCGATCGTGATCGACGAATCGCCGGAGCCAACCGCGTGGCCGGTCGCAACCGCCGCGCCGTAGCGATTCGCGATCTCCGTCGCGACATCGGCGACATAGCAGTTCGTGAACTCGCTCGCCAGCGACGTGAGAACGTTGTTCATCGCGGCGTTCTGGCTTGGGCCGACAACCACCCAGATGCTCGCGAAGTCCCCGTCCGGTTGATTGACAAGCACCTGTACGGGCGGGTCGGCGTCTTCAATGAGAAAGTCGAAAACGGAGAAGTTCTCGTTCGCCTGGAGCTGGCTCACGGTGAACCGGAGCACCGATCCCGCGTCGCCCGCGGTCAGCGTAGTAATGCGCTTCACCATCTGGATGTCGTTGCCCTGCATGCCCTGCGCGGCAATCGAGAAGGTCGACGAGTAGCCCGACGTACCGCCGGATTGCGAGACCGTGACGAGCGCGGTGTCGGCCGCGCGCACGAAGTGCGTGCCGCTGTTGTGCGTCGCTGCGGTCGTGCCGTTGTAGCCACGCGTGACCGAGGTGAAGCTACCGCTGCCCGTGCCCTGCCCGGCCGTGATGAGCATCTCTTCGGAGTCGATCTTGATGACGAAGTTCCCCGACTGTGGGAAGTTCGTCCTACCTGAGTTCGTGCCCGACACCGGAACCGTCGTCTGCGAGGCGTCCATCGAGCTGCTCAGCACCGCGTTCGCGTTCGGGTTGCCAAGGATGCCGAGCGAGATCGGCTCACCTTGGTACGTCGGGGGCAGCGTGACCTCGACGTAGTCGCCGTTCGTGGAGGTCTTGCGGTACGTGCCGAGGGTGACGTAGTTCTTGTCGGTCTGCGCGGCCGACCATGTACCCGAGAACGTCGTGAACACGGAGGTCTGGCCGATGTCGTAGAGCCGTCCGGCGCGCAGGCGCGAGAGCAGCGCGCGCATGCCGTTCGTGAACGCGGTGACGACCGAAGAGCCGTTCGTGGACTGCACGACCGAGTCGTTGATGCCGAGGCAGATGAGGTTGAGTCCGGGCGCGCATTTGCTCGACTGCCGCGCGTCCGTGCGCGATCCACCTGCGTAGAAGTGGTTCGGGAACACATGGCGGAACACGCCGCCGATCCCCGCCGCGGTGTCGCCGATCTGCGGTAACCCGCCGGTCGCGCCAGAGTGGCCGTACAAGGTCACTTCGGTCGGCGGGATGTTCAACCCTGCGGCGACGCGGTGCGTGAACGCGGTGAAGTCTCCGCGTACGTCGTCCGAGCCGCCGCCCTTCTGCGTGTACGAGTGCCCGATCGAGATGAGGTTCCCAGGTCGGGGAAGCACCAGCGGCAACGGCGCGTAGCGCGCGTCGAGTTGCGTCAAGGAGAGATCGTCGCCCGTGATGACCCATACGTTCGACCCGATGTAGAGCATCACGACCGCGTGGCCCGTGATCTTCAGCTGTCCCGACGTCGCGCCGCCCGCGTAGTTGAAAACGTCGGACCCGGAGAGGTTGTAGGTCACGTAGTTGACGACCGGGTTCGGCTTCACGAGCTTCAGCTCGATTTGCGTTCCGACTGCCTGAGAGGCGGGGATCGTCACCGTGCACGCGTTGCTCGTCGTGTCGATGCGGTGGAGTGTGTTCGCCGATGCCGTGAGCGTGCTCGCGGTCGTCACGGAGCCCGCGTCCGCGAGCGCACCCGTAGCTGTGATCGTGAGCGTGTTCGCGCTGTCGTTGTACGACAGGCCGATCCCGGAACCCGCGACGAGCAGCGCGGCGACGCGGTCGTCGATCCGTTCGGCTTCCGCTGTGGTGTCGACGCCGAGCGTGAGTGTCCCGGCAGGGTCGGAGTAGGTGACGGTGAGCCCGGTTCCCGCAACCGACATCGCGCCGACGACGTCCTGCACCGCTTCGGTGAAGTCGGACAGCGACCCGGACGTGAGTCCGGACACCGCGATCGTGATGGTGTCCGCGCCGTCGTTCGGGGTGATCGTGATGTTCGACCCGGCCGTCAACGCGGCGCCGAGAGCGTCTCTCGCGCGCTCGTCGACTGCGGTCGCGAAGTCCGACAGGTCGGAGGTCTGAAGTCCCGACACGGCGATGGTGATGGTGTCGCCGGGGTCGTTGACCGTGACGGTGATGCGCGCGCCCGCGGTGAGGGCCGTGCCGATCGTGTCGCGCACGAACTCCGCGGCGGTCGCGGTGAGGGTCGCGGTTCCGTCGGCGCCGAGGTTGATCGCGCCTGAGACGGACTCCCACGCGGTGTCGCCGTCCGTGCCCGACTGCTTGACGATCAGTTGGCCGGCGGTGCCACCATCCGGAACGCCACCGCCGCTCGGCTGGATGAACCCTGACGGCACAACCTCGATCACATCGTCGGTGACGACGACATCAACGACATCGGCCGTGACGATCACATCCGCGGACGTCATCGCGTCACATCCAAGGCAACCGCGGCGTTACCGGCGATCAACGTCGTGACCTTCCCGGACCCATCGGTCTGCTGAAGATCCCACGCGTACAACCGGCCGAGCGCGGCGGTCTGAGTGTGCGTCAGGCTCAGCAGCAGCACGCCCGTCGCCGCGTTCGTCGTGTCGATACTGAAGTCAACGTGCGCGGTGTCGTCGGGCGAGGTGCGCAGCTGCGCCGCAAACGTCGAACCGCTCAGATTCATCGGTGACGTCTTCGCAGCGTCGGAGTAGAAGGTGAGCGACATCGTGTAGTCGTCGCCGCGCACGATGCCCTTGGGGTCGAACCGTCCGACAGGCATCTAGACCCCCGCGCCGACGTCGAGAATGTAGAACCGGAACCCGTTCGACAACTGCGGGCCGTGGTTCCCGCTACCGGTATCTTCACCATGCAGCTGGAACGTGTAGTTGCCCGGCACCGTCGTGATGTAGTGAATCCAGGCAGATCGGTTCTCCGCGGTGCGCGCGTTGTCGGCTGCGTCGCGGTAGCCGAGCGCCGTGAAGGCGGGTCCGATGTTGCCCGTTCCGACGTCCGTGGGTGCGCCCACCGCAAACGAGATGCTCAGGTGCGCCGCGGGATCGTTGATGTCGAGTGGCCCCGAACAGCCCATGAGGATGAACCGTGGTCCCGCGATTGCCAGCGTCGTACTGAAGACGGCGGAGTCCGCGTTCGTCGGCGTGAACGGATGGTCTGCGGTGAGTTGGTTGTAATAGAGGAGGCGGCCCGGCTGGTTGAGGAGGTCCGCGTCGATCTCTTCGTTCGCGACCCACGCATGGCGAGTGAACTGCGGCACGTCCCTCCTTTCCTCAGTAGACCGTTGTGTCCGCGGGCGAGAGCTGATAGCTCACGCTGCACTGCTTCGCTGCCCACGACTCGCTGATCTGCTCGATCGAATAGTTTCCGACCATCGGATCGCCGATATCGGACGGCGTGTACGCCAACGTCAGCCGATCCCCGAGATCCATCTTCAGCACCGGCGGGAACAACAGATCGGGCGCGTTCTGCGGCTTGATCGTCACCGACGAGAACCGCGGCTGCGGATTCGCGTACTTCGCGAGCAGCCACGCAGTCTGGTTCCGGAAATCAGTTCTCGACGCAGTGAGTAGATCGGTGCGGGAGTCTTCGATCGCGCCGTTCGCGCGGATCGATGCCGGGTCCTGCGCGACAATCGGAGTGTCCATGTCTTGGCGGGCGCGCACGATCCGGTTCCGGATGTACCGCTCATCCGCCGGGTCGATGTTCACCGACGTGTAGCTCGGCTTCACTTGATCGGAGAGCACCAGTTGGCTTTGCGACTGCGACGTGGCGGTCTGCCAATGATTCCGGCCCTGGAACTGCAACGCGCCACCGTTGGACACGAACAGCCGGCCCGTCTCGGAGTTCGTGATGCGCTGCAAGTAGTTCAGCGACGTTTCACTCGACGACACGTCCGTGTCCGCGACGAGGAGCGTGTTGCCATCATCCACGGCGCGCATGAACGGCGGCAACGGCCAGAGATCGAGGATCGAGTTGACGCGCGACCCACACGACTCGACCGCGGGGAACGACAGCTGCCCGCCGGTCACGCAGTTGTTCGTCAACCCGTAGACCGGATCGTTCGTGATCCCCGGCGCTTCCGGCCGAAGCTGATTCCGGGACAGCCACCCGAACAGGTCGGTCGCCGTCACCGTTGTCGTCACCGCGTTCTTCGCGGAGGCCTCCGCGTACTGCGGCCACGAATCCACAAACCCCGTGAACCGCGGGTAGATCACATCACCCCACACCCCGCAGACCTGGATGAGTCGCCGGCTCGTCAGCAACCCGTAGTAGGGGCCATCCTGGTAGGTGGGGTCGAGGCTGCGGTCGAAGTTGTTGAACGTGAACGTCGCGGTCCCCGCCTGCACCGCGTCGAGCTCGAAGGACCGACCGCGGTTGATGTTGCATCCGCGGCACACCGAGGTGAGTTCGGTCCATTGGGGGACGTTGTCGAGCGGGTCGGAGAAGAACGCGACGCGTACGAGGAGGTCGGGGAAGACCTGGGTGGCGATGTTCTCGACGTCGATCAGGAACCCTGGCGGCGGGGGCGGAGGAGTAGTCGTCGTGGCGCCGCGAAGGTGCGCGGGGGTGGTGCCGCGCAGCCGTGCCGGCGTGTTGGCACGCGGCCGGAACGGAACGGCCATGGCCTAGAACGCAGGTTCGTACAGCAGCGTGGCCTGGATGACGTCGTTCGTCGTGAACGCCCACGGCAGCTGGTCGGTCACCGGCGCTGCGGCTGCATCCATCTTGATCTTCCAATCGAAGGTGAGCGTGCTGCCGGGCGCCTGGTTGATGTTCACGGTGAACCCCGTGGTCGACACAGACGTCAGCCACTTCTGGCTCACGAGGTTCGTGCTACCGGACGTCCATTGCACGTCGATGTCTGCCGCGGATGGCGTGCCCGCCATCGTGTTCGTGAAGGTGACCGCCTTCGTCGTGGCGGCCGACGTGATGGAACTCGAGCCCGAATCGACTTGCCAGGGCGCGAACAGCTGACACCACTGGTTGCGGTGCTGGCCGTTGATGCTCGACGGTCCCGCGTCCGCGACGTTCGGCACCACGGGCACCGTCTTCGACTGGAGCGTGCGCGCAACTGAGCCGAAGCCGAGCAGCCGATCGTGCTGCGAGTTGAGCGCGCCCGATCCGGTTCCGCCGAGCGACACCTGCGCGGGGATGGGAAGCGACACGATGTAGTTGCCGGAACCCGCGTTGGAGGACGAGCCGAACACGATCTGAAATTCGCACTTCACGAGCCGTAGATCCTGAAGGAAGATCCAGGCACCGCGCTGCACCGCACCCGTGCCGAGCGTCGGCGTCGTGCCACCCGACCAGACGTCGAGCTGTGGCGTATACGTCTGCCAGACGGGCCTCACGACGTGAAGTCCCAGCCCATCGTCACGACCGCGATGTTGCTCGACGCCGCCGAGTTCACGGACGTGATCTCCAGCGTCTGACCAGAACCGAGCAGCAGGTCCGGGTAATACTTCTCCCACACTGTCTCGACCGACGTAGTCGTGACCGTCGTATTCGCGATCGTGATCTGATCGAACAGGAAGTACGTGCCACCTGCGGCGGTCGTGATGAACACGTTGATCTTCGCGGGACCACCCGAGAACGTTGCGATCGGAGTCGCGCGGATGTAGTCGATCCGCGTCCCATCTGCCGCGCCAGTGTCGAGTACCTGCGTGTTCGAGAGCCCGGTTCCGCTCGTGTTCGTGTTCGTCGAACCAGGCGCGACCTTCATGCCGACGGAGGGCTTCGCCGGGAAGATGGCTGCGGTATTGGCGCTCACGGGCGATACCTCGTCGTGTCGATGTTGGAGAGAGTGAGCTTGCCGGCGGTCGAGTAGGAGCTATTGATGGGCATCCGCTTGTCGATGATCATCGAGCTCGTGATCTGCGTCGTATTCGCAGGGATCGGGATGGCCGCGAGCACGATGCTCGGCACCCCACCGGTGACGGTCGGCGTCGGGTAGATCGGACTTGCGGTGGCTGATCCCGAGTTGCGCTGGATCTGGCTCGCGACCGCGACGGTCGGGTTGATCTCCACGAACGCGTACTTCTTGAACGTGGCGTTCGCCGAGAATGCGACGGTGCTGCCGCCAGGAACATGCACCTGCTGAGCGCCCGCCTGCACGATCCCTTCAGAGACCGCCACGGTCATGTCGGGCGACGCTTGCGCAGTGACTTGACAGCCAGAGACGACCCCATAGCCCGCGAGAGCCAAGGCCATGATGAGGAAGTCGATCGTGTCGCCGGTGGAATCCTCGGCGTCACCGAGAGCTACCGCCTGCGCCTCGTTGAGGATGATCCCGGTCGACGGAACGAAGGGAAGAAGGGCCATCAGCTAGCTCCCCGGTCCGCTACCCGATGCTGAACCCACGCTCGGCACACCCTGAATGCGGTGGATCTGCCCACTCGACAACCGGTTCGTGTCCAGCTCGTAACCCCACAAGCCGAGTAGCGGCGTCGCGGAACCGAGCAGGTTCGGCCCGTACGGGTCGTCCAAGCCTTCGTAGACGTCGAGCTGGCTTGCGGTGCCGCCGGTCACCTGGAACGCGAGCTTGATCGTGCCGGTGACGTTCGGGACCGGCTGCGGGATGTTCGGCGCGTTGTACGTCGTCCCATCCGACGTCGTGACCGCCACAACCGTCGCGGTCAACCCATCCGGCAACGTCGCGTACGTGAAGACGTCCGCGGGGCTGATGCCCGACGTGCCCACCCCGGTGGTGACGGAGACGTCGACGCTGCCGGCGGCGTGCGCGGGGTTCGTCGCGGTGATCTGCGTGTCGGAGTTGACGACGTACGCGGCCGCGTTGGAGGTCCCGAACTTGACCTGCGTCGCGCCCGTGAATCCCGACCCGAGGATCACGACCGCGTCGCCGCCGGAGATGTCCCCGGTCGATGGGGTGATTCCGGTGATGACCGGGCCTGTCCCGGTGGAGGTGTAGGAGAACTGGTCGCCGGCAGTCGTGGTGGAGGTGCCGGTGCCGTTCGTGACCTTCACGTCGTACGTGCCCGCGGTCTTCGCGGGAGTGACCGCCGTGATGGTCTGGTCATCCACAACCGAGTAGCTCGTCGCGTTCGTCGCGCCGAACTTCACACCCGTTGCACCCGACACGCCGGTGAAACCCGTGCCGGTGATGTGGACGCTGTCGCCACCCGACGTGGAGCCGGAGGGAAGGCCGGTTGCGTCGTTCGTGACGCTCGTGACGGTGGGCAATCCGCCGGTGTTGTTGTTGATCGCGGCGCGGATGCCGTTCGGCTGGTTCGACAACGTCGTCTGCCCGGCTGAGTTCGTTGCGCGTGCAGCGAATAGGTAGTTGCCGTCGGCCAATGTCGTCGTGTCGAGCAGGTAGAACCAGCCGGAGAGCGCCGAGTACGAGCAGTTGCCGCCGTTGTCGCCCGTGCCCGGCATGAGCGTGGCGCCGTTGTCGCGGTACAGGTTCACCAGCAGCGTCTCGGGCGCATCGACGGTGTCCGACGCGTTGATGATGAACAGCGTCGCCGTACCTTGCAGCGGCGCGGCGTGCGTCGGGTCATCGGGTGGCGCGGTGATCGCGCAGGACGGCGCGGTGCGAGTCGGGGTCGATCCCAACGCGGTCACGAACGCGTCGTGGATCACGGTCTTCACCACGCCGCTGTGAGTCGGCGAGTAGCCGTAGATCCCCGCGTGGTCCGCCCAATCACCCGTGTGGGTGTTGTCGTTCAGATCCTCGAGCTCGAACAGGATCTCCGGGCCGCCCTTGAGCAACGTCTGAACGGTGCCAAGCCACGCGGAGAGTTCCGCGATGCGCGTCGCGGTTTCGGTTTCGGTGATCTCGATCGTGAGCGGGTCGGCGCCTTGCGTCGCGGTGTTCCATCCGGCGCGGGTGAGGCCGCGGGTGCCGCAGTTCGCGGTGTCGCCCGTGTTCGTCGGCGTCGAGTCGGGGCGGTTGAAGCAGCCGTCTTCGGTGAGCCAGATCGGACAGGTTGAGCGGCCGGCGTTGTCGAGCACGGTTCGCAGCTTCGGGAGCACCGTTTGGCGGGTGCTGTACTGCGACGTGTTCGTCGGGGGGCATTGCAGGAAGTAGGGGTGCATCCCCGCGAAGTCGAAGGAGTTGCCGCCGCCGTTGTCGATGATGCCTTGATGCCACTGATCCGCCGCGGTCGGGCCGCCGCCGGTGGATGACCAGATACCCGCGGTGCCGACAAGGACACTCGCGTACCCAGCGCGGTTCGCGCGCCCCTGGATCACGCCGGTCTTCACTGCGGCGTAGACGGTCTTCAGCATCGCGGTGTAGTTGCTCACTGAGACCGGCTGGAGGAACCCGGAGGATGGTTCGTTCCAGACCTCGACACCCTTCGTCACGCCAGGCGCACGGGTCTCCGCGTGGTTGACGAGCGACCAGGCGTAGTTCGCGACATCGCGGTAACCGAACGCGGCGTCGCGGTTCGGGTACACCTTGTCGGTTGTCCCGGTATGCAGTCCGGAGGGGCAGTAGCCGATCGTCCAGAGGATCTTGTTACCCGCCGCCGCGTTCGCGTCGATGACCGGATTGAAGTGCGACCAGTCGAACGCGTCGTTCTGCCCCGGCAGTGTCCCCGCGAACGAGCCGGGTTGCGCGCCGTCCCATTCGGGCTGCACGCGGACGATCCGCTCCCCCGTGTTCCCTGCGGCGTCCCACAGTGCCTTGACGCGGTTCGCGATCTGCGTTGCGTACGTCCACGACGCCGAGATGCAGATGCCCCAGGGGACGACGGCGGCGACGGGGTTGTAGGTGTAGTCGTCGAATGCGCCGTTGTTGGTGCTGGTGCCGTTCGCGTTCGTGACCTTCACGCGCACGACGCCGGTGCCGGCGGGTGCGGTCGCGGTGATCGAGGTGTCGGAATTGACCGTGTAGCTCGTCGCGTTCGTCGCGCCGAACTTCACACCCGTTGCACCCGACACGCCGGTGAAGCCCGTGCCGGTGATCGCGACGGAGGTCGCGCCGGACGCGGTGCCGTGGTTCGGTGAGAGCCCGGACACGATCGGGACACCGACGATCGTGTAAGTGAACTGGTCGCCGGTAACGAGCACACCGCCAGATTGATGCGGCGGGTTGATGACGCTGGTGCCCTGCGGGGTCGTGACTGTTACATCGACTGTGCCCGACGTGGACGGCGCAGTGCAGGTGATCGTCCCGTCGTCCACCACCACAACCGACGACGCGGAGGTGGTGCCGAACTTCACCGAGGTCGCGCCGGTGAACCCCAGCCCGGTCAGGGTGACCGACGTTCCGGGTGGACCGAAGGTTGGGGAGACAGTCGCGACGTATGGGTCACCCGACGCGGACGCCTTGAACGCATCGAACACCGCGGGTTTCGGGGTGACTTCGTCGATGTAGTACAGGCCCCACATGCGGCCTTTGTCGTTCGTGTTGTCGAAGTCGGTGAAGCAGGTCAGGTAGCAGCGGCCGGGTTCCTTCGAGTACAGCGCAATCGCGTCCTGCCAGATCGCGATGAACTGCTCCGCCTCAACACCGATCCCACCAACAGGAATCGTGGGGTCGTACTTCGGGTCGGTGGGCTGGTTGTAGAGGTTGTCGGGCGCGACCGGCACCCCGTACTCGGTGACCGCGTGCTTCTTGTTCGGCCCCGGCCCCGACGACCCATCCCCGTTCGCAAGGCGGATCTGCTCCGACCCGGAGTTCGGAACGGACAGGGCGCCGTAGATGTTCGGATACGCAGCCCAATTCGGTTCGACGTCATGCGTCGAAGTACCGAGCGTGCCGATCGGCCAGCCACGCCCATCCGACTTCGAGTGCGCCATCGCGAACGACGCGGTCTGCGGCCACGTGTACCGATGCGAGTTCCACATGTCGTACGGGTACTGCGTGCTTCCGGAGTTCGGTGAGCCGAACCCGTTCGCGTTCCACCACTCGTACAGGCCGTGCGTGAACTGCGCGCCGCCGATGAACTTCGCGTTGCCTTTCGGCGGAGCGGCGATCCCACCGAGGATGACCGCCGGCCAACCCGACTGCTTCTGCGCGTAGATCAGTGACATCAACCGCGCGTACGCACCCGCACCTGAGGTGGTGTTCGCGCCGTCGTTGTCGCCGGGGCCTCCGAGGTAGTTCTGCGAGTCCCAATCGACACCCGCGGTTTCGTTGCCGCATTCGACGCCGACGATCTCCAGGTCCGCGCCGCCGGTCCCGAGACCGTTCCCTGTCGAGTAGCGATCGAGCACTCGTGCGATCAGATTCGCGTACGGCTCGTAGTACACGGGGTTGCCCATGTTGGGCTGCCCGCCGACACCGGAGAGTTGCAGGATGACCTCGACGCCTGCGTCGTTGCAGTCGCGGATGTAGAGGTCGAGGAACCGGAGCTGCTTGACCTCCGTCGCGGAGGTACCGAACGCGCCCGTGAGACCGGAGTCGAGTTTCGCCCACGCGATCCCGCCGCGGAGATGTTGCGCGCCCGCGGCGACGAGCTTCTCGAGGTCGGACAGTCCTGTTGCGGGGGCGTTCTGCGATGGTGAGGATGGGAGCCCGGCGCCGGTCGCGATGCCGATCTTGAAACCGCGTGCCATCAGTGACCCAACGCCACGACTCGGATGCCGCCGTTGTGCTTCGACACTCGGTGGAGGGCGTCGGCGGTGACGCGGCCGAGCGCGTCGATGTCGAGGCCGACGGAACCGCGTGCGTCGATCGTGACGTAGTTGTTCGTCACCCAGCCTGCTTCTCCGCCCGCGTACGTCGGTGATGAGGTCGGCTGGCCGAGCAGGCCCGCTTCACGCATCACTTCCATCGCGCGACGGCGGTCGCGGAGCGGGACGATCGCCTCAGGTCCTGCCTCAGCGAAGAGACCGAACGTCGGGCTCGTGAACACGCCGCCTTGCGCGTACTTCTTCACGCCGCCTGGCGCGTTGTACTGCCCGGTGCGTGTGTTGACGAACGCGGCGCCCTGCCCGGAGACGGCTACGAGGATCTCCAGCGGGTGCGCAGCGAACCACTTCTGCGCGGCGATGTAGTTCGCCTGCCCCTGAATCAGGATGCTCGACAGCTCGGTGTTGGCCTGCTGCTCCAAGCCGCGCGCTTGCGCGATCAGGATGTTCAGCTGATCCTTTCCACCCTTCGCGATCGTGGAGAGGACACCCTTGACCAACCCTTCCGACTTCGGACCCGCCGCGTACAGCTCCTGAATGAGGCCCTGGTCGATGCCGTCGTTCGCAAGGGTCTTCATGTCCGACGCCCACTGACGGGTGTTGATGACCGTGTCGGTGAGGAACTTGAGGATGTCGCCCGACGAGATCTTCGTCTGGTCGCCGAAGTGCGCGACTACGTCGGTGAACCCGGAGATGGCCGAGTCGGTCGCATCGACCGCGCCCTTGACGTTCTGCTCGATCGTCTTCAGCGCTTCAGCTGACGTACCGCGGGCCTTCAGAACCTCAGCGTTGTACGCGCCGTACTGAGACGCGATGGCGTGCAACTCTTTCGCCTGCGCCGCGCTCGTGTCGGCCGCTTGCTGCGCGAGAGCCTTCGCATGGTCGGAGGTCTGTTGCTGTTCCTGCTGCTTACGAAGCTCGGTGAGACCTTTGAGCTTCTTCTCCTCTTGGGACAGGTAGTAGTCGCCGAGCGCCTTCGGTGGACCGCCGGGCTTGTCGAGTTCGGTGCGCCACTTGCGGATGTCGTTCGTGAGTCGTTCCTGCCGCGCATCGAGATACGCGATCGGGTCGACCGCGCGCTGCGCGCCCTGCGCGGCCGCGTTGAGGTAGTCGGTGATCTCCTGGCGGGCCTTACGTGCGTTCTCCGCGTTCTGGTGAAGTCCGTAGGCGATGCCGCCAATCGCGACGGTCGCGATCCCAGCGATAGGCGCGACGCCGCCGAGCCCGGCGAGCAGTCCGCCCGTCCCTGCGGCTCCTGCCGCGCCGGCTTCGCCTGCCGCGGCTTCGGCGGCGGCGGCACGGGTCGCGGCGCCCGTGATGAGGTTCCAGGCTGCGGCGATGCCTTCCAGCGCGGATTGCACCTTGAGCACCAGAAACGCACCGATGGCGACAACGAGCGGGCCACCAACCACGGCAGCGAGCGCGTACGCGGCCGCCTTGTTGTGATCGAACCACTCGATCGTGGACGCGAGCCCATGCGCGAGCGACGCGAGGACTGGCAGCACCTTCGTGCCGATCTCCTCCTCTGTGTTCGCGAACTCGGCCTTCAGCGCCTCAAGCTTCCCCGCGTAGGTACCGGCGGCCTTCTGCGCGTCACCGCCGTACATGTCGGTGAGCTTCCGGACCGCCTGCTCCGCGGTGATCGTGTGACCCGACGCGTCCTTTGTCGCGATACCGAGCCGGCCGAGCAGACCGACGTGACCGGATTCCACCTTGACGAGCAGGTCCGTCGCGGACGCGAGTGAGATGTTCCGACCGTGCGCGACGTCGGCGGCCAACCCCATGAGGTCGATCGCCTTCTGAGTCGAGTGCGTGACCGGGATCAGCCGCGCGATCGCGTCATTGACGGTGTCGTTCTCGTAGCCGAACTTCGCCATCCGGCTCGCGGTGTCGTCGATCTGACCCTGGTAGGTCTTGTACTGCTCACCCGTGTTGCGGATCGCGGTTTCCAGCCGCGCCTGCGACGCCTCACCCTCGAGCGCGGCCTTGACCGCCAGACCGCCGAAGCCGACGACCGCGCCACCAAGCCCGAAGAACGCAGCTTTCCCCACGGACGCGAGCTTGTTGAACGACGACGTTCCGTGATCGGCGGTCGCGAGCATCTCGCCACGCGCCTTCATCAGGTCCGCGCGGAATTCGTCGGTCTTCGCGACCAGTTCCGCAATGACCGGCGGAAGGAAGGACCCAGCCACTCAGTCCCCTTCCTCCGGCAGCGGAGTGTTCATCACGTCGTCGATCTTGAGTAGCCAGTCCGTACGTTCGGCCGGCGCGGCGTCGATTTCCGCGAATGTCCAGCCGGTCAATTTCACGAGTCGCCAGTCGTCCAGTTGGGACGGCAGCACTTCGCCTTCAACGAGCGGGTAGCCCTCCCGCGCGAGTGTCAGTCGCTGGAGGGCTTGGTAGGGGAAGCGGGGTCCGTGGAGAGCTCGAAGTTGCGCTGCGGGTTCAGCACCTTCATCACGTCGCCGGTGGCGTCGTCGAGACGGTCCCAGTCGAGCGCGCCGAGCTTGTCGTACGACGCTTCGTCGTCCTTGGGCAGCGGGAGCGGGAGCGTCCATGAGACGAGCAGCGCGTTGAGAATCGCCAGGTTGATCGACCGACGGATCGCGCGCTCTTCCTCGGTGGTGAGGTCGCGCGGCGCCTCACCTTCCGGAACGTCGGGTTCGACGATGCAGTCGCGGATCGCGTCGTTCAACTGCTCGCGTTCGCGACGGGTGAACGATTCGGCATCCCGGATCTCTGCGGACTGGTCGTTGAGAAGGTCGACGTGCATGAGGGGTGGCTGGCTCCCTGGTTAGGAACGGCTGATGGCGTTCGCCCACGCGCGCCGGTAGATCTCGGCGATGCGAGGACGTGAGGCTTCGAGCGCGTGCGCGAGGAACGGGTTCTTCTTCGTGGGTTGCAGTCCACGACGTCCGGTGTCGACTCCCGCGGCGCGACGCTTCTTCACACCGCGGGGCGACTTCCGGCCCTTGAATCCGAGCTCGACGCGGCGGCCGTAGACGATGGTCGGACCCACCTGCACGATCGGCGTGTGGCTCACCGTCCGCGGCGCGACCGCGATGGACGCGGCGAGGTCGCCGGACTTGTGCGGCGCCGTGGCCTTCGCAGCTACGGCGAGTTCCGCTCCGGCGACCTGCGATGCTTGCTTCGCTGCGGCGATGACCGCCTCATCCAGCTTGACGACACCGGTCTTGAATTCCTCGATGCCGTGCCAGACGAGATGCGGCGCACCCACTTAGAGCACGTAGGTGATGGTCGACGCCGCCGCGAGATTCCCGGAGATCGACACGGCTTCACCGACGCCGCCCTTGATGGTCGTGTCGAAGATGGCGGTGCCGTACCAGTAGTTGTGCGTCGGGTTCGTCGCGTCCACGTACAGGTAGAACTTGCGCGCGACTCCGTCGGACGCGGCCGTGTACAGCTGTGCCGTCGCGGTGTCGAACCATCCGCCGTAGGTCCCCTTGGAGTCAGGGAGCCCGGCGACGTAGGTCTTGTTGCCGTCCGTGAAGGCGGTGACTTCCTGAATATCGGTGGCCCGCGGCATCGTGTACGCGTTGATGAACGACACGAGCGACGCGCTGCCGCCACCCGCGATATCGACGTACAGGGTGCCGTTGCGGCCGTGGATTCTTGCCACGTTGGTTCTCCTTGGTGGGCAGCAACGGCCGCGCCGCGCTACACGGGTTACTTGCTAGAGACTGTCGATGAGCTCGAGGAGCCGCTTCGCGTTGTTCGCGAATGTGCGGGCCGCGATTGCGCCGCTCGCCTTGTGGGCTGCGTCGATCCGTTCCGAAGGATGCGCGAGATACCAGCGGAGCTTCTCGCCGAAATCGGCTGGGCCGTCGAACGTGGGCAGCATCGGGAACAGCTGGTCGGATTCGGGACGAGGATCGCGGAGAAAGAACGTGCCGCACGCGGCCAGTTCGATCTCGCGTGGTCCAGCCGCCCACCCGGCATCGGTGGTTTCGCCTTCGTTGCGGTAGAGGTTCGCGGAGACCCGCGCGCCCCGGTAGAGGTCGGCGGCCTCTGCGTTGTCGCAACATCGCGAGATGTCATGCGCCAAGAACTTCAGGAGTGGGTCATCGGGTTGCAGCCAAGGCCAGTGGCCGGCGAGCGCGACGTCGATACCGTTGAAGTCGACCTGCTGAAAAAACCGTTGCCGGGACGGGAACCCTGAGCCGACGAAACAGAAGTCGGATCGGAAGTTCTTCGCGACGGGACCAGGATGATGCACGGTCGGGTCGTACGCGTGGGGCATGTACTCCGCGCGTGTCACCTCACGGAACTTGTCGAGGTTGGTCGGGTCGTTCAACAGAACGAGGTCGCAGTCCCGCGCGATCTGAAGTTGCAGTTCGTCTTCGTAGGGTGACTCGGTTGCGTGCAACACGACTTTCACGCCGTGCGCTCGGGCGAGTTGGTAGACGAACGGTGCGACGAACTTCCCGAAGGTGAGGAGCAGCACGTCGGGCTGGAAGGCGTAGATGTCGGCGTTCAGAGACCGGGACGCCATGATCGCGGTGCGTTCCGAGACTGTGCCGTCGATGTCGTCCTCGTGGCCCTCTAGCGCCATCTCGTAGAACGCGAGGCGGTCGTCGAGGTTGAAGTCTGCGAGGTCAACCAGGCTGCGGAGCGCGCCGACCCAACCGCGGTGCACGTCCGCGACCGAGAACGACGGGCCGGGCCGGCACGCGAGGATTCTCACGCCAGCACTTCCACCATCAGTTCGGCTGAGTAGTAGCGGGTGCCGCCGTCCTGGAGCTGCACGACCCCGTATTCGCGTAGCCCGGTGACGTGACTTGATTGCACGACTCCGCCGAACTTCGGGTCCGCACGCAACGCCGCGACGACTGTGCCGTTCCAGGGGTTGACGTAGCCGTTGAGGGTCTGCTGCCCGCCCTTGTCGTTCACCGACGCGACCAGGATGCGGACGACGAAGGTCGCCGTGGTCGAGCCATCGAAGTCTGCGTCGAAAGAGAAGGGGTCGGGGTAGATGTACGCGGCGGGCGACGAGACGCTGTCGGGTCCGTAGTCGTACGAATGCAGCGTCGGCGGTAGCGCCTGTTGCATCGCCGTTTGCACCGCCTGGATGTCCATCAGGCGACGAACAGCGTCGTTTGCTTCCGGTACGGGTGAAGTAGAGCGGTGACCATCGGGTTCTCACCGCGCACGCGTACGGCGCCGAAGTTGTCGAACCCCGCGACACCGAACGGCGCCTCACCCGACTTGTAGATTGCCGCGGCGAGCATCAGCGTTGCTTGCACTACCGGGTCGGGGATCTCGTCCCAACCGAACGTGCCGGTGACTTTCACGGTGTCCATGTAGAAGTCGGACCAGCGTTGCGGCCAGATTTTCGCGAGGGACTGCATCTGCGTGTACGGCCACCCGTCGATGCCGTTCATCGACTGGTTCACCGGCTGGAGCACGAAGTCGACATCGACGGTGCGGACCTCGGGGTACGGGTTCGCGATCGAGTTCGACCACTGCACGTGGACACTCAGCCCGGTCTTGGTCGCGAGTTCCATGTCATCGAGGTCGACCCAGTACGGGTCATTCGGACGCGGCGAGAAGTACTGCGTCTGCGTGGTCTGGTAGAAGTGCCGGCCGCAGATCCGTTCCACTTCACGCGACGCGGAGAGCAGCGCCTGCTCGATCAGCGGCGTGTCGAGCGTGGAGGTGTCGCGGACGAAGCTGCGGAACTGAGACTGCGTCGCGTACGCGGGGTACGTCATCGGCAACCCCTCACGGCACGCTGATGGAAGCGAGTCCCCAGCAGTTCGGGCGGTTCGACCAGATCAGCTGGTGTTCGTCGCAGAACTTCGCGATCGCGGTCTTGACTGGGAACGGCGGATCACCAGCGGGCGTGTCCTCGGGTACCTCGAGTTCGGTGTCGTGCAGCACGATCGTGCCGCCGGAACGCACCTTCGGGAGATACGCCGCGAGTTCATCGAGGGTGCGCTGGTAGTGATGCGACGTGTCAATGAACACCACGTCGACCTCATCGGGGAGCTGACCTACGACGTCGAGGTCGTCGCCGAGGATGAACGTCCACTGCCGCGACGGCAGGCTCGGTGCGGGCGCGATGTCGACCGACCAGAGATGCCCACCAGACTGCTCGAGCCCATACAGCCACGCGACCGTGGAGACACCGGTACGGACGCCGAGCTCGATGACCGTCTGCGCGTGTTGGGCGAGTTCCACGAAGTACGGGAGGTGCTCGACAATGTCGGATGGTTGCGCGAGTTGCATCTCGTACAGGTCGCCGATCAATGCCTCGTCGATCCTTCCCATGTGATCCAGGGGTTCATGTGACCCCAGTACATGCCAGGCAGTTCGGTGGGGCGGAGGTCGTGCGCGCGCAGCATCGGGGCTTGGCTCACTTGGTCTTGGAACGACCAGGCGGCCACTTCCCGCATCCATGCTTCGAAGCAGTCGCGGACCTGGCGGGTGTGCCATCGTCCGATGACGCCGGTGCACCAGAGTCCCCAATGCTCAGGATGGCCGAGGTCTGCGTAGCGTTTGACTTGCTGGTCCATCGGCTGCGTCGCGTACTTCGCCATCCCTGCCGAGAACGCCGCTTCGTCGAAGACGCAGTTGAAAAGGATCTGGTCGTCGCCCACGTAGGTGTGATGTGGCTCGACGTTCAACGAGTAGACCGGCAGGTTCAAAGCGTTTTCTCGGGTCACAGTGACGGTGCGCCAGGTGACGGAGCGATCCGGGTTGACGGTCGGCACCTCCATCCAACCGCTCGCGATGTTGGAGGCTCGGAGCTTCAGTTGTCGCGGTCTCTGGCCGGTCTCGCTCGGCCACATCGGGAACCGCACGTCCAGTCCGCAGTCTGCGAGAAGGCGATGAGCACGCTCGCCACTACCGAGAGCAGCGAGGTCTTCGTGGAGCCCCTTGAGCATCCCTGGCGTCACCGAGAACTCGCGGACTCCTCCCACTCGATGCTGGAAGATGGCCTGAGTGATCCCGTAGGCAGCCGACAGGTATTGCTCAGCGATCAACGCCTCCGCTGAGGATTCGTACAGCCCCACGATCCATGCAGCATCGGCTTGTTCTCCGCGAGCGCGTCCAGCGATGCCACCGACAGCGAGCGAGCCGATGGCTCCGAGTCTCGCTTTTCCGACCCTCCACCACGGCCCTCGTCGCATGAGGTAGACGGCGAAGGCATTCTCGATACCTCTGCGCCATCTGGCAGCAACGCGATGCTCCGGCGTTACCCGCACGTTCGTGGCGTCTGTGGTCATGCATACGAGCGCGCCGCTGAAGGAGCGCGAGGCGATCTGGAAGCCGTAACCTGCGTTGCCACGCCCAGGACCGGTAACGATGGGCGAGTCGCGAGCGACCCCTTTTCTGGGCGGCGGCCACGAAGCCAGCCGATCCTGCCCCTCGATGAGTTCGTCGATTCGGACCTTGCCACGATTGGTCGTCCAGACCATCTGGTCGCCGGGGGCGCAGTCGCGGTCGGGGTGCGGGAACTGCGCGAGCGGCGTAGCGAGTGAGAGCAGGTCCGTGACGAATGTCGGTGAGGTGACGCGGAAGCTGGCGTCGATCCAGACGGAGGCTTCGGCGTCGGTGTAACGCCAGGGGAGCATCTTCGGCCATTTCGCCGCCAAGCACGGGTGCTCGTTGGGGTGCGGCTCGTAGATCACATGCCAGGTGTCGGAGCGGAGCTCGGGGTTGTCGGTGACGCAGATCGCTTCCACGTCGCCGAGGTCGGGGAGTTCGTGCAGCGGGTCGAAGTTGTCGAAGGTCGCCGTGAGGAGAGCGACGGTCACGGGCGGTACGACTCGACGGTCGCGGCGAACTTCGCGACGTCGAACAGACCGTCGGCGACGGCGACGATGTGTGTGTGGATGTCTTCACCGAGCCGCATCGGGTAGTGCTCGTCCGGCACGGTGGAGCCGGTCACCATCCGCGTCAACGCGGCGACGTCGTTCACGGTCATCGACACGCCGGAACCACCTTCGATGATCCGGTCGTCTCCGCAGTCGAGCGCGTCGACCAGTAGGGCGGCGAGGTCATCGACGTGGATCAGGTCGACGGTTTGGGTGCCGTCCCCCCAGATCGGGATCGGCTGCCCAGCCCACGCGGCGGTCGCGAACGTCGGGACGATCTTCTGCGGGTGGCCGGCCCCGACCTTCTGACCCGGCCCGTACGCGTTGTACGCGCGGACGTGGGAGACGGGCACGCCACGGTGGCGATGCCAGGCAGACGCGAGGTCTTGCGCGCAGTGCTTCGTCGCGGTGTAGACGTTCGCCCACCCGGAGACGGGCATGGTGATACCGACGTAACTGATCCCGAACGTCTCGCACGCTTGAAGGACGTTCAGCGTCCCGTGGACGTTGACATCAACCGCGGTGTGGGGAGCGTCGAACAGTTCGTGGGTGCCGAGCATTCCGGCAAGGTGGATGACCGCGTCGCAGTCGGACGCGGCGTCCGCGACTGAGACGGCGTCGAGCACGTCGTGGGGACGGTCGAATACGACGGGTTCATGCTCACGCTCTTTGAGTTCGTGAACGACCGCGGAACCGATGAAGCCGTGGCCCCCTGTTACGAGAACCCTCATTCGTCAGGCTCCGGGTCGACGGCGCCGCGATAGGTGACGTGTTCGGCGCCGAATTCGGTAGTTTCGAGCAGAGCGTCACCCTCAAGCTCTGCTGTGACGTTGATGAACTCGACGGTGACGACAGTCGCCTCATGAACCGAGGTCGCGATGTGGATCGATCGCGCGCCCTTGAGCGGTTCGCCGTCCATGAGCACTTCGGTGTTCGCCCCGTGCGGCGTGCAGAGAACCTTGAAGTGATGAGTTGCACTCATGCCGCGTGCTCCGCGAGCCGCTTCTCGAACCGCTTCTTGTCAGTCTCCGCGTAGTGCTGACCGAGCTGGTAGGTGCTGTCCTGCTGCCCCTTCTTCCACGCCGGGTGCAGATGCTCCACTCGCGACGCGAGGGCCATCGACCACACTCCCCGATCCTTCGCCGCGGTCACGATCTCGTCGTCGACGAACCAATGCCGATACCCGGCGTGGCAGACAACGCCGGGGCCGTCCCACGAGGCGCCGACCTCGTCGATGTAGGACCGGCGGATCAGCATGTGCGTCGCGTGTTCGCCGCGCATAACGCGCGGGTTGCCGAGGTCGTTCGTGCCGATCACGGAGGCCTGAGTGATTGTCGCGGCGAGTTGCGCCTGATCCAACCAGCCGGGATGGAACTGCACGTCGTCACCGACGAGGAACAACCACGGTTCTTCCGTCTGCGCGTACGCGTCGTTGACCTTCACCGCGAACGGCCGGGCTGACGCGCTCAGCACCTGCGCGCCCGCGGCTTTCCACGCGTCGCGGGTCTTGTCGTCGTCGTCTTCACACACCGCGTACGCGGTCGCCAACCCGGTCGACGCGCGCAGCGACGCCATGAACGGTTCGGCGTTCTGCGGCCGGTTCAACACCGGCACGATCACCGCGGTCTGTTCTTTCGCCGGTACATGCAGCGGGTTCGCCCAGAACTGCCGTTCGGACAGCCACACGGTCTTCATGTGCGTGGTCCGCACCCCGGTATGGATGTAGAGCGGCACGCCGACCGTCTTCGCGCGCATGCAGAACGACAGATCTTCGGACGCGAGGCCTTCGTCTCCTTGCGCCTGGTCGTACCAGTGCGGCCCGTACTCGACGTGGATCTTCTCGATCACGCTGCGGTGGATCAGCAGGAACGCGGAGCCGGTCCCGTCGCATTTCACGAGCGCGTTCGGCTCATACCACGGGCGTGGCACGAACCCGCGGGGAGTGCGGTTGTCGTACCAGTCGAAGATCGTCGCGCTCGGCTTCGTCTCGTAGCCGCCGAACCCATCCAACCCGGTCTCGACCATCGAGAAGCAGAGGCCGCCGATCATCGGCCGCGTCTGCGGGTCCGCGACGGCGAGGAGCTTCTCGAGACTGTCTGGCTCGAACCCCATGTCGGAGTCGATCCAGAACAGCCACTCGTACTCCGGGTTGTCGAGCACCTTCTCCGCGACGCTATTCCGCGCGGCGATGAGGCCGCCGGAGCCGTAGCGCATACGGAGCGGGTTCCCGGCGCCGAGGAGATGGCCAGCGGTCTTCAGGTCGTAGAAGACGAGGTCTTCGATCGACGTCTGGAAGGAGTGCGCGACTTCCTTGTCGTGGACGTACGCGAGCGCGACCGTCACTCGGCGGCCGGCTCCTGGTTCGCCTCGGGCTTGCCTTCCCACTCCGATTCGACGGTCGTGTCATCGGGATGAGGCGCGTCCGCGTCGGCTGCCCAGCCGATCTCGCCGGGCTGGACTTCATGCGCGACTGGTTCCGCCTCGTCGGCTGGGACCTCGGGCTGAGGAAGTGGCGAGCGGTCCGCGTCGACGTCGTAGCCGCCATGCGGCGCGCCCGCGCCTGGTTCGGGCGTGGAAGGGTCGCCTGGAGCGTCCCAGTTCGCCGGCCAGCCGATCTCACCGGGTTCCTTCGGGCCGGTTGGGCCGACCGTCTGCTGCTCCTGCGGGTTCTCGTCGCTCACGCGGTCACCTCGATGTTCGCTTCGGTCGTTTCGATCTTGCGGGGACGGCCAGGACCACGCTTCGGCGGGTCGACCGTCCATGCCGGCGTGCGGTGCGCGATCGCGAGTAGGTCCGCTGAGAACCAGTCGGGATGCGCGACGACAAGCGGGTGTGTCGCTTCGTAGAGCTCGTGTTGACGGATCATCGCTCCGCCTTCCACGAACATCGTTGTGAGCACGTAGACGACGTCACCCATGGTGTCGGCTCCTTGGTTGCGTTCGCGCGGGGACGCGACTCGTGCATCAGTCCGTAGCGTCCCCGCGGCTCGAGCCGACGGCCATGCGTGCGTCGGCGAGCTCTCGGTTGTCAGCGGTCGATGTACTCGCTGAGCGCCGCCGCGCGCTTGATGAGGTCCTGTGCGGCCGCGGTGACGTCCGCGACGAGGCCGTAGACCGTTTCGGCATCGCGGTTGATTCGCTGCGTCTCGGCGCGTTCATCGAGCAACGCGACGATCGAGCGCAACTCGTCGCGTGTGAACCGATGGATCGGCGTCGATGAGCTCGCGAGTCGAGCGAGAGTGTCGCGGTCCATGAGGGCTGCTCCTTGACCCACGCTGGGGGACCGACCCCGAAGGGCCGATCCCCCAGCGTGCGCGTGTCCTAGGTGTTGGCCAGGAGACGGAACGCAGCGTCGGCGACGCTGTTCCCGCCGATGCGAGCGTGCATGAACCAGCCACGCTGTCCGGTCGGTCGGCCGCTGCCCGTCGAGAACAGCTGCGGGACGAACTCGACCGTCATGCCCGTACGGCGAGCGATGACGTAGTTCGAGAAGTCGCCGACAACCAGCCGGTTCGACGCGCCGGTCGTGGACGAGAACACCGGGAAGTACGGCGACTCGTAGACCTGCTTGTCGAACAGCACGTTGATCGCGCCCGCCGCCAGCGTCACGGTCGACGCGTGGTAAACGTTGCTCGTACCGAACTGGCGGATCTTGTTGTTGATGTCGACGTTCATCATCCACGACGCCCGGCGCCGGAACTTCTGCGGCAGCGCCGACCACACCGCGTAGAGGTCTTCCTGACCGAACGCACCGTCCGTGAGGGACGTGACGATGACCGTCGGGGACGACGCCGCGAGCGCGGTGAGGATGCCTCGGGGCTCACCCGTGCCGGAGCCGCGAGAGAACTTGTCGATGAGGAGCTCGTCGTAGCCGATCGCGCCGACGCGGCCCATCTCGGCCTGGAAGCCGGGCCAGTCCTCGCCGATCTCGATCGAGTACGGGATGAACCCTCGAGCCTGGAAGATCGTGACGGACGGCTGCGCGATGGTGAGCGCGTCGTCCGACACCTCGGAGCCTTCGGCATCGAAGCTCCACGACATACCGGCGGCGTTGACACCCTTCCACGCGTTGGTGTTCACGTTCTCCTGGCGAGCGATCGTCAGGAACGGGTTGTCGGATTCCTGGTCGGTCAGGATGACCGACGGGTCGATGAACACCGGCATCGCGTAACCGCCGGCGGTCGTCGTCTCCGACGCGGCGCGCTCCGCCCACTGCCGGTACTGCGACTGACGTCGTACGGCGTCGCGCTCTTCCTCGGTGAGGATCGCCGCCGCGTTCGGGTCGGTCATCAGCTTGTGGAACGCCGAACGGTACGCGTCGTTCTCCGTCACCAGCGTCCGCATCGCGATGTCGGACCGAGCGTCACGGACGCTCCGCTCCATCACGTCGAGCTGGTGCGGCGACAGGATGTACGCCGACTCCTTGTCGTCGAGGATGCCGAGCGCGGCGTCGCGGGTCTCCCGGAACGAGAGTGTGTTGACGTCGCGTGCGAGCAGGTCGTCGAGCGGCTTGCGGCGCGGGGCCTCACCGCGGATCTTGCGGCGAGTCGTGGACTGGATCTCGTCGATGCGCCTCGCGCGCTCCTCGAGTCGGTCGTATTCCGGCTGGAGGGCGTCACGCTCGGCGACGAGGTCGTCCCAGGTGTCCTGCTCGGGATCGGTGGAGAGGAAACCCTTCTTGTTGAGGGCGATCATCTCGGCGTCGATGTCGTCGAGTCGAGCTCGCATCTCCGCCATGTCGGTGCCCTTGCCGATCTCGGCCGGGCTGTCGGTCGTGGTCATCTCACGTTGCTCCTACCTTGATGCCGCGGCGCCGCATCTCCGATTCACGGAGGTACGCCTCGCGCTCTGCGGGCGTGGTCATCGGTCCGCGCGGCGCGCGCACCGTTCGTTCGGTGACGGCGTCCGCAGAGGTGCCCGTTGGGGCGGCGTCCGCGGAGGTGTCGGTTCGCGATCTGGTCTGCCCCTTCAGGGCAACGCACCGCTCAGGCGGTGTGGTCGAGGGGACGTAGGCCTGCTCGACCGCGACGGGGTCGGAGAGCGTCACGGCCATGTCCGCGTCGATCGTGTATTCGATCTTCCAGTAGCCCGGCCACGTTCCTTCGAGCGCACCCCATACCTGGAAGACGGCCCAGGTGTCGGTGATGTCGCACACCCAGACGTCGGAGGTCATGTCGTCGGAGTGGATCAGTTCCTCGACGGCTTCCTCGACGGCGCAGGTGATGGCACAGAAGGTGAGGTCGGAGCGGGTTTCGCCGCGCGGTTCTCTTGATCGCGGCTCGTAGCCGACTGCCTGCACTGCCTGGGGATCGCCGGAGAGGGTCACGACGCCGTCGGCGTAGGCGAAGTCCGCGGACCACAGTCCCGAATGGTTCGATGCTTCGTTGCCTGCGACGGTGAACACGAGCCGCCCGTCGTCCTCGTAGGAATCGACGGTGCGGACGTCGTCGGAGCTGTCGAGCCCGAGTCTGTCCTTGATCGCCGACTTCACGAGATCGATGACGGTCGGTTCCTGCGTCGACACGGTTGCCGTGTCGCGAGTCGAAACATTCACGGTGATCCCTTCAACAACCTTCTCGAGGTCGCGGAACGCGCTGCGTACCGATGCGGTCGTGTCTTCGTAGGCGGGCGCGACAACGGGTCCGCATTCGACGAGCCGGACTTCCTTGATCGTGCGGAGCTCCCCGCGGCGGCAGCGGACGGACGCGCGACCCGACCAGACATCGCGTGTGACTTCCATCCGCGCGCTACAACCGGTAACGGCACCGTCGCGGATCGCGTCACGGACGGGTTGGATGAGCCAGTTGTCGGTGAGTCGCGCTCGGATGAACAGGCCGCGGGCGTCTTCGCGGAGCTCGGTGATGGTGCCGAGCGGCATCTGGCCGATGAGCGGGTGCTTGCCGTGGCAGAACATGAAGAACGGGGTGCGTTCCGCGATCGACTTCTTGAAAGCGCCAGGGACGATGACCTCGTCGAACTCGGAGCCGTCGCGTTCTTCGATCCGCGCGGTTGAGTTGAAGACGGCGATGTAACCCTCGAAGGTTTGGCCGTCGCCGTTCTCGTCGCGTGAGCGGGTCAGTGTGAATTCGAAGTCGCGTTCGCGCGTCTCAGCCATTGGAAGCTCCTGCGGGTAGCGCCGCGGGCGACGCCGGACGAGGCAGTTGGGGGTCGGCTCCGCCGCCGGTGAGTTGACCGGCGCCAGGCGGTTGCAGCTGCACCGAGTACAGGCCGGTGTGCCGGTCGATCAGTCGCGTCAGATCACCGGTGACGACGGCGTCGATCGCGGCGTCGGGTTCCCACCCGGCTTGCACGAGCGTCATCACGGACTTCGCGTTCTCGGAAAGGATTGTCGCCTGATCCGCGATGTCTTCCCGAAGGAAGGCAATGTCTCGATCGTCGTACCAGAGCCGCGCGCCCGGCGGGGTCGGAAGCAGCGACTGCATCGACGACGCGAAATCACGCCACAGCGGCCGCATCGTGCCGTCCGCCAACCGGCGGCGGGCCTCGCCGTAGTTCCCGGCGTTGAGGCTCGAACCCTTCAATCCTTCGCTGATCCCGACGATCGCGGGTGGAATACCGGCCGCGACGGCGACGCGGACCTCGCCGGCGCCTTGCACGGCCTGGAGGAGCAGGTTCTCGAACGTCTGCCCGACGGTCTTGACGTCGGCGCCGCCACCCATGAACAGCGTCTTGCCGGCGTTCTCGGGACGTTCGTGATCCTGACGGAAGATCTTGATGAACGCTTCCGCCTGCTCCTTCGACACGGTCGCGTCGAACGACACGACAGTGGCGAGCGTCGCGCCGTTCGAGATGACGGATTGCTTGTGCTTCGAGACCGCTTCGTCGGTCGCGATGTCGTTCAGGCACGGCGACAGCCACGACATGCCGATGAACCGGTTCGTCGGGTTCGGATGCGGCTTGTAGTGGCAGACCTCCTCAGGGAGGTAGACGGTTGCTTCGTTGCTGGCCGGCACGTACGCGTAGGCGGCGAGCTCCTCGCCGATCTCGAGACCTGACATCGTCTTGTCGTACGCGGTGCGGGTCAGCACCTTGACGTTCGCGGGGTCGAGCCACTGGAGGTAGTCGCCGTTCTTCACCCAGTAGCTGTTGCCGGCGCGTGCGACGTCGAGTTCGGCTTGCGCGAGGAGGTTGCTCGTGGTGTGGCCGGGCCAGGGTTCCTCGAGGATCGCGAGGTCGGGGTTGCCGAACAGGTCGCCGGGTCGGCCGCCGCGCATCTGCTGCCACTGGAACCGCGCTTCGGCGAACAGCATGAGCCGGATGTTCGCGACGGAGAACACGGCCGGGTTGTCGGTGATCGGCTGCGAGAGCGGCGTCTGCCCGATGTTGAGGCCCTGGTAGGGCATGCCGCCGAAGCTGAACTGCGAGCCAGGCGCGAACATCTTCGCCCAGTCGTAGATCGAGATGCCGGTGGTCTCGTTCGCGCCGACTCCGGAGAGCGGGACGCTACGTTCGAGGCGGCGACGCTCGCGGAGACTGGTCATCAGGCTCCTTGACGTCTACGAGGTCGTATGCGGCCCAGATCGCGCCGGCGGCGAGCGGCGCGAATCCGAGGTACCAGATCGGGCACAGGAACCCGACGAGCGCTGCGCAGATGACGCCGAGCGTGTAGAGCGCGCGGGTTACGCCCACGCGGACCACACCTCTGCCGAGGCGCCCTGCGCGGCCCACAGCGCGGCGGACGCGGCTACGAGCAACGTGATGTCCGTGGTGGAGTTCTTCCGGCCCCACGCCCACGCTTCGCCGGTGGTGCGCTTCGCCGCGCCCGCGACGGCTGCATCAAGGTCGGGGTTCCGTCGAATCCGGACCGCGCGCTCGATGACCCGGTCGTAGAACCGTGCAGCGGCGCGGGTCATGTCATCGACACCCAATTCCACAACCGGGACCTTGCGTTGTTTCAGGTCGGCGATAAACGTGCCCGCCGGTCCCTTCGCGTCGATCACGATCGGAACCTTGTACTTGAGGTGGAGGTTCTCGGCGCGATCGACGCACCAGGCGACCGACGGCCGGTAGTCGACGACCTCAAGCGCTGGGCCGTCACCGACCGTGACGATCCCCGCCGCCGTGCGTTCGGGGTTGCAGTCCAACGCGAAGAAGTTCGCGATGACCTCGAGGTCCGCCGAGTTGCAGTCGTCC
>Ga0213876_10000561_pt1 | contig 27820 bp, 33 predicted proteins | sample BarmaccomBMRX_R9_FD_160113 | JGI IMG/M metagenome (GOLD analysis project Ga0213876, IMG submission 160113) | Root-associated microbial communities from Barbacenia macrantha in rupestrian grasslands, the National Park of Serra do Cipo, Brazil - RX_R9 | ecosystem: Host-associated > Plants > Roots... | reverse complement strand
CCGTATCTATTTCGGTTGGGATGGTGCCGCCTTGGTCATTCTGCTGGGCGGTGGAACAAAGGCACGGCAGCAGCGCGACATCGTTGAGGCGCAAAAGTGCTGGATGGACCACAAGGCGCGTAAGCAGACGGGAGCGTGAGATGCCCTTGACCAGAGACTACAAGGAAGGTGTGTTGGCGCGCCTAAAGCGCGACGCGGACTTCCGCGCCGCTTTGCTGCGCGAGGGCATCGACGTGCTGCTCGGCGGCGAGTTCGAGATCGCCAAGGAGGTCTTTCGCGACTACGTCAACGCCACGATGGGCTTCGACAAGCTTTCCAAGCAGGTCGGCATCCCGCCCAAGAGCCTGATGCGCATGCTCAGCCGGTCCGGCAATCCGCAGATGAAGAACCTGTTCGCCGTCATCGCGGCGCTGCAGGCGCATGCCGGGATCGAGCTCCATGTCGCCGAGATCGCTCCGCCGCGCGCGCCGAAGCGTTCCAAGGCTCGCAAGCGCGCCGCGACCGCGCCGCCGCCCGCCTATCCGCAGGCCGAAGCCGCCGCGCAGGGCGGTTTGCGCGAAGCGTCCGCCAAATTCAAAAGGCCCTGACATGACCGCCAACGAAGCCCAGATCGAATATTGGAACGGCGCGGTCGGCGAGCGCTGGGCGCGGCTGCAGGAGACCATAGACGCCAGCCTCGCGCCGATCACCAAGGCGCTGTTGCCCTTCGCCAATGCGCGGCCGCGCGAGCGCGTGCTCGATATCGGCTGCGGCTGCGGCACGACCTCCTACGCGCTGGCCAAGGCGGTGGGGCCCGAGGGCAACGTCACCGGCGTCGACATCTCCGAGCCGATGCTGGCGGTGGCGCGCGGGCGCGGCATCGGCGTGAACTTCCGCAAGGCCGACGCCTCGGTGCACCTGTTCCATCCGACCCACGACCTCGTCTTCTCGCGCTTCGGGGTGATGTTCTTCGACAACCCGGTCGCCGCCTTCGCCAACATCAAAAAGGCACTGAAGCCGCGCGGGCGGCTCGCTTTCGTGTGCTGGCGCGATGTGAGCGAAAACCTCTGGGCGTCGCTGCCTTTCGCCGCGGCGCGCGATCTTTTGCCGCCGCAGGAGCCCGCCGATCCCGACGCCCCCGGGCCCTACGCCTTCGCCGACGGCGAGCGGCTGGCGAACATCCTGGCCAAGGCCGGCTATCGCGACATCCGCCTCGAGCAGCTCGACACGGTCGTATGCATGGGCGCGACGCCGGACGATGCCGCCGGCCAGGCCCTCAACATCGGCCCGCTCGCCCGCGCGGCCGCCGGTCTCGACGATGCCACGCGCGCGGCGATCCGCGGCCGCGTCGCCGAGGCGATGGCGACGTTCGCGAGCGCCGACGGCATCACGCCGCCGGCCTCGTGCTGGCTGGTGGGGGCAGGGGTGTGACGGCCGAGGCGCGGCTCGTTTCGGCCACCTTCGCGACGCCGTTCGTCGTGGCGATGCTGCTGGCGGCGGAGCAGGGGGTGCGCCTGGGGACCTGGCTGACCTTCGTCTACATGATGCCGTATGCAGCGCTTGGGCTCCTGGCGGTGACGGTTCTGTTCGTGCTGCCGGTCGTGCTCCTGCTGCGGCGCCTGGGACACGCGAGCCTGGCGGCCTGCACGCTGGCGGGACTGGTCGTCTTCGCGACGCTCGCTCTGGCGGCAACGCTCGCCATCCATGCGGCCGGCGTCGCATCCGACTATCCGTACAGCCCGCTCGGCAAAGCCCTGATGGGCGTCGGCAAGGGCGGGCTGCTCGGCGCCTTCATGGGCGCGCTGTTCCGGACAATCGCTTTCAGCGGCTCGGCGGCGGCGGATCGTCCCGAAGCACGCTCGCGCGCATCCAGCCTGTGATGTTGCCATCGCGCACTTGCGCCCAGGACCCCGATGTTGCCAGCAGCTCGACTTGCGCGCCCTTCGACTCTTTCTTCAGGACTTGGCCTGAAGTGGTTGGAGCCGCACGCAAATCCGATCCGCCGCGGCGGACATAGCGGATGGCGGTCGCGGGTCGGGCGTCGAAGGTTTGTGCAGCCGGTTGCGTCGTTGATTGCGCAGGTTTCTGCGGCCGGTCGGTGCTTTTGTAGGCCGCATAGCCCAGCCCCGCGGCCAGCGCCAGCACGCCCAGCAACGTGCCGCGGCCGCCGACCTTGGAGCGGTACGAGATGCCGGTGCCCGGTATCCCCGCGTTCGTCGTCACGCCATGGCGGCCGATGTTCACGTCGGCGCCGCGCGGGCCGACGCTGCCCGAGACGCCGCCCTTGGAGACGTTGATGCGCAGCCAGGGGAAGATGCGCAGCACGCGCTGGAAGCGAAGGCCCATGGTCCCTGCCGCAGGAATCGACGTCGGCGATTCTTACCCCTTGATGCATGAAAAGCCACCGGGCGCGCCGTCAGTCGGTGACCACCAGACGGGGACGGCGGTCCTCGGGACCGGCATAGCGTGTGCTGTAGAACGTATCGTAGTTGTTGTTGTTCTGCACCGGGCGAAGCATCAGCCCATAGTTCGGCATCTCCTTTCCACACCACTTGCGGAAAAGCCCGGTGATATCGATCGACGTCCAAGAATTGATCGCCGGGGCTGGAACGTCTTGCCAAGGAACGGCGCCGGGCAAGTCTCTCCACCAAAGCCGGTCGCCTCTTCGCCAGTTCCAAGGCGCGGTGATGGCTTGCAATCGCATCGGTGTAGGGAAGCGGCTGTCGTCGTTGTTGTACAACTCGAGCCGTACGGTGCTCGTGCAGGGGGCGTCGGGGAGCTTGAATTGCAGCAGGGCGACATATTCGTCGCCCCATCCGCCGATCCGCAGCCTGTCGTTTTCGAGGCCGCCTCCGGGGCCGCCGCCGCCAGGAGCATAGGAGTAGACGCTGGTCGACCAGATATCTTTCGCATTGTCCTCTGTGAGAGGGATGCGTTGCGTCTTGTGGATCTCCTCGGGTGGCGACGTGACCTGTGCTGGCGCCCGGTCTCGCTCCGGCCGGGGTTGGACGGATGGCGTGGAAGCAGGCGGAGGCGAGGATTGTGAAGGCGTTGGAACCGGACTCGCTTCCGTTTCCGGCGGCCGTTTCTTGATTTCCGGAGCCGGCGAGCCGGCCGCCTGAGGCGGAGCGGGAAGACATGACGCCCCGTTCGGGACGAAAACGCATGTTATCCGTTCAAGCAGGCCGCGCCCGGTTGTCGCCCAGAGATACTGGGACACTATGAGCAGAACGAACGGCGTGATGAGGATGATGGCCCGCGCCGTTCGAGAATGCGGCGCGTGAGGCGCGAAAGATACGAAAAAACCGACGATGGCTGCGAGAAGCGCAACGATCAATTCCCAGGCGGAAAATGAATTCGGCATGAGATAAGGGTTGTCACGGCTTGCTGTTCGACTATGCGGCGAACCTATCGCATGTCGTCGGGCTTTCCTACTGCCTCCGCTTTCGCAGGGCGCAGCCCCATCAGGCGTCGATCTCGGCGGTCAGCGCATTGTCCTGGATGAACTCGCGCCGCGGCTCGACCAGCTCGCCCATCAGCTTGGTGAAGAGGTCGTCGGCCTCGTCGGCGTGCTCGACCTTGACCTGGAGGAGCGTGCGCGCGTTCTCGTCGAGCGTGGTCTCCCACAGCTGCTCGGCGTTCATCTCGCCCAGGCCCTTGTAGCGCTGCATGGCGAGCCCCTTGCGGCCCCAGTCGAAGATGGCGCTGAGCAGCTCGCTCGGCGCGCGAACCTCGCGCGTCTCGTCCTTGCGCTTGATCGATCCGCCCTTGAGATAGGCGCTCTGCAGCTCGCCGGCCATGCGGTCGAGCTTGCGCGCATCGGCGCTCGCCACCAGCGCGCCGTCGATGGCGACGGCCTCGCGCACGCCGCGCACCTCGCGCCAGAACTTGAGGCCACCGTCGGGCGTCGGCTCGCCATGCCAGCCGCGCTCGAGCTCGTCGGACAGCGCGTCGAGGCGGTGGGCGATGTAGGTCGCGGCTTCGGCGGCCTTGACCCGGTCGTTCAGGATGTCGGGATTGAGCGCGCCCGCGATCGCCGCCTGCTCGAGCAGGAAGCGCGGATAATGCGGCGGGAAGCCTTCCAGCGCGCTCTTGGCGGCGCGCGCCCGCTCGATCAGCGCGTCGAGATCGGCGCCGGCCAGGGTCTCGCCCGAATGCAGGGTCAGCGACGCGCCGGCCGAGCCCTCGGCGATGAGATAGTTCTCCAGCTCGCGCTCGTCCTTCAGGTAGCGCTCGGACTTGCCGCGCGTCGCCTTGTAGAGCGGCGGCTGGGCGATGAACATGTGACCGCGCTCGATCAGGTCGGGCATCTGCCGGTAGAAGAACGTCAGCAGCAAGGTGCGGATATGCGCGCCGTCGACGTCGGCGTCTGTCATGATGATGATCTTGTGATAGCGCAGCTTGTCGGCGTTGAACTCTTCCGTGCCGATGCCGGTGCCCAGCGCGGTGATCAGCGTGGCGATCTCCTGGCTGGAGAGCATCTTGTCGAAGCGCGCGCGCTCGACGTTCAGGATCTTGCCGCGCAGGGGCAGCACCGCCTGGTTGGCGCGGTTGCGCGCCTGCTTGGCGCTGCCGCCGGCCGAGTTGCCCTCGACGATGAAGAGCTCGCACTTGGCCGGATCGCGCTCCTGGCAGTCGGCGAGCTTGCCGGGCAGCGAGGCGCCGTCGAGCGCGCCCTTGCGGCGCGTCAGCTCGCGGGCCTTGCGCGCCGCCTCGCGCGCCATGGCCGCTTCCATCACCTTGCCGACGACGTGCTTGGCCTCGGTCGGATGCTCCTCGAACCATTGGCCGAGCTTCTCCAGCACCACGCTCTCGACGACGGGGCGCACCTCGGACGAGACGAGCTTGTCCTTGGTCTGCGATGAGAACTTCGGGTCCGGCACCTTGACCGACAGCACGCAGGTCAGCCCCTCGCGGCAGTCGTCGCCGGTCAGCGCGACTTTGTCACCCTTCTTCGAGCCCATGCTCTCGTCGGCATACTTGGTCACCACGCGCGTCAGCGCGGCGCGAAAGCCGGCCAGATGCGTGCCGCCGTCGCGCTGCGGGATGTTGTTGGTGAAGCAGAGCATGCTCTCGTGATAGCTGTCGTTCCAGGTCAGCGACACTTCCACCGCGATGCCGTCGCGCTCGGTCTCGAAGGTGACCGGCGCGGGGATCAGTCCGTTCTTGGTGCGGTCGAGATATTTTACGAAGGCTTCCAACCCGCCCTCGTAATGCAGCGTGACTTCCTTCTTCTCGACGCCGCGCTTGTCGGACAGCACGATGGTGGCGCCGGAGTTCAGGAAGGCGAGCTCGCGCAAGCGGTGCTCGAGCGTCGCATAGTCGAACTCGGTCCTGGTGAAGGTCGCGGGCGAGGGCAGGAAGGTGACCTCGGTGCCGCGCTTTATCTTGCCGTCGATGGTCGGGGCATCGCCGACCTCTTTCAGCGGCGCCATCGCCTCGCCCATGGCGAAGCGCATGTAGTGCTCCTTGCCGTCGCGCCAGATGCGCAGGTCGAGCCATTCCGACAGCGCGTTCACCACCGACACGCCGACGCCGTGCAGGCCGCCCGAAACCTTGTAGGCGTTCTGCTCGAACTTACCGCCGGCATGGAGCTGGGTCATGATGACCTCGGCCGCGCTCACCCCTTCGGTCGCATGGATGCCGGTCGGGATGCCGCGGCCGTTGTCGCGCACGGTGCAGGACCCGTCGGCGTTCAGCACCACGTCGATGCGGTCGGCATGGCCGGCCAAGGTCTCGTCGATCGCGTTGTCGACGACCTCGTGCACCATGTGATGCAGGCCCGAGCCGTCGTCGGTGTCGCCGATATACATGCCGGGACGCTTGCGCACGGCATCCAGGCCCTTGAGGACCTTGATCGCGTCGGCGCCGTATTCGTTGGGATTGGGGGGATTTGGGGCAGCAGAAGACATGGGGACTACTCGGATATGGGGCGCGGAAACGAATCCGCAACCTCGAAGAGTTGAGCACGGCCCTTGAGAGGCGCGAACATCGCGATGTCGGTGCCGGTCATCCAGGCCTGGGTGCCGAGATCGGCGATCTCGTCGAACAGCGCCGCGCGGCGCACGACGTCGAGATGGGCCGCGATCTCGTCCAGCAGCAGCAGCGGGCACAAGCCGCCCCGCGCGCGGGCGAGCTCGCGCGCATCGGCGAGCACGATGGAGATGAGCAGCGCCTTCTGCTCGCCGGTCGAGCATTCGCGCGCATCGGCGCGCTTGGCCGTGTGGCGCACGGCGAGATCGACGAGATGCGGGCCGACGGTGGTGCGTCCGGCTTCCGCGTCGCGGATGCGGGCGCGCGCGAGGCGCTCCTTCAGCGTGTCGCCTGTCTTGTCATCTTCAGTGTCGTCGTTGTCGAGCGACAGCGTGGCCTGGGGGAAGGCGCCGGTGCGCTCCTCCAGCGCGCGGTTGAGCCGCGCCGCCGTCTCGCGGCGCGCGGCGGCCATGGCGAGACCGGCCTCGGCCATCTCGGCTTCCAAGCCGTCGAGCCAGGCCGGATCGCGCGGGCCGTACTTGAGCAGCCGCGCACGCTCGCGCATCGCCGTCTCGTAGCGCGTGGCGGCGCGGGCGTGTCCGGCATCGAAGCCCAGCACCAGGCGGTCGAGGAACTTGCGCCGTCCGCTGGCGCTCTCGATGAACAAGCGGTCCATCGCCGGCGTCAGCCACAGCATCTGCACCACGTCGCCGAGATCGGCCGACGAGCTTGCGGCGGCACCGTTCAGGCGAACCTGACGGCGCTCGCTTCCCTGCGCCGAGACGAGGCCGGTGCCGATCTCATAGCTCTCGCCGGCGCGCGTCACCGTCGCGGCCACGGCCCAGAGCGCTTCCGACATCGCGGACGGCCCGCGCCGCGTGTGCTCGGAGAGCCTGGCGCCGCGAAGCCCGCGCCCCGGCGACAAAAGCGAGATCGCGTCGAGCAGGTTGGTCTTGCCCGCGCCGTTCGGCCCGGCCAGCACCACCGGCGCGGCGCGCACGGCGATGTCGACGCTGGCGTAAGAGCGGAAGTTGGTGAGCTTCAGCCGCGCGACCGAAAGCGCCGTCTCCCTCAGCGGGAGCAAATTCATGCCGTGATCCAGAACCTGCAATTCACACCCGCATGGGCATGAGGACATACAAGGTTCGACTGTCCTCGGTGTCTTCGATGATCGTCGGCGAGCCGGCATCGGAGAGCAGGAAACGCACCTCCTTGCCCTCGATCTGGCCGGTGATGTCGAGCAGGTAGCGCGCGTTGAAGCCGATCTCGATCGCCGCGGCGCTGTAGGTCGCGCCAAGCTCTTCCGTCGCGGTGCCGCTCTCCGGGTTCACCACCGACAGCGTGACCTTGTCCTTGGCGATGTTGAGCTTCACCGCGCGGGTCTTGTCGGCGGAGATGGTCGAGACGCGGTCGACCGACTGCGCGAACTCCTTGCTCTCGACCGACAGCACCTTGTCGTTGCCGGCCGGGATGACGCGCTGATAGTCGGGGAAGGTGCCGTCGATCAGCTTCGAGGTCAGCTCGACGCCGTTGAAGACGAACTGGATCTTGGTGTCGGAGAGCGAGATCTCGATGGCACCGTCGGCATCGTCGAGCAGGCGGCGCAGCTCGGCCACCGTCTTGCGCGGCACGATCACGCCGGGCATGTCGGCGGCGCCGTCGGGCATCTCGAGCTCGAAGCGGGCGAGGCGGTGGCCGTCGGTCGCCGCCGCGCGCAGCGCCTTGGCCTTGCCGTCCTTGGAGGCGTGCAGGTAGATGCCGTTCAGATAGAACCGCGTCTCCTCCGTCGAGATTGCGAAGCGCGTCTTGTCGATCAGGCGTTTCAGCTCGTCCGCCGCCAAGCGGAAGCGGTGGGGCAGGGCGCCGGCCGCCATCTGCGGGAAGTCTTCCTTGGGCAGGCAGGCGAGCTCGAAGCGCGAGGTGCCGGCGCTGACCGCGAGCCGTCCGCCTTCCGCGGTGAGCAGCTCGGCCTGGACCTGCGAGCCGTCGGGCAGCTTGCGCACGATGTCGTAGAGCATATGCGCCGGCGCCGTCGCCGAGCCGTTGCGCAGCACGTCGGAGGGGATCGCCTCGACGATCTCGATGTCCAGGTCGGTGGCGGTGAGCTTCAGCTGGCCCTTGGCCGCCTCGATCATCACGTTCGACAGGATCGGGATGGTGTTGCGGCGCTCGACGACACTCTGGACGTGGCTGAGCGCCTTGAGGAAGGCGCCGCGTTCGACGTTGATCTTCATAGCTCTTTCAGGTGCCGTGCCGGTGGTTCGGATAACCTTTCAAGACGCGCAAAAAGGCCTTGATTTGCCTGGGTCCGGACGGTCATGGACTCAAGCCCCGAACTATACCAAGCGGGGCGGAAAGAGAACAGCTTTTCGAGCGCGAATCCGGGCCCGTTTCGCCCGGGAAACCGGGGAAAGCGGGCCCGAACCGGGCAGTTCTCAGAACGGCTTCGACAGCAGGTTGGTCAGGAACTCGACCTGCTGCTTGAACACGTTGTCCTCGCCGCAGAGCGCCTCCACGCGGCGGCAGGCATGCAGCACCGTGGTGTGGTCGCGGCCGCCGAAGCGCCGCCCGATCTCGGGCAGCGAGCGCGTGGTGAGCTTGCGCGACAGGTACATCGCGACCTGGCGCGGCCGGGCTACGCGCCTGGCGCGCTGCGGCGACTGGAAGTCGCGCACGTCGAGCTCGTAATACTCCGCGGTCTTGCGCTGGATGTCCTCGATCGAGGTCTTGGCGGCCGGTCCCTGCCGCGAGCCGAGCGCCTCGCCCGCCATGTCGAGCGTCACGGGCTTGCGGGTCAGGTCGGCATAGGTCGCGAGCCGGGTGAACACGCCGATCATCTCGCGCGGGGACGCCTCGTCGTTGTCGGCGATGCGTTCCAGCACGTCCTCGGGCAGGACGACTTCGGGGCGAAGCCTGGCGAACTCGGCGGCGCGGCGCTTGAGGATCGCAAGCCGCGTCGCGCGGTCCGGCTTGCCGAGCGCGATGGTGAGCCCGCCGGCGAGACGCGACTTGATGTCGGGGCCGAGGCCTTCGAGGCCCGCCGGCGCGCGGTCGGCGGCGATGATCACGCGGCGGCGCATGTCGGCGAAGGCGTTCACGGTGTAGAGGAACTCCGACGCCGTCGCGGTCGAGCGGCAGATGTGCTGCAAGTCGTCGACGATCAGGACCTCGGCGGTGCGCAGCTCGTCCTTGAAGGACAGCGTGTCCTTCCTGTGCAGCGCGCCCAGGAAATGGCGCATGAAGTCTTCCGCGCGCAGGAACAGCGTGCGCTTGCCCCGGTTGCGGAACTCGAGCGCCGCGGCGTTGAGCAGGTGCGTCTTGCCGAAGCCGAAACCGCCATGGATGAAGAGGTGCGGGAAGTCGTTGCTGGTGCCTTCCGCGAAGGCGCGCATGGCGCGGTGGCCGAACTCGTTGGCCGCGCCCGGCACGAAGCTCTCGAAGGTCTGCTGGGGGTGGAGCATGCGCGTCCACAGCCCCATGCCGGCGTCCGGCGCCTCGTCGCGCGGCTGGGCATAGTCGAGGATCGCGGCGCTCGGGACAGCCTGCGGCTCGCGGTGGAGGTTGCCGCCGATCGTGGCCTGCTGCTTGACCAGCACGATGCTGACCGAGGCCGGCTGGGCGCCTTCCGCGCGCAGCGCGCGCTCGATGCGGGCGACATAGCGCTCCGCCACCCAGTTGCGCATGAAGGACTTCGTGGTGCCGATGCGCAGCTCGTCGCGCTCATGGCCCTCGAGCGTCAACGGCCCGATCCAGGCGTCGAAAACGGCATCCCCCAACTCACGCTGCAGTCGCTTGCGGGCCGCAGCCCACGCGGCGGACCAGTTCTGGCCCGTCGCCCTTCCTTCGCTCTCAACCATGTCCCAATGTCCCGCTTCTTATCCGGCGTCTGTCGCGCCGGTGAGCCCTTTTTTGTTCCGGAGGGTGTTCCCTCTCGGCAGTCCCGTCGTCCCCTGGCGGCGTCCCCGCGCCGCCGATTTCGAACCGTCTTCCTGTTTTCCTGCGGCCTCCTCGCGATAGAGACAAAAGAAGGTTAACCATGGCGCGGACGTCGGCCGCACCAGTGTCATGCTTTACTTTGGTTTTACTTAGCTATTACTGACCGAGGTCGCGTCAAACGGTCTGAAACCATCGAATACACGGATTTTCTTATCGTTTGTCTTCGACATTTCCGCTCTCGGCGTCAGCAACGCGGTTAACACACTGACTCAATCGGGTTGACGAGACAAGAGAACGGACAGCGAATCATGGCATTTGTGACGAAAATGATTCGAAGGTAAGCGATTGTACCGTATACGGAAAATACCGTTTTAGGCTCTATTCCCGCCGAATCAACGGCTTAGCTTGTGGGAATGTGACTGTCGTTTGGCAGTTCCAAGACAGGGAGTTTTCAATCAGCCTACGGACAATAAAACGGATTGATTTTACTTGGATAATTCTTCGACGCGCCGGATTCGGTAAAAGATTCAAGGGTGGACAAAGGGCCGCGCGCCGCGGCCCTCCGGGACCGTCCGGGCGCTATTTCGGCAGCTTGGCCAGGCGCTTGGTCAGGCGCGACACTTTGCGCGCGCCGGTGTTCTTGTGAATGACGCCCTTGGAGACGCCGCGCATGATCTCGGGCTCGGCCGCCTTCAACGCCACCTCGGCCGCCTTGCGGTCGCCCTTCGTCAAAGCCTCCTCGACCTTCCGCACGAAGCTCCGGACGCGGGTCTTGCGGGAATGGTTGATGGCGGTGCGCTTGGCGGTGGTGCGCTGGCGCTTCTTGGCGGAGGCGATATTGGGCATTTTGGTCCTTTAGTCCTTTAAAGAGCGGGGTCTTTAGCTTCTGGCGCGGACTTCCGCAAGACGTGAATTGATCGGGCCGGGCCAGGCGCCGACAGTCGTCCCATGATGATCCGCCTGATCCTCCTGCTCTTTTTGGCTGCCCCGGCCGTGGCCGCCGGCACGGTCAAGCTCGGTTTCCCCTATGGGGGCGCCGAGCGCACCTATTACCTGGACGTGCCCGGCACGGCCGCGCCGGACGGCGCGCCCCTGGTCGTCCTGCTGCACGGCTCGGGCGGCAGCGGGGCGTTCATGATCTCGCGCTGGCAGGACCTCGCGGCGCGGGAAGGCGTCGTGCTGCTGGCGCCGGACTCCCTTCACACCGACAAGGGCTGGGACCTGAAGGACGACGGGCCGGGCTATATCCACGACCTGGTGACGGCGGTTGCGGCGGCGCATCCGATCGACCGGCGCCGGATCTATGCCTTCGGCCAGTCGGGCGGGGCGGTCTATGCGCTGACCTTGGCCATGCTGGAGTCCGAATACTTCGCGGCCGTCGGCTTTCATGCCGGCGGTTGGCGCAAGCCCGCGGAGTACAAGGCGACCGCCTATGCGACGCGCAAGATCCCGATCGCCATGTGGTTGGGCGACCAGGACAAGTATTTCCCCATGGCCCCGCTGCATCAGACCGAGCATGTGCTGACCGAGGCCGGCTTCCCCGCCGAGCTGCACATCCTGGACGGCCGCCGGCACTCCTATATGGACGTGCCGGACGGCTTCCACGACGAGGTCTGGGCCTTCTTCAAGGCGCATGCGCTGGACGGCCCGCCGCGCTACGCGGAGTACAAATAGGGCCGCTACTTGTCCTGGAACGCGGGTTTGCGCTTCTCGCCGAAGGCGGCCATGCCTTCCTTCTGGTCGTGGGTGGCGAACATCGAGTGGAACACGCGCCGCTCGAAGCGCACGCCTTCCGCGAGCGTCGTCTCATAGGCGCGGTTGACCGTCTCCTTGGTCATCATCGCGATGGGGACGGAGCGCTCGGCGATGGTCCGGGCCGCCTTCATGGCCTCGGCCACGAGATCGGCGGCGGGCACGACGCGGCTGACGAGGCCGGCACGTTCGGCTTCGGCCGCGTCCATGTTGCGCCCCGTCAGGCACATCTCCATCGCCTTGGACTTGCCGACGTAACGCGTCAGGCGCTGGGTGCCGCCGATGCCCGGCATGACGCCCAGGTTGATCTCGGGCTGGCCGAACTTGGCCGTGTCGGCCGCGATGATGAAGTCGCAGAGCATGGCGAGCTCGCAGCCGCCGCCCAGCGCATAGCCCGCGACCGCGGCGATGATCGGCTTCCTGATCGCGCTGATGCGGTCGTTGGCGTCGGCGAAGAAGTTCGCGCCGTACATCTCCATATAGGATTGCGGCTGCATCTCCTTGATGTCGGCGCCGGCGGCGAAGGCGCGCTCGGAGCCGGTGATGACGATGCAGCGCACCTCGCTGCCGCGGTCCCAGTCCTCGAGCACGCCGATCAGCTCTTTGAGGAGCTCGCTGTTGAGCGCGTTCAGCGCCTTGGGCCGGTTGAGCGTGACGAGGCCGACGCCGTCCTCGACCGCGGTGATGATGTTCTGATGCGACATGGAGTGGCTCCTCGTTTCCGGCCCGAGGAGCCACTATCCCGCGCCGCTGTCAATGCCGCATTAGGTCAGCAGCGACAGCAGGCGCTTGCCGTCGGGCACGCCCAGTCCCGTGCAGGCGTCCCAGCCCGCGCCTGCGGCGTATTTGCCGAGATTTCCGTAGACGTCGTTGTCGCCGTTCGTGATGTCGCGGAACGCCGCCGGGCCGCTTCCCGCATAGATCAGCGGATTGACGAAGCCGACCGTCTTGTTGGCGGCCTTGGTCAGCTGCTCGTTGATCAGGGCGACGAGCCCGGCGATCAGCGGGGCGACCGCGCTGGTGCCGCCGATGACCTCGTTGCGGCCGCCGACGAAGATCTTGTAGCCCGTGGCGGGATCGGCATTGCCGGCGACGTCGGGCACGCCGCGCCCGCGCTTCTTCTTGGGCGAGAGCGGGATGGACGCGCCCGCCTGGTAGTCCGGCCGCGCGAAGACGTTGCTGACGCCGCCGCCGCCCGCGCCGTTGTCGCGCGCGCCTTCGTTCCAGACGGTCTCGCTCTCGATCGTGGCGCCGGAGCCGACGAGCTTGGTGCCGCCGCAGGCCAGCGCATAGGGCGAGGACGAGGGGAAGTCGGTATGCGGCTTGCCGTCCCAGCCTTGCTTGCCCATGTCCGGCGCGCCGTCGTCGCCCGCCGCGACGCAGACCGTGACGCCCAGAAGCGCCGCGTCGCGGAAGGCTTCGTTGAGGCCCGCGAGGAACTGCGTGCTGGCATGGCCGAAGGGATCTTCCGGCCCGCCCCAGCTGATCGAGATCACCGAAGGCTTGCGCTGGTCGTCGTGCACGGCGGCCTTGACCGCGTCGATGAAGCCGTTGGTCGTGTTCGGGGCGAAATAGACCGCATAGCGCGCGCCGCGCGCCACCGCCGCGGCGACCTCGATGTCGAGCGTCACCTCGTCGTCGCCGCCGTCCGGCCGGCCGGGCAGGTTGGCGCCGCCGTCGACGCCGACCGACACCACCTCGGGCATGGCGATGCCGTTCTGCGCGAAGAACTTCTGCAGGTCGGAGACCTCGTAGCCCGTGTCGGCGGCCTTGCCGTGCGCGAAGCCGTTGAGCTCGATGATCGCGACGCACTGGCCCTTGCCCGTCAGGCCGCTGGGGAAATTGTAGAGCTTGGCGATCTGGGCGACGGTGAGGCTGCCGTCCTGGGCGTTGCGGGCCGCGGCGCGGCGGCGCTGGCGCAGATGCGGCTTGGCCACCGGGCGGTTGTCGATGCCGTGGACGCCGACGACGATGCCCGCAAGGCTCTTGGGGATCGAGACCGCGCCTTGCCGCACGCGATAGGTCCGTCCGTCGAACGTCGCCTTCTTCAGCACCACGCCGAAGGCCTTGCGCACGTCCTCGACGGCGCCCGTCAGCTTGACCACGCGCGACGACAGATGTGCGCGCTTGACCGTGAGCTTGTTGGCGTGGGCGAAATCCTCGACCTTCTTCACGTCGGCCGGCGAGGCGCCGTACCGCTCCGTGAGCTCCGCGCGCGTCAGGTATTGGCGCTTCTTGGGTGCCGTCTCGCCGAGCTTGGCGGCGAGGCGATCGAGCTCGACGGACGAAACCTTGGGACGCAGCCTGAGCGTGACCTCCATGGTTTCGGCCTCGTCGGCCTTGCTGAGCGCGCGGCTGCCCTTGGGCGCCTGACGCGTGCTTCCGTTCAATTTGATGCGCTTTGCATTCGCGGCCATGATGGACCTCCCGAGATGATGTCGGGCTTATAGGTCCGCCGCGGCGCGCCGCGCCGTGATGCCCGTCACGCGGGGTACGGATTCAATCGAGCTGCGGCCGGCCGCGTCCCTTCTTGATGCCGGCGCGGTTCTTCTTGCCCTCGAGCCTGCGCTCCTTGCTCGCGCGCGTCGGCCGCGTAGGCCTGCGCTTCTTCGGCACGACCAGCGCGTCGCGGACGAGATCGATCAGGCGTTCGCGCACGTCCGCGCGGTTGCGCTCCTGCGTGCGGTACTGACGGCCGGTGAGCACCAGCACGCCGTCCTTGGTCAGCCGCGAGCCGCCGAGCGCGAGCAATCTCAGCCGCACCGGATCGGGCAGCGACGGGGAGCGCAGCACGTCGAAGCGCAATTGCACCGCTGTCGCGACCTTGTTGACGTTCTGGCCGCCCGGGCCCGCGGAGGCGATGAAGCTCTCCTCGAGCTCGGCTTCGTCGATCGAAAGGATGGGCGAGACACGCAGCTGAGTCATGGCGCTCTTTCGAGGCGGGCGGCTGCAATGGCGGCAGCGGTGCAAAACAGGATGACGACAATGCCCATGGCGACGCCGCCCGCGATGTCGTCCGTGCCCTTCACCACCACGAACAGGTAGGCTTCTCCCGCCAGGACGAAACCGATCGCGATGATGGCGCAAACCTTGATGGTCCGCAAAGCGCTCGAGGAGCGCGGCGAGGCGGCCAGCTTGAATGCCTGATAGAGCCCCACGAAGAAGGGGATGGACGCGGCATAGGCGATCGCCAGGAGCGGGTCGTTGAAATAGACCTGGAAGAGCGTCGCATGCGCGTTCCGGCCCTCGATATTGGGCTCCCATAGCAAAAAGATGAAAACGGCGAGGCCGAAGAGCGCAATCGCCATCTGTGGAAATCTTGCCGAGCTTGCCTTCATGGATCGCACCTTAATGCCCCCTTGACAGGCAACCAAATGGTTGCATAATGGCGCGTATGAGCATGGATGCGGCGTTCAAGGCGTTGGCGGACAAGAGCCGGCGCCAGCTGCTCGACCGCCTCCACGACAAGAACGGCCAGACCTTGGGTGATCTGTGTGAGGGACTTGCGATGTCGCGACAGGCGGTGACGAAGCACCTGGCCGTGCTGGAAGCGGCAAACCTCGTCGCCATCCGATGGCGCGGGCGCGAGAAGCTGCACTACATCAACCCGGTGCCGATCTTCGACATCGCCGACCGCTGGATCGGCAAGTTCGAGCGCGGCCGGTTGCGCGCGCTCTCCGACCTCAAGAAACAGCTCGAAGGCACAAGCGAATGAGCGATCTCACCAATGAAAGCACGGTCTACGTCATCTATGTCGCGGCGACGCCGGAGAAGGTTTGGGAGGCGTTGACCTCCAGCGCCTTCACCATGCGCTATTTCTTCGGCCGCTCGGTGGAGAGCGACTGGCGCGAGGGCTCGCGCTGGACCTTGCGCATGCCCGACGGACGCGTCGACGTGAAGGGCGTTGTGCGCGAGGCGAGGAGGCCGCACCGGCTGTCGGTGACCTGGAACGTCGACTGGATGGAGCCCAGGGCGCCGGAATGCCTCGTCACCTACGAGATCGAGGACACCGGCAACGGCGCCGTGCGCCTCACCATGACGGAAGAGCATCCGACCGCGATCCCGCGCGCCTGGCTGGAGGGCGGCCGCAAGGGCTGGCCGATGATCCTGTCGGGCCTGAAGTCGCTGCTCGAGACGGGCAAGCCGCTCGGCCTGCCGACGCCCATGCCGCCGAAGGCGGCCAACAATGCGCCGCCGAAGGGATAAGCCATGAGCCAGTTCGTCTACGTCACCTATATCTACGCCACGCCGCAAAGGGTGTGGGACGCGATCACCAAGCCGGAATTCGCGCATCGCTACTGGATGCACACCAACGTCTCGGACTGGACGCCGGGTTCGCGCTGGGAGCATCGGCACGGCGACGGCTCGGGCAAGGTTCTCATCGACGGCGAGGTTCTCGAGTCCGATCCGCCGTCGCGTCTGGTCATGAGCTGGGCGCGGCCGGACCGCTCGAAAGAGCCGTCGCGCGTGACCTTCGACATCGCGGATTTCAGCCCGGGCCTCGTCTGCCTCACCGTCACGCATGACCGGCTCGAGGCCGATCCCGCGATGGCGAGCAGCGTCGCCGGCGGCTGGCCCAAGGTCCTCTCCAACCTCAAATCGTTCCTGGAGACGGGCGCCTGCGAAAACATCTGGCTCACCAGGAACAAGGAAGGATGACCGCCATGGCATCGAGCGCGTTCGTCTACGTGACCTATATCCGCAGCAACCCGGAGACGGTGTGGCAGGCGCTGACCACGCCGGAGTTCCAGCGCCGCTACTGGTTCGGCATGCACCAGGAGTGCGACTTCAGGAAGGGCTCGCCGTGGAAGCTGGTCTTCGAGGACGGCCGCGTCGCCGACGACGGCGAGGTGCTGGAGAGCGATCCGCCGAAGCGGCTGGTGCTGCGGTGGCGCAACCGGATGCGGCCCGAGCTGACCGACGAAGGCGACGCGCGCTGCGAGATGACGCTGGCGGACGAGGGCGGCGCGACCAAGCTCACCATCACCCATTCGATTGCGCTCGAGCACTCCAAGCTCATCGAGGCGGTTTCGGGCGGCTGGCCGAAGATCCTCTCCAGCCTCAAGTCGCTGATCGAGACGGGCGAGCCGATGGACTCGATCTATTCCCGGGCCAAGGCATGACCAGGTTCGTCTACGTCACCTATATCCGCGCCACGCCGGACGCCGTGTTCGACGCGCTGACCAGGCCCGAGTTCACCACGCGCTATTGGGCGGGCACGACGCAGACGTCGGAATGGAAGGCGGGCGCGGCGCTCGGCGTCCACACGCCCGACGGGCGCCTGTGGGATTCCGGCGAGGTGCTGGAGATCGATCGTCCGCGCAAGCTCGTGATGCGCTGGCTGAACGAAGGCTTCGCCGAGATGAAGGCGGAAGGCCCGACCGTCATCGCCTATGAGCTGGAGGCGCAGGGCAGCGTGACCAAACTGACGCTCACCCAGACGAGCGCGGTCGAAAACTCCAAGGTGATCGGCGCGATGAGCCAGGGCTGGCCGGCGGTGCTGGCGGGCTTGAAATCGCTGCTCGAAACCGGCGAGCCTATCGCCGAGTTCGCCAAATGGCCGGAGGGTCTATGAGTGTCACGCCGTTTTTGATGTTCGAAGGCAAATGCGCCGAGGCGGTGGAGTTCTACGTCGCGCTGGTGGGCGGCGAGATCGGCACGATGGAGCGCCGGCCCGACGGCGGCGTGCAGCGCTGCGACTTCAAGCTGCGCGGCAACGCCTATCGCGGCTTCGACAGCCCGGTGAAGCACGCGTTCACCTTCACGCCGGCGATCTCGCTGTTCGTGGACTGCGCGGACGAGGCCGAGCTCGACCGCCTCTATGCCGCGCTGATCGAGGGCGGCAAGGCGCTGATGCCGCTCGGCGACTACGGCTTCTCGAAGAAGTTCGGCTGGCTCGACGACCGCTTCGGCGTGAGCTGGCAGCTGAATTGGGCGTGAAGCTTCCGCCGCTCAACTACTTCTGGCACACCGGGCAATAGAAGCTCGACCGCCCGCTCTGCACGATGCGCCGGATCGTGCCGCCGTCCTTGCGCTTGCACAGCTTGTTGGCGCGGTCGTAGACGCAGAAGTGATGCTGGAAATAGCCGAGCTCGCCGTCGGTGCGCTTGTGGTCGCGCAGCGACGAGCCGCCGGCCTTCACCGCTTCGGCCAGCACCTCCTTGATCGCGTCGACGAGCACGGCGGTCTCGGCCGGCTTCACGCGTCTGGCCAGGCGCCTCGGCGAGACGCGCGCGCGCCACAAGGCCTCGCAGACATAGATGTTGCCGAGCCCTGCGATGATGCGCTGGTCGAGCAGCGCCGATTTGATCGGCGTCTTCTTGCCCTTCAAGGCCGCGGCCAGAAATGCGCCATCCAGGTCCTTCGACAGCGGCTCGACGCCCACGTCCTTGAACAGCTTGTGCTCGTCCACGCGCGCGGTATCGATCAGGGTCATCAGCCCGAAGCGGCGGTGATCGTTGAACACCACTTTGGCCGGCGCGTCGGTCTCGAACACCACGTGGTCGTGCGCGGCCGTGCCGGCGCCTTCCGGCGAGCGCTCGTAGTAATAGGTGCCGAGCTTGGCGCGCCCGCCGGTCGCATAGACGCTCATGCTGCCGCTCATGCCGAGGTGGATGACCAGCGTCTCGCCGTTGTCGAGATCGGCCATGATGTACTTCGCCCGCCGCCACATCCTGACCACCCGCGCGCCCGTCAGCCGCTTGGCGAAGCCGGGCGGGAAGGGGATGCGCAGGTCCTTGCGCCGCGTCTCGACGCGCGTGAAGCGGTGGCCCTCGAAGGCGGGCTTCAGCCCCATCATCACGGTCTCGACTTCGGGAAGCTCGGGCATGGCGGTCCTTAAGAGTCGCAGGGCGCGACGGTAGCCCACGCTGCCTGCCCAAGCTATTCTTGGGCGTATGACCGCTGACACCGCCTCGTTCGGTTACCGCGACGTGCCCGAGGCCGAGAAGGAAGGCCTCGTGCGCGAGGTGTTCTCCTCGGTCGCGCGCCGCTACGACCTGATGAACGACCTGATGTCGGGCGGCATCCACCGGCTGTGGAAGGACGTCTTCGTCGAGTGGCTGAACCCGCAACCCGGCTGGCGCACCATCGACGTCGCCGGCGGCACCGGCGACATCGCCCAGCGGATCGCGGCGATGACCCGGGCGCGTGCCAGGAAAGATGAGGATGCGGCCGAAGTCGTCGTCTGCGACATCAATGCCGACATGCTGAACGAGGGCGTGCGCCGCGCGAACGGCGACGCGGCGCTGACCTGGCTGTGCGGCGATGCCGAGAAGCTGCCGGTGCCCGACGCGCATTTCGACGCCTATACGATCGCCTTCGGCATCCGCAACGTCACCCATATCGACGCGGCCTTGCGCGAGGCGCGCCGCGTGCTCAAGCCCGGCGGGCGTTTCCTGTGCCTGGAATTCTCCAAGGTCGAGGCGCCGGGGCTCGACGTCCTCTACGACGCCTATTCGCTGAACGTGCTGCCGCGCATCGGACAGATGGTGGCGGGCGACGCCGAGGCATATCGCTATCTGGCCGAGAGCATCCGCCGCTTTCCGCCGCAGAAGCAGTTCGCGCGCATGATCGAGCAGGCGGGGCTGTCACGCGTCACCTTCCGCAATCTCTCCGGCGGGATCGCGGCGATGCATTCGGCGTGGCGGATCTGATGGGCGCGCTGCGCGACACGCTTCGCCTGTTGCATGTCGCGCGCACCCTGGCGCGGCACGACGCGCTGATCCCGCGCGAATACAAGGACGCGATGCCCGCCTCGCTCAAGCTGTTGCGCGCGGTGTTGGGTTTCGGTCCGACCAAGGACAAGGGCCTGCCGCCGGGCAAACGTCTGGCGCGCGCGCTGGAGAGCCTCGGGCCCGCCCACATCAAGCTCGGCCAGGTGCTGGCGACGCGGCCCGATCTCGTCGGCGACGACATCGCCTTGGCGCTCACGCAATTGCAGGACCGCCTGCCGCCGTTCCCGACCGCCGAAGCGCGCGCGCAGGTCGAGGCCGAGTTCGGCAAGCCCATAGCCTCGCTCTATGCGCGCTTCGGCGAGCCGGTCGCGGCCGCGTCGATCGCGCAGGTGCACGACTGCGACAAGGTCGAAGACCTTGGCGACGAAACGCCGCGCCGCGTCGCGGTCAAGGTGCTGCGCCCCGGCATCGAGAAGGAATTCGCGCGCGACCTTTCCGCGATGGCGCTCGCCGCCCGCGTCGCCGAGCGCGCGTCGAAAGAGGCGCGAAGGCTGCGCCCCGTCGCGGTCGTCGAGGCCATCGCGGTCTCGGTCGCGCTCGAGCTCGACCTGCGCATGGAGGGCGCGGCCGCCTCCGAGCTCGCCGAGCGTACCAAGGGGGACAAGGATTTCCGCGTGCCCGCCGTCGATTGGGACCGCACCTCGGGACGCGTGCTCACGACCGAATGGGTCAAGGGCGCGACGGTGCGCGACGTTGAGGCTCTGCGCGCCGCCGGCCACGATCCCGGACGCATCGCCCAGATCGTGCTCGACTGCTTTTTGAAACAGGCGCTGCGCGACGGCTTCTTCCACGCCGACATGCATCCGGGGAACCTGTTCGTCGACGACGAGGGGCGGCTGGTCGCGGTCGATTTCGGCATCATGGGACGGCTCGACATCGAGATGCGCCGCTTCATGGCCGAGACCCTGGCGGGTTTCCTGGCGCGCGATTACCGCCGCGTGGCGCAGGTGCATTACGACGTCGGCTTCGTGCCGCCGCATCATCCGATCGCGACCTTCGCGCAGGCGCTGCGCGCCATCGGCGAGCCGATCTTCGGCAAGAAGGCGGCGGAGGTGTCGATGGCGCGGCTGCTGCAGCAGCTCTTCGACACCACGCGGCGCTTCGACATGCAGGCGCAGCCGCAGCTCGTGCTGATGCAAAAGACCATGGTCGTGGTCGAAGGCGTGGCGCGCGGCCTCGATCCGGACTTCGACATCTGGGAGGCGTCGCGCCCCGTGGTCGAGCGCTGGATGATCGAGCAGATGGGCCCCGAAGCCAGGCTGCGCGAAGTCGGCGACGGCGTGAGCGCGCTCGGCCGGCTGGCGCGCGACCTGCCGCAGCTTCTGCGCAATGCCGAAAGCATCTCGGACATGCTGGCCGACGGCGGATTGCGCCTCCATCCCGACACCACGCGCGAGATCGCCGAAGCCCAGATCGCCCGCACGCGCCACGTGCGCATCGCGCTGTGGATCACGGCCGCGAGCGCGCTGGGCGTGCTGGCGGTGCTGGTGTTTTAGGGTTGATATCAGATATCGATATCATATATCATGTAGATATGCGCACGCTCGTCGACATACCCACGAACGACATGAAGGAACTGACCCGCCGCTCCAAGGCAGAGAAGCGTTCGCGCGCATCTTTGATCAGAGATGCGATCTCGGCCTATTTGAAAAAGCCTTCCGCCGAGAAAGAAGTGCCGGGTTTCGGTCTCTGGAAGGACTATCCGATCGATGGCGTTGAATATCAGCGCAAGATCCGCTCCGAATGGTAGCGGCCGTCTTCGATACCAATATCGTCATCGATCATCTGAAAGGGCTGCCGCAGGTCACCGCAGAGTTGGCGCGTTATGACAGCAGGTCGATCAGCATCGTCACCTGGATCGAAGTGATGGCCGGCGCACGCCCTGAACATGAAGCCGAAACCCGCGCGATATTGTCGTTCTTCTCCATGGTGCAGCTCGGCGACGATGTTGCCGCGCGCGCAGTTCAACTGCGCCGTTCGCATCGCGTGAAGTTGCCGGATGCGATCATTTGGGCGTCGGCCCAGATGACGGGGCGGATACTCGTCACGCGTGACATGAAAGACTTCCCGCGGAACGACCCGGGAATCCGCGTTCCCTACAAGCTCTAACCCTTCGGCTTGATCGCCGCGACGGCGGGCTGCTGCACGATGCGGTACTGGCCCGCGTCGCAGTCCTTGCTGTGCACCTGATCGACGACATAGACGTTCAGGTTGACCGTGTGGTTGGCGAGGTCGGGCGCGTTGGGCACCTTCAGGTGCACCGCGCTGCCGGTGACCTTCTCGTTCAGCGCCAATATCTTCTTGTAGCCGGGCGAGCTGTCGCCGGGCACGGCCGCGATGGTGAGCACCACGCGCACGTCCGACGGATCGGCGACGCGCTCGATCGCGTCGCAGGCGATGGCGACGTCGTCGCCGGGCGCGAGGTCGGGCACGGCGTCGGCCGTATTCTCGGCGAGCGGCGTCGGCTGCGCCGCGACCGCGATCGGCTTGAGCCTGGTGTCCGGACTAGGCGCCTGCGCGAGCGCGGGCAGGGCCGCGAGCGCCGTCCCGGCCGTCAACGCCAATCCCAAAGTCCTCCTGCCCATTGCCATAACCTCCCAGCGGCACAGGCCTCTCTCCCGAGTCCTCAGTTTACCTGCCTTGCGCGTCCTTCCCAATAGGGCGCGCGCAAATCCTTGCGCAGGACCTTGCCCGACGGGTTGCGCGGCAGGGCGTCTATGAAATCTACAGTTTTCGGCAGTTTATAGCCGGCGATGCGCTCGCGGGCGTAAGCGATGATCTCGGCCGGGACCGCATCAACGCCCGGTTTTTTAACCACAATCGCTTTCACCGCCTCGCCCCAGCGCTCGTCCGGAACGCCGATCACCGCCACGTCCGCCACCGCCGGATGGCCCATGATCGCGTTCTCGACCTCGGCCGGATAGATGTTCTCGCCCCCCGACACGATCATGTCCTTCACGCGGTCGTGAATGTAGAGGTAGCCCTCGGCGTCGAAGAACCCGGCGTCGCCGGTCGAGAACCAGCGCTGCGGGCACACCGCCTTGGCCGTCGCCTCCCGCTTGTTCCAATAGCCCTTCATGACGTTGCCCGAGCGGATCTGGATCTCGCCGACCTCGCCCGCGGCGACCGGCTTGCCGTCGGCGCCCACGACGCGGATCTCGTGCCCCGGCGCCGGCCTTCCGCAGGAGCGCAGCTTGCCGCGCGCCGGATCGTGGTCCTCGGGCAGAAGGAAAGTGCCGCCCCCGGTGGTCTCGGTCAGGCCGTAGACCTGCAGGAAGCCGCAGCCGAACATCGCCTTGGCGCGCAGCAGGACCTCGTCGGAGATTGGCGAGGCGCCGTAGGAGATGTTCTTCATCGACGAGAAATCGGTCGTCGCGGCTTTGGGGTGCTGCATCACGAACAGGATCAGCGCCGGCACCAGGAACGCGTAAGACACCTTCTTCGCGCCGATGAGGCGCAGGATCTCGCCCGGATCGGTCTCGCCCAGCACGACGCCGTGCGCGCCTTGCGCCAGGGTGAGCAGCCCGATGTTCACGCCGGCGACGTGGAAGAACGGCATGGCGATGAGCACGACGTCGTCGGGCGCGTATTGGCCGATGGGCGCGTTGCCCAGGCAGGCGAAGACCGACAGATAGTTCGCGTTGGTGAGCTGCACGCCTTTCGGATGCCCGGTGGTGCCCGAGGTGTAGAGCTGGATCACGTCGTCCTCGGGCGCGATAGGCAGCATGGGATCGGCCGCTTCATGCGCGTCGCGCCACGCTTCGTAAGCGGAGGCGGTGCCGTGCTCGCCGTCCATCGCGATGACGGTCTTGAGCCGCGGGCAATCGGGCAAGATCTTCTCGATGGTCGCGGTGTATTCGCGGCCGACGAAGATCACCTCGCAGCCGGCGTCGTTCAGCACATAGGCGATCTCGGGTGGCGCCAGGCGCCAGTTGACGCCGACGGTCACCGCGCGCGCCTTGAAGGTGCCGAGCAGCACCTCGAAGAAGCGGTCGCAGTTCTTGCCCAGATAGCCCACGCGCGCGCCGGGCTTTTGGTCGAGCGCGATCAGGCCCTGCGCCACGCGGCTCGCGCGTTCGTCGAGCTGGGCATAAGTCGTCTGCCGGTCGTTGAAGTCGAGCGCGACCGCGCCGGGCCGCTCCGCCGCATGCACGCGGCTGATATCGGCGACGGATTCCAGCCGCGAGAAATCGAACATGGGCGTGCTCCCCGGATGTCTTGTTGCCGGGAGTTTAGCGCCGATGCGGCGGGCGACAAGCTGGACGCGCTTGCGATAGGCCGGCACAGCGAATAAACTAGTTTGTAAACTAGTTGGTTCGCGACAATGGAAAAGACCGTCGGCGCCTTCGAGGCGAAAACCCATTTCTCGTCCCTGCTCGAGCGCGCCGAGCGCGGCGAGGAGATCACGATCACCCGCCGCGGCAAGGCGGTGGCGAAGATCGTACCGATGAAAAAGCAGGCTAGTCCGGCCGAGACCCGCAAGGCGCTTGCGCAGTTGCGCGCGGAGGGTAAAAAGCTCGGCATCAAGAAGTTCGACTGGAGCGAATGGAAGGCCTATCGCGACGAAGGGCGGCGCTGAGTGGCGGCGTTGGTCATCGACGCGTCCTTCGCGCTCGCGCTGCTTTTGCCCGATGAGGTCAAGCCGTCGGCTTCAATGTTAGCGCTTCTGGAGAAGGATGGCGCGGTCGTGCCTGCTATCTGGCCTATCGAGGTGGGCAATACGCTGGTCATGGCCGAGCGGCGCAAACGAATTGCGGCAAGCGCGCTTGATCGTATCGCGGACAGACTGGACGCGTTGCCGATCGGGGTCGACGAACGGCCGGTTTCGGAGGCTTGGCGCGCCTGCATCGCATTGGCGGTTCGGCATCGCCTCACCGTCTACGACGGCGCCTATCTCGAGCTTGCGAAACGGTTGCGGCTTCCGCTCGCGACCTTGGACGGCGATCTGCGCAAGGCCGCGAAAGCGGAAGGCGTTACCGTCTGATCTCGCGCCAATATTCCTCGGCCACGTCCGCGTCGATCTCGACCTTGGGGCCGACGCCGGCGTAGAGGCGGTCGGCGCCGTCGCGGCGCGGGCCCGATATCCAATACCGGTCTCCCGTCGCGACGTCGAAATAGTTGGCCTTGAAGCCCTGGCCGTCGAGGCTCTGGAACTCCCGCTTGCCATAGCGAAGCGTACGCCCGCTCTTGGAGAACGCGACCCGCCCGATACGGGCGGGTCCGTTCAACGATCGCGACTTGTCCTCGATGTACATGATGCGCGTGCGCATGGATCACACCTCCCGGCTGAGCCACCAGAACCGCCACACCATCGTGATCGCGGCGACCAGCAGCGCGAAGGCTAGGCCGATCCATATCCCCAGGCCCTGCAGGTGGAAGACGAAGCCGAGCAGCACGCAGACCGGGAAGCCCGCGATCCAGTACGAGCCGCCCGCGATCCACATCGGCGCGCGCGCGTCCTTCAGGCCGCGCAGCGACAGGGCTGCGACGACCTGCAAGCCGTCGAAGATCTGGAACGCCGCCGCGACGCGCAGGAAAACGGTGGCGAGCGCTATCGCCTCGCCGGCCGCCGCGGTCCCGGACGCGAAATAGAGCTCGGCGATCTGGCGCGGGAACAGCGCGAGGATCACGCTCGTCGTCGCCATGAACAGCGTGGCGATGGCCAGCGCGGTATAGCCCGCGCGCCGCACCGCCTCGCGGTCGCCGGCGCCCGCCGCCAGGCCGACGCGGATCGTCGCCGCCATGGCGATGCCGAGCGGCACCATGAAGGTGTTCGACGGCACGTTCATCGAGATCTGATGCGCCGCCACCGTGGCCGTGCCGAACGTGCCCATCATCAAGGTCGCGCTGTTGAACAGCATCGCCTCGAACATCATGGTCAGCCCGATCGGCATGCCCAGCCGGAACACCTCGGCCAGCTTCTCCCAATCGGGGCGGAAGAAGCGGCGGAAGATGCGGTACTGCCGAAGCTTCGGCGTCATCAGCACGATGCCGAGCAGCGCCAGGAACTGGAAGGTGTAGGACGCGGCGCTCGCCATGGCCGCGCCGACGAGGCCGAGCTTCGGGAAGCCGAAATGGCCGAAGATCAGGAGATAGTCGCCGGCGAAGTTGAAGCCGATGCCCAGCACCATCACCACCAGCGCCGCATGCGGACGGCCGAGCGCCGTCGAGAAGTTGCGCAGCACCTGATAGAACAGCGAGAAGGGCAGGCCGACGCACAAGACCGCGGTGAACAGCCCCGCGCCATGCGCGAGCTCGGCCCGCTGGCCGAGCAGCAGCATCACCTGCTCGGTGAAGAGCAGGAACACCATCAGCGGCAGCGATACGATCACCACCGACCAGAAGCCCATGCGGATCACCGCGCGCACGCCGGCGCGGTCGTTGGGGCGGGCGCCCAGGATATGCGCCGTCATCGGCGCCACCGCGGCGACGGGGCCCGCGCCGATCAGCCAGCAGAAGAAAAAGATGGTGATCGCCAGCGCCGAAGACGCCAGCGCGGTCTCGCCGACGCGGCCCAGCATGACGATGTCGGTCGTCATGATCGCCATCTGCGCGACCTGGGTGAAGATCAGCGGAAAGGCGAGCTTCATCGTCTCGCGCGCTTCCGCGAACCACGCGGTCAGGCCGTGGCCCTCGACGCGGACGCCCGCGTTGGACAGATCGAGTTCGGCAATATCAGTCGTCATGACACGGACTTTTCTTCAAAGAGCCCGGGCCAGGTCCGAAAGGTGCCAAAAATAAAAAACCCTCCGGAGGCTGGCTCGGGAGGGGTGAAAACAAGAACGGATCAGGCGGACCTAATGCGCGTTCTCCTCGCGAACCGATACGGCGACCGCGCCACCCGCTCGGGCGGCGACGACGGCCATGATGTTGAACGACGGACAGCTCATCGGTTCTCTCAGATGCTGTTTTCGGCCCCATGCCGAAGCAGCGCGCATTTGGGTACGCCCGGTCGTGCGACAAGTCAACACTGCGGCATGCATATCGGGCGGCTGTGGCCCGGGCGGCACGCTCTGCGTCACGGCGGAACGGAACGCCCGCGCAGCCTTGCCCGTCCCGCGGGTGCGTGGCAGCGTCGCCGCATCGTTGGGGACGCTGATCATGAACCGGATTTTCCTGGCCGCAGCTCTGCTTGCGGCGCTGCCGCCTTACGCGGCCGGGGCCAAGCCGCGGCCGATGCACCGCCTGAACCCCGCGCCCGGCTTCAGCGTCGACGTGCCGGACGGCTTCGCCGGCTGCGACGCGGCGACGAACAAGCGGCTCGGCAACGCGCCGCATCTCGTCGTGCTGAACGAGTTCTGCGCCTCCGAGGCGCACCACCCGGAGCTCGACAGCATCGTCAACCTGGATCCCGCGGTGCCGCTGATGATGGTCATGGGCTATTCGCCCAAATACGCCTTTCCGGAGAAGGTTATCGCCGCCGCGACGCCGGAGATATACGCCATCCTCAAGGAAGAGGTCTGCGGCCGGATCCTCAAGGGCTATATCCCGTCCAGCAGCTGCAGCGTCGGTCCCGGCACGCTGGCCGGTCACAGCGCCTTCGTCGTCGAAGGCAAGGTGCAGCGCGCGAAAGGGCAGCCCGCGGTCGTGCGCGGCTATCTGCTGACGCGCGGCGACGGCCTGGCGGCGTTCATGTTCGGCGCGCCGTCGCCGGTGGACGACAAGGTGCAGGCGGCGATGAACCGCATCCTCGCTTCGGTGAAGGTCGAGGATCTTCCGCCGCCGCCGCCGCCGGAGATCGTGCAGCTCGACGCGCTGGGGCTGAAGCTGTCGGTGCCGAAGGGATGGATCGGCTGCGACCCGCAGCACGACACCCTGCTCGGCCAGGCGAAGGACCCCTTCGGCAACCGCGACACGGCCTGCCGCAACCTCGACCCCGCGAAGCAGGTGCTCATCTACGATCCGCATCTGCCCGTCGCCACCTTCATCCACGTCGGGCGCGAGAACGGGCAAAGCGACGTGGACGCCTTTGTGCGCGACCTGGAGCCCGCGGCGCTGGCCGCGCGGCGCGACAAGGAATGCGCCGACATGGCGGCGCAGTTCACCTTGAAGAACCTGGTCACGAAGTCCTGCGACACGCGCGCCGGCACGATCGCGGGCGAGCCTGCCGAGATCGTCGAGTTCGAAGGCTCCGGCATGGGCGAGGGCGAGCGCGTGCCGTTGAACCTCCATGCGCGCATGACCGTCGTGGTGCGCAAGAACGAGGTGTTCACCGTTTCGCTGACCGCGAACAGCCCGTTCGAGCCCGCGATCGGCAGCGACGCCGAAGCCATCGTGAGCTCGGCCGTCCTGCCGGCGGAGCCCTGAAAACGAAAACGGCCGGACGCGCAAGCTCCCGGCCGTCTTCGTAGTGGGTCAGTTCGATATCTTCGAGTTTTCCAAGGCCTTCCTCCCGGTCGTCATTGTGTTGCGCGCGCGCGACATATCCCTGCGTGGCGGCGGGA